>Ga0335071_10002120_pt1 | contig 21385 bp, 24 predicted proteins | sample Lox_Sample_15_FD_206724 | JGI IMG/M metagenome (GOLD analysis project Ga0335071, IMG submission 206724) | Soil microbial communities from Loxahatchee National Wildlife Refuge, Florida, United States - Lox_Sample_1.5 | ecosystem: Environmental > Terrestrial > Soil > Wetlands | place: USA... | reverse complement strand
GGCTGCGCGCCAAGACCGAGGTGTGGTGCCACACCTGCTGGGGAAATCCGTCGCAGCAGCGCGTCTTCAAGGAAACGCAAAGCTATCAGCCGACCTTGGAAGCGCTCGCCCAGGTGGATGCGGATGCGCTGACGTTCGAGACCTGCTCCTCGGGCCCCGGCGATCTCGAGGCGATCGGCAGGATCGTCAAGGACAAGAAGGTGGTGGTCGGCGTCATCGACCACCACACCTTGCAGGTGGAGCGGCCGGAGGATATCGCCGCGCTCATCCGCACGGCGCTCAAGCATGTCCCGGCCGAGCGCCTGATCATCTCCTCGGATTGCGGCATGGGCCGCGAAGGGATGAGCCGCCGCCACGCCGTCTACAAGATGGTGGCGATGGTGCTCGGCACGAACATCGTCCGCAAGGAGCTCGGCCTGCCCGAGGCCGAATGCCTGGCCGCGGATCCGCGCTACTCGCTGACCCTCACCCGCGCCTAGCTCGAGAGCAAAACATTTTTGGGAACGGCCGCGACACGGCCGTGTTCCCACATGTTGACCTCGCCGTGGTGCCCGGGGGGCATTGCGGGCCAACAGGCGCGCGGCCGGTCGAGCTCTCACGTCCCAAGCCAGGAGGCCATGATGAAGCTGTCCGCCGCCCAGATCGCGCACACCGCGGATGAAATCGGAGCCCAGCCGGTACCCGAGGATCATCCGATCGTCACGCAGCTCGCCCGCATCTATGGCGACCACACGTTTTTCCTGGATGGCCAGGGACTTGAGATCGTCGAGGCCACGCGGCCCGACGGCGCCGACAATGCCGGGTGCGTGGTGAAGCTTGCCAGCTGGACCGACGACGACCGGACCCGGCTGGCCCCGCACGAGCCGCAGACGACCGATTTGGTCGTGATGCTTGCACCCGAGGAGGACTGACCGGCGGCAGGCGCCGGGCATGCCCGGCGCCTTTCCGCCTCAGGGCTACTTCGCCGCGGTGGGTGTCGCGGGCAGCGGCAGGGGGGTCGAGAGCGTGGGTGCCGGGCGCCGCCAACGGGCGACCCAGCGGGCGAAGACGCCGGCTTCCGCCGGCTCGGTCGCCATCGCGGTGTGTTGCGGCTGTTCGGCGGTCGCGGCCAGTTCGCCGTAGTCCGCGGCGATCATCGCGAACAGGTCCGATTGCATCTGGTGCTCTTCGGCCGTCGCCAGCGACCGATAGTGCCGGGCCATGTCGCTGAAATAGGCCGGATTGTCATCGGCCGGCTCAGCCTTGGCGGTCCCCATCCAAGTCCTCCTGGGCGTCTGCGAAAAATGCGTCGCGTCACCGGACACTTATCGTGCCTCGGCCGCGGCTGAAAATTACTGTCGGTGTCGAGTGTCAATTAACAGCCACGCCGGAGCATGATCCGGAACAGCCCTGGCATCGAGTGACCAAATGGGGGCAAAGGTGCCCGTTACGGGCCTCGGCTCAGGACCGGCCGGTCCGTCGCTGGATGCGGCTCGCCATGATCGGGATCGAGAGCGAGACCAGCAGGTAGCGGGCGATCTGGTGGGCGGCGACAAACACCGGGTCCATGTGGAGGGCGAGGGCCAGCACCATCATCGTGTCCTGGGCACCCGGCGCAAACGCGATCACGATGTTGGCCGGCTGCACGGATACGACCGCCGCCACCATGGCCATGAAGACCACGGCGATCGCCCCGGAGACGGCGAACGAGCCCAGGCCGGCGCCGACCAGACGCACCAGCAGGCGAGGGCTCGTGTTCGCGAACCGGGCGCCGGTGACCGTGCCGAGCACGATCACGGCGGCATCGTAGATCCACCAGGGCAAGGTGCCGTGGATGAAGCCGCCGCCGTGCAGGACACCCGATCCGAGCATCGCGCCGAACAGCCAGCCGCCCTGGAAGCCCACCCGGTACAGGATGAAGGCGGGGATCAGGGCTGCCGGCAGCAGGATCGCGAAGTCGACCAGCGAGGCTGCGGCCCTGACCGGCCCGCCCGGCGGCAGCTCGAACCCGACCAGGGCGAGGCCCATCGGAATGCCGACCGTGAGCATGACCACGCGGATCGTCTGCACGATGACGATGGCGCGCAGATCGGCCCCGACTTCTGCGGACATCGCCATCGCCTGGGCCAGCGCCCCGGGGCTGGCGCCGAACAGCGCCGACAGCGGATCCCAACGATGCACCTTGCGCAGGTAGAAGCTGGTGGCCGCGATCATGCAGAAGGTCGAAGTGGCGAGGATCGCCATGCTCAGCGGATAAGCCGTGAGACCGTGCAGCGTCTCGGGGCTGACGATGGCGCCCAGTGCGATGCCCACGAGCACGAACACGGCGCGGGCCAACGGCACGGGAACCGTGAGGGGCCGGCCGGCGATGGCGGCGATCGCGACGGCGACGACGGAGCCTGAGATCAACCCGGCCGGCATGCCGGTCGAATTGACCGCGATGCCGCCGGCAGCTCCGATCGCGAGGGCTTCGGCGGTGCGACGAACGAGGGTGAGGTCGAACGGGAGGGGCTTGGGTTTCATCGCGACGGTCGGGCCGCCGGATCGCTTCGGTGTGCTCGCGATGACATTCAGGTCCCTGATCCGCCCCCTGATCCAATCCACGGGCCCGCCCCTGGGTCTCGGCGGCCCGGTCCACTATAATGAACGGAGGGAGGAGCGCTAATGAAACACACAATGCGGCTTGTCGCGGCATTGGCGGCGGCAACTTGCCTGGCGTCAACCGCTGTCGCGGAACGCGCTGCGGACTATCCCAGCCGTCCGATCAAGATCATCGTGCCGAATCCGCCGGGCGGGGCCACGGACACGAGCTCGCGCCTGGTCGGCCAACGGCTCTCGGAACTGCTCGGGCAGACGGTGGTGATCGAGAACCGGCCGGGCTCCGGCGGCCAGCTCGCGAGCGAGGTGACCGCCAAGGCCGCACCCGACGGCTATACGATGATGCTCGGCCAGGACTCGCAGCTGGTGATCAATCCCTACCTCTACACGACCTCGACCCTGGATCCGATGAAGGCGTTCGTACCGGTCGCCAGCCTGGTGACGACCGTGATGATCCTGACCGTCAACCCGAAGCTGCCGGTGAAGGACTTCAAGGGCTTCATCGAGTATGCGCGCACCGCCAATCCCCCTCTTCTCTACGGCTCGATCGGCAACGGCAGCCAGCACCATCTGGCGATGGAGATGCTCAAGCGGCGCGCCGGCATCAACCTCGTGCACGTGCCCTACAAGGGCGGCGGGCCGGCCGCACAGGCGCTGGTGGCGAACGAAGTCGCGGCCGAGTTTGGCGGCAACTCGACCGCGACGGTGATCAGCCAGGGGCTGCTGCGAGGGCTCGCGGTGGCGAGCCTCAAGCGATCGCCGGATTATCCCAACCTGCCGACCATCGCGGAGACCTATCCCGGATACGAGGTGACGCCCTGGCTCGGGTTCTTCGCGCCGGCGGGCGTGCCGGGGCCGATCCTCGCCAAGCTGCACGACAACGTGAACAAGGCGCTGGCCGATCCGAAGATCGCCGAACGCCTGCACGGCGGCGGCATGTATCCCTTCATCAGCACGCGCGCCGAGTTCGCCTCGTTCATCAAGGCGGACCACGACAGGTACGGCGAGATCGTCAAAGCCGTCGGCGTGAAGATCGAATGATCGACGCTACTGGACCACGTGCCAGAACCCGTCGTGGCCGCACTCGATGGTGCGCACCTCGGGTGTCACGACGCGCGAACCGGTCGAGTAGGGCACGTTCGCGTAGTAGCAGGTGACCGGAGCCGCCGCGGTGGTCGGCTGCGGTGCAGGGACTTCCCGCTCCGTGTGCGAGTAGTAGCAGCCGCCCAGGACGGCGGCTCCCGACAATGCCGCCAGAGCCGCAAACATATTGAATGGTTTCATAGCTTTGCCCATCCGTTGAGACGCACTACGCCGGTCAACGGGTGGCTGCGGAGGCGGTTCCGCTCCAGGTCGTCTGACGACGAGTGGGGCGTCCGACGGGAAAAGGGCTGTTCTAGGGCCCGATCACGCCGCTTTCGGCGCCGGCCGTCCGGGGCCGGTAAGGCCGAGGCGCCACAGCCGGCGCCGGCGCTCGGGTGTGGCCGCGGCCGGCATCACTTCGAGCTCGAGCATGATCGGCCGGTGGTCGGAAGGGCCGCGCTCGAGCGCATGGGTGCCGTGGCAGGAGAGGCCGCGCACCAGGCAGCGGTCAAGCCGGAACGGCACGACGTTGCTGGCGTGGTGCGTGGGGCGCCGGGGCCCCACGTCGCGGAAGCCGGGCAGGAGGATGGGGCCCACGGCGTTGTAGTCGCCGATCACGGCAGCGGGTCCGTCGAGGGCGTCGACGATCCAGGCCAGCTGCAGCCGATTGAGAATCTGGCCGTGCGACAGGTGAACGTTGGCGAACGTGATGCCGCCGAGACGGACCAGCTGCGCCACGCGCGGCGGCAGGCCGCCCGGCAGCGCCGACACCGGTAGCATCAGCGTCTTCGGCCGCGGCATCTCGTCCGGCGCCCAGGCGGCGAGCCCATGGATGCGGCCCGGCAGGCGGCGGCGATGGATGTGGCCGCCGACCAGCGCCGGCAGACTCTCCATGTCCTTCGTCGCCTCCTGCATGAGCAGGAGATCCGGACGATGCCGCGCGATCAGGGCTGCAACGTCTGCGGCAGCGGCGCCGGTGCGCCGCAGGAGATTCCAACTGATGATTCTCACGTGAGTCAGAGTCCGGTGCGCGATGATTGCCTGAGTGCGGCCGCGATCGCGCGCTGCACGTCGGCCGGAAGATAGGGTTTGGATATGAGGGGGAAGCCGCTCGCGATGGCTTCCGCAGCAGCGCTGCTATAGCCCGTCGTGAGGAGGACTGGCAAGTGCGGATAACGTGCCGCAACGGTGCGGGCGAGTTCCAGGCCGCTGGTGCCGGGCATTCTCACGTCCGAAAAGACGAGGTCGAAGGTGTCGCCCGACTCCAGTACCGCGAGCGCCTCCTCGGCGGAGCCGGCACGGCGAACGGAATACCCGAAATCTTCGAGCAGCATGGAGCAGGCCTCGGAGACCAAAACGTCATCCTCAACTAGCAATATCCGGGCCGGACCCTCTGTCACGCGTAGTCTCGTCGGCGACAGGCTGCGGGGTGGGCTGACGTCCATACGGGACTCCAGCGTGGTAATGACAGCCGGGGGCGAGTCTGGCCGAACGAGGTTAAGGATTGGCTAAAAAGCCGGCGACGCCCTTTGTGATACTGTTTTGGCTCCCGCGGGAGGAGCGATTCCATGCAAAAGACAATCCTGGTCTGGGCGGTGCTGGCCCTGCTGGTCCCGGCGGCCGCCAATGCGGGGCCGGCGGATGACGCCAACGCCCTCTTGGACCGCTGGGTGGCGGCGTTCAACGCCAACGATCCGCGGGCGGTGACGGCGCTCTACACGCCCGATGCGATCCTTCTCGGCACGTCGAGCCCGGTGATTTCGCAAGGGACCGAGCAGATCTTCGAGTACTTCGTGCGCCTGCCCAACAGCGGCAATCAGGTGCGGATCAACGAACGCCATATCCTGGTGCTCAACGACACGGCGGTCCTCGCCGCGGGCTTCTACGATTACGAGCTGGTGCAGGGCGGCCGGGTCGTTCTGGCGCCGGCCCGCTTCACGATGGTCATGGTCAAGCGCGGCGACCAGTGGCTGATCGCGCACGAGCATTCCTCGCAGCGGCCGAGCGCCACGCACCAGAGCGGGGGCTGACCGCGCCCGCCTCCAGGCGCTGCGGCCGGCCCCTACGACTGCTTGGCCGCGGCGTAGGGATAGAGCATCGGGCCCGACTTGAACTTGGGCGGCCACACCAGCACGGTCTTCTTGGGGTCGTTGAACTGGCTGACGTCGTTGCCGTCGATATGCACGAGCTGCGTGAACGTCATCCGCGACTCCTTCCACTCGCCGTCCTTGCCGAACGCGATGCCGTTGCCGGCGACCGTGTCGAAGCTGTGGGTGCGGATGTAGTCGGCGAGCTTGCCCTGGTCGAGGCTGTTGGTCGCGGTCACCGCGTCCGCGAGAATCTGGCCCGCGGCGTAGGTCAGCGGCACGTAGGCGAAGCCGAGCGGGTCGGCGCCGGCGGCGGTGGCGCGCGCGTGATATTTCGCCATCACCTCATCCGTCCCCGTGAACCGGTACGTCGGCGCATTCGGGAAGGATTCGCTGTAGACGATGCCGTTGGCCAGCGGCCCGAGCTTCATCTTGATCGGCGTCGACAGAAGGCCGATCAGGGCGCCGCCGAACAGCTTGGGCGTGAGCTTGATCTCGTTCGCGGCCGAGACGATGCCCACCGTATCGGGTGGATAGGACGCCACGTAGACAATATCCGCGTTCGCCGCCTGCACCGCGCGCATCACCGACATGAAGTCGGTGGTGCTCGGCGGGTACGATTGGTCGTAGATGATCTTGAACCCGAACTCCTTCGCGCTTTCGCGCGCACCCTCGGCCGCGTTCTGGGCGAACTCGGCGTCGGCGGCGATCAGCGCCACGGTCTTGGGCTGCGGATTTTCCGCTTTGGCGAGTTCGAACAGCCCGTCCGAGAACGACCGCTTCGGCTGCGGACCGGTCGGCAGCATCGAGAAATAGCGGTCGTAATGGAAGGCGCTGTTCGCCGCGTTCGCGAACAGGCCGAGCGTCATGAGGTTCTTCTGCATGAGCACTGGAATGGCGGGTGCGACCATGTTGGTCGCGTAGGGGCCGATCAGCAGCTCGACATGGTCCACCTCGGTCAGCTTGGTGTAGATCGGCGGCACGTTGCCGGGATTGCTCTGGTCGTCGTAGTAAACGAGCTGGACCGGCCGGCCGAGCAGGCCGCCCTTGGCGTTGATGTCGTCGCGCCAGATCTCGAGCGCCAGCAGGCACTGCTTGCCGGCCACACCCACGGGGCCGGTGAGCGCCATGCTGAAGCCGATCTTGATCGGCTCGGCGGCGCGGGCTCTGCCCGAGAGCGTGAGGGGTGCTGCAGCCAAGAGGGCGTTGAATGCACGCCGGCTGACGTGACGCATGGTGATCCTCCCTTTGCCGTTTTCCTGGGGCGCTTTCTTGCCGGGATTATACGGCAGAAGGCCCCGTGCGGCGATAAGGGATAAGTCGGGGGTGCCTGTACCGGCGCGGGCTGGCGGGGCCGGCGGAATCGTCGTATCAACGTGGCGCATTGGGTCCTGATAGGGCGGTCGCTCGGGGGCTTGGCGTGGCAGTGCAGACATCGGTGGACAAGCGTGACGTGCTCAGCCGTCACCCGCTGTTCCAGCATCTCCGCGATGCGGAGATGACCTCGCTGCTCGCGCACGCGCGGGTCGACCGGCGGCGCGCCAACGACGTGGTGTTCCGCCAGGGCGACGCGGGCGTCGGCCTCGTCGCCGTCCTCGGCGGCCAGGTGAAGATCACGTCATCCTCCGCCGGCGGCCGCGAGATCGTGCTGAATCTCATCAACCCCGGCGAGGTCTTCGGCGAGATGGCGCTTCTCGACGGCAAGCCGCGGAGTGCCGATGCCGTCACCACGATGGCGACCGAGCTTCTCGTCATCGACCGGCGCGATTTCCTGCCGTTCCTGAGCGCACATCCGGACGTGTGCATCCGGCTGATGGCCGTGCTGTGCGAGCGGCTGCGCCGGACGAGCCAGCAGGTCGAGGATCTGATGTTCCTCGATCTGCCCGCCCATCTCGCCAAGACGCTGCTCCACCTCGCGGAAAGCCAGGGCGACAAACCGGCGCCGGGCCGCGACGTCACCCTCAAGCTGACCCAGCGCGATCTCGGCAACCTGGTCGGACGGTCGCGCGAGGCGGTCAACCGCCAGCTGCGCGACTGGCAGGAGGCCGGCCTCATCCGGCTCACGCCCGGCAAGATCATCCTGCGGGACCTCAAGGCCCTGGCCCTGGACGCGAGCGCGCTGCCGTCCAGCTAAATGCGCCTGCGGGACCGGCGCGCAGGTCGCCGGGGCAAGTCCAAGGCGCGCAATGAAACGGGCAGCGGCCGGCGCGCCGCGGCGGCCTCGAGGATGCGTTCCAGGATCTCGGGGAACGCGATGTCCGCCTGCAGGACGCGTGCGACGGCGCAGCCTCGCGCGCGCATGTCGAGAGCAGACTCAGGGTCGGTGATGACGGCGGCGAGGGCGTCGCTCAGTGCTGCCACGTCGTTCACATCATCGAGGGCCACGCAGCCGTAGCCGTCCGGCAGCCGGTCGTACCCCGGAATCTTGCCAATGATCTCGGCCGAGCCGATGAGGCAGGCGGCGCACAGCAGGACTTCGCGCGCGACGATGGGATCGTGGAAGGCGATCGGGAAGTCCTGCTCCAGGCAGCACACGGCGGCGCAACCGCGCAGGAACTCCGGGATGCGCCAGTGGGGGATGAACGGCAGCTGCAGAACCCGGTCCTCGAGGCCGAGCCGGCCCGCGCAGTCGCGGAACTCGCCCTCGACCGCGCCGGCGCCATGCGCGATCGCCACGAGACCCGCATCGATGCCGCGCCGCTTCAGGCGGTGCATCGCCCGGAGCAAGGCGAGTGATCCCTTGGTGTCGCCGAGCTTGCCGTAAACGCCGAAATAGGGCCGCCCGCGCCGGAAGCCGCCCCACACGAGGTGGCGGAGCGCCGGATCCCGAAGTGCTTCCGCCCGCAGTGCCGCGACGTCGAGCACCCGGCCCGCGGGCCTGAACAGCCGTTCCGGCACGGCAAAGCCGCCGCTGATCGCCAGCCGGCGCGGATCGATCCCGCGCGCCAGCGCGCGCCGGCCCGGCACTGGTCCGGTGATCACGGCGGCCGCCGCGCGCAGCACCTCATCGTAGAGCGGCTCGAGCTGCGGATGATGCCAGAGCCGTCCCGCGTCGCTGCCGGCCATGCGCGCGACATGCGGAATACCGGCGCTCTGCGCCACGATGTGCGCGGCGACGCCGTAGGGCTCCAGGTAGTGCGAATAGACGACGTCGAAGCGCCGCTTCGCATGCAATCGCAACGCAATGCCGGCGAGCTTGGAGGCGAAGGGGCTCGCCATCGGGATGTGATACTGCGAGCGGTCGGCCGGCTCGGTCCAGTGCACCGCAACAGAGCCCTTGCCGTACGAGCGGCTGCAGCGGGCCCAATCGGCGGGCCGCATGAGCATCCGGAACGGCGCCTCGGCTTCTTTCGCGTTGGTGACGACGTGCACCTCGTGCCCGCGCGCGGCGAGGCCGTGCGCGGTCCAGTAGGTGCGCATACTGACCCCGCCCTGGATCGGCGGGAACTTGCCGACGACGCAGATCCTCACGGACAGAGATCCACGAGGCCTTCCGCCGCGAGGGCCTCGATGAGCGCCTCTGCGTCCTTCGTGTGGCCGATCCCCGCCCGCGGGTGCGGCGTGTCCAGGGTGGCGAGGAGCTTGAACACGGGCGCCGCCAGCTCGGCCACCGCCGGCTGGATGGCCCCCGGGGGAACCGCGACCGCGAGGAAGGTCGGGCGGCGCGCGATGCGGGCATTGCCACCCTCGAAGACCGGCCGGACGTCGTATCGGCAGCGCACCAGGAGGACGCCGGGGCGGCGGCGGACACGGGTGAGCCGCGCCGCCGCGGGGCGGATCGGCGTCACGTGGTCCTCGGCGAAGCTCCGGGCCTCGGCGAGCGCCAGCTCGCACGCCGCGACGTCGGCAAGATAGGGACGGCGCGCCGACCGCCGCTCCCAGCGGCGGCGCAGGTAATGTTGGAACTGCCGGGCATTGTGGATGCGGCTGATATCGTCGGGAGGACACGCGGCGGCGAAGTCACGCATCACCCGCGACAGGTTCGCCCCCAGCAGGTCGAACGTCTTCGGCAGAATGCCACGGATCTTCTCCATGCGTTTGTCGTGGGAAAACCGCGCTTCGAGATGCAGCCGGCGGCGATCGATGCCGGCCAGCCGCGTATCCACCCGGCCCGGCCCGGCCCCGAAGATCGCCGCCGGGCTCGTCAGGTAGGACAGCAGAGCTTGCTGCCGCTCAAGCAACCGCGGCACGGCGCACCTGTGTGTCTGCGGGGGTCAGTCGCGCGCGGATGCGCGCGACGTCCTCGAGGATCTCGTCGACCGCGTCGAGACGGTCGTCACGCTCCAGGACGATGGCCGACGGCGTCTGCCGGCGCAGCGCGTATGCGAGCAGATCGAGCGTGCCGCCGGACGCCGGCTGTGAATGGGTGTCCGCGAGGAACGGCCTGTCGCGGCTGCGATTCCGCCAGGCCATACCGCCGGCGACGTGCACCTCCTGCACGCTCCCGGCCGGCAGCGCGTCCAGGAAGGCGCGGGGATCCATGCCGTGATTGTGGGCATTCACCCGCAGGTTCTCCACGTCGAGCAGGAGTCCGGCGCCGGTCTCGCGGCAGATCAGCTCCAGGAATTCCGCCTCGCTGAGCGTGGAATCCGGCCACTCGAACACGTTGGCGATGTTCTCAAGGAGGAAGGGCACCGGGACGCGCGACTGCACGGTCCGTACCTTGGCGATGATCGACTTGGCGACGGCCGTGGTGCGCGGCAGCGGCAGCAGGTTCGCGAGGTCGCGGCCCGGCACGCGCGTAAACGCCAGGTGCTCGCTATAGGCGGGCGCCCGCAGGCGCTCGACGATGTCGGCTACGCGGTCCAGGTATTCGAGGTCGAGCGGCGCGTCGGTGCCGATCGACAGGCCGACACCATGCGCGGTCAGCTTGACGCGGCCCACGAGCTTCTCGATGGCCGCCCGCTGGCGGGCGCCGCCGTAGATGCAGTGGTCGACCGTGACCTCGAGCACGTCGAAGCGCCCGAGATTGTCCTCTGTCCACTGGTCGATCGACCACCGGTAGCCGATGCCGACGGCGGGACGGGTCGCCCGCGCTTGCGCGCTCACCGCTTGCGCTTGCGATGCCCCGGCTTGTGATGCGTGAAGCAGCCGCAGCCGCACGCGCACGCATGCGTATGCGCTTTCCAGTGGGGATGGTCGCGGTTCGGATACATGCGCCAGCCGACGACCCAGAGCGGCCCGTGGCGGTCGGATTTCTTCACCTCGCGCACCGCGGCGCTGATCTTTTCCGCCAGCTCACCATTCGCCAGCCGGTCCTTGCGGTGCATGCCGGCCGTCTTCGGCGTCGCCTTCGCGGTCTTGACCCCGGGGAGCGGATGCCGCTTCTTCCCTTTGGCCGTGTCGCGCGCGCCCTTCTGCAAATCTTTCCACGACATCCTTGGTTCGATCAGACCCATTGCCCCCTCCTCGTGAGTGAACGGCGGTGTTCGTCTCGGTCGCCAACGTCTACGAGCCGGCGCGGTGCGGCTCGGGATGGCCCTTCGGGCCCAGATCGGCGATGTGCTGCTTCCAGTGCGCAGCGATCTTGTCCAGCGGCTGGCCGTAGAAGCTGACCCAGCGGCCCGGATCGCCGACGTTTCGGCCCATCGGCACCAGGCGGGTCTGCATGTAGAGCTTGTAGAACTTGTCAGGGCCGCCCAGGTTTTCGATCAAGAACTTCACGAAAGAGCCGGCGATCACGTAGGTCGTCTCGTCCTGGCACCAGGTCTCGCCGATCTTGACGATGAGTTCATTGGGAGTTGGCGTCGCATCGAAGGCGGCCAGGTCGATCTTGTCGAGGCCATGGGGGCCCAGGTCGGGCAACAGGTCGCGGACCGCCTTGTCCAGGTCCTTTCCGAAGTTCGGAAACGCCGGATTGACCCCGATTTTCTGCTGAAGATAGACGGCCAGACCCTCGGCCAGCAGGCGGTTGCCGTTGGGGAAGAAGACGTGGGTCAGCTCGTGCGTCATATCGGCCATGCCGGCGGCGACCCGATCTTTCGGAAACTCGAGGCGGCCGCGCTGGCCGACGGCCGCCGGCAGCAGCGAGCTCGCGAACGTGAATGTATTCGAGACGTAGACGCGCAGGTCGGTGTCCGGCAGGTTGAACAGCCATGGCGGCGCCACCGATCCGATCGGATCGGGCCGCTTCAGCGGCCCGCTCAGCCAGCCATTGTCCTGGAACCACTGCTCGAGGGTCCCGAGCCGCTGCTGAAAATCGGCCTGGAACTGGCGCTGCGTGTCGGCGGACAACGAGGTCGGGTAGGGGATCCCCTCGATCTTGTCCTCGATGTCGAACTCGACCTTGAGCGGACTTCGTTTCGGTTGAACCAGATCCATCGCCGCGGCCTCTAAAAACGTCGCGGCCTGGCCGGGCAACGCCCGGATTCGCTCGCCACAGCCAATCTTCGTCCCCCGACGCGTGCGGAACTTGATGTCTGCCACGGTCATTATAGATGCTCCCCCGCAATGTGCCAGCATCGACTACGCGATTGCCCGCAGATTTGCGTGACCCTAGACGGCAGCAAGCGCGCCGCGATGTGAAGCGCTTCACACGGGATTGCTTTTTTGTACCCGGTGCGAACTGACCGGAAAGTTAATATTGGTTATTTGAGGCGCCCGACGTTGAACGCCGGCACCGGCTCGCGGAAGCCCTTGAGCGTGATATGGCCGAGCGCCTCGATCTCGGCAAACCCCTCGACCGCCTGTGCCACCCGCCGGTCGATCAGGATCTGTCCGTTGCGGGCTTCGCTGCACAGGCGGGCCGCGAGATTGGCGGCACTGCCGATCGCGGCGTAGCCGAGTCGGCCTTCGAAGCCGATGCAGCCGAGCGTGGCGTCACCGTGCGCGATGCCGACCCCGAACCCGAGCTCCCGGCCCTGACGGCGCCATTTGACCGTCAGCTCGGCGACGCAGTTGCGCATCTCGACCGCCATCCGCACGGCACGGGCGGCCGGATCGGGGCAGGGAACCGGATCGTTGAACAGCACCATCAGGCCGTCCCCGGCGAAATGCTCGACCGTCGCCTCGAATTTGTTGATGAGGGTGCCGAGGCCCTCGTGATATTCGCGCAGGACGGCCATGACGTCCTGTGGCTCGACCGCCTCCGAGAACGCCGTGAACCCCCGCAAATCGCAGAACACGATCGTCACGTCGCGGCGGTGGCTTTCGAGCAGCCGCTCGTTTCCCGACGAGACCACCAGCTCGGCCACCTGTGGCGACAGGAAAAGACGCAGGCGGTTGACGCGCGCGATCTCCTCCACCTGGCGGGCGACCCGGTCCTCCAAGGTCCGGTTCCAGGCCGCGAGGTCAGCGGCCTGCGCCTGCACCTGGTCGTGCAGCGCCTTGATCCGCAGCACCGACCGGACGCGCGCGACCAGGGCCTGATGATCGAACGGTTTGGTCAGATACTCGTCGGCTCCGGCATCCAGTCCTTCGACGACGTCCCTGGTGTCGGAGAGCGAGGTGACGAGGATCACCGGCAGGAAGGGCAGGTCGCGGTCGGCCTTGAGCCGGCGGCAAGTCTCGATCCCGTCGAGCTTCGGCATCATGACGTCGAGCAGCATCAGGTCCGGACGCTGCCGCCGGACCGCCTCCAGGGCCTCTTCGCCATCGCCGGCCTGTACCGTGGCGTAGCCCTGGCTTGCCAGCCGGGCATGCAGGATGTCGCGGTTCGTCTCGTTGTCGTCGACGATCAGGATCAGCGGAGGATCGTGCATGACGACACAGGGGACGGCCTACCGGATCAACCGGTCAGCCCGCAGGCGCACGAGGTCCGGGATGGTCAGCCCGAGCTTGTCGGCAACCTGCAAATTGATCACGGTCCGGAACTGGCGCGGATTTTCGACCGGCAGGTCGGCCGGGGCGGTCCCCTGCAGGATCTTGGCGACATAGGCGCCAGACCGCCGGAAGTTCTCGAGGAAGTTGATGCCGTAGGAGCACAGACAGCCGGCTTCCGCCATCTGCTCGTAGGCGCAGATCAGTGGCAGCTTGCGCGGCGCGGCAGCGGCGACCAGCGCGTTGCGATTGCTGCTGAACGACGCATCGTCTAGCACCAGTACCGCGTCCATCTGTTGCCCCGCTATCGCGGCGAACGCGGAGTCGTATCCGCCGGGCGCGCGCACGTCGAACGGCCGGATGGTCAACCCCAGGGACGCGGCGGCCGGCATGATGCCGCTGACCATGGATGCGTTGGAGGGATTGTCCGGGTTTTCCACCATCGCGATGTGTCGGGCGTCGGGCATGATCTGCTTGATCAGCTCTAGGCGCTTTGCGTTCAGGTCTTCGCTCAGGATCGTGAGGCCGGTGAAGTTGCGGCCCGGGCGCGACAGGCTGTCCACGAACCCGGCCGCGACCGGATCGGCGATTGCCGCAAAGACGATCGGGGTCGTCGACGTTGCCTTTTGGGCGGCCAGGAAGGCCTGCGTCGACGCGGTCACGATCACTTTGGCGCCCGCCCGGACGAGGTCTTGTGCCGCCTGCTGAAAGCGGGTCGCGTCCCCTTCGGCGTAGCGGAAATCGAGGGCGATGTTGCGGCCGTCGACAAAGCCGAGCTCGCTCAACCCTTCGGCGAAGGCCTCGCGGAACCGCGCCGAGCCTGCCGCATCGCCCAGGAGGAGATACCCTACATGGGGGACCGGGGTTGTCGTCTGTGCCAAGCCGGCAGCCGGAACCACGCCCAGGCCGAGCAGGACGACCAACCACCGCATGACCGCTGATTTCATCACGCCCCCGGAAAGCCAGCCCGGCGCAGGCCGCCCCCTACGCCGGCAAATACGTGCGTATCTTAGCCAAAAGCTGGCGCGGACTGTACGGCTTTGCGACGTAGGCGTCGCATCCGGCGTTGCGGGCCCGGACCTCCTCGCCGCTGAGGGCGTAGGAAGTGACCACGATGATGGGGATCGCCTTGAGCCGCGGGTCGGATTTGAGGCGCCGCGTGGCTTCGTACCCGTCGAGGACCGGGAGCTGGACGTCCATCAGGATCAGGTCCGGCTGTTCGGCGGCGGCTATGCGCAAGGCGGACTCGCCGTCGCCTGCCTCCAGCATCTCGAAGCCGGCGCTGCCCAGGAGGTCGCGCAGGATCTGCCGATTGTCTTCGTGGTCCTCGACCACGAGGATGCGCTTGCCCATGCTGCCCTCCCTCTCTTGTCAGTCGGCCGCCTGGGCGGCGACGTGAATGGGGATCGCGAACGAGAACACCGAACCGCGGCCGAGCGCCGAATCCACCCAGATACGGCCGCCGTGCATCTCGATGATCCGCTTCGCAATCGCAAGCCCGAGTCCCGTGCCGCCTTTTTTGCGCGTGATCGAGCTGTCGGCCTGGCGGAATTCCTCGAAGATCTGCACCTGGTCGGCGGCGTCGATCCCGGGCCCCGTGTCGTGCACCGCCACGTTGTACCAGGAATCCACCAGTGCGACGCGGATCAGCACCTGCCCGACATCGGTGAATTTGATGGCATTGCCGACGAGATTGAGCAGCACCTGTGTGAGCCGCCGCTCGTCGCCGTGGCCGCGCGGCAGCTCGGCCGGCAGTTCGAGCGCCAAGGTGAGCCGCTTCTCCGCGGCCAGCGGCTCGACCGCGGCGTGCACGCGCCGCACGACCTCGTCGATCGAATATTCGGCGAGCGAGAGCGAGAGCTGCCCGGCCTCGATCTTCGACAGGTCGAGGACATCGTTGATCAGGTCGAGTAGGTGGCGCCCATTGGCCTGCACCCGCTCGAGCACCCGCCGCACATTGTCGGGCATCTCGCCATAGATGCTGTCGAGGATCAGCTCGGTGTAGCCCAGGATCGCGTTCAGGGGCGTGCGCAGCTCATGGCTCATGTTGGCGAGGAACTGCGACTTGTGCTGGCTCGCGATCTCGAGCTCCTGGCGCTTGTCCTCGACCTCGCGGAACAGGCGCGCATTCTGGATGGCGATCACCGACTGGTCGGCGAAGGTCTGCAGGAGGTCGATGATGTGCTTGGGGAACAGGCCGGGCTCGCGCCGGCGGACGATGAGCCCGCCGATGATGCGCTCGCCGCTGAGCAGCGGAATCACGAGGAGTGCCCGGAATCCGGCGGCAAGCACGAGATCGCGCCCCGCCGAGCGCGGCTCCGCCTGCAGGTCCGGGACCTGGATGGGCAGGCGCCGGGCGGCGGCCTGGCCGATCGGCGTTTCGCCCACGAGGATGCGCTGCTTGCGGATCGACGCGACCGTCGCCTCGTCCAGGCCGTACGTCGCGCGCAGCCGGAACTCCTGGCGCGCGCGGTCGAAGACGTAGATGGCGCCGGCGTCGGTGTTCGTGAGCTGCGTCGATTTCGTGACGATCGTGGTCAATACCGTCTCGAGGTCGAGCGTCGAATTGAGCGCCTGGCTGACCTCGCCGAGGACCCGCAGCTCCTTGACGGATTGTGCGAGCTCCCGGGTCCGGTCGGCGATCTTCCGCTCGAGATCGGCGTACGACTCTTGGAGCCGCGACGCCATGTCGTTGAATTGATCGGCCAGGGTCTCGAGCTCGTCGTTGGTGCGCACGCTGATGCGCTGGCCGAGATCGCCGCCGCCGATTCGTGCGGCACCGTCGCGCAGCGCCTGGATGGGCATCATCATCCGTCGGGCAAGCCAGAGCCCGGCGACGGCCGCCAGCGCCAGGCTCGCCGCGAGGAGAAGCAGAGTGCGCGCGATCGAGGCGTAGAGCGGCGCGAAAGCCTCGTCGACGGGGAGTTCGACGAACATGTACCAGCCGAGCGGTGAGATCGGCGCAAACGCCGCCAGCATGGGCTTGCCCTGGATGCCGCGAACGCCACGCAGGGAATCCGGTGAGATCCCGGCCCGCGCGGCACGGACCTGCTCGAGCGAGGATACGTCGGTTTTGCGCAGCACGAGGCTGATGTCGGGGTGCGCGATCAGACGGCCGCCGCCGTCGACCACATAGGCCTTTCCGGCGCGCCCCACCTTGATTTTCGACACCACGTCCCAGATGAACTTGAGGTTGACCTCCGCCGCAACGACACCCGTATCCGGGTCGGCGCCGGAGATTGCGATCGTCATGTAGGGCTCGGACTGCTGGCGGAAGTAGACCGGGCTCAGATACAGGTGACGGGCTCTGGCCTCGGTGAACTTGGGATCGTGGGACAGGTCGGTGTTGCTGCCGACCACGTCCATGGCCAGTCGCGAGGCGCGGAGCTGCTCGTGCCCGCTATCGTCGATCTGGATCAGATCGGTGATCGCCGGCACCTGCCGCATCAGGCGAATGGCGTCGAAGCGCCGCTGGTCGAGGGTGCCCGCGGTCAACGGAAGCTGCACCATCCAGCCGAGCTCCGTCTCGATCCCGCCGACGAACTGCTCGATTTCTCCGGCCGCCGCCTGCGCCTGCTGCTGCTGGATGCGTACCAGCGAGTCCTGGTGTTCTTCGTACGAGAACCAGATCTCCAGCGCGCCGCTGGCGAGCAGCGCCACGCACACGACCGCCACGAACATGGCGACATATTTGCGGAAGAGACGGCCCCGGGCGCGCTGGGGCCGCGCCCCCGATCTCCCATCCGCGAGTGGGCTCCCGTCCCCGAGATCGGAATCGGCGGTCATGGCCTCATGCACTCGTGCTCGGGCCGCGGCGATGGCGCGCCCCGTCGTCCAGGGGTACAGCGTGGCCGCGCCATGGCGGAGAACCGGAGTCGCGTCAGGCACGGCGTTCGCTTCGGTACGATATCGGTGGGCTGATCCAAGTCAAATAGCGGCCTGGTTTTGAACCAATCGGTCGGTGTCGGCCGCCTGGCCAGGTTCGTTGAGTCTAACGAGACGGGCCTCGGACCGGATGTGACCTGCTTCACATCGGAAGGGCGCAATTTTGTGCCATAGAGGCGCCGTTCAGCACCCGTGCGCCGCGAGGACTACGTATGTCCCCCCGTCTGTCGCCTCAACTCCGTGTCACCGACGCCCCGTGGTTCGAGGGCAGCGTGCCCGACATGATCGAGGTGGTTCGCGTCGCACCAAGGTCGGGGCGGGGGCCGGCGTTGGTCGTCTCCCAGCGCAAACTGAGCGGGTCGCTTCTGGCGCAGCTGCGCCGGCTGGCGAATGAGCCGGATGCCGGGTGAGCCGGCAGCGGCCTGACTGCGGGGCTATTTGCCGTCTGAGACCGACATCACCCGGATCGTCCAGAAGTCGCTGGCGAGATCAGGGTTCAGGACATAGGCGTAGGGCATGGTCCCGTACCCGCCTTTGCCCCATTTGGTGCCCCAGGAATTGCGTATCAGGATGTGCCGTTTCGTGTCGTCGTAGCCGACCGCGAGCACGACGTGGCCGCCGAGCTGCTTCTCGTGCGCCTTGGGCAGCGGAATGGCGCCGGTCTTGCCGACCTTCCGCGCCTCGATCCCCTCATAGGCCCAGAAGCCGAAGACGAACGGATAGCCCGAGGCCAGGCAGGCTTTGAAATGTTCGATATCGCGGGCGACCCGGCTGTAGTGCAGTGCCCGGTCTTTCCTGGCGGCTTTGAAGCACAGGTGCCGCGGCCTGCGTTTGAAGCGCTTGATCACGTAGGGCCATTGGTCGGCCAATCTGCCTTCGAAGCAGGCACCGTACCTCGCAACCCCTTTGACAACGTTGCGGACCCGCGTCGGCGCGTTCCAGGCGACCCTGCCTTCGATCGCGCGCGCGTTGTAGTAGATGAACAACCGGGAGGGCGTGACCCTGCCCGACGGCAGGCCCTGCTTGATCCGGTCGTATTGGATCGCGGCGGCAACCGCGTTGGCGGCGCAGCTCTTCAGCTGGCCCTGGTAATAGGCTGCCGGAAATGCATCGCGGAGCGAGAATTTGGCCGGAACCGCGCCGAGCCGTGGGGGCGCGTATCGGTGGTCGCGCGCATCCGCATCGTCGGGTGTCCACCCGTAGTGCTGCCGGCGAGATAGCGTCCGCGCGCGTGGGGAGCGGGCGCCCTTGCGCTTCTGTCGCTTCGGCTTTGGCATGTCGGCCCCCCCTTTCGCTGCCTCGCTGAAGATGCCTGTCTAACACGAGGGTGCAGATTTGCGGTGTGATTCGCTTCACAAGAGCCGCAGCCGTGCCGCGCTACCCTCGAACCGGTCGAATTCGGAGGTGGGCGTGGGGCGCGAAATCGACACGACCTTGACGGTGACGGACATCGAGGACATCGCCCGGGCGGCGATGCAGGATGCCGGCGGCGGTCCGTCCAGGTTCGTGGGCTCGGTCGTGAGCAACTTCATCGAGCTCAAGGGATGCGCCACACCCCCTGCGACGTGGCAGGCCGGCGCACGACATGAGCCGGGCCGTATCTTGCTCAGCTGGCGCAGGCTCATGCCCGTCCTCCCCGAGATCGTGCTCGATTCGGCCGAGGCGAATTCAGCGCATGTGTGGCTGATCGTGTTCATGGCGCTGACGATCTGGAGCAGGCTCGCCGCGGCGGCCCCGGAGGGCGTGGGCGTCGACGATGCGACCACGATGCTGGCGCTCTGGCGCTACCGGAACGCGATCAACGAGATCTCCGAGACCGACGGCTATGCCAGGACGAATGCCGTCCGCGCCGAAATCCGCCTGCCGGCACTCGCCAGGCCCGATTACGCGCAGGTGGTCGATCGTCTGGCACGCCTGGGCTGTGTCAGCCTCGCGACCGGGACGATCCAGCTCCGCGATTCAACGGCACTTGCGGGCGAATAGACCGCCCGAGGGTGGGAGGCGCGGAAGCGGCTAGGGCGAAAGGCTGCTCGCCGTCTGCTGCGCGGGGTTTGCTGCGGCCGGGCGCTCCGGCCCCTTCCACGGCTGCGGCTCGCCCGAGGGGTAGCGCATGAGCACGAAATCGATCGGCGTGCCGTTCTCTTCGGTGCGGAAGGCGACCGGCACGTTGTGGTCGTCCATCCACACGCTCTGGTGCTTGTCGGTGGTGATGTCGAACTCGCGCAGCCGCTCGGTCTTGCCGTCGGCCGTCACGACCATGTCCTTCACGCCGTCGAGATGGGCCTTGAAGACGCGGCCGCTCTTGGTCGACATCACGAGGCCGGCATTGACGAAATTGAGCGACCACGGGTTGCTGGGCCGGATGTCGGCCGGGACGTCGATCGTGCCGGTCGGCGAGGTGATCACGAACGTATTGCCGCGAGCCTCGCCCGCCACCGTCAGCGGCTGGCCGTTGACGGTCGTAACGCTGCGAAAGAGGGTCAGCCGGTCATTCTGCCACAGCTCATGCCGCTCGGCCTCCTCGCGGTGCACCACCATGCCCAGCAGCTTGACCGAGATGTTGAGCTTGGTCTCGACGTCGGCTTCTGCCCCCGACTTGTCAACGATGTTGGTGTAGGTGCCAATGTCGCCATAGAGCGGATGCTCGACGCGATATTCGTACACGTCGCCCGCGAAGGCCGGACGGAAACCGGCGCAGACGGTGATCAGGGCGGCAAAGGCCAGGAGCGAAGACAGCCTGCTCATCGGTGGGCCCGGCTCCAAGTGGTCCGCCGGGTTATAGCCGAATCGGTTGCCAAAACATATACTTTCGTCAATTCACTCATTTTGTGAGCAATTTCCGGGCCGAAGGACCGACCGGAAGAAAAAAGGCGGGTCCTTGCGGACCCGCCTGAAGAGGTTCAGCGGTCTGTGGCGCCCCCGTCCTGGGCCGGCTTCGCGCATTTCTGCTCGCCGGTCGTCTCAGCGTCGCATTCGGTTGCTGTCGGATCACCTAGGGCGTGACTCGACGGCACGGCTCATACTCACCTGAGTCGCCCATCCGACCAATGTACCCGCGTACGCGCCGTGCTGAATCTGGCGCGCTGTGGTGGCGACGACACACCCGTTTGTGAGCGTTCTGGGGATCGGGCCAAAGGAAAGGCGGACTCTTGCGAGTCCGCCCCCGGGCCCAACTTGGGCGATTGCCGGTTGTCCGGCACCTGCCAAGGTGGCAGTGACTCCTTAGGGTTTGATGAAAAGACTCGGTTAACTGTGGATAACCCTGACGCAGGGCTGCTACCGCCGCTCGGCGGCGGTTTATCCTTGGCGACGTGCCCAGATATCAGCTGAAATCCGCGGCTCCCTATCTACGCGATCTCGCCATTGCCCCGGGGGCGTCGCTGCCGGACGAATTTCCGTTCAACCTGCCCATCTTGCAGAAGGGCAGACTTCACCTGCGCTTCACGAAGCGAATCACGATCCTTGTCGGTGAGAACGGCAGCGGCAAATCGTCGCTGCTGGAAGCGATCGCGGCACAGGCCGGCTTCAATCTCTCCGGCGGCAGCCGCGACAATTTCTACGGCCGGGAGGTGGAGGAGGGGCAGAGGACGTTTGCCAGGGTCTTGCGCCTGGGCTGGCGGCCACGCATCGGCACCGGGTATTTTCTGCGCGCCGAGAGCTTCTTCAATTTTTCGAGCCATATCGACGAGGTGGCCGAGGTCGATCCCGTCCGGGCGTATGCGGTTTATGGCGGCAAATCGCTGCATCACCGCTCTCACGGCGAATCCTTTCTCGCGTTGTTCGAGGGTCGGTTCGGGTCGGTTGGGCTTTATCTGCTCGATGAGCCCGAGGCGGCTCTGTCGCCCAGCCGGCAGTTCGCGTTTCTGCGTGTCCTGCGTGCCCTCGACCGGGCCGGACGCGCGCAGATCATCATGGCCACGCACTCGCCGATCCTGATGGCCTATCCGGACGCGCAGCTGCTGTATTTCGAGGGTGGATCGATCCGCGAGATCGGT
>Ga0335071_10002118_pt1 | contig 21396 bp, 24 predicted proteins | sample Lox_Sample_15_FD_206724 | JGI IMG/M metagenome (GOLD analysis project Ga0335071, IMG submission 206724) | Soil microbial communities from Loxahatchee National Wildlife Refuge, Florida, United States - Lox_Sample_1.5 | ecosystem: Environmental > Terrestrial > Soil > Wetlands | place: USA... | reverse complement strand
GCTTCAGGCCGCGTTCAGGAAGTCGATCAGCTGGCGGAGCCGTGCGAAGCCGCTCCTGTTGAAGGCCAGCACGAGGCGAGGCAGCTCGGGGAATTCTCCCCGCTCGGCCTCGAGCGCCTGCGGCACCTGCTCGGCGGGGCCCTTGAGGATATCGGAGAAGCGGAGCGAAATCTCCGAGACGGTAGCGGCGGACACGGCACGGTGCAGGCGGATCACGAGGCTGTCCCCGACGAACCGATAGGAGTGGAAGACGCGGTAGAAGCCTTCCACCTCGCCCGCCGCCTCCTGCACGCTGTCGGTGACCCGGAAGAGCGCCAGGTCTTCGGGCGAGACCATCCCCGTTTCCACCATCTGCTCGCGTACGAAGTCGAGCCAGCGCTGCCAGTACCTGCCGCCGGGCGCATCCACGAGCACCACGGGCACGATCTCCGCCTTCCCCGTCTGCATCAGCGTCAGGGATTCGAACACCTCATCGCCGGTGCCGAACCCGCCCGGGAAATAGGCCATGGCCCAGGCCTCGCGGACGAGGAAGAACTTGCGGGTGAAGAAATACTTGAAGGTGATGAGCTTCGGATCGTCGGCGATCCAGGGATTGGCGTCCTGCTCGAACGGGAGCCGGATGTTCAAGCCGAACGAGCTCTCGCGTCCCGCGCCTTCCTGCGAGGCCCCCATCACGCCGCTGCCGGCGCCCGTGATCGTCATCCACCCTGCGCCGGTCATCCGGGCACCGAAGGCCCGGGCCTGCATGGAGACTGGATGATCGACGGGCGTGCGCGCGGAGCCGAACACCGTGACCTTGGGCACGCTGCGGTACGGCGCAAAGACCTTGAAGCCGTACCGGAGCTCCTTCAGGGCGTTGTTGGCGATCTTGAGGTCGCCGGTGGCCGCGCCGTCCTCGAAGAGCTTGAGCGCGGTGGTCACGAGCTCGGACTCGAGGCGCCACGTCTCGCCGGGCACCCGCAGGCGTTCGAGGAGGGCGTCGATCTGCTGGTTGGCTTCGGCGTTCTGGAGCTGGTATCGGCGCTCCGGACTCACCTGTCCAGCATACACCCAGGTCATCGGGCCGCCCTGCTCATCAGGTCAGGGTATGGCGAACCATCTTGCCGTCGACCAGATAGATCACCATCTCGGCGATGTTCGTGGCGTGGTCGGCCAGGCGCTCCAGGAACCGCGAGATCAGGACCAGGCGTATGGCCCGCGGGATGGTCCGCGCATCCGCCATCATGAAGGTCAGGAGCTCCCGGAAGATCTGCTCCTTGAGCGCGTCCACCTCGGCGTCCTCGGCGCAGACCTTCCGCGCCAGTTCCGTGTCTCGGGCCACGAAGGCGTCGAGGCTCTCCTTGACCATGCGCTGGGCGCTCTCGGCCATGCGCGGCAGATCGATGTAGGGCTTGAGCTGCGGCTCGCGGTTCAGCTCGAGCACGCGCTGGGCGATGTTGACGGCCTGGTCCCCCATGCGTTCCAGATCGGTGACGATCTTCATGGCCGTGGTGATGAAGCGCAGATCGCCGGCCGCCGGCTGGTGGAGGGCGAGGAGGTTCACGCACGTCTCGTCCACCTCGAGGTCGTAGGCGTTGACCTGCTGATCCCGCTCGACCACGTTCTGGGCCAGCGCGTCGTCACGCTCGACGAGCGCCCGCATGACCTGTCGGATCTGCTCCTCGACCAGGCCTCCCATGGCCAGCAGGGTCTGCTTCAGGGACTCCAGCTCTTCATGGAAGTGCCGCTGCATGGGCGGGGCGCCTCCTAGCCGAAACGGCCGGTGATGTAGTCCTCGGTCTTCTGCTCCCGAGGGTGCGTGAACAGATCGCGAGTGACGCCGATCTCGATGAGCTCGCCCAGGAGAAAGAAGCCCGTCCATTCGGAGACGCGGGCCGCTTGCTGCATGTTGTGGGTCACGATCACGATGGTGAGGTCTTTCTTGAGATCGAGGATGAGCTCCTCGATCCGCGCGGTCGCAATGGGGTCGAGGGCCGAGCAGGGCTCGTCCATGAGGAGCACCTCGGGCTGCACGGCGACCGCTCGGGCGATGCACAGCCGCTGCTGCTGGCCCCCGGAGAGGCTGGACCCGGACTTGTACAGGTCGTCCTTGACCTCGTCCCACAGCGCGGCCTGACGCAGGGCCCGTTCGACGACGTCGTAGAGCAGGTTCTTGTCCCGCACCCCCGCCAACCGAAGCCCGGCTGCCACATTGTCGAACACGGACATGGTCGGAAAGGGATTCGGCTTCTGGAACACCATGCCAATCCGTCGTCGCACCATGACGGGATCGACCCCCGGGCCATAGAGATCGTCACCGTTCAGCAGCACCTGGCCGCTCGAGCGAGCCCCGGGCACCACTTCGTGCATCCGGTTGATGCATCGGACGAACGTGGACTTTCCGCACCCGGAGGGCCCGATGAGCGCCGTCACGGCATTCGAGGGAACCCGCAGCGTCACGTTCATGAGGACCTGCCGCTCCCCGAACCACGCGTTGAGCTCTGTCACCTGAAGGCCGTCCGCCATCACTTACCTCATCTGGCGCTGAAGGTCTCTCGTGGCCAGTCGCGCCGCCAAACTCACGAGAAACACGATCGAGATCAGAACAAGGGCCCCCGCCCAGGCCTGGCGGTGCCAGTCGTCGAACGGTGAGATCGCATAAGCAAAGATCTGGAGGGCCAGGGCAGCAATCGGCTGGTCGAGGCCGTGGTGCCAGAAACGATTCCCGAAGGCGGTGAAGAGGAGGGGCGCCGTCTCCCCGGCGATGCGCGCGATGGCCACCATGACCCCCGTGGTGATTCCCGCTCGCGCGCTGGCGAGGACGATGCGCACCGTCACCTTCCACTTCGGCAGTCCCAGGGCCAGCCCCGCCTCTCGGAGGGAGGCCGGAACGAGTCGGATGATCTCCTCCGTCGTGCGCAGGACGATGGGAATCATGATGACGCCGAGGGCCACCCCGCCCGCCAGTGCCGAGAATCGCTTCATGGGAAGGACGACCAGCGTATAGGCGAAGATGCCGATCACGATGGAGGGCACGCCGTTGAGCACGTCAGCGAGGAAGCGCACCACCGAGGGCAGATGGGAGTCCTGAGAATCCGCGACGTAGAGCCCTCCCAGAATTCCCACCGGCAATCCCAGGCCACAGGCGAGACCGATGAGGATGAGGGTGCCCACGATGGCATTCGCCATGCCGCCACCTGACTCGCCCACGGGCCTGGGGGTGTGGGTGAAGAACTCGAGGTTGATCGATGACCCCCCCTGGTAGAGGAGAAAGGCGAATACGAGGATCAACGGCAGGATGACGAGGGCGGCCGCGGTCCCGCACAGAAAGCCCATGACCCGATTCAACACGAACCGCCGCGTCGCGACGCTCATTCTCGAATCCCCTTCACCGCGCCCCCCACCGTCCACACGAGCAGCCGCGCGAAGGCATTGACGAGCACGGTGACCACGAGGAGGAGGAGGCCGATCTGCACGAGCGCCGAAAGGTAGAGATCCGAGGTCGCCTCGGTGAACTCGTTGGCCAGCACGCTGGCCATGGTGTAGCCGGGGGCGAAGAGGGACACCGAGATCTCCGGCCGGTTGCCGATGACCATGGTCACCGCCATCGTCTCCCCGAGAGCCCGCCCCAGGCCGAGGAGCACGGCGCCGATGAGTCCAGAGCGGCCGTAGGGGAGCACGGCGATCCACGTCGTTTCCCAGCGCGTGGAGCCCAGGGCGAGGGCGGCTTCGCGCTGGGAGTTCGGCACGGCGAGCAGGACCTCTCGCCCGACCGTGGCGATGAACGGCACGGTCATGACCGAGAGGATCAGACCGGCCGCAAGCATTCCTACCCCGTACGGCGGGCCCTTGAAGAGCGGGAGCCAGCCCAGCGTGCTGCCCAGAGCTGGCTGCACCCACTGGCGAAGGAAGGGTGCCAGCACGAAGATGCCCCACAGGCCGTACACCACGCTCGGCACCGCAGCCAGCAACTCGATGAGAAAGCCCACGGGCGAGCGAACGGGAAAGGGAGCGATCTCCGCCAGGTAGATCGCCGCCCCGATGCCGAGGGGCACGGCCACGGCCATCCCGAGCAGCGACGACACGATCGTGCCGTAGATGAATGGCAGTGCCCCGAACGACTCCTTTACTGGGTCCCAGTCCTGCCCGACCACGAACGACAGGCCGAAGTGGCGCGCAGCGGGGAGAGACTCCACGACGAGGGCGCCCACGATCCCGGCCACGATGGCCACGAAGAGCGCGACCATCGCATACAGGCAGGCCTGGAAGAGACGATCGCCCCACACGTTGCGGCCGGCCGCGACGAAGAAGGTGCGGGGAAGGGAGACCGCGTGGGCCCCCCCTCCCCGCCTCGGGTCGGCTTCGGGCATATCAGCGAGAAGCCAGGAGCGGCTTCCCCTGGAAGGTGACCTGCCGGATCTTGGCCTCGATCTGCTTCACCACGGGCGCGGGGAGCGGAGCGTAGAGGAGATCCGCGGTGTACTTCTGCCCGTCGTGGATGGCCCACCACAGGAACTTCACGAGAAGCTTGCCCTTGGCCTCGTCGGGCTGATCCTTGTAGACGAGGAGCCACGTGAAGCTCGCGATGGGATAGCTGCTCTCGCCGGGCGGATTGGTCAGGGACACACGGAAATCGGCCGGCATGTTGTTGGAGGCGCCGGCGGCCGCCGCCGTGGTCGACTCGATCGAGGCCTCGACAAACTTGCCCGCGCCGTTCCGGATGGCGGCGGCGGGCAGCTTGTTCGTGATCGCGTAGGCAAGCTCCACATAGCCGAGGGCCCCCGGCGTGTTCTTCACCTGCCCGGCCACGCCCTCGTTGCCCTTGCCCCCGAGCCCCACGGGCCACTTGACCGACGTCCCTCGGCCAACTTTCTCCTCCCACTCCTTGCTCACCTTGGAGAGGTAATCCACCCAGATGTACGTGGTGCCGCTGCCATCGGAACGATGCACGATCACGATGGGGGTCTTGGGGAGGCTCGCGCCGGGGTTGGCGGACTTGATGCGATCGTCGTCCCAGCTGGTGATCTTGCCCAAGAAGATGTCGGCGAGAAGCTCGCCCGTGAAGCGCAGCCTGGGGTTCCCGGGCAGATTGTAGGTCGCCACCACCGCCCCGAGCACGGTGGGGATGTGGAACAGCTCAGCCGGTGCCTTCTTGAGCTGGTCGTCCGTCATCGGACCGTCCGACGCCCCGAAGTCAACCGTGCGCTCCGTGATCTGGCGGATGCCTCCGCCGCTCCCGATCGACTGGTAGTTGAACCTCACGGAAGGATCGACCTTGATGTATTCGTCGAACCACTTCGAATAGATCGGGTACGGGAAGGTCGCACCCGCCCCGTTCATCAGGGTTTGCGCCACCGCGGGATTCGGCGGTGAGGTCGCGAGCGCCAGAAGACCGACCAGCGCGCTTCCCATCATCCGAGCAATCGTCTTAACCTTGAGCATCTCCGACCCCCTTGGCGCAGACACCTGCCAGTGTCGGTCGCCGTCATTACGTGCAAATTACGATTAGGTTACGAACGTGTAAACACTCCGCGCAGCAGGGAGTGCCCGCGGGTCACGGCGATTCCTAGGGCTCCCGGAACCGATAGCCCACTCCGCGCACCGTCTCGACTCCTGGCAGCGGCACCCGCGCCGAGGCGAACTTGGCGCGGAGGCGAGCCACGTGCACGTCTACGGTGCGCGGCTCCACGAAGCCGTCCTGCCCCCATACCTGGTCGAGCAATTCCTCGCGGCCGAAGACCCGGCCCGGCGTGCCGGCCAGGGTGGCCAGCAGCTCGAACTCCTTGGGGGTGAGATCGACGCGCTGACCTTTGACGGCAACCTCGAACCGGTGCCGGTCGATCTCGAGGTCGCCGACCTTCAGGTGAAGCTTGCGATCCACGGCCTCGGCGCTCTTGCCGCGGCGCACGACCGCGCGTACGCGGGCGATCAGCTCCCGGGGCGAAAACGGCTTCGTGACATAGTCATCCGCGCCCATCTCGAACCCGAGGACCTTGTCTCCCTCGTCGACCCGTCCGGTCACCATGATGACGGGAATGCCCCGCGTGTCGGGGTCCTGCTTGAGGCGGCGACAGACCTCCCAGCCGTTCAGCTGGGGCACCATGATGTCCAAGAGGATCAACTCGGGCTTGCTCTCCCGGGCCCGCTTGAGCGCGTCGGCCCCATTGCCCGTGAGCAGGACCTCGTAACCTTCCTTCGCGAGGTGGTACCGGAGCAGCTCCGCCACGTCCTGCTCGTCCTCCACGACGAGCACGCGCGATCCGTTGCGGACGGGTGCGGGCGGGGTGGAGGGGAGAGCGCGCCGTCGGGTGACCACGCCGGACTCCACCTCCCCCGTGGCTCGTATCGTCACAGGGGTAGTGTGGCCGAAGGAGGTTACGCGATGATGACGGCGCGGTAAATCCTGCGTAAAGCAGCGCCGTGGCCTCCCCGGTCCGTCAGGCTGGGAGGGTGCCTCCGGCGCCGGTCAGCTCGTAGAGGCGCTCCTGGGAGCGGAACGCGGGGCGGCCCTCGGGCGCCGTGACGCGCGCGGAGGTGCCGTCGGGCAGGATGCGGCGCGCCTTCACGTTGTCGGCCAGCTGCACCTCGAGAACTTCCCGAACCTGCACCTGCAGCCGCTGATCGAGCACGGGGAACGCGATCTCCACGCGCCGGTCGAGGTTTCGCGGCATCCAATCCGCGGAGGCGAGCAGATACTCCCCCGCCCCACCGTTCTCGAAGAAGAAGACGCGGGCGTGCTCGAGATAGCGGTCGACGATGGAGCGGACACGGATGTTGTCCGAGAGCCCCGGCACCTCGGGGCGAAGGCAGCAGATGCCGCGCACGATGAGATCGATGGCGACGCCGGCGGCGCTGGCCGCGTACAGCTCCTCGATGAGCCGGCGGTCCACCAGCCCGTTCATCTTGGCGATGATGCGCGCAGGCTGGCCCGCGCGCGCGTGCGCAGCCTCGCGCTGGATGCGCTCGAGGAGGCCGCGGCGGAGCCCATCCGGCGAGAGGAGGAGATGGTTGAACCCCCGCGGGCGCGTGTATCCCGTCAGCAGGTTGAAGAGCTCCGTCAGGTCCTCGCCGAAGGACTCGCGGCTGGTGAAGATCCCCAGGTCGCCGTAGATGCCGCCGGTGCGCACGTTGTAGTTGCCGGTGGCGAGATGGCAGTAGCGCCGGATGCCGTCCGCCTCCTGCCGCACGACCAGGCAGGCCTTGCAGTGCGTCTTGAAGCCCGCCACGCCATACACCACGTGCGCGCCCACTTCCTCCAGCGCGCGGGCCCAGCCGATGTTGGCCTCCTCGTCGAAGCGGGCCTGCAGCTCCACGAGGACGGCGACCTCCTTGCCGTTCTCCACCGCGGTCCGGAGCGCGTGCGCGATGGGCGAGGCCGGGCTCACGCGATAGAACGTCATCTTGATCGCGAGCACCTTCGGGTCGACCGCGGCCTCCCGCACGAACCGCGTCACCGCGTCGAACGTGTGGTACGGGTGGTGCACGAGCACGTCGCCGGCGCGGATCGCGCTCCAGATGTCCGGGGCCCGCTCGAAGGCCGGCACGGGATGCGGAGGCATCGGCCGGTCCTTGAGCCGCGGGATGTCCACGGCCGCGTACAGCTGGTACAGGTCGGAGAACGCGGTGAATCCCTCGCCCTCGTAGAGATCCTCCGGTGCCAGCTCCAGCTCCTCCAGGAGCGTGCGGAGGATGTCCACGGGCAGGTCGGCGTCGTACTGCAGGCGCACCGCCGCGCCGAGCCGACGCTCGCGGAGACTCTCCTCGATGCTGGTGAGCAGGTCATCGGGGCGGCCCTGCGGCTGCAGATCGGCGTCCCGCGTGACGCGGATGGCGTAGCTCGAGAGGATGTCGTAGCCGTTGTAGAGGCTCGGCAGGTGCAGGCGAATCACGTCCTCGAGGAGCATGAAGACCTGCTTGCCGCCCGGGTCCGGCAGCGCCACGAATCGCGGCAGCACCTGCCCCGGGATGTGGATCACCGAGAGGGAGGTGTGCGGGAGCGCGGACGGCTTCGACGACCGGATGAACGCGACGAGGCATAGCGAGCGGTTGCCCAGGTAGGGGAAAGGATGCCCAAGATCCACCGCCAGCGGCGTGAGCACGGGCAGAAGCGTGCGGCGGAAATACCCCTCGAGGAACCGCTGCTGTTCTTCCGTGGCCTCCTTGGGACGGAGGAGGTGGATGCCCTCGGCCGCGAGGAGCGGCTGCACCTCCTCGAGGAAGCAGCGATGCTGCTCGTCCACCAGCTCGTGCACGCGCGACACCACCGCGGCCATCGTCTCGGTCGGCGTGAGCCCGTCCGGGCCTGTGTCCTGATCGCCGGAGTGGATGCGGCGCTTCAGCTCCGCCACGCGTACCATGAAGAACTCGTCCAGGTTCGAGCTGAAGATGGAGAGGAACTTCACCCGCTCCAGCAGGGGCACGGTCGGGTCCTGCGCCTCCTCCAGCACGCGCCGGTTGAACTCGAGCCACGACAACTCGCGATTGACGAACGCTTCTGGGCCCATGTCACCCTCGCCCGTTGAACGTTTCGTGGAGAAGAAGCCCGTCCCGCACCCCTCGCGTACAGACCACGAGCGTCAGGTACCCGCCGAACAGCATGGCCTCCTCGATGACCATGGCGCCCGACAGGATGATGTCCACGCGCTCCGCCTTGAGCCCGCGAATCTTGCCGCGCTTGCGCTGGGAGAGGCTCTCGAGCCGCTCCCGGATCGCCGTGATGTCGGATTGCCGCATCCGGAGCCCGTGCCGGTGCTTGCGCTCGCCCGAGTGCGCCCGCAGATGAATGCTGGCCAGCGTGCGCACCGTGCCTCCGAGCCCGACCATGATCTCGCCGCGGGCCGCCGCCGGCAGGGCGCCCTGGAGCTGCTCGCGGACGCGGATGCGAAAGGCCTGCAGCTCGCGCGGCCGCGGCCGCTGATGGCGGAGGAACAGCCCCGTCGTGCGGACGGCTCCGAGCGGCAGGCTCGCCATGGACACGACCTTCCGGTCACGCACCCTGCTCAGCTGCAGGCTCGCCCCTCCGAGATCTGCCACCACTCCGTCCCTGAAGGACAGGCTGTCGAGCGCGGCATAGACGCCGAAGCGGGCCTCGTCCCGCGCGCTCAGGATCTGCACGTCGATGCCCTCCTCGCGCCGGAGCGGGCCAAGCAGGCGCTCCCGGTTGCGCGCTTCACGGACCGCCGAGGTCGCCACCGCGACCACCCGGGGACCCCACGCATCCCGGGAATACTTGGAGAAAAACTTGTGCACGGCCTTGAGCGTTTCGGCTATCGCCTCGCGCGGCAGGACGCCGGGCCGACCTCCCCCGAGCCGCGTGGGAACGCGCTCCTCTACGACGACGCGATAACCGGAGTCCGGGACGATCCGGGCGAGCAGGAATCGCACGGCCGTCGAACCCAGATCGACGACGGCCACGAGCTCAGCCATCCGGCGGGCATCCTGTCTTGACCGTCCAGCGGGGTCAAGTTACGAAAGTGTGACGCGGTTTCCTCCCAGGAGCGAGCGGCCGAGGCGAATGCGGGGGCACCTGGCGAGGCTGAGGCTCCGATGTTACCACAGGGGCCGAGCGACCGTCCGAGACCTAGTCTCTCCCAAGAACTCTGAGAATTCGGGGCTTTAAGAACCAGACGAGGCGTCCGCGGACCCCCGGACCATCAGGAAGCTCCACCAGGGCGACCCCGCCCTTCTTGAAGCCGACCCGGTCCGGTTGGGAGCTGCCGATGAGATGCGCCAGCAGGGCGGACAGCACCGGCTCGTGGCCCACGATGGCGACGTCGTCCGAAGCGGGAAGCGCCCGTAGGGCCCGCAGGATCTCTTCGACCTCGTCGCCCGCGAGAGCCGGCTCCACCTGGGGCTCGACGCGCCGGAAGGCTTCCGCGGCAATCTCGGCCGTCGCGGCCGCCCGCGGCAACGGGCTGGTCAGGAGGATGTCCGGGCGATCGGCGATGCGCGCCAGGCCCTTCGCGGCGGCACGGAACTTCTTCTTCCCGCGGGGGGTCAGAGGCCGATCGTCGTCGGGAATGCCCGGGGTTCCCCGTGGTACCGCGGCGGCGTGACGGATGATCAGGAGCTTCATGGACCGGCCGATTATCGTTCAGGTCGTCGCTGATGGCTACCCAAGGTTGGAGAGCGCCGGGCTAGATTCATCGGCCGTAGCGATGGTATGAGACGCAATGTATCGACAAATACGATTTGACTCTGGCAACGCCGCCTATACCATTCACGGTGCCCGCCCCGTCCAGCGGAGCCACTACTCAAGGAGACGAACGAATGGAACGTCGAACTTTTCTCCGTGCCGGTGCCACCGGCATTGCGGCGGCCGGTCTCGCGCGGCCGCTGGCGGGATTCGCGGCCGAGACGGGAGGCGAGGCCAAGTGGCGCACCTTCGAGGTGACCACACGTGTCGAGATCCTGAAGCCATCCGGCGTGTCGAGGGCATGGGTGCCCATGCCGCTCATGCCAGACACCGCCTACCAGAAGAGCCTCGGGCAGAGCTGGAGCGGGAATGCGTCCCTGACGCAGGTGGTTCGCGACGAGAAGTACGGCGCCGGCATCTTCTACGCCGAATGGCCGGCCGGTGAACCGGCTCCCGCGGTGGAGGTGACCACGCGCTTCGCCACGCGCGATCGCGCCGTGGACCTGAGCGTTCCCGGCAACTCCGCTCCGGAGGACAAGGCCGTCCTGAAGAAATACCTGGCCGGCACCAAGTTCGTCACCACCGATGGCATCGTGCGCAAGCAGGCCCTCGAGGTGACCAGGGCCGCCGGCACGGATGTCGACAAGGCCCGGGCCGTCTACGAGTGGATCGTCGAGAATACCTTCCGCGACCCCAAGGTCCGCGGGTGCGGGCTGGGCGACATCCGGGCTCTCCTCGAGACCGGCTATCTCGGCGGCAAGTGCGCCGACCTCAACGCGCTCTTCGTGGGCATGGTCCGCTCGGTCGGCATTCCGGCCCGGGACATCTACGGCGTGCGCGTGACCGAGTCGGCGGACTACAAGAGCCTGGGCCGGAGCGGGGACATCAGTAAGGGCCAGCACTGCCGGGCCGAGTTCTACTCGGCCGCCCACGGCTGGGTCCCGGTCGATCCGGCCGACGTGCGCAAGCTCGTTCTCGAGGAGAACGGCGGCACCCCGCTCGCCGATCCCAAGATCCAGAAGGCGCGGGCCCGGCTCTTCGGCTCCTGGGAGATGAACTGGCTCGCCTACAACTACGCGGCGGACATCAAGCTGCCGAACTCTCCCGGCGACCAGCTCGCGTTCTTCATGTACCCGCAGGCCGAGACGGCCAACGAGCGCCGCGACAGCCTCGATCCGGATACGATCAGGTACAAGCTGACCTCGCGCGAAATCACCAGCTAGCCTCCGCAGGAGGGGGGCCGGAGCCCCCCTCCTGAACCTCCCGCCTCCCCGGCGTATCGTTCCCGTGACGAAGCGATCACGGAAGAGCGACGGCCGGCGCCCCGAAATGCATTCTGAGCTTGGAGAATTCCCGCGCTTCTCGGCATACTGTGCTCATGGCTCGACCGGCGATCGTTCATGCAGCGGGAGGCGTGATCTCGCGGCAGAAGCGCGATGGCCGCCTCGAGGTGTTGCTCATCCATCGGCCGCATCGCGAGGACTGGACGTTCCCCAAGGGGAAGCTCGAGAGCGGCGAGACGCACGAGGAGTGCGCGCTGCGCGAGGTGGAAGAGGAAACGGGCCTCCGCTGCGCCCTCGGCCTCGAGCTCCCGAGCACCTCCCACATCGACAACAAGGGGCGCCTCAAGCTGGTCCGCTATTGGGCCATGTATCCCGTCGCGGGCGTCGCGGAGCCTCGCAACGAGGTGGACGCGGTGCAGTGGGTCGCCATCGACCGCGCGGCCTCGATCCTCACCTACGCCCGGGATCGCGACCTCTTGAGGGCCTTTGCTGACACGCAGCGTCGGATGGTCAGCGCTGCCCGCTAAGTCCGCCATCTGGCAGCGCCCCGGCCCCAGGCCCGCGGCGTCCTCCACCGCTATCCACCGGGAAGTCCCCAATCCCCGGCAATCGAAGCGTCACGGTTCCGTAGTACTCACGCCATCGAAGTCCGGATACCTTAGGGCCGTGGCTTCGAGCGTCCCCGTGCGCTTCCGAGGGCAGGCTCGGCGGGACGCCGCCGCCTTCTACCTGACCCAGCTCGCCAAGGGCATCCTCTCCGGCGAGCTCTCCGTGCAGTCCGGGCACGAGCAGACCCTTGTGGCGACCGCCGAGTTCATGTCCGTCGACATCGAGGTTCGCCAGCGGAAGCGGGCCACCCGCGTGGAGGTGCGGCTCCGGTGGCCGCGGCGCTCCCTCAGCCGCGGGCCGGCGAAACGACGGGGCTTGCCGGAGGCGCCGCCGCCGTGGCGCCCCGGGGAAGCGTAAATCTGACCACCGTCCCCTTCCAGAGCTCGCTCTCGATGAAGAGTTCGCCGCCGTGCGCGAGCACGAGGTGCTTGACGATGGCCAGGCCGAGGCCCGTGCCCCCCAGGTCGCGGGAGCGCGCCTTGTCCACCCGGTAGAAGCGCTCCGTCAGGCGGGGCAGATCGGCCTTGGGGATGCCGACACCGGTGTCCCGCACCGCGACCTCGATCATCCCGTTCTGGTCGACCCGCCCCTCCACCACCACCTGCCCGCCTTTCGGCGTGTACTTCACCGCGTTGTCCACGAGGTTGATGAGGATCTGCGACAAGCGGTCGCGATCGGCCCAAACCGGCGGGAGGTCCCTGGGCAGGTGCGCCTCGACCTTCACCTGGCCCGCGGAGGCGCGCGGCGAGATGATGGCCAGGGTCGAGTCGACGATGTCCGCCACGGCGGTGGGCTCGAGGCGCAGCGAGACCTTGCCGAGCTCGATGTTAGAGAGATCGGTGAGGTCGTCCGTGAGGCGCCCGAGGCGCTCGGTGTGCCGGAAGACGATCTCGAGGAACTTGCGCGCGTGTTCACGCTCCTCGAGGGCGCCGTCGAGCAGCGTCTCCAGATACCCCTGGATGGCCGTGAGCGGCGTGCGCAGCTCGTGCGACACGTTGGCGACGAACTCCGTGCGGACCTGCTCGAGCCGGCGAAGCTCGCTGATGTCGTGCAGGATCATGACCACGCCGCGCTCGCCGCCCGGGAACCGGAGGCCCGCAGCGTGGACCTGCAGCACGCGCTCCACCGGCTCCGCCAGCCTCACTTCCCGGCTCACGACGCTGCCGCCACCGGCGTCCCGGCCCGCCGCCAGCACGTCGTGGAGGTTCACGTTCCGTACCACCTCGAGCAGCGGCCGGCCCTCCACCCGCAGCGGACCGAGGCCGAAGATGCTGCGGGCGCGCTCGTTCAGCAGGATGATGTGGTCGTGGCCGTCGGTCGCGATCACGCCTTCGACCATGGCGTCGAGGACGGCCGTGGCCTTGGCCTGCTCGCGCTCCAGATCGCCGATCTTCTCGCGGAGCCGGCCCGCCATGACGTTGAGGGAGCGCCCGAGCGTGCCGATCTCGTCGGGCGAGCGGGCCGGCGCCCGCACCTCGAAGCTCCCCTCGCTCATGCGCCTCGCCACGTCCTGCATCTCGATCACGGGCCGGGTGACGCGCCCGGCGACGAAGAGGCCGATGCCCAAGGCGACAAGGAGCGCCACCGCGCCCCCCGCGAGCGCGGCGCCCCGCAGCCGCTCGTAGGAGGCGGTCACGGAGCTGATGGGCTCGGCGAGCCGGAGCACGCCGACGACCCGGCTTCCCTGGGTCAAGGGCAGCGCCACATAGATCAGGGGCGCGTCCAGCGTGACGGAGCGTCGCACGGAGGTGCCCGCGCGGCCCTCGAGCGCGGCCCGCACCTCGGGGCGCTGGGCGTGGTTGTCCATCGCGCCCAGGCTGTCTCCGGGCCGCTCGGAGTCGCCCAGCACGCGCCCGTCCGTCGCGATCAGGCTCACGCGCATGCCCGTGGCGCGCGCGGCACGCTCCACGAAGGCCTGCACGGAGGCAGCCGGCAGGTCGGGCCGCGAGAAGGCCACGGCCTCGTCGTGGAGGACGCGGGCGGCGACGGTCAGGCGCCCCTCGAGCACCTCGATGGCCACCCGCTCGAGCGCGCGCGAGAGATAGAGACCCGCGGCGACGAGCGAGATCGCGACGAATCCGACGAGGGTCAGGGTGAGCTTGAGGGCGATGCGGCTGCGAAGCCGGTGAACCAGGCCCCGCAGCATCACGCGGCGTCCGGATCGAAGCGGTAGCCCACGCTCTTCACCGTGAGGATCCGGCGACCCTCGTCGCCCAGCTTCACCCGCAGGCGCCGGACGTGCACGTCGACCGTGCGCGACTCGATCTCGCCGGCGCGCGCGTAGCCCCACACGCGGTCCAGCAGGAACTCGCGGGAGAGGACGCGCCCGTGAGCGTCCACGAGCGCGCGCAGGAGATCGAACTCCTTGGGGGTGAGCGTCACCGGCTCCCCACCCACGGCCACGCGATGGGCTTCCGGATCCAGCGTCAACGACCCGAAGGCCTTGGGCGGGGAGCCCGGCCCCGGCCGGCTCCGGCGCAGCACGGCCCGCACCCGGGCGAGCAGCTCCTTCGGGGAGAAAGGCTTGACGACGTAGTCGTCCGCCCCCAGCTCGAGCCCCACCACCCGATCGACCTCGTCGGCCCTGGCGGTGAGCATGACGATGGGAAGCGCAGCGGTCGCACGATCCAGGCGCAGCCGACGGCAGACCTCGAGGCCGCCCATGCCGGGGAGCATCAGATCGAGGACGATCAGATCCGGGGGGGCCTGTCGTACCTGCGCGAGTGCCTCCTCACCGCTTGCCGCCGTGCCGACCTCGTAGCCGTCGCGGCGCAGGTGCAGCACGACCAGGTCACGAATGTCGGGCTCGTCTTCCACGATGAGCACGCGGCTGGCCATGCCGGCCTCATCTTACCAGCGGCGCGTTTCCCCGAGCTTGACGATCCATGCCTGGTCGGCCGGCACGTTCCGGCGCGCGGCCTCGGCGAGCATGCGCTGAGGCGGCTCATCGAGCGGCTCCTCGGCGAGGTCGAACGTGCCCCAGTGCATGCCGAGCAGCGTGGCGCCCCGCAGGTCGGCGTGCGCCTGCACGGCCTGCTCCGGCGTGAGATGCACGAAGCGCATGATGGACGCGGGCTTGTAGGCGCCGATGGCCATCGCCGTGAGATCGAACGGGCCGAGCCGCTCGCCGATCTCGCGAAAGCCATCGAAGTAGCCGGTGTCGCCGCTGAAATAGAAGCGACGCGACGTCCCCACCACCGCCCAGGAGGCCCACAGGCGCGTGTTGGAATCCCACGGCGACCGCTGGGAGAAGTGCTGGGCGGGCGTGCAGACGATTCGCAGGCCACGATGCTCGAAGCTCTCCCACCAGTCGAGCTCGACCACCCGCGAGATGCCCTGTTCCGCGAACCACGCCTTCAGGCCCAGGCCCACCACGAAGACGGGATCGTGCGCAGCAGCCAGCCGCTTCACCGTGCCCAGGTCCAGGTGATCGTAGTGATCGTGCGAGATCAGCACCACGTGAATCGGCGGGAGGTCCTCGAACGCCAGCCCGGGCGGCTGCAGGCGCTTCGGCCCGGCCCACGACAGCGGGCTGGCGCGCTCGCCCCAGTGCGGGTCGGTCAGCAGGTTGGTTCCGTCGAGCTGGACGAGCACGGTGGCGTGGCCGATCCACGTCACCGTGGGATCGGAGCCGTTGGCGCGCAGCGCGGCGCCGTCATTGGCGATCCGCGGAACATCGCTAGTCCTGGCGGGAGCCCATGCCCGGCTCCACATGAACTTGAAGCGGGTGAAGCCCGAGGCCCGCTGTATGCCCGAATCGACGTTCCGGAAGCCGCCCTCGACGTGATGAGACGGCCCCGTGGCGACGCGCTCGGTGCCGACGGCGGCGCAGGCCGTCAGCAGAACCGCGAGGAGAAGGGGCCGTGTCAGGTGCCTCACGGCCTTCGAGTCTACCCCGGCGTGCGGCGCCGAGCGACTCGTGTCAGCCTGCCTCGACGCGGTGTCCGTTGGCGGCCGCGGCCGGCAGGAGCCCGAGCAGCCGCAGGCGCTTCCGGAGCGTGTTCCGGTTGATCCCCAGCAGGCGCGCCGCCTTCAGCTGGTTGCCGGCCGACAGCTCGAGCGCCTGGCGCAGGAGCGGCATCTCGACCCGCGACATGACGGCCCGGTACAGGCGGCCCCCTTCCGACGTCGCGGCGTCCCGCACGACCGCCGGCAGGATCGCGTTCAGCAGCTGGTCGAACTCTTCGGCGTGGGTCTTGACCTCCATGCCCGCTCCTTTCGAGCCGCCTCCCCGTTGAAGCGAATCTCTCCGCTCGCTGCCAGAACTCCCTCTCGGGGAATCCCTACGACCTGGCCGCATCGGCGCCTGCCGCTCGCCACTGCCCCGGCTCGATCAGAGCAAGCGGTGTGCCTCCTACGGTGGCCAATCAAATCAGACAGTTCGAGAGAGGAGATCGTAGAACTGCTTCGATGTTGCCCACGGGATGAGCAAATGCGCCTGTGTCGTGAGCAGCCGAGAGAACCGAGGATGCCTACGCTGCGGGCATGAACGACACATGCGCGCTCACGACGCGCCAGCCTTCCGGCATGCGGATCCACGTCTGGCTCTGGCGCCCACGCCGACCGGACTCGACGCGCTGGAACTCGGTATTGGCAGTGGCCAGGTCGCGGCCGAACGTGGTGATGACCGTGTTCATGATGGTCCTCGTCATGTCGGCTTTCGGGCGGGCCAGCCTGGATGCGTGAATCGCGCCGAAGCCATAGGCGTTGTCGGTGAGGGAGTACCGAATCGTGCGGGAGTCGTTCCAGAAGCTCGCATCCAGCACATCCACGTCGTTGGCATTCAGCGCCCGCTCGTACCGGTCGAAGGCGGCCCGGACCTCGGCCACCACGTCAGGCAGGTTGATGTCCATGGCAGGCACCTCCTTGTGAGCCTGGGAACGGCTAGGGGCGGACGCGGGCGGCGACGACACCGTCGCGCTCGAGAGCGGCCGCCACGCGAAACAGCGCCGCCTCGTTCCAGGGAGCTGCGACCAGCTGAACGCCCAGCGGCAGCGGGCCTCCGCCAGCCACGGGAACCGAGATCACGGGCAATCCGATGAATGACAGCGGCTGGGTGTAGTGGCCCAGCATGGGCCGGGCCAGCATGGTGACGCCGTCCACCATGATCGTGTCCTGCCCGATCCGCAGCGCCGGGAACGGCGTGGTGGGCGCGAGCAGGACGTCCACCTCGCGGAAGACCTCGCGCACCCGCTCGCGGTACCACGCGCGGAATCGCTGCGCGCGCACGTAGAGCGCTCCCGGCACGAGCGCGCCGGCAAGAAATCGGTCCCGTGTCATGGGATCGAAGTCGAATGGGCGCGTCTTGAGATCCTCCATGTGCAGGCTGGCGCCCTCCGAGGCGGTGATGATCGCCGCCGCCGCCCGCGCCCGGTCGTTTTCCGGAATCGTCGCCCGCCCGGAGGCGCCGAGCGCCTTCGCGACGCTCGCGACGGCGGCAAGGACCGCGGGCTCCCCCTTGGACGCGAAGTGGCCGTCGGCTACGGCAATCCGCAGGCCGCCGATGCCCTCGCCGAGACGAGGCCCGCACGGCTCGACGGCCCTTCCCGCGCATACGGGGTCGGTAGGATCGGCGCCCTGCATCACGTCGTAGGCCGCGGCCAGGTCGCGAACCGACGCCGCGAGCGGCCCGACGTGATCGAAGCTGATGCCGAACAGCGCCGCGCCGGATCTGGAGAGCCGCCCATAGGTCGGCTTGAGACCGTAGACGCCGCACAGGGCCGCCGGCACACGAATCGAGCCGTTCGTGTCCGATCCCAGGGACAGCGGTACGAGGCCGCCTGCCACGGCGGCCGCCGAGCCGCCCGACGACCCTCCAGGCACGCGCGTTTCGTCGTGGGGATTTCGGGTCGGGCCATAATGCGTGTTCTCGGTGGTGAAGCCGAACGCGTACTCGTCCATGTTGAGGGCGCCCACGAGGACCGCGCCGGCCGCACGCAGCCGCCCGACGACCGTGGCATCCCTCGGCGCGGGCTGATCTCCGGCGTTGATCTTCGATCCGGCCAGCGTCACCAGGCCAGCGACGTCGAAGAGATTCTTGACCGCGAAGGGGACCCCTGCCAGCGGGCCCGGATCCAGGCCGGCGGCAACCAGCTCATCCACCCGCTCGGCGTCCCGGAGGGCCTGCTCGGCCAGCACTGCGGTAAAGCAGTTGAGCGCAGGATCCCGCGCGCTCACGCGCGCAAGCGCAGCGAGCGTGGTCTCGCGCCCGGTCACGCGCCGAACGCGGATCGCCTCCGCCAGGTCGACCGCATCGGTCACGTTCACGGCTCGAAAACGGGCGCCGTCTCCGTATCCCCCACGGGAAGCTCGGCCAGCAGGAAACCCGCGGCCAGCAGGCCGGTCAGGTTCCTGACGACACCCTCCCGGCACTCGCGGGGTATCGGCAGGCCGATCAAAGGGGCGCTCTCGTCGACGTACCGTCCGACCTCGGCAGGATCCGGGTGTGCGCTCATGGCAGAGGATGAAGATACATCACGGGCGGGGCAAGCACGCCCGCCTATGTCTTGCGCAGGGACTTCGGGGGAAGCCCCCAGAGCGCGCTCCGGCAGGCGGCCCACCCGCGTGCGATCGCCTGCTGCATGGCGGGAGCCGAGGACGCGAGGATGCGCAAGAGAGCGCCCCCGCGGGCGAGCGGCGTGATCCCGGCTCGGGCATCCTCTCCGGGCTCGGCAAGGCGGTCCGCGAGAGCCTGCACCAGGCGCGCGACACGCGGATTGGAAGGCGCCACGCAGACGAGCGTGGCCACGTAGGCCATGCCTTCGGCGGCCCCCAGCCCGTCCCAACCCTGCGCGCCTCTCAGCACGAAGCGGTCCTTGAAGAGGAGTCCCTCGGTGTCCTTCACGGCCGTGTTGCTGTCCAGCAGATCGAAGCGCCACGTCTCGCCGCGGGCCACGCGCCCTGCCGCCCAGGCGTCGCAGAGCACGGCCGAGGCGCCGGGTGCCAGCTCGACGTGGAGGCTCTGGATCAGCTGCGCCCCGGGCGACGGAATGACGTGGTCGGGCACGTACTCGAGGCGTGCCCCTTCTCCGACACGGACGGTCACCCGCTGCACCGACGGCGCTCCCCCGCTCCGGTACACACGGGTGGCGCTGGGCGTCGAGAGGCAGACCCACGCGCCGGCGCCTACCTCTACGCGCGTGTCGAGGCGATCGCCGCCCAGCACGCCGCCGGTGGGATTGAGGAGGAAGAGGGTTGCCGCGCCGGTGCCGTCGAGGTCCACGGGCTCGAGGGCCTGCAGCGGCAGCGTGAAGCGTCGGCGCGTGAGGACCGTGCGGCCTCCGTGCCGCTCGAACGCCAGGTCCAGCCGACCGTCGCGTCCGGTTCGGCCGTGCGCCGCCTCAGGACTCGAAGAGGAGCTCTCTCCGGATCCAGCCCACCACGAGGTCGGCGCCTGTCCCGTCCCGGAGATTGGTGAAGACAAAAGGCCGGTCTCCTCTCATGCGCTTCGCATCGCGCTCCATCACGCCCAGATCGGCGCCCACGTGAGGCGCCAGGTCGATCTTGTTGATCACCAGCAGGTCCGATCGCGTGATGCCGGGCCCGCCCTTGCGCGGGATCTTCTCGCCCTCCGCCACGTCGATCACGTAGATGGTGGCGTCCACCAGCTCCGGGCTGAAGGTGGCCGCCAGGTTGTCGCCGCCGCTCTCGACGAAGAGCATCTCGAGAGCCGGGAACCGGCCGATGAGCTGGTGCACGGCCTCGAGGTTGACCGAGGCATCTTCCCGGATGGCCGTGTGCGGACAGCCGCCGGTCTCGACCCCGAGCACGCGCTCCGACGGCAGCGCGCCGCGGCGGATGAGGAACTGCGCGTCCTCCTGCGTGTAGATATCGTTCGTGATGACGGCCAGATCGTAGCGGTCACGCAGGCGGATGCAGAGCGTCTCGACCAGTGCGGTCTTGCCGGAGCCCACGGGCCCGCCGACGCCGATGCGCAGCGGACGAGGCATGCGCGGCCCGGTCGTCACGAGCGGAAGAGCCTCATGTCGAGCGAGGCGTGGCGGATCCCGGCCAGCTCGATGCCGGGCGCGAAGCTCCACAGATCGCGCACGTCGCGGGCCACGGCGTCGCTGGCCACGCGCTGGATGACCGGATGGAGGCCCCACAGCACGCGCTGCCCTTCGAGCTGGCCCATGGGAAGGAGCCGCAGGGCCGCGCCCACGAGCAGGGCCGTCGAGGAGTAGAGGAAGCTCGTCGCCGCGGCGTCCGGCGTCCAGCCGAGCGCGGCCGCCGCGAGGCCGAACGCGACAGCGTGATGCCCCGGGGCCAGGGACTTCTCGACGTCCCCGGCGTACGCGACGAGACGCGCCTCCTCGGTGAGGGCGGCACCCACCCGCAGCGTCTGGCGTCCCATCTGCCGGCTCGCCTCGCGAAACTCCGTCACGGGCTTCATGGCCTCGAGCATGCCGTCGATGACCCGGCAGCGCTCGAGGTCGCCGCTCGCCGCGGCCGCCCGGGCGCCCACCGCCGCCGTCGCGTCGCACGGCCCGCTTGCGCCCTCGAGCTGCGCCACCAGGAATCGCTCGAGGTCCTCGCGGCCGCGCACGAGCCCGGCCTGACAGTAGGTCTCGAGCCCGAAGGAGTGCGCATAGCCGCCGGTGGGAAAGGCGCTGTCGCCGAAGTGGAGGAGCGACAGGAGCCGCGGATCAATCACGGTGGACGTGGTCATGCTCGTGGCTGTGCCCGTCGATGCCGCTTCGGCCGGGCTCGTGGCCGTGGCCTCCGCCGAGCGGAGCGAACACGGCGGCCCGGCGCCGCCACACGAGGCCGAGCCGGACGAGCAGCTGCTCCATCGCCGTATCGTCGGGCACGAGGAGGTCGCCGCCGTCCAGCGCGAGCGGGAAGTGCCGATTGCCCACGTCGAACGCCACGCGTATCGCCTCTTCTGGCGTGCGGGGGGCCACGGCGAGGACAGGCTCCGGCCTGGCCTCGATCTCGAGGTACCAGGAGGGCTCGACGGCCACGACGTCGCCCGGCCGCAGCACAGAACCAGTCGGCAGTGCGAGGCCCACCTCTCGCCCGGCCGAGGTCACCACGCGCTTGCGGGTCCAGCGCCGCTCTTCCCACGTGAGACAGAGGGTGTCGCGCTCTCTCCCGGCGAGGAACGCAGGCGTCACCCTGAGCGCAGGCTCCGTGATCACGACCATGGCGGCCGCTCCGGGCTCGCGCGAGCCGCTAGAAGAGGTAATAGCGCTGCGCCATGGGGAGGACGCGCGCGGGCTCGCAGGCCAGGAGCTGCCCGTCGGCGCGGACCTCGTACGTCTCGGAATCCACCTCCATGCGCGGGCAGTAGGAGTTGTTGATCATGTCCGCCTTGCGCACGCCCCGGCACCGGCTCACCGCGGCCACCATCTTGCGAAGACCCAGCCGCGTGTGGATACCGTCATCCAG
>Ga0335071_10002117_pt1 | contig 21402 bp, 16 predicted proteins | sample Lox_Sample_15_FD_206724 | JGI IMG/M metagenome (GOLD analysis project Ga0335071, IMG submission 206724) | Soil microbial communities from Loxahatchee National Wildlife Refuge, Florida, United States - Lox_Sample_1.5 | ecosystem: Environmental > Terrestrial > Soil > Wetlands | place: USA... | reverse complement strand
CCGTGCGCCACGGCCTGGCCCTGGCCCGCGGCGAGATCCCCCCGCCCCTCCCCGCCGCCTGTACCGGCGAGCTGGGCGAGCTGCGGGAGAGCCTGGAGCGTGGGAGTGCCGCCGTCGAGGCAGCGCTCGCCGATGCCGGTGCCCTGGCCCGTGCCGCCGCCGAGGGTCGCCTCACCGCCCGCGCCGATGCCTCCCGCCACGGCGGCGGCTTCCGCCGGCTCATCGAGGAGGCGAACCGGACCCTGGAGGCAACCCGGCGACCGGTGGAAGAGGCCGGGGCGGTGCTAGGCCGGATCGCGGCCCGGGACCTCTCGGCGCGGATGGCCGCCCATTTCCCGGGCGACCAGGCCCGCCTCGTCGAGGCGGTGAACGGTGCCGCCTCGGCTCTCGGCGAGGTCATCGCCGAGGCGGGGCGCCGCTCGGCCGAGGTGTCCGCCGCCGCCGGACGGTACTCCGCCGCTGCGGGGCGAACGGTGGACGGTGCGCCAGAAGAAGCCGAGCGGCTCGCTCAGGCGGCAGAGGAGCTCGACGGGATCACCGCGCTAACGCGGCGCACACACCAGGCGGCGACCCGGGCCGACAAGCTGATCCGGGAGGCGGCCCTCGCCGCGGCCGAGGGGGCCCGGGCCACGGAGACCATGGCGGATGCCATGGCCCGGGTGCGCGGGTCGGCCGAGGGCACCTCGCGCATCATCCGGGACATCGACGACATCGCCTTCCAGACCAACCTGCTCGCGCTCAACGCGGCCATCGAGGCGGCCCGCGCCGGCGACGCCGGTCGGGGATTCGCGGTGGTGGCCGAGGAGGTGCGCACCCTGGCTCTGCGCTCCAAGGATGCCGCCCGCCGCAGCGAGGCGCTCATCCGGCAATCGGTGGCCGAGGCGGAGGAAGGCGCCGGCCGCAGCCGAGATGTGGCCACGAGGCTCACCGAGATGGGCGGCGAGGTGGCACGGGTGGGCGAGGCGGTGGCAGAGATCGAGGGCCTGGCCGGCGAGCAGGCGCGGGGTGCGGCAGAGGTCCTCTCCGCCCTGAAGAGGATCGAGGAGGTCACGCGGGCGAGTGCGAGCGGCGCCGAGAAGTCGTCGGCCGACCTCGCCGAGCTCACCCGCCGGGCCGAGAGCCTCGTCTCCTTCGTCGCCTCTTTCCGGGTGGGCGGGCAGCCTTCCCGGGAGCGGCTCGAGCCTGGCGCGCCTCCTCCGCCGCCGCGCCTCGCTCCATCGAGATGACGAGCCTCAGCGAGCTCGACCCGGACCGATCGATCGATCCGCCCCTGGTCCGGGCGTCGGAGTTCTTTCGCTAGGCTTCGATACACCCCTCGAGGGCTCACCGAACAGCTCCGGGCCGCCTCGCGGAGAGGTTCCCTACCACCATAGGGGGAGCGTCGACGAGTGGCGTGCTGGAGCACCTTGACAGGGCAGCGGTGGACGTATGCGGCTGGCCGGGCCGGGGCAACTCCGTCCCCGATCCGAGTTCGTAAGACAGTTGGACCATTTCCGGGTATTCGTAAGGAAGTTGGACCATTTCCCCGGGCGGTCCGGTTTTCCGACGGATTCCAGCGGCCGTTGACCCAAGTGAGGCGTGCTCGCGTCGCCCGCAAACCCTCTTGCGGACCCCTGAAAGGCGTGCCACCCTGCTGCGAACCTCAGCGGTTGAGTTGACGGCGAGTCGATCTCTCGGAGTGACGGACGGGAGGCTGGAGACATGCTCGCCAGCCGGGGGCGAATGCAGCAGCGAATTGAATAAAGAGGGCGCTACCGGACACGAAACGCCGTCAGCCGTAAGTCCCGTGGCATCACGTCGCCTTCACCGCAGTACGCAACGAAACCAGTAAGGAGGCATGGTGTGAAAAGGCTCATTCTGTTCTCCTTGGCGGTCGCGTCGCTGATCGCGTCGCCCGCCGTCCGCGCCGCCGACAAGGTAAAGATCGGCCTCTCGTTCTCCGACTTCGCCACCGAGCGCTGGCCCGTCGAGCGGGACCTGATGACGAAGCTTCTCACCGAGAAGGGCTTCGACGTCATCTCGCAGGAAGCCAACCACGACGCGAAGCTCCAGAACGACCAGATCGCCAACATGATCACCCAGGGCGCGAAGGTCGTCATCGTGGTCGCCGAGGACGGCGACTCCACCGCCGCCGCCGTCGAGGAAGCCGCCAAGAAGGGCATCAAGGTCATCGCCTACGACCGCCTCATCAAGAGCCCGAAGATCGCCGCCTACGTGTCCTTCGACAACGTGGACGTGGGCCGTAACCAGGCCCGGGGCGTCCTCGCCAAGGTCAACAAGGGCAACTTCGTGCTCCTCGGCGGCAGCCCCACCGACAACAACGCCCACCTGTTCCGCGCCGGCCAGATGGAGGTCCTGAATCCGCTCATCAAGTCCGGCCAGATCAAGGTCGTGGCCGATCAGTGGGTCGAGAACTGGGACGCGGCCAACGCCAAGAAGCTCATGGAGAACATCCTCACCTCCACGGGCAAGAAGTTCGACGCCGTGGTCGCCTCCAACGACGGTACCGCCCTCGGCGCCCTCGAGGCGATGAAGGTCGCCGGGATGGCCGGCAAGGTTCCGATCTCCGGCCAGGACGCCACCGCCGCCGGCTGCAACTCCATCGCCCGGGGCGAGCTCACGGTCACCATCCTCAAGGACACCCGCAAGCTCACTCCGCTGGCCTGCGACCTTGCGGCTGCCCTTGCCAAGGGGCAGAAGATTGCCGGCCTGAAGCCCTACAAGCTCGCCGACCTGACCGGCGACAAGAAGTTCACGGGCACGGTGCCCTGCAAGTTCCTGCAGGTCTACCAGGTGACCAAGGACAACGTGAAGAAGCTGGTGGTCGATTCCGGGTTCCAGAGCTACGAGGACGTCTACAAGGACATCCCGAACGCGCCGCCCAAGTAGTCCGCCTGGCGTTGTTGTATGATTAGAGGCCCGGCCTCTTCGGGGGCCGGGCTTCTGTTGAAGGGAGCCGCCGTGGCTGACGACGTCATCCTCGACATCGAGCACGTCACCAAGGAGTTCCCTGGGGTTACCGCGCTCAAGGACGTCTCCATCCGGGTCAAAAGAGGCGAGATCCATGGCCTCTGCGGGGAGAACGGCGCCGGAAAATCGACCCTGATGAAGATCCTGTGCGGCGTCTACCCGTACGGGACGTACGAGGGCTCGGTCCGCTACGACGGCAAGGAACTGCAGCTCGGAGCGAGTTCCATCCGAGAGGCCATCGAGCAGGGGATCGCCATCGTCTACCAGGAGCTCACCCTCGTCCCGAAGCTCACCGTTGGCGAGAACATCTTCCTCGGCAAGGAGCCCCGCCGCGGCCCCTCCATCGACTGGAACAAGCTGTACTCGGACACCGCCGCCGTCCTCGAGAAGTACAAGCTCCCCGTCTCGCCCTTCGACGTGGTCGAGCGCCTGGGCGTCGGCCAGATGCAGATGACCGAGATCGCCAAGGCACTCGCGGAGAATGCCCGGATCCTCATCCTGGACGAGCCGACCTCCGCCCTCTCCGAGGCCGAGGTCACCCAGCTCATGGAGATCCTGCGTGGCCTGAAAGCCCAGGGGGTCACCTGCATCTACATCAGCCACAAGCTGGAGGAGTTCTTCCGGATCACCGACTCGGTCTCGATCCTGCGTGACGGGCGGCTCGTGACCTCCCAGCCCACCAAGGATCTCTCCCTGGAGAGGGTGGTGAGCCTGATGGTCGGCCGGGAGATGAAGGAGCGCTTCCCCAAGGGGGACCGCAAGCCCGGCGAGGTCTTCTTGAAGGTCGAGAACCTCCACGCCACCGATCCCAACAACCCCAGCAAGGAAGTGCTGAAGGGCGTGAGCTTCGATTTGCGCAAGGGCGAGATCCTGGGCATCGCCGGCCTCATGGGATCGGGACGGACCGAGCTCGTTTCCACCCTCTTCGGCGAGTTCGGAACCGTGACCAAGGGGACGGTGACGCTCGAGGGCAAACCCCTCACCGTGAAAAGCTCGCGGCAGGCCATGTCCCACGGCATCAGCCTCGTGCCCGAGGACCGCAAGCGCATGGGGCTCGTCCTCATCCAGACCATCCTGCAGAACATGAGCCTGCCCAACCTGGACCGGTTCTCGAGGTTCATGCGCATCGACGCGAACGCCGAGCTGGCCGCCGTCCTCAAGTACTGGAAGAGCCTCTCCATCAAGGCACCGCACGTGAACGTGAAGGTGGAGTCGCTCTCCGGGGGCAACCAGCAGAAGGTGGTCATCTCCAAGTGGCTCATGTCCGAGCCGCGGATCCTGATCCTCGACGATCCCACCCGGGGCATCGACGTGGGCGCGAAGTACGAGATCTACAAGCTCATGAACCAGCTTGCGGAGAGCGGGTTCGCCATCATCATGATCTCCTCGGAGCTCGAGGAAGTGCTCGGGATGAGCGATCGGGTCATGGTGATGTGGGAGGGCCGCTCCAACGGTATCCTCGAGATCGCCGCTGCCAGCCAGGAGAAGATCATGGCCAGGGCGACCGGTATCGAAGTCGCTGCGGGGTGACAGACCATGCTGACCACTGAGCCCAGTGCAGGTGCGATTCCCGTCGATCAGCCGAGCGGCCTGGCCGTGCTGATGCGCTCCGTTACCAGGAACCTGCAGTCGTACATGCTCGTGATCGCACTCCTGGTGATCTGGGTGGGGTTCGGCCTCGCCGCACCTGGCTACACGAGCGCCGACCACATCCAGAACATCCTCCAGCAGATGGCCATCATCGGGATCATGGCCTGCGGGATGGTCTTCGTCATCGTCACCGGCGGCATCGACCTCTCGGTGGGCTACGGGTCGGGGTTCGTCTCGGTGGTGGCGGCGGGCCTCCTCTACTACGGGGCCGCCGACAAGTGGATCAAAGCCACGCTTCCCCACGCCAGCGAACATACCCATGACGTGGTCACCGCCGGGCTGGTGGTGATTCTGGGCCTCGTCCTCGGGGCGCTCATCGGGGCGTTCCAGGGGTTCATCATCTCTCGCCTCTCGGTGCCCCCCTTCATCGTGACCCTGGGCGGCTTCTCCATCTTCAAGTCGGGAATCCTCATCGTCACCCAGGGCAAGTCGCTCTTCATCACCTCCTACGAGACCTACAAGTACATCGCCCAGGGGCTCATCCCTCCCATCGGCGGGTTGCTCCTCGCGGTGGTCATCACCGCCGCCCTCTTCGTCCAGGTGTTCACCGCCCGCAGGCGCAAGAGGAAGTACGGCGTGACGCCGGGCTCGCTGCCGCTCCAGCTCGTCCGGGCCGGCGTCTTCGCCGTGCTGGTGTTCGGTTACGTGATCATCGTGAACCGCACCTTCGAGAAGCCGGCGGTGGCGGAAACCGCCGCCGTCGACAACTCCGCCCCCGCACTCGACGTGAGCAGCGGCCTCGACGAGTCCCGCACGCAGGGGGCGCTCAAGAACTTCGGCGGCGGGGAGGACAGCAGCAAGGTGGGCGCCTCCACCCCGGATGCCCTCAAGATCGAGGAGGCCCCCGCGGAGGAAGCCGCCACCGACCAGGAGACCTACGCCTCCCCGAAGGGTGTCCCGGTGCTCGTCGTCATCCTGGGGATCGTCGCCCTGCTCATGGCCTACATCTCCCGGAACACCCGCTTCGGCCGCTACACCTACGCCATCGGCGGAAACCGCGAGGCTGCGCGTCTTTCCGGGATCAACATCAAGGACATCATCTTCCGCGTCTACGTGCTCATGGGTCTGCTCATGGCCGTGTCCGGGATCGCGCTCGCCGGCTATGTCGGGTCGGGCACCACCGCCGCCGGCCAGGGGTATGAGCTCGACGTCATCGCGAGTTGCATCCTGGGCGGCACCTCGACCCTGGGCGGCGAGGGCACCATCTTCGGCGCGGTGGTGGGCGCTCTCATCATGCAGTCCCTCGGCAACGGGCTGCAGATGATGAACGTGAACACCAACTGGCACTATCTCATCAAGGGCCTCGTGCTCATCCTGGCGGTCTACGCCGACATCCAGTTCAAGAAGAAGCGGGCATAAGGCCCGCCCTTCTCGGCGACCTCGAGGCGCCCGCGCCGTGAACGGTTGCGGGCGCCGCCGTCTCCGGCGCCCACCTCACGCCCCGCGACCCACCTCGACCCGCCTCCGCCCGCCTGCGCCGACCCGGGCGTCCGGGGGGGAGGGGCCCGGCCATCGGGCTGGCACCACCGTTCCCGCGCGCTGCGCCGCCTGGCAGGGGCGGCCGGCCTGGCCCGCTGCCCGCCCCTGCCGCCGCGGCGTCGGGTCGGGCCCCGATGGGGCATCCAAAAACTTGCCACCTCCCCTCCCTCGGGCATGCTGCCGTCGGGCGATAGCGCCCGGATGCGCCGCCGGGAACGGCGACGGAGGTGGGCGTCCGGACCGGCGGCGGCGAGGAGAGGCGGCGTGGCACGCGCAGGAAACCGGCGGCGGGTGGACCGGGTCCCGGGGGAACGGCGACGAACGCTCGTCCGGCTCGTGCGCCTGGCCACGCCGACCGTGCTCCTGCTGGCCGCGCTCGGCGGGGCCGGCTTGCTGGCCTGGCGCCAGGCGGTGACCGGCGACCTGCTCCGGATCCGCGAGATCCGCTTCCACGGCCTCTCCCGGGTGGCCGAGGACGAGCTCAGGTCCCTCTTGCCGGTCCGCCCCGGCGAGCACCTCTTCTCCGTCGACTCGGGCGCCGTCGAGGCGGCGCTGCTCCGCCACCCCTGGCTGAAGAGCGCCGAGGTGCGCCGGCGGTACCCGCCCGCGCTCGACGTCCGGGTGACCGAGCGGCAGGCGGTGGCCCTCGTCGACCTGGGCGAGCTCTACCTCGTGGATGCGGGCGGCGAGGTGTTCAAGCGGGCCACCCCCGGCGACGGGCTGGACCTGCCGGTGGTGACCGGGATCGACCGCAAGGCCTTCCTCGAGCGGCGGGCCGAGGTCGCCCCGCTCCTCCTCGGCGCGCTGGCCCTGCGCGCCCACTGGGCCGAGGCCAGGCTCGATGCCCCGGCTCCCATCTCCGAGATCCACGTGGACCCGGACTACGGCACGGCGGTGATCACCACCGACGGTGCCGAGATCCGGCTGGGACAGCGCGACCTGGAGGCCAAGCTGGGTCGCCTCTTGCAGCTCTTGCCGGCGCTCCGCGCCGAGGGGCGAGGTCCGGAGGTGATCCACCTCGACAACCGCCGTCATCCGGAGTGGGTGGCGGTGCGGTTCGCAGATTCCGCGGCGACCGGCTCGGCGGCCGCGGGCAGGACGGGACGGTAGGCGGTGGTACCCCGCCCGCGGCCGGAGACGGCCGGGAACAGCGGGGACCGCGGCGCGGCGACGCGGCGCGGTGGGTGAGCGGGCCCGAGAGGGCCCCTGGTGGGCGAGAGCGCGACGGCGCCAACCGCCCGGAGGTGGTCATGGCCAAGAGCGGGGACATCCTTGTCGGCCTGGACATCGGCACGACGAAGATCTGCGCCATCGTCGGGGAGGTGACCGACGAGGGCGCCATCGACATCATCGGCATCGGCTCGCACCCGTCCAAGGGGCTGCGCAAGGGGGTGGTGGTCAACATCGACGCCACCGTCACCTCGATCAAGCGAGCCATCGAGGAGGCCGAGCACATGGCGGGGTGCGAGATCACCACCGTCTACACCGGCATCGCCGGCGGCCACATCAAGGCCTTTCCTTCCCACGGGGTGGTGGCGGTCAAGGACAAGGAGGTCCGGCCCCAGGACGTGGACCGGGTCATCGACCAGGCCAAGGCGGTGGCCATCCCTCTCGACCGCGAGGTCATCCACGTGCTCCCCCAGGAGTTCGTGGTCGACGACCAGGACGGGGTGAAGGAGCCGGTGGGCATGAGCGGGGTGCGGCTCGAGGCCAAGGCCCTCATCGTCACCGGGGCGGTCTCCTCGGCGCAGAACATCATCAAGTGCGCCCAGCGCACCGGCCTGAACGTGGCCGACATCGTGCTCCAGCCGCTGGCCTCCTCGCTCGCCACCCTCTCCGAGGACGAGAAGGAGCTGGGGGTGTGCCTGGTCGACATCGGCGGCGGTACCACCGACATCGCCGTCTTCCACAACGGTGCCATCCAGCACACCGCGGTCATCTCCCTGGGCGGCAACCATCTCACGAACGACGTGGCGGTCGGGCTGCGCACCCCCACCCACGAGGCCGAGCGGCTCAAGAAGCAGTACGGCTGCGCGGTGGCCTCCATGGTGGACAAGGCCGAGACCATCGAGGTCCCGAGCGTGGGTGGGGGCTCCCCCCGCGTCCTCTCCCGCCACATCCTGGCCGAGATCGTCGAGCCGCGGGTGGAGGAGATCTTCATGCTGGTCCAGCACGAGATCCAGAAGTGCGGGATGGAGGAGCTGCTGGCGAGCGGGGTGGTGATCACCGGCGGCTCGACGCTGCTCGCCGGGATGCCGGAGATGGCCGAGGAGGTGCTGGGGGTGCCGGTGCGGCGGGGCCTGCCCCGCGGCATCGGCGGCCTGGTGGACGTGGTCAAGAGCCCCATGTATGCCACCGCGGTGGGCCTGGTTCTCTACGGGGTGCAGCAGCAGAACGACAGCCCCTACTTCAAGATCCGCGACGAGAACGTGTACCGGAAGGTGAAGGGGCGGATGAAGGAATGGCTGGGGCAGATCTTCTAGGTCTGGCCGCGGAGGAGAGGATGATCGAATACACCGACAGGCAGGACGCGGCGCGGATCAAGGTCATCGGCGTCGGCGGCGGTGGCGGCAACGCCATCAACACCATGGTGGCGGCGCGGCTCGAGGGGGTGGAGTTCATCGCCGCCAACACCGACCAGCAGGCGCTGCGCGTGAACCAGGCCCAGGTCAAGATCCCCCTGGGGCGCAGCGCCTCGCGGGGGCTGGGGGCCGGCGCCGACCCGGAGGTGGGCCGCAGCGCCGCCCTGGAGGAGAAGGACGCCATCGCCTCCGCCCTGGAGGGGGCGGACATGGTCTTCGTCACCGCCGGCATGGGCGGCGGCACCGGGACCGGAGGGGCGCCGGTGGTGGCCGACCTCGCCAAGGCGGCCGGGGCCCTGACCGTGGGCGTCGTCACCAAGCCCTTCCTCTTCGAGGGCAACAAGCGGCGCAAGCAGGCCGAGGCCGGGCTCTCCGAGCTGGCCAACGCCGTCGACACCCTGATCGTCATCCCCAACCAGCGGCTGCTCTCGGTGGCCGGCGAGAACATGTCCCTGGCCGACGCCTTTCGTCGCGCCGACGAGGTGTTGCTGAACGCGGTGCAGGGCATCTCCGACCTCATCACCGTGCTCGGCATCGTCAACGTCGACTTCGCCGACGTGCGGACCATCATGCGCGGCCAGGGGATGGCGCTCATGGGCACCGGCCGGTCCAGCGGCGACCGGCGGGCGGTGGAGGCCATGCAGGCGGCCATCAACTCCCCCCTGCTCGAGGACGTCACCCTGGACGGCGCGACCGGGCTGCTCGTCAACATCACCGGCGGCCCGAGCCTCACCCTCTTCGAGGTGAACGAGGCCGTGTCCATGGCCCAGTCGGCCGCCGACCCGGAGGCCAACATCATCTTCGGCTCGGTGATCGACGAGCGGCTGGGGAACGAGGTGAAGATCACCGTCATCGCCACCGGCTTCCAGGCGCGCGAGGAGCGAAGCCGGGCCATGGCCCGGCGGGCGGAGCCGGCCGAGTCGCGCGAGGCCGCCGCGCTCCGCACCGTCCCACCGCCTTTGCCCGACGAGGCGGTTCAGCCACCCCGCACCGCCGCGGTGGCCGCCGCCCCGGTGCGCAAGCCGGTCCCGGCCGGACGCCAGCCGCTCGTGTTCCGGCCCGCCGAGGACGACCAGTACGACATCCCGGCGTTCCTGCGCCGGGGCGGCACCGGGATCCCTCGCGAGTAGCTCTCCCTCGACCCGGGGGTGTCGGTTCGCACGGGCTCCGCCCCTCCCCCGGGGCGGGGCCCTTCGTGCACAGGGCGATCCCTGTGAGCCCGGCGGAAACGCGGGCTCAGCTTCGCGAGAGCCTGGGGGCGATCACCGACAGCGACCGATCATACCGGTAGTTGATGCCCATGTGCCCGTCCTCGAACTCTTCGTGGACCGGGGCGAGCCCCCCGCTGCGCAGCGCCTCGGCCACCATCCGCGCCCCCCAGCGGAGGTGGAACTCGTCCTTGGTCCCGCAGTCGAGGAACACCGTCCGGAGCCGCCGGTAGGCGTCGAGCGCCGCCGGTACGAAGCGGACCGGATCCTCGGCCAGCCACCGGGCCCAGACCTCAGGTCGCATCCTCCCCGAGGGGAGCTCGAAGGGGAGCGAGAGACCCAGCGGCTGGCCTTCATCGGGGGAGTAGTGCGCCGCCATGGCCAGGACGTTGAGCACGGCCATGTCCTCGCCGCGCAGCTTGGTCTCGCGGGCGCGCCGGTGGGCCCCTTCCAGCCACTCCGCGGCCGAGGGGGCATCGAGGAGCGCCGCGGCGGCCTTGGGCAGGTCGAGGAGGTAGCAGTACTCGAAATACGCATCCCCGGAATGGCAGGCGAGGTGAGCGAAGACGTCGGGCCGGTCGCGCCCCATCCGCAGCGCGCCGTACCCGCCGGAGCTCTTCCCCACCACCGCTCGGGCCTCGCGGTCGGGGATGGTCCCGAAGCGGGCCTCCACCTCCGAGACCACCGCTTCGGCCACGTAGGTCTGGTAGCGCCCCACCGCCGGCGCGTCCATCCACTGGGTCCCGCCGAGCCGGGTGGCGCCGTCGGGGAAGGCGGCCAGGAAGGGGGGCAGTTCGCCGGCGGCGATGCGGGCGTCGATCCGCTCCGGGACGGTGGGCTGAAAGGTGCTGGCGCCGAGCCAGCTCCGCCCGCTACCGCTGAAACCGTGGAGGAAGTAGACCGCCGGCAGAGGTTGCCGACCGGCGCCGGGCGGCAGGTAGACGAGGAGGGGGCGGCGGGCGGGGTCACCGAGGGGATTGTCCGCCAGCACCGGGAACTCGATCTCCAGCTCGATCAGCTTTCCGTGCATGACTGCCCTCGCGCTGCCGCTCGGGCGATTCTCCGTCAGGGGACGGAGATAGTCGACCGGCTCCTGCGGGGCGCGGGGGAAGGCCTCACTGCTCGCGCGACAGCGCCTGTCCGCAGCGGGCCGTCAGCTCGGCGGTGCGGGCCAGAAGCGCCTGCGCCTCGGCGTAGACGGCGGCCAGGTCCCCGCCGGCGGCGCGCTCGGGGAGCTCGCCGATGCGAGCCAGGAGATCGGAGACACGCAGGAGATGCTGATGGGCGAGGAGCAGCTCCCGGCCCAGGCGCGCGCCGTGACGGGTGAAGATGAGCCCGGTCTGGAACAGGCGCATGAGCGCCTTGCGGTTCACGACCTCCACGCCCTGGCAACGTGCCTGGAACTCGCGCAGCCGCCTCGCGTCCCGCGCCAGCGCGAGGTCCACCACCGCGGGGGCGGCGGCCCGTCCAGGCGCGCGAGGGTGCGGGTCGGCCATGCGCATGGATGGTACGCACCGCCCGCCGTGCCGGTCAACGGCCACCATCGCTTGACAACGGCGGCGCGGCGCGTTCCGCGCCGCGCCGTCACTCGATCCCGGGACCCGAGGCGAGGCCCGCTTCCGCGCCTCACCTACTCGAGCGCCTTCACCGCCAGCTGGGCCACCCTCTCCAGCGCGCGGTCGAGCCCGCCGGGATCGGGGCCACCGGCCTGCGCCATGTCTGGCCGGCCGCCTCCGCTCCCGCCCACCAGCTTGGCGCCCTCCTTGACGAGGTCGCCGGCCTTCACCCTTCCGAGCAGGTCCTTGGTGACGGCCACGAGCAGGATGGCCTTGCCGCCCTGCTCTGCCCCGAGAGCCACGACGCCGCTGCCAAGCCGGTCGCGGAGCTTGTCGGCCAGCTCGCGCAAGGCCTTGCCGTCGCCCTCGGCCCGCACCGAGAGCACCTTGGCGCCGCTCACCTCGCGCGCCTGGGCGGCGAGGTCGCCGGAGCGGGCGGCGGCCACCTGGCCTCTCGCCTCCTCCAGCGCCCGCTCCAGTTCCTTCATCCGGCGCTGCGTCTGCTCGACCTTCTGCGCCACCTCCAGCGCCCCGGACCGCAAGAGGACGGCCGCCCGGTGCAGCTCGGCGTCGGCGCGCTGGGCCTCCTCCACCGCCCTCGGGCCGGTGTAGGCCTTGATGCGGCGCACGCCGGCCGCGATCGACTCCTCGGAACCGATCTTGAAGAAGGCGATGTCCCCGGTGCGCCGCACGTGGGTACCACCGCAGAACTCCTTCGACCCTCCCATCCGGACCACCCGGACCGTCTCGCCGTACTTCTCCCCGAAGATCATCATGGCCCCGGACTTGCGGGCCTCCTCGATCTTCAGCACCGCCACCTCGGTCGGTTCGTTCCGCCGCACGAGGTCGTTGACCCGTGCCTCGACGCCGCGCAACTCCTCCTCGGTGAGCGCCTGGAAGTGGGAGAAGTCGAAGGTCAGGTAATCGGGGGCCACCACCGAGCCGGCCTGCTTGACGTGCTCGCCCAGCCGCTCGCGGAGGGCGAACTGGAGGAGGTGGGTGGCGGAGTGGTTGGCCCGGATCAGGTCGCGGCGCTCCTCGTCCACCTCGAGCGAGACCGTGTCGCCCACCGCGACCTGGCCCTCGGTCACCTCGCCCATGTGGGCCACCAGCCCGGGAACGGGCCGCTTGGCGTCCTGGATGCGCACCCGCCCGCCCGGCGCGGCGAGGCTTCCGGTGTCGCCGACCTGACCGCCCGACTCGCCGTAGAAGGGGGTGGCGGTGGTGAACACCTCCACCTGGTCGCCCTGGCGGGCCCTGTCGGCGCGGGCGCCGTTGACGATGAGCGCTCGGACCTGCGACTCCGATCGGGTGACCTCGTAGCCGAGGAACTTCACCTCCCCCAGCTCGCCGGCGATCTTCCGGTGCAGATCCTCCACCGCCCGCTCGCCGGAGCCGGCGAAGTCGGCCCGGGCCCGCTGCTCCTCGAGGAGCTTCTGGAACCCCGCCTCGTCGACGGTCAGCCCACGCTCGGTGGCGATGGTCTGGGTGAGATCGACGGGGAAGCCGTAGGTGTCGTAGAGCAGGAAGGTGAAGGCGCCGGGGACCACCTTCTCCCCGGCCTTCTCCATCCGGGCCACCTCCTCGTCGAGGAGGCGGAGTCCGCGGTTCAGGGTCTGCCGGAAGGACTCCTCCTCCGCCCCCGCCACCTTGGTGATGAAGGCGCGGTTCTCGCGGATCTCCGGGTAGGCCGGGCCCATCTCCTCGATGACCGCGTCGCAGACGTCGGCCAGGAACAGCTTCTCCAGCCCCAGCCGCTTCCCGTGGCGGATGGCGCGCCGCATGATCCGGCGGAGCACGTAGCCGCGGCCGCCCCGGTCGGGCATCACCCCGTCGCCCACCAGGAAGGTGGTGGCCCGGGCGTGGTCGGCGATGACCCGCATGGAAACGTCGTCCATCGGGTCTGCGCCGTAGCGCTTCCCGGAGAGCCTCTGGACCGAGGCGATGATGTTCTGGAACAGGTCGGTGTCGTAGTTGGACAGCTTGGCCTGCACCACCGCCGCCACCCGCTCCAGCCCCGCCCCGGTGTCGATGGAGGGCTTGGGAAGCGGGGGGAGCGAGCCGTCCGCCTTCTTCTCGAACTGCATGAAGACGAGGTTCCAGATCTCGAGCCAGCGATCGCAGTCACAGGCCACGCCCAGGCACTTGCGGCCGGCCTCCTCCTCGGCGCAGGGGATCTGCTCGCTCTGGAAGAAGTGGATCTCGGAGCACGGGCCGCAGGGACCGGTGTCCCCCATCTCCCAGAAGTTGTCCTTCTTGCCCAGCTTGTGGATGCGCTCGGCCGGAATGCCCTGCGCCCTCCACAGCTCATAGGCCTCCTCGTCCCAGGGGAGCGATCCCTCCCCCGCGAACACCGTCGCGGCCAGCCGTTCCCTGGGGATCCCCAGCCACCGGTCGCTGGTCACCCATTCCCAGGCCCAGGCGATGGCGTCCTTCTTGAAGTAGTCGCCGAAGGAGAAGTTCCCCAGCATCTCGAAGAAGGTGTGGTGACGAGCCGTGAACCCGACGTTCTCCAGGTCATTGTGCTTCCCCCCGGCGCGCACGCACTTCTGCGAGCTGGTGGCCCGGGAGTAGTCGCGCCTCTCCTTGCCGGTGAAGACGTCCTTGAACTGGTTCATCCCGGCGTTGGTGAAGAGGAGGGTGGGGTCATTGTGGGGAACGAGGGACGAGCTCGCCACGCGGCGGTGCCCGCGCTCCTCGAAGAAGCGAAGGAAGAGCTCGCGGATCTGGGCGGCGGTCTGGGTCTTCATGGCCGGCTGGTTTCCTGTAACAGACGTTGCGTCGGCGATCCACTGCCGCGGACCGGTGGTCTCACCCGGCGCCGGGCAGATCCACCCGCCACTCGCCGCCCTCGCGCGAGAGCGACACCTCGCCGCGGCCCCCGCCCTCCTCCTCCACGGCCACCACCGCGGCATCGGCCGACTCGCGCAGCGGCGTGACCGATTTCACCTTGGGTGCGGTCGCCGAAAGATCCCCCAGCACCAGGGCCGGACCGGTCAGGTCGACCGCCCTGGGCGGCTGGGGCTCGGCCAGCGCCCTCCCCTCGGCGGTGATCGCCCGCCGCGAGCGCTCGGAGAGCATGGCCCAGACGTCGGCGGCCCGGCCGGCCCGGGCGGCCTCGGCGAAGCGCCGGTAACGCTCGGCAGGCCCCTCGGGCGGGCGGCAGGCGGCGACCAGGCCGGCGAGGAGCAGCAGGGCGGGGAGGCGTGGCATCGGCCGACGAGTGTAGCCGCCGCCGGGGCGGAGCGCGCGTCAGGCGGCCGTGGGCCCCGCCGGGGACGGCGGGGCCTCCCGGACCTCTGCCCCTGGCCACCACCGATGCCCACGCCCAGCTTTCCGGACGGGAGGGGAACCGAAATGACGAGGAAGCGTATCCTTGCTGCACTGTTGCCCGCACTGCTGGCCCTCGCCGCCTGCAAGCACATGGGCAGCTCCACCGGCTCGAGCACCTCGAGCAGCACCGGGTCGAGTGCCAACGCCAACGGCGCCACCGGCCCGAACAGCGCCAATGGTGGGAACGTCGATGCCGGCACGGGCGGGACGAGCAGCACCGACTCCACCGTGAAGTCCAACGAGCAGACCGGCACCAACGGGAATAGCGGAGCAAGCTCGACCGGCTCGACCGACATGGGCACGGGCACGAACGCTCCGAGCGGCACCGCCGGCTCGACCGGCACGTCCGGCACGAACCAATAGCGCGCCTGCCGGCGGCAGCGCCCTTCGCAAAGCCGGGAGTCCCCTGGGCCAGGCCGCCCCGGGGGTCCCGGCTTCGACCGAGCGGGCCATCACCGCCTGAGCCTGAGCCGCCAGACGCGCTGGCCGGTGGCGAGGTATCGCTTCTCGCGGCTCGAGGGGATGTCGGTGGGGTCCGGTCCGGTGAACCCGCCCGGGCCGGCCTCGTTCCGAAAGCCCGCCGACTCGAGGCCAGCCGCTGCCCACAGCGCGTACTCCTCCACGTCGGTGCGAATGTCCAGGAGCCCGCCGGGCGAGAGGAGCGCCCGGAGCAAGAGGGACATCCGCTCGTCGACCAGCCGGCGTCCCTCGTGCTTCCGTTTCCACCACGGGTCGGGGAAGTGGACGTGGACGGCAGCCAGGGACTGGGGAGAAAACAGGCGCGGCAGCAGGATCCGCGCGTCGCCGTGCAGCACGAGCAGGTTGGAGAGCCCTCGCCGCCGCGCCCGGTCGGCGATCTCCTCGGCGAACTTCCGTCGCTGCTCGACGGCGACCAGCGCCCTTTCCGGGTGGGCGCGGGCGAAGGCGAGCGCGAAGCCGCCGTGGCCGGGGCCGACCTCGAGCTCGAGGCGTGCCGCGGCCGCGCCGAACCGTGCTTTCCAGTCGGGGAGCAGGTCGAGGGCAAGGGGCGCCCGATCGTCGGCGGAGAAGAACATCGCGTGGCCGCAGCGTCTAACCGTAGAGCTCCTACCACGCCACCGCGTCGGGCACACCGATCTCCGCGGCGTGATAGAAACTTCGGCCGTGCCCCGCAGCGCTCCCCGCCCGTTCCTTCTCGCGGTCCTCGTCCTCTCGCTCGGGGGAGCATGCCGGCGCGAACCGGCCGGGGCACCGCCCGAGCGGTACCTCTCCCCCCGGGTCGAGTTCGCGGTGGTCGTCCCCGAGCTCTCGCGCGCGGCCCGGGAGCTTTCGGCGCTGCGCCAGACGGCGACCGCCATCCCCGGCCTGGAAGAGCGGCTTGCGGCCATCCGTCCGGCCCTCGTCGGGCAGCTCGGCCTCGACCCGCTCGACCCCGAATCGCTCGCCGGGGCCGGCCTCGACCCGGCCCGCGGCGCGGCCCTCGGTTTCGAGCCCTCGGGCGAGGGCCGCCCGGGAACTCCCGTACTGGCCTTGCCAGTCGGCGACGCCGGCCGGCTCTTGGCGCTCGTCACCCGGATGGCTCGCGAGCGGCTCGGAGCGACGGAGCGATCCACCCTCTCCCTGGGCGGGGTCCGGGTGGTGACGTTTCGGGTGGCCGGCCGGGGCGAGCCGGCCCTTTCCCTGGCTTTCCTCGACGGTGCCCGGGTGGCGGCGCTCGCCCCCGGGCCGGGCGGCGCAAAGGCCGCGGGAGCGGCCCTTTCCCGCCGGCCGGCCGACAGCCTTTCCGAGGAGCCTGCCTGGCGTGGCCTGCGCGCGACGATGGCGACGCGCTACGCGATCGTGGCCGGGGCGGTACCGCCCTCCTCGGTGCTTCCGGGGCCCGCCTCAAGCGGCCTCGCCGTGGGAGTCTCCGCCGCGCCGGGCGCGTTGCGAATCGGGGTCGCGACCCGCCTTCCGCCGAGCAACGGAGCGCGGGGCCCGGGCTCCCGCGGGGAGGCGGACGCCGCCATCCGGGCGCTCTCGCCCAGGTCGGCGCTGGTGGTGGCCTGGAACGCCGATCCCTCGGCGCTGGGCGCGCGGGTGGTGTCCGGTCTCGCCGCCCATGACCGTGAGTGGCTCGCCGCCCACGGCTTCGACCTGGAGCGCGACGTCTTCGACGTACTCGCGCCTGGAGCGGCCGCCTCCCTCTCCCTCTCGCCCCGGCTCGACCTGGCCGGCTTCTCGCCCGAGGCGGTGCGGGCCGACCCGCTGCGAGCCATCCGCTTCGAGCTCGTGTCCCCGGTTCGCGATGAGGCGACCGCGGCCCGCACGCTTGCGCGCCTGCCCGCCCTGGTGGCGGCACTCGCCGGAGCCGACCCGCCCGCACCTCCCCATGTCGATCCGTCCGGCCGGACCGGGCGGATCGCCTTGCCTTCCGGCGAGATCGCCTGGCGCCTGGAGGGGCGGCGACTCTCGATGGCCGGCGGCGAGCCGGGCATGCTGGCGGCGCTCTCCGAACCCAGCCGCTCGACCGGATATGCCGCCCCGACCCCGGCCGCTGCGGCCGCGCTGAAGGCTCCGCTGGGGGGAGCAGTCCTCGACCCGCGGGCCCTGGCAGAGAGCGTGCGCGCCCTGCCCGAGGATGCCTTCGGGGCCGGTCCGAGCGGCTTTCTGATTCGCTCCATCGTCGAGCGATTGCTCGAGCCGGCGGAGCGGGTCTCGGCGGTATCGCTGCGGGCCGAGCCGGCCGAGCGGGCCACCTTCTCCGAGCTCCTGCTCGAGGTATCGCAGACCGGGGCGAGCGAGGCGGGCCGGTGATCGCCCTGCGCCAGGTGGAGAAGAGCTTCCAGGACGGAGGACGGGAGATCCCGGTGCTCCGGGGAGTCGAGCTGTCGGTTGGGGCCGGCGAGCTCGTGGCCATCGTCGGCCCCTCCGGCTCGGGCAAGTCTACCTTGCTGCACGTGGTCGGCGGCCTCGATCGCGACTTCCGTGGCCGGGTGACGGTCGCCGGAGAGGATCTGTCGGCCCTCTCCCCCCGCGAGCTGGCCCGGCTGCGGAACGCGGCCGTCGGATTCGTCTTCCAGTCGTTCAACCTCCTGCCCGGGCTGAGCGCGCTCGAGAACGTGATGCTACCGGGCAAGCTCGCCGAGCCGCGGGGCGAGCCGAGGGGGGCGGTGCGGGCCCGGGCCGCCGAGGCGCTCGCCCGGGTCGGCCTCGCGGGAAGGGCCGGGCACAGGCCGGACCGGCTCTCCGGCGGCGAGCGGCAGCGGGTGGCCATCGCCCGGGCGCTCTTCGCGCGCCCGCAGGTGCTGCTCGCCGACGAGCCGACCGGCAACCTCGACGAGGTCACCGGGGCGCAGGTCATCCGGCTGTTCTCGGAGATGGCCGCCGGCGGGGTGGCGGTGCTGGTGGTGACGCACGAGGAGCGGGTCTCGAGCGCTGCCGGTCGGGTGCTGCATCTTCGGGAGGGAAGGCTCTCGGCCGATCCCCATGCCCGACCGGGTGACCGATCGTGAGGCGCATGCCGGCGAGGGTCCCTTGAACGCGCGTGGCCTGCTCTGGATCGCGGCGGCCCGGCTCCGCGCCGACCGGCGCGGGGCGCTGCTCGACGCCGCCGCCGCCTGCGCCGGCGCTGCCGCCCTGGTGTTCTTCCTGGCGCTGGGTCTGGGCGTGGACGGGGCGGCCCGGCGGATGTTCCCGGCCGAGGCACGGCTCGTGGAGGTGGTCCCTTCGACCCTCTCGCTCGGGGGTCTGCTGGGCGGCGGCCGGCTCGACGACGCCGCGGTGGCCCGGCTCGCCGCCCTGGGCGGCGTCGAGGCCGCCTGGCCACGCGTCATGCTGCGGGTGCCGGTGGCTGCGCCGCAGGCGCCGCCGGGCATGGCCAGCAGCTGGCCACCGGGCATGACCCTCCAGATCCCGGTCGTGGGGCTCGACCCGGGGATGGTGGCTCGGGACGTGAGCCCGCACCGCTCCTTTACCGACCCCCCCCCGGGCGGTGCCATCCCGGTACTCCTCTCCAGGCGTCTCCTCGAGGTGTACGACACGACGATCGCACCGGCCTGGGGACTGCCCCGGCTCCCCCCCGGCCTCTCCCTCATCGGGCTCACGATGCCGGTGGAGATCGGCCGTTCCATCGTGCCCGGCAAGGAGGAGGGGAAGGTGATCCCGGCCCGCATAGAGCTCGTGGGCCTCTCCGATCGCGTGCCCATGTACGCCATGGCCATCCCGCTCGACACCGCCCGTCGTCTTCACGTTCAGTACGGGAAGGAGGCCGGCTACTCGCAGGTGACGCTCCTGGCGCGCCGTCCCGGGGTGGTCCCGGCCCTGGCCGCCGCGGTGCGGCGGGCGGGATTCAACGTCGACGACTCCGAGCGCGCCGCCGCCGAGCGAGTGGGAGCGATCGTCGCCGTCACCACCGGCGCGCTCGGGTTGCTGGCGACGGTCATGTGCCTTCTCGCCGCCCTGGCCATCGCCCGGTCGCTCTCGGGCAGCGTCCGCAGCCGGACCCGGGAGCTGGCGGTGCTCCAGGCGCTGGGGGCGACCCCTTCCGACGTCTCCCGGGTGGTGATCCTCGAGGGAGGGATGGTCGGCCTGGCCGGCGGCATCGCCGGCACGCTCCTCGCCCTGGGGCTTTCCGCCCTGGCCGATCACGCCGCTCTGCGGCTCCTGCCCGACTTTCCCTTCCGGCCCGGGACGCTGTTCAGCTTCCCGCCCTGGCTCCCGGCGCTGGGGATGGCCCTGCCCTTGCTCTCGGCGGTGCTGGGCGCGCTGGCCCCGGCCGCGGCCGCGGCCCGGATCGAGCCGGCCCGGGTGCTGTCGTGAGCGTCAGCTGCGACCGGCGTAGAGGACGAGCCGTTTGCCGCTCAGCAGCTTGTAGTGGTTCGGGCTGCGGATCCCGTTCCAGCGGCAGATGTCCTCCACCTCGACCCCGTACTTCTGGGAGATGGACCAGAGCGTGTCACCGGACCGAACCCGGTGGACGGTGCGATCGGGCCGGCCGCGGCTCGAGGCGAGGCTCGTGGCTGGCCGGGCGCGCGGGGCGGCGCTGCGCTGGGGCGGATCCTCGGGCGTGCGGGCCTCGACCGCGCCGCCGGCCAGGGGGCGGGGGATGATGAGCTCGGTGCCCACCCGCAGGTGGCGGGTGTCGCGCAGGTTGTTCATCTCGATGATCCCCTGCACCGGCACCCCGTACATGGCCGCCACCCGGGCGAGCGTGTCGCCCTTGCGGATCACGTGGCCGGCGAAGGTGGTTCGCACCTTGGCGCGGAGCGCCGGCCAGGCCTCGGCGAACGCGTCGGCGGCGGTGACCGGGATCTTGAGCGTGTACTTCCGGGGCGGGGTGCAGGTGCGGCGGAGCTCGGGGTTCAGGTCGATGATCGCCCGCTCCGGCACCGCCGCGGCCCGGGCCACCACCGAGAGCAGGGTGGCCGAGGGGATCTCCACCTCGGTGTAGTCGGCCCACTCCTCGGGCTCGATCTCGTCCGGCATGAATCCAAAGGCGTCGGGGTGCTTGGCGATGATGGCCGCGGCCATGAGCTTGGGGACGTACCCCTTGGTCTCGGGCCTCAGCACCCGCTTCCCCGGGACCCCGGCCATGGACCAGAAATCCGAGAGCCCCTTGCGCTGGGCCGAGAGGACCCGGCCCACGCCGGCGTTGTACCCGGCCCAGGCCAGCCGCCAGTCGCCGGTCTGCTCGTAGAGCCGCTTCAGGTACTTGGCGGCGGCATGGGCCGACCGCTCGGGATCGCGCCGCTCGTCCACCCAGAAGTCATCCTTCAGCCCGAACAGTCTCCCCGTTCCCGCGATGAACTGCCAGGGACCCGAGGCGCGGGCCCGGCTATAGGCGAAGTTGCCGAAGCCGCTCTCGATCATGGCGAGGTAGACGGTGTCCTCGGGCAGCCCCTCCTCCCGCATGATCTGGCGGTAGCGATCGAGGTAGCGGTGAGAGCGGCCCAGCCACTTCACGAAGTGCGGGCGGACGCCCGGCGACTGGAAGAACCGGACGTACGCCACCACGGCGGGATTCACGTCGATGGGGATGTCGTACTGGGCCTGGAGCGCGGCGAGATCGCAGTCCAGCTCCGGCAAGAGGTCGATCCGCCCACCCTCGCCGGGGTGCTCCTCAGCGGAAGGGGCCTCGCCCACGTGGGCCGACTCCTCGGCTCGGCGCACCGCTTCCATCTCCGCCGACTCCTCGTCCACTTCGGCGGCGATTTCCGGCGAGTCGGTCGCCTCGTCGTCGGCATCCTCGCGCTCCGAACCCAGGCGGGCCTGAGCCTCGGCCGAGTGTACCAGGCGGGGCGCGGGCACGGCCGCGGGCGCGAGCGCCTCGGCCACGCCGCGAGCCGCATCCGGCGCACCCGCTTCCACGCCGGCGGACGAAGCAGCCTCACCGGCCACCGCCGCCGCTGCCGGCGCAGATGGGCGGGCGGGGAGCGGAAGGGAGAAGATGAAGAAAAGCAGTAGGGGGAGCGTGGTCTTCGGATTCGGCCTCATCGTTCCTCGAGCTGCGTTCGGCCGGAGGGGAGATCCGGCGTCTTGCCATCGTACCGATCCCCAAACCGGAATCAAAATCGCCAACCCGCGCACCGATCGGGCGGGGGCCCGCTCGCTCGCCTCCGGATTCCCTGACTCGCCTGCCGGCGCGCGGGGCGAGGCGGCAACGTC
>Ga0335071_10002116_pt1 | contig 21405 bp, 14 predicted proteins | sample Lox_Sample_15_FD_206724 | JGI IMG/M metagenome (GOLD analysis project Ga0335071, IMG submission 206724) | Soil microbial communities from Loxahatchee National Wildlife Refuge, Florida, United States - Lox_Sample_1.5 | ecosystem: Environmental > Terrestrial > Soil > Wetlands | place: USA... | reverse complement strand
GTCTGCCCCTGATGATGGCGTTGCGAGAAATCGTAGGCTTTTTTGACGATGGAGAGATCGTCGTTGGGGCGGTAGCTGCGAATCTTGCGGAGCAGGTCGCGGAACTTGGTAACCGTAAGCACGTTGGTCCGGATCTGCTGGCCGAAAGTCGCCATGAGCGATTATACGAGAATTAACGATGCTGCCGAATGCCGCTTTGGTAATGGCGAAGTCACCATGAGTAACATATGGATGCGGTTCTACAATGCGAGGAAGGCGGAAGCATGCGAATCCTGATCTCAGGGGCTTCTGGATTGATCGGCAGTGCGCTGCGGCCAGCGCTGGCTGCGGCGGGACATGCAACGGCTGCTCTGGTACGCGGCGCCTCGGCCAGCGAAGACGTGCAGTGGAAGCCAGGGGCTTGGCTCGATCCGCAGGCAATCGGGGGATTCGACGCCATCGCGCACCTGGCCGGGAAAAACATTTCCGGGCGCTGGACCGAAGAGTTCAAGCGCGCAGTGCTGGAGAGCCGGGTGGAGGGGACGCGGACGGTGGCTACGGCAGCGGCGGAGTCGTTCCGAGCGAGGGGGGCGCCGCGAGTTCTGGTGGCTGCATCGGCGATTGGTTATTACGGGAACCGCGGCGAGGAGGTACTGACGGAAAGCAGCGGGCCGGGGGAAGGCTTTTCTTCTTATTTGTGCGAGGCGTGGGAAGCTGCCGCGCTGCCAGCGGTGGAGGCGGGCATGCGCGTGGTGACGCTGCGCATTGGGGTGGTGTTGGCGAAGGAAGGCGGCGCGCTGAAAGCGATGCTGCCTGCGTTTCGGCTGGGCCTGGGCGGGCGCGTCGGCGACGGTCAGCAGTATTGGAGCTGGGTGGCGCTCGATGACGCGGCAGGGGCGATGGCGTTCGCATTAACTGATGATTCGCTGAGCGGAGTGGTGAACGCCGTGGCACCGCAACCTGTGCGGAACAGGGAATTCGCGTGCGAGCTGGGCAGGGCGCTGCAGCGGCCGGCGATCTTTCCTGTGCCGGGGTTGGTGGTGCGGATGGCGTTTGGCGAAATGGGAGAGGAATTGCTGCTGGCCTCGGCGCGGGTGAGTTCGGGCAAGCTCGAAGCCGCGGGCTACGGCTTTCGGCACCCTAGGTTGGCCGAAGCGCTGGCCACGATCTTCTCCTGAGCTTGAATCGAGTTACGGTCTGTCCCCAAAATCCGGCGCAAGATTCCGCTCGTACTGGGGAATGAGGGGAGGGGCCATGTTACGACACGAGGTCTTTCTGACGGGCGCCACGGGGTTCCTGGGATGCAGTCTGGCTGCCGAATTGGTACGACGCGGGCATCGCGTGCGCGCGTTGGTGCGTGCCGGCTCCGAAGCACGCATTCCGCAGGGCTGCGAGGTGGTTCGTGGCGACGCGCTCAACGCGGCCTCGTACGCGACGAACATCGGCAGCGCCGACACGTTTGTCCATCTGGTCGGCGTGGCGCACCCCAGTCCGCGCAAAGCGGAAGAGTTCCGCAAGATCGATCTGGTATCGGCACGCGAAGCCGTCGCAGCCGCGAAACAAGCGGGCATCCAGCACTTCGTGTATCTGAGCGTGTCGCGCCCGGCGCCAATGATGAAGGCCTACCAGGCGGTGCGTGCGGAGGGCGAGAGAATGGTGCTGGACTCCGGCATTCCAGCAACGTTCGTGCGGCCGTGGTACGTGCTGGGACCGGGACGGAGATGGCCGCTTTTGCTGCGACCGCTTTATGCGCTCGCGCGGGCGTTTCCGCCGACGCGCGACGGAGCGGTTCGACTTGCGCTGGTTACGCTGGAGCAGATCACGCTAACGCTGGCAGAGGCGGTGGAACACCCGCCGGGGAACTTGCAAGTATTCGAGCCGCAAGACATTCGGCGCGGTGGGGCGAGCGCCGAAGGCAAGCCGCGAGTCGTAGCGGCGCCTTGAGTGGACAAGCCGCGTCAGCGCTTGAGCGGATGAACGGCGACCACGGTGCCTTCGGGTAGAGAGGCGCCTTCTAGGATGACAACTCCGTTGCGGACCGTGCCGCGGACTTCGACGACGGCATCGGCCACGGGCATGGTGGCGGAGGCCGACGCCATGGTCTTGGCGGTGCCCAGGTCCATGGCGCGGTTGGCGAGCAGGTCGGCTTCGCGATTCTGCTCGCGCGGGACATGGCGAATTTCGAAGGCCTCGAAGTCGTCAATCAACTTCGACGCCTGGGCGTGCAGCTGCTTTAAGGCGGGATTGTTGACTTTGTACTCGCCGAGGATCTGCTTCACCATCAACTCGGAATCGCTGTACACCTTCATCGCGCTGAAGCCGTGCTTGGCCGCGTATTTCAAAACGGCAATCAAGGCGGAGTATTCGGCAACGTTGTTCGTCTGCTTGCCGAGATAACTGCTGAGCTTCACCACCGACCGGCCCATTTCGTCTTCGATAACGGCGCCGTATCCCGCGGGCCCGGGATTGCCGCGTGCGCCTCCATCGATACGGGCGACCAGGTAACCGAAGGGTGTGCTGAGGTTGGGGCCACCGAAGAACTCTTTGCTAAGGAATTCACCGTTTTTGGGGAATGGACGGATGGGCATGGCAGATACTCCAGCCGATTATAGATGCGTGAAATTTCAATCTCGGTGCAGAAGTAGATTCGCCCCTACCGCCCGAGTTGCAGCCGCGCGGCGAGGCGGTCGGGGAGTTGGGCCGCGAGGATGCGCTGCTGGGCGGACTTGATGTCATAGGGCACGCGATAGAATGTGACTGTCGCCAGCGCGCCGGCGTTGGATTCAAAGAGTGCGAAGGCCGCGCGCCAGTCGCCGTCGCGCGGCTGACCGACGGAGCCGGGATTGATGAGGTAGCGGCTTCCGCGGGTCAGCCACATCTTGTGCTCGACCTCGCCTGCAGCGGCTGGGTAGTCGGGGCGAAAGGGCTGCGACTCGCCGTCCTCGTCGATGAATCCGCCCTGAATGTGGGTGTGACCGAAGAAGATGAGCGGGGCGTGATTAGGCAGGTCGAAATTGTCGTCGGCGGAAGCCGAGTTCAGCAGGTATTCGTCTTCGTCGAGCGGAGCTCCATGTACGAACTCCATGCCGGGCAGGCCGTCGACACGTAGCGGCCCCCGTGGCAAAGCGCGCAGCCAGGCGAGATGCTCGGGCGTAAGGGTATTTTTCGTCCAGTAAGCGGACAGGGCGGCAACCGGGTTGAATTCGTGAAGGTCGGTAAGGCCGGCGCAAGCGCGGTCATGATTGCCGCGCACGATGGGCGCATTCATGGCGATCACGCGCTCGCAGACCTCATTGGGACTGGCATTGTAGCCGACAACATCGCCGAGATTGACCACTCGATCGTAGGCCGGCGCCGCGGCCATGCAGGCGTCGAACGCCTCGAGGTTGGCATGAATGTCGCTGAGCAAGAGAAGACGCATGATTACTGAAGCCCGGCTGCGACGACGGGACAACGAGCCCAGTGTCCCGGCGCAACCTCGACCAGCGATGGTAACGCGTGCGCGCAGGAAGGTAAACGCCAATCGCAGCGGGGCTCGAAGGCGCAGCCCGGAGGTGGGGAAGACAGCGGCGGCACGGTGCCTTCGATGGTGCGCAGGGGCTGTTCGCGGTCGCTGCGGAGAGTCGGCATGGAATTGAGGAGTCCACGGGTGTAGGGATGAACGGGCGTATGGAAGACATCGACAGCGGAGCCGAGCTCAACAAGACTGCCCGCATACATGACGGCGATGCGATGCGATATCTGCGAAACCACAGCGAGATCGTGGGAAACGAAGAGCATGGCCAGCGAGAACTTTTCGCGCAATTCGCGCAGCAGGTCGAGCACCTGCGCCTGGATGGTGACGTCGAGCGCGGTAGTGGGTTCATCGGCGATGAGCAGTTGCGGCCGGTTCACGATGGCCAGGGCAATCATGACGCGCTGGCGCTGGCCGCCGGAGAGCTGGTGGGGATAGTCGCGCGCGCGGCGGTCGGGATCGGGGATGGCAACGGTGCGGAGTGCGTCCACGGCGAGGGACCATGCTTCGGACTTCGTGACTCTGGTTTTTGAGCGAACTTCGGGGTGCGCCAGTACGGCCTCGGCTACCTGGTCGCCGATACGCATCACAGGATTAAGTGCAGTCATCGGTTCCTGAAAGATCATGCTGATGCCTGCGCCGCGAATGGCACGCATGCGCTCGTCGGGCACGGCGAGGAGGTCTTCGCCATCAAACGAGATTTTTCCGCCGATGCGTGCTTGTGGCGGAAGCAAGCGAAGAACGGCGAGCGCCGAAACCGACTTGCCGGAACCGGATTCGCCGACCAGTCCGAGCACTTCTCCCGGCGCGATCGAAAAGTTCACGTCGCGCACGGCGCGGAGCCTGCCCTCGGCTGTATCGAAATCGACGGCGAGGTTCTGGACATCCAGCAGGGCGGGCACAGCGGTATCGTAGCAGGGGATGCGGTGGGACGAGGCACTCATGGCCGCGGTCTGGATGCGCGTGCGGGCGACGCGTCTAATTGCATTTCGCGGCGGCGTCGGTCAAACTACATCCTCCCATGCCTGCAGCGTCGTCGAAGCACTCTACCCGCACTGCCGCTACGTCTTCGATTTGGACGGATGACACCGCGCTACTCATCTACATCGCGCTAGCGTCGGTCGTTGTTCACCTGATTCTTGGCAATCGTTATGGCTGGAACCGCGACGAGCTGGCGACCCTCGAGGATGCGCGTCACCTTGCGTGGGGATTCCCCGCCTACCCGCCGGTGACGCCGTTCTTCGGATGGCTTTCACTGGAGATTTTCGGCACGTCGCTGCGCGGCTTCCGGTTTTTCGCCAACGTCTCACAGGCCGTCACCGTGGTCCTCGCGGGGCTCATGGCACGCGACATGGGCGCGGGGCGCGGGGCGCAACTGGTAGCGGCGGTGGCAGCTCTGCCGTTTGTGCTGGGCGGCGGCTACCAGATGATGTATGTGGCCTTCGACGCGCTGGCTTGGGTTCTGGTCGCATTCTTCGTGGTCAAGCTGCTCGAGACGGATGACGCTCGCTGGTGGATGGCAATTGGCGCATCGATCGGCTTCGGGATGATGTGCAAGTACACCATGGGCTTTTTCGCGCTGAGCATTGTCGCGGGAGTCTTGCTTACGGATGCGCGCCGTTACCTGCACAACAAGTGGCTGTGGATCGGTGTGGGACTTTCGGTGCTGGTGTGGCTGCCCAACGTCGTCTGGCAGGTGCAGCACAATCTCGTGTCGCTCGACTTTCTCAGCCACATCCATGCGCGCGATGTGCGTCAAGGCCGGACCGCAAACTTCCTTCCGCAACAGTTGATGCTGACCGGCCTGCGGGCTGCGCTGGCGCTGGCGGGAATATGGTTCTGCCTGGCGACGGCGAGCGGCAAGCGTTTCCGGATCATCGGCTGGATGTACGTGATAACGCTGGCACTGTTCACGGTGGCGAAAGGCCGCTGGTATTACATGGGACCGGCGTATCCGATGCTGTACGCAGCAGGTGCAGTATGGGGTGAACAGTGGATTGCTCGCATGCAACGAGGACGTGCGATGACAGTACGCTGGGCAGCTTGGGCGGTGCTCGTCTTTGAAGTTGTATTCACAACGGCGTTCTGGTTGCCGCTGCCTCCGCTCAACTCGCGATGGTGGCAGATTAACAATTCGCTGACTGGCGACTTCCGCGAGCAACTGGGATGGCACGAACTCGTCGCCGAAGTGGCACGCATTCGTGACACGCTTACGCCCGAAGAGCGCGCACATTTGGGTATCATTGGCACGAATTATGGCGAAGCAGGCGCGGTGAATCTATACGGGCCCGAGTTTGGATTGCCGCGCGCGATCAGCGGTGTGAATTCGTTCTGGTATCGCGGGTACGGAGATCCTCCTCCGCAGACAGTCATTATCCTCGGACTGAGCGCAAAGTACGTGAACGAAAGCTTCAGTAACTGCCGCGTGGCCGGCCACACGCCGAACCCCTACCACGTGAAGAACGAGGAGACGGAAGACCATCCCGACATCCGGGTGTGCGGGCCACCAAAGGCAGGCTGGCCGGCGTTCTGGGCGGACTTCCGATACTACGGCTGAGCTGGGCGCGAGATTCCTCGCAGGAAAAGCTTGGCGGGATTGTTTGCTCGTCGGTCAAGCCGAGTCGAACGTCTGGCGCTATTTCACAATCTGAAAAATATTTTTACTCGTCATATGGGTGTGCGGCGCGATGCCGCAAATCCATACGTGAGAGGACACCCATGAATCGAGCTGTTTCTGTCATATCGGCCCTGCTGCTAGGGGTAGCGACTGCCGCGTCGGCAGCACCGCCGTCCGCCGCATCCAAAGACATCGTTGACACCGCCATCGCCGCCGGCAATTTCAACACGTTGGTTGCCGCCGTGCAGGCCGCGGGCCTGGCGGACACTCTGAAGGGGGCTGGGCCGTTCACGGTCTTCGCGCCGACTGACGCCGCTTTCGCCAAGTTGCCTGCCGGAACACTTCAGGAGCTGCTCAAGCCGGAGAACAAGGAGAAATTGGTCGCCATCCTGACCTATCACGTCGTTCCGGGTGACGTCACTTCCAAGCAGGTCGTGAAGTTGACGGAAGCCAAGACCGTGGAGGGCAAAGATGTAAAATTCACCGTCGAGAACGGAAAAGTGATGGTCAACAACGCTGATGTCGTAAAGGCAGACATCCAGTGCAGCAACGGCGTGATCCACGTTATCGACAAAGTCTTGTTGCCCCAGTGACGGAAACCGTCGCGATGAGGGGCGCGGCTGGGTGCCTCCTTCCCAGCCGCTATTTGCTTTTGAGCTCATGCAATCTTCCAGGTTTCAGCGGTTGAAGCTTACCTCCTTCGAAAGCCCCGTGCGCATTCGGTCGGGCTTATGATGTGAGCCTTCGGGCTACACGGAGAGCACGAATCGGCTGTGTCCCATGTCACAGTCGTGCTAGCTGAGAATCGGGTATGCTCGGTCGCATGAGTTCGCCCCCTCTCTCCCGGTTGGCCAAGCGACTGCCGCGGCGCGCCATGTGGGCGATGTTCGGTTTTAGCCTGCTCGTTGCCCAAGTACTGCCGGGTCAAAAGGTAGACCCAGTCGCGGCGCGCCTCAAAACCGGCGGACAGATTTACCAAGCGGCGTGTATCCACTGCCACGGCGCGGATGGAGCCGGGGCACCGCAGAACACCCGCGGCTTCAAGGCCCCCGACACCTTTCCTGATTTCACCCGCTGTGACCAGACGACGCCTGAGCCGAATACGTCGTGGGAAGCCGTCATCACCTACGGTGGTCCCTTTCGCGGCTTCTCGCAGATCATGCCATCGTTCGGGCAGGCGCTTTCTCCGGAGCAAATTCGCCAGGTCGCAATCTACCTGCGACACTTCTGCACCAATCCGCACTGGCCGCGCGGCGAGTTGAATCTGCCCCGCGCGCAGGTGACAGAGAAAGCATTTCCCGAAAGCGAAGAGGTCATTTCGACGGCCGTGAATGCCCAGGGCGCGCCCGGGGTGGAGAACCACTACATCCACGAGCAGCGCATTGGCATGAAGGGCCAGATTGAAATCGATGTGCCGATTTACTTCGCGAACGAAGACCATGTCTGGTACGGCGGCATCGGGGATGTGACGTTCGGCTACAAGCAAGAGATTTACTCAAGCCTGAAGAGGGGCAACATCTTCAGTTTGTTTGGCGGAGTAGTAGCGCCCACAGGCAGCACCGACCATGGCTTCGGCAGCGGAACCACGGCTTTCGAGTCGTTCGCGGCGTATGACCAGTTGTTCCGCAACAACATGTTCATCCAGACGCAACTGGGCGGCGAGTTGCCGGTCGATACCACGAAGGCGCCGCAAGCCATCTTCTGGAACACTGCCTTCGGCCAGATGTTCGCGCGCGATAACGGACTGGGCCGACTTTGGTCGCCCATGGTCGAGCTAACGATGAACCGCGACTTCGAAACCGGAGCCACGACGAACTGGGACATCATTCCCGAGATGCAGGTGACCTTCAGCAAACGGCAACACGTGCGAGGCAATCTGGGTGTGCGTATTCCAGTAAACAATACCTCCGACCGCTCGGTGCAGGTGCTGTTCTATCTGCTTTGGGATTGGGCCGACGGTAAGCTGACGGAGGGCTGGTGATGCTGCGGCGTGGAGTGTTGCTGGTGCTTGCGTTGAGCGGCGCGGCCGCGTTTACCGAGGCGGTGCGCGGCGGCACGAATGACACCGAGTTGCTGCCGAGCTTCCATTCATCGGACCGCTGCTTCGCCTGCCACAATGGCATGACCACGAGCTCGGGTAAGGACTTCTCGCTCGGTCTGGAATGGCGCGCAGAAATGATGGCCAACTCGTCGCGCGATCCCTACTGGCAAGGCAGCGTGCGGCGCGAAACACTGGACCACCCCGAATCGAAGGCAGCGATTGAAGACGAGTGCACGATCTGCCACATGCCCATCGTGCGCTACGAAGCCAAGCTGCGCGGAGAGAAGGGTGAGTTATTCGGGCATCTGCCGTTCGATCCCGCCAAACCGAAGAACGCCGTGGCGGAGGATGGAGTGACTTGCACGGTGTGCCATCAAATTTCGTCGAAAGGGCTGGGCACGGCTGAAAGCTACGTCGGCAACTTCGTCATCGATCCGCCGCTCTCCCAGAACGATCGTCCGGAGTACGGGCCCTACGCGATCGCGCCCGGCCAGATGCACATCATGAGTAGCTCGACCGGCGGCTATACTCCGACGCAGGGCACGCACATCGCCGAGTCCGGCATCTGCGGCTCGTGCCATACCCTCATCACCAAGGCGCTGGGCGAGGGCGGCAAAGAGCTGGCGACGTTCTACGAGCAGATGCCGTATCCCGAGTGGCTGCACAGCGACTACGCCGGCAAGCAGAGCTGCCAGGCGTGCCACATGCCGGAGATAAACGAGCCGGCGCAAATCGCATCGGTACTGGGCGTCGAGCGGACGGGCGTGCGGCAGCATACCTTTGTCGGCGGCAATTTTCTGCTGGAGCGGATCCTCAACCAATACCGCAGCGAGCTGGCCGTCACCGCATTGCCCGAAGAGCTCGAACATGCGAACCGGAATACGATTGAGTTTCTGCGGACCCAGGCCGCGCGCGTCAGCCTCACCGATGTGGAGCGCAGCGGCGCCCTGCTGAACGCGACAGTGGTGGTGCAAAATCTCACTGGGCACAAGCTGCCCACGGCATATCCTTCGCGACGGGCCTGGCTGCATTTCGTGGTGCGGGATGGCAACGGAAAAGTTGTCTTTGAGTCGGGCAGGCTGCGGGCTGACGGCTCCATCGTGGGCAATGACAACGACGACGATCCGCTGCGGTACGAGCCGCATTACCGAGCCATCACGCGCTGGGACCAGGTGGAGATTTACGAAGACATCATGAAAGATCAGGCTGGACATCCCACGACCGGCCTGCTGCACGCAGTCGGCTACCTCAAGGACAATCGGGTGCTGCCGACGGGCTTCGACAAGAAGACGGCGGCCGCTGAGATTGCCGTAATTGGCGGTGCGGCCGACGATCCTTCCTTTGCCGCCGGTGAAGATCGCGTGCGCTATTCGGTTTGGGCCGGCAACGCGCAGGGTCCGTTAAGAGTCGAGGCTGAGCTTATCTATCAGCCAGTCGGATTCCGTTGGGCACACAATCTGCTGAACTACGACGCCATGGAGCCGCAACGCTTCGTGCGCTACTATGCCGCTGAGGCTTCGAATAGCGGCATCGTACTCGCCCGTGCGGAAGCTGCGAACTAACCCTAGACAGAGCGGCCGGAGCGATTGCTCCGGCCCGTCCGCAGGGACGCCGTTTCCCCACCCACAACCTAGGGGTTCATGGCGAGTTGCAGCGTGTTCCAGTTGATTCCGGGAATCGCCCCATCGGTTGTATTCGTCCAAGACGGACTCAGCAGCTCATAGTTGCCGTTGGCTGGGTCCGCATAGACGAAGGGTGACTTGGTAGCGAGATTCGAGCTGCCCGGCCAAGTCTGCACAGTGTCGGAACCGGGCGCAGCCATGGCGTTGCCGTAGAAGCGGTCGGCGATTGTCGGTGATGCTGGCAAGGCCATCAAGTGCGAGAGCATCGGTATGCCGCTGGAGCTGGGGTTGAAGCAGTCGCCATTCGGTTGTCGCGTCAGAGCGTTGTCCAGCACCCAGAAATTCTGGGTGCTGGTCTGGGGCGGACAGCCGTTGTTTCCTCCGCCAAAGAAGATCGAGCTCCAAAGCGTGGAATAGTCGTTCATCAGTTCAGTATTGTGCTGGAAAACGAAGTCCGCCATACCGGTTCCGACCTGAAGGCCGACGTGTTGATAGGTGTCCAGCGCCGGCGACAGCAGAATCAGGTTGTTGTTGATCCACACCCTGCGCTGCTCGCCGGGATTGGTGCATTTGGGATAGCCTTGGGTCGGTCCGCAATCATAGTCGGACTCACTCGTGTTGATGCCTCCGGTTACATGGGTGAGGATGTTGCTGTCGAAGATAACGTCATCCACGACAGCAATGTTGCCGCTCTGGCTGGTCCGGGGAGTAAGCAGCACGGAATATCCGTTCTGCCCGGCGACCCAGGTGTTCTCCAGAGTATTTCCGGAAACCAGAACGCGTTGGACGCTCTTGAACTCGAGATTGTTTTTTTCCGACCATTGGGCATTCGGCGCCCCGGGGCCGCTCGGGCATAGAGCGCCGGAAGGCAACGCGCCGCCCGGCCGGATTGTTCCGCCGGTGCCACAGCTGTCCCAGGCCGGATCCTTGTAGAAATGGTTGGCGCGAATTTCGATGTCCGAAGGCAAATACGGATTGTTGTACCCGCCGGCGCCGCCAAACATCACATCCTCGGTCGTCGCCGACAGAAAGTTGTTCACGATCTTGATAGGCCCCGGGGTGTAGAAGGCCAGCACAGCCTGCGAGTCGAACGTACTGTAGTGGATGTCGGAAATGTAGCTGTCGATGAGGGCGAAGTTGGTTGCGTTGGCGCCAATCGCATGGTTGACGTCCTGCGAATTCGCTCCGTTGCTTGTGCCGTGGAGGTAGCAGCGGTCTACGGTAATGGAGTCCGCGAGATTATCGGGCTTGCCATCGTTAGAGGTGCGGCCCGAGATGAGGTAGTAGCTGAAGCAGGCTTGGGGTGGATTACTCGTCGGATTGCAGCCGTAGTTAGACATTGATGTGAACTCAACGCCTACGAAGCGAAAATGATTCGAGCCGTAGTCGAGAAGCATCGCCGGACTGGCGTTGGGCGTGGCGATCGTCGCCATGCTGGCGGCGTCTGACGGGCTCACACGCGTTCCTGGCGGCGGAAGGTTCGCCAGTCCCGAACTGATGACGTAAATCCACTGTCCGTCGGGATTGGTCTTGGCCGGAAGCTTGAAGTTTCCCGAATAAACCGTGCCCGCATCCAGCACAATAGTATCGCCCGGTTGCGACGATAGCAGAGCCGACGCAAAGGCTGCACTGTCGTGCGCCGCCCAAACGTTTCCGCCGGTAGGAGGATTCCAGGTGGTGTCGACGTAAACGCGAGGTGGATTGGGCAGGGGCGCTGCGGCGAGGCTAGCGCTTCTGACCAGCAACAGCATATTGGTCGTTCGCTGCAGCCCACCGCCGATCGCGGTCAACTTGATGAGGTACGCTCCGGTGGGTGCCGATGAACTCGCATCGACTGTGACGGTTGAAGTTCCGTTGCCCGGGGCAGCGATGGTGCTCGGGCTGAACGTCACGTTTGCACCCGGCGGCACTCCGACCGCTGTCAAGCTCACGGCGCTGTTGAACCCCCCCGTAACGGCCGACAGCAGAGTCGTCTGTCCCTGATTTCCGGGCGTGAGGAAGACGGAGTTTTGCGCCACCGAGATAGCGAAGTCGGACTGACCGGAACTGGACGTTACCATGAGTATCACGGACGCGGTGTGGGTGATTCCACCACCGGTCGCTGTGACGGTGATCGGGTAGGTTCCCGCGGCTGTCTCAGTTCCCACCGTCAGAGTCATCGTGGAGCTACCGGAACCTGGCGCGACGATGGTCTGCGGGCTGAACCCGACCGTGGTGCCTGAGGGTAGGCCTGAGGCCGACAGCACAATACTGCTGTTGAATCCGCCGCTGATCGAGGTCGTCAGCGTGGAGCTTCCCTGGTTTCCTTGTGAAATGCTAAGTATGCTGGGCGATGCCGAAATCGTGAAATCTGCGCTCCGGCTGACCGTCAGCGTAACGGTCGTGGTGTGCTGTGTGCCTCCACCAGAACCAGTCACCGTCATTGGATACGTGCCGGCCGCTGTGCCCGTCCCAACCGTGATGGTCATTGCGGAACTGCCTGAGCCGGGGGCCGGGATGGTTTGCGGACTGAACGTAACGGTCGTGCCCGACGGCACCCCCGAGGCGGACAATGTGATGCTGCCGTTAAATCCTTCGTTCGTCGAAGTTGTAATCGTAGAGCTGCCCTGGCCACCTTGCGAAACCGTCAGCGCGCTGGGTGACGCGGTGATCGAAAAATCGGGCGCTGACTGCACCGCCAGCGTCACCGTAGTCGTCCTCTTGATGCCGCCGCCGCTGCCCGTCACCGTGATGGGATAAGTCCCGGCGGCAGTACTGGTTCCCACGGCGACGGTCATCGTTGAACTCCCTGCACCCGGGGCACCAATGGTCTGCGGGCTAAACGTGACTGTCGTGCCCGATGGCACACCCGAGGCCGACAACGTAATGTTGCTGTTGAATCCGTTACTGACGGTCGTGGTCACCGTCGACGTCCCGGCAGATCCCTGGATGAGGTTCAGCGTAGTCGGCGAGGCGGCCATCGAGAAATTTCCCACTGCGGAGGCGACAGCGATGTGGGAGATCGGAGTCGTACCCCCTGTGGAGGTTGTGCCCACCAACACCGTCAGTCTTGTGCCGGATATCGACAATTGGCGGGCGGCGTTGTTGGCGGGCCAACCGGTGCTCGACCGCGCGGTACCCGTGGCGTCCGCAAAATAGCCCTTGCCGAATCCCGTGACTTTGACCGTCGCCAGCGTGGTGTTGCCGTCCATAAACTGGACCTGACAGTAGGTGGACTGGCAGGCGGCTGCGCCCGCGTCGCCCATGGCGAGCGACACGTTGTAGGTTCCCGGGGACGGCAGGTCCACGTAGAACGCGTCCTGCTTGCCATTGGTCACTGAATTCGTCCCCGCGAGCCTGGGATCCAAGGTCTTGTCGCGGTTGTATGCTCCCGCCGGCTTCGTGGCCCAGCCGGCGGTCACGTCGTTCAGCCGCGTGGGATACACCGATTTCAGGATTGTATTGGTCATGTCCGGATCGGTGACAAATCCCGACGTGCTGCGAAAATCGAAGCCCCACCGGAATGGCACAACCGTAACCGTAACCGTGGTCCTGACCGTCTGGCCGCCGCCGGTCGCCGATACCACCAGGTTGTACGTGCCCAAAGGAGTGGAGTTGCTGACGGCGACGAGCAAGAGGGAGGACCCCGAGCCCGGAGCTGTGATCGTCGCCGGGTTCAACACCGCCGTGCTACCCGTCGGAGCCCCCGAAACTGACAGCGTAATGTCGCTATTGAAGCTCGGACCTACGGTCGTCGTGATGGTCGTCCTTCCCTTGGTGGCTAACGGAACCGTGATGGACGCAGGGGAGGCAGATATCGCGATCCCCGACGCATCGCTCGATATGTCAGTGCCTGATGCAGCCGACGCCGGGGGAGCCACCATGACGCATGCTGCAATGACGGCAATCACGAAACGTGCGTGAGCACGCACAAGACGGTCAGTCCGCGAAGGTTTGAATGAGTTCATTAGGAATACCTGCTGCGCTCAGCCTGCCACTTGCCGGAGATTGCGGACTGCCGGCGGCATAAGACTCAGCGATATGGATTGACTCCATCAGTACCACTCGTAGATAGACCGTCGGGAGGACTTTCGCCCTATTTGCGACACTAAAGTAACTTTGATGTAGTTACCTGGATGTTACTAATCGGAGGCGTACCGCCAGCCCAAATGCTTACGCTCCAAGCAAAAAAACGCCGGAGCATTCGCTCCGGCCTTTGCAGCGATATTGCGCTCTGCCTATGGCACCACCGGTTGCCACGTGTTGTCAGGATTGAACTCCGTCATCGCGTTGACCGTGCCCTCGGTCGCCTTGCCCAGGTCTTTCTGGTACATTATGTTTCCCTGGCTGATCATGAAGGTCATGACGCCCGAGTCTTGGTACCTCGCCGGATACGCTAACACTGCGAAGCCGCCGGTCATCTTGCCATTGACGATGTACTCCTTCGCGCCGCCCTTGGCATCGGGTCCTTGCTTGTCGAGGATTCGGTAGTAATACCCATGAAAGGGCTGAGGAGTGTTTTTGATCTTGTAGCCTTCAGTCGTAGCAAACGCCACCAGCGGCCCTAAGGGGCTGCGCGGTTTTCCCGCCACCTCCGGCCAGTACAGGCCATTTTCCAGCCCTTCGTCGCTGATGAACTTCGAGGCGAACTGGGCTGAGCCGCCGTGCTTCTGTGCATAGTACTCAAACTGGGCGGTCGCGATGGTCGCCACCACGTCAATTGCCGCCAGCTCGTTGCGTCCGATCCGCCGCGACAGAATCTCCTGCTTGCCGGCTTCCGCGTTGAAATACCACTGCCCCGCGCTGTTCTTCACCAGCGGAATCGGAAACGTTTTGTTGTCCGCTCCCGTGATAAGCATCTCGCTGCCGTCCTCCATCCTGCGCCAGCGATGCATCGCGCCGTAGTCGGAGACGAAACCCGCGAACGAAGCCTTGTCTTCCGCCGCGTCGCCGGAATAGATGATGTCCTTCGCGGCGGACCCGAAGATTCCCAGCATCTGATCGCGATTGTAGGCCTTCGCCGCCGCGACCACGGCCTGCGCCGCATCGTCCGGGGTGGCAAACGTCTTCGGCGCTGTTGTACCTGCGCTCTCTGTTGCCTTCTCCTGCTTCTTGCAGCCGGCCATCACCAGCACCAGCGCCAGCATCGACCAGCACATCAACCTGCGCGAAAGATTGCTAGAACTCACGAACATGCCTCCCGCTTCACGGTATACATCGCAAAAAATGCAATAGTGCTGAAATTCAGGAGCCGCGACGAAAAAAACTACCGCCGGAATCCCCCACCACCGAAATGCCCACCGCCGCCGCTGAAGCGTCCTCCGCCCCAGCCGCCGCCACCGCCGCGGCTGGCCCAGCCACGTGAACTCGACGCGCGATCGCCCCAGCCACCGTTGCCGAAGCTCGAGCCCGAGTGGTCACCATACCCGCTGAATGCAGTGTTGCGGTTGGCAGTATCCTGTGAACCCCAGCCGCGCGACGCGTCGTTATTCGACCAGCCCGACTTGTTCCATGAGTTCGAGTTGCCGGTGTTGAGGTTGTAGGTATTGCGGTTATAGGTGTTGCCGCTGTCGGTGGTGGGGTGATATCCGCTGGCGTTGTAGCCGCCGTTGTAGTTCGTGTGATAGCCGTTGCTGTTGTAGTCCGGGTGGTAGGCGTTGTTGTAATAGCCATCGCCATATGGATGGTACCCGCCGTAGTACCCTCCGTGCCACGCCGGGTTTCCATAGTACGGATAGCCGTGGTAATACGCGCCGCCGCCGTACCAGTTGCACGTCCAGCTGCTATAGCCCCAGCCGCAACAGCCGCTCATGGCTGCGCCCACAGCCATGCCCGCGCCGAACGAAAGAAGCCCCGTGGTCACCATGTCCGCTGTGCTGTAACTCGGAACCGTGTACGGCGTGCCGTATACCACCGTCGGGTTGTACTGCGGCACATATACAATCTGCGGATTCGTCGGCTGAATGACGATAATCTGCTGCCCGTTCTGGGTCTGCGTCGTCACCGTCTGTTGCGGCGTGGTCTTCAGGTTGCCCGCCGCTTTCGCCTGCGCGCGGCACGTCTGGACCGCCTGCATCACTGCCTTCTGCTGATTGTGATACGCCTCGCCCAACTGCGACGTCCACGACAGGTTCTTCGCCATGTTGTCGAGCACCGACGGAAACTCCGTCAGCGCCTTGACGCTCGGGTCCCACGTCTGCTGGTTCACCGCCTGCATCAGCGCGCTGCCCGTCAGGTTCTTGTTCTCGCCCATCCAGTAGTTGGCCACCGCGATCTGGTCCGGAAACGTCGCCGCATTCAGCACCTGCGCCACCAGCGCATCCGGATACAGCGCGATCGGCGCCACCAGCGATTGCAGCTCTTGTGCCGATAACGGTGCGCCTTGCCCGGTATAGTCCGACGAACTGGACGAACCCGACGCCGGCGCCTGATACATTGCCAGCGCTCCCGGCACCGGCATCGTCGCCACCACGATCAACACACTCAGCAGACACGAAAGCAACTTTTCACCGTATGACGACTTCACTTCCTCCGCCTCCTCACGGCTTCGCGGACCGATCGTCCGGCTTGCACCGCAACAACTTAGTCTGCCACGACGCACGGTCGCTGGGAACTGTCAAAATACCAGGACTGGTTCGTCGGAGATGCTATCTTGTCGCCGGATAGGTCCGCGACTTTGGTGATTCAGCGCACTGACGGATGCCGATCTGGATGCTAAAAAGAAAGGTGGCCGGGACTTGCGATGAGCCGCTTCAGGCGGCATTGGTTCCTGACTCCGAGCTGTCGTGCGTCGAGTCGGGTCTCCGGTAATACTGGTGTTGGCCCGAAGGCAACAGGGCTGTGCGGTTCGGTGGCAACTCGAACTTTACCCGAGTATTGCGGACACGTCTCCCACACCTACCCGGAAGCGGACAAAGCTCAGCACATCTGCTGCCGTCGCCGCCAAGCTGAAGCCCGCAACTCGTCTCCCCGGCGAGGAGGGTCCGATGAAAATGTCTGCAGCGGCTTCCTGCCTTCTCATATTTCTGGTTGCTACCGTGAGTTGCACCTTAGCGCAGGTGAACACCGACAATGGCTGCCGCACCGGTGGCAAAGTACTGGCCAAGGCGTACGTGCTGATGAACCCCATGTACGCCTACTTCTATGGAGATTTGGAGTCGTACATCGAAGAGAACAGCGAACACTTTCGTCCGGGTGGAGATTCAATTCGCTGTGCTAAGGCTCTTTCAAAGGCTTTCGCAAACACCGCGTTCGCCGTATTTGATCCCAATGAGATGAAAGAGCAGCAGGCCATGCGCGACCAGCTGAACGCTCAACTCGGTTCCGTTGGTTTGTCCCCGGAATACGGAAACACTTCGCCCACGCTTTCCAGCCAGTATTACAACGTGAGTTTGTTGCTGGCGCGCATGGCTCGTACGCTACCGGCAGCTTCCCAAGGTGACTACGAACCGCTGAACACTCCCATGGACGACACTGAGGCGATGCAGATATGGGCGGCCAATACGCTTAAGGCTCTGTTGCAGGACCCTACGGTTCAGTGGGCGTTTCGGCAGCAGGAGGAGTTGGTTCGCGAGGTTGCGAAAGCCGACTATAGCACTATCGTAATGGCCGCAAAGCAACTGGCCGACTCGCCTCCGTCAGCCGTGAAGTAGAGCCGGGAGTCGAGCCTGGTAGCTCCGCGCATACAATTCTCTGCGCGACAGCAATCGCCGTACAGGAGCCGAACTATGTCCACGACAGTGATGCTCACCGGGATGCTTCCGTTCATCGTGCTGGTCGCCGCTGTGCTGGCCGTGCCGGTTGCGTGGTTTCTGTTGCGCCTCTATAGTCGCGCCGTTCGCCGGGGCATGATCGCAGGAGGCACTGCCGGAGCTGGCACAAATGCCATTGCCGGAACCCCGCCAACGGCAGACCTCGAAATCGTCGATCTGCCCATCCGATCTGACCAGGTCGTGCTTGGCGAAAAGTCTCTGAAGTTCCGTGTCGCCGCGTTCTCCTGTTGGCGAGCGGCCTTGGCATATGCGATTGCGGGCGCGGCATACGCGGCCGTCATGACGACGGGACTCCTGCTTTCGGATCGAACCCAGGCCGTCGTCTCCACCAAAATTGCCTTGCTGTTCTGGACCTATTTCTGGCCGGTTGTCCCCGCCGCTGTTCTGGTTGCGGCCTACGACCGAAAGCGCCGTCTGCAGGTGTTTGGCGGTTATACGCTCGTATTTCTGTTTATCGCGGTCGTCGGGTTGCTCCGCAATCCAGACCTGCATCTTACCGACCTGCTTCTCTATTGGATCATCACCAACGGACCGGCAACGCTTCTCGTCATGGCGTTCTTATACAAACCAATCCGCGCCGTCGGACCGCTCGTGCTGGCCTTCCTCATCGCGGCATCCGTCGGTTCCCAGGTCCTACTCTCGGTGGCCGACCAGAGCAACACGTTCCTGCGCGGCGTGGTGGGGATAGGTTCATCGGCCGGGCTGGGGGCGGTGGGAACTTTCATCGCCATGATTGTCGCGGGTACGCTCCTCTTCTCCATTGCCATCGGCTGGCCCGCCCTGCGGATCCTCGGACGACGTTATGAGCGGAAAAAATTCAGCGACCAGTCTCTTACCCTTGATACCATCTGGCTGGTCTTCGCCGTCGTGCAGTCGATCTACCTTGCCTTCCAGGGGCCGCTATGGATTCTCACCGGCCTGTTCGCCTTCCTCGCATACAAGATTGTGTCGGCTGTGGCGTTTCGCCGACTCCTAGCCACGCAAACCCAGGGTCCGTCCACGACGCTTCTTCTTTTGCGCGTGTTTTCGCTAGGCAAGCGCAGCGAGTCGCTCTTCGACAAGTTGCGCCGCCACTGGCAGTACCTGGGCGGCACGCTCATGATCGCCGGCCCTGATCTCGTCACCACCACCGTCGAACCGCACGAATTCCTCGACTTTGTCCGCGGCAGGCTTGGCCGCCGCTTTGTCAGCGGAATCCACGACGTCGAGGGCCGTCTCGCCTCCCTCGATACCGCCGCCGATCCCGATGGACGCCACCGCATTACCGAATTCTTTTGCCACAACGACACCTGGCAGATGACCGTCGAGCGCCTCGCCGCCTTCAGCGACGTCGTCCTCATGGACCTGCGCAGCTTCTCGCCGTCCAATCGGGGATGCGTGTTCGAGCTGGGCCGTCTTCTCGACGCAGTGGATCTGAATCGCATCGTATTTCTTATTGATGCCACCACCGACCGCTCGTATCTCGAGTCAACGCTCCAGCGGCTGTGGCGCAGTGTATGCGCCGAATCCAAGAACCGGTTGCAGCCCGCACCTCGCGCCAGGCTTTTCCCCGTCTCTCGCCAGGATGAACCCGAGCTTCGCGCCTTGATGGGCCACCTGCTTGCGGTCACCTGATTGGCAAGAAAGTTTTTTGCTCAACAAGCCTGGCGTTTAGTAGATCACCGCTGGCAACACCTACCGACTGTGGCGATTGCCTAGTCAATTCGCTCACTCGTACCGCAGCGTCACCATAGGATCGACCATTGTCGCCCTTCGAGCCGGCAGCACACAGGCAATGACGCCCGCGGCGAACACCGCAATCACGACCGCTGCAAGGGTGAGGGGATCGTATGCTGAGACTCCGCGAAACTGACTTGCAAGATAGCGCGTCAATGCCAGGCTCGCTGCCAACCCAATCACCACGCCGATCAGAATCAACCGCATTCCGCGGCTCAGCATGAGCATCAGAATGTTCCATCGCGGCGCGCCCAGCGCCAGCCGCACTCCGATATCGTGCGTTTTGAGCGACACAATGTAGGTCATCACGCTGAACAGTCCGATCACCGCCAGCGCAAAGCCCAGCGCCGCGCACGCCCCAAACGACATCGCCGCGAACTCCTGCTTGCCGTACACCAGGCCTTGCATCATCTGGTCCAATGAGAAACCAGTACCGCCGCCCACATTCGGCTGGACGAGCACCACGTCCTTGTCCAGGGACCAAAGAATGTGGCGGACCCTGTTGACAAGCTCGACCGGTGGAACGGTGGTCTGCATCGCGATCGAGCGATTGCCGAATCCTGTAACCGAGTAGGCCACAAATGCCTCGGGGTTGGTTTGGCCAGCAGCCTGCGGCGTCGGCGCATCCCCCTCGAAATTGAAGCTACGTGCGTTTTGCGTCACGCCGACGATTTCAAAATATGCGTCGCGCGGCGACTCCGGAAGTTCGTCGAAGATTTTGAACTTTACCGGCTGTCCGATCGGGTTCTTGTCGCCCAGATATTCTTTGACGAATCTCTCATTCACCACCGCCACCCTGCGCGCACTCGTCACATCGTCATCGGTCAGCAGGCGGCCTCGCAGCAGTTGCACGCCCAACGTCTTGAAGTACCCGGCACTGCACAGTTCGATCTGCGCCTGCCATGCCTCCTTGTTCTGCTTGCCGGGAATGATGATCGTACTTCGCGGAGACATCAGCAGCGGCAGACCGATCAACTCAGTCGAACTCATTACACCGGGAATGGCGTCGAGTTGGGGCAGCAATCGTTGGAAGAACTCCGTCTTCTCTTGCGCCTTGGTATAGCGGTCGCGCGGAAAATGAAGGTCTGCGTAGAAAATGCGTTTCGGCTGCACACCCATGTCCACGCTTACCAGCTTGTAGAAGCTTCGCGCCACCAGCCCGGCCCAGGTCAGCAGCAGCAACGACAGCGCCACCTGCCCAATCACCAGCCCTGAGCGAAAACGGTTGTACTGCAATGTCGTGCCCACGTTAAGGCCCGTACCCGCCAGCCGCCTCTGCAGGTCGCCGCGGATCACGTGCAGCGCCGGAGCCATGCCGCATAGCAACGCCGACAATAGCGAGATGCTCACCACAAACAACAGCACCGGACGGTTCAGCGAAACGTCGGCCTCCCACGGCAAGGGCGCAAGGTTCGTGGCCAGCAGCGCCTTCAGGCCGGCATAGGCGAACACGCAACCCAGCACGCAGCCCGCCACTGCCAGCACCAGGCTCTCGCTGAGAAGTTGCCTTACGATGCGCCAGCGTCCCGCTCCCAGCGCGGCCCGCAATGCAATCTCTCGGCTGCGCGCCGTAGCTCGCGACAGCAGAAGCCCGGCCACGTTGCTGCACGAGATGAACAGCAGCAGGCCGACGGCCGCGAACAACAGCATCAGCGTTCGCCTCATGCCTCCGAGGACCACGTCATTCAGCGCCTTCATCGTTACCCGGAACTTTTTGGGAAAGGTATCGTGATCCGACTTCGCCAACTGGCGTGCGGTCACGTCAATGTCCGACGACGCCGTCTCGTAGCTGACGCCCTTCTTGATGATCCCAGTGGCCCAGAAATACAGTGGGTCGTCGATGTTCCAGTCAAAGTTGCTGCGCGCCGGCTCGGGTCGCGTCCACAAAACCGGCAGGTACACATCTGACCCTACCGCCTGGAAACGCGGCGGCATGACGCCAATGATGGTCCGGTCTTTGCCGTTCAGCATCAGCGTCTTGCCGATCACGTTCTTGTCGCCCTGAAATTCCCGCTTCCAGAAGCGGTGGTTCAGCAGCACCACCGGAGGCGCGCCGGTCTGCACATCCTGCTCGCCGAACCCGCGCCCCAGCATAGGCGGTACGCCCCAGAATTCCATCGCATTCGGCGTTGCACCTACGCCATTCAGCATCTCGCTGGCATTAC
>Ga0335071_10002114_pt1 | contig 21417 bp, 18 predicted proteins | sample Lox_Sample_15_FD_206724 | JGI IMG/M metagenome (GOLD analysis project Ga0335071, IMG submission 206724) | Soil microbial communities from Loxahatchee National Wildlife Refuge, Florida, United States - Lox_Sample_1.5 | ecosystem: Environmental > Terrestrial > Soil > Wetlands | place: USA... | reverse complement strand
ATTCGCAGTGCGACCCGCGAGCCAGCCACCCGCGAGCCGCACCCAAGGCACTTGCGATGCTCCGCTCCTGCCGCTGTGAGAGCGGCCGTCCGGCCCAGACGCCTGCGCCATGCGCAGAGTGCGCTTGTTGCCTGCACGGCCAGGGGAGGTAGTCCGCTCGACATGGTCGCCGCGGATGGCCGCACAAAACGCACGCAGAGCCCGAACCGGCCGAAGCGACTGCGCACATCCACGGAACCTTGCCTTCGGCGCTGAGTGTCGCCGACGGTCTCGAGATCGGACGGGACCCAAAATGCCGTCCGGTTCAACTGTCCCACGGATCGTACGCGGAGCCGCGATTGCGGAGCGCAAATCGCACTTGCCCGATTGCGCGCAACGATATTTCAACCCTGCATGACTCTCAAGCGCAAAATGCAGCTCGCTGTGTATAACGTGTGCATTGCGCAAGATTGTTGTGCAAAAGCAAGGTCGAAACCCGCGCTCTTCCGCCGTTATGGGCTGCAAGTTACCGGGTAATTACTTCCATCGCGCGCAGCTTCCATATATCCTCCCGTTCATGGCAGTTTCGGTTACGGTGCTGGCGAGTGGGAGCAAAGGCAACTGCACCCTGGTCGCCGGCGGCTCGACTCGACTGCTCATCGACGCCGGTCTCTCGTGCCGGGAAATTCTGCGCCGTATGGCGCTGTGCGGCGAAACTGCTGCCGGCATCGACGCCATCCTCGTCACCCACGAACACAGTGATCACGTCTCCGGCCTGCACGTTCTCGCCCGCCGCCTCCAGGTTCCGGTGTATATGACTGGCGCGACACACGACGCCTATCGCCGCCAGGCGCGTGACAGTTCAGGCAACCGCATCAGGCTGGAGCGCCTCGAAGTGTTCGAAGCCGGGCGCGCCTTCGACATCGGCAGCGTCAGCGTCACACCGTTCACCATTCCGCACGACGCCGTCGATCCCGTCGGATTCACCTTTGTCAGCGCAGGCATCAAAGTCGGCGTATGCACCGATCTCGGCTACATGCCGGCCAGCGTGAAGCATCACATCCGTGGCTGCCAGATTCTGATGGTGGAATCGAACCACGACCTCGAAATGCTGCGCGTCGGTCCGTATCCGTGGGCCGTCAAGCAGCGAGTGATGAGCCGCGTGGGTCATCTTTCCAACGATTCTCTCGCGCAATTCCTGACGAAAGACTATGATGGTGACGCGGAATACCTTATCCTGGCGCACCTTTCGGAACAGAACAATCACCCCGAAATTGCGCGGATGACGGCCGAGCGAGCACTGGGCGAGCAGCGCGACCTGGTTCGAAATCATCTATTGCTCGCGGCACAACATGAACCGCTTCCCGCAATACGACTGTAAGATGCATTCCTCACGGCGTAGCGATCGCGCCCTCCGGAAGCAGGGCCTTCACCATGACAGTGTGTACTGATCGCGTCGTCGGCAAGATACTTGCCGGCTGGCGCTATGACATTTCGGGGCTGGCGCCGGAGATGCGCGTCGATTACGAAGCGCACCTGGCCGCCTGCGAACACTGCCGCTCGCGCCAGCGCCTGCATCGCGCCGTCGATATCGGCCTCATCGTGCTCGCCTCCGCGTCGATGGTCGTTTTCCTGCTTGCCTACGGTGTCGTCCGCCATTATCAGCCGCGCCATGCCATCTGGCTGGAGCTTGGCGCTCTGGCAGGATTTCTCCTTTCCGTGCTGGTGTGGCTGCTGGTCGCCATCGCGACCCCCGCGCCGGTGGTCGTCAAGGACGCCGCCCTCACTGGGGCGCGCAAAGGACTCGACAAGCTCCCCGAAGAAATCCGCGAAAAAATCCCCGAAGACCTGCGCGAGAAACTCACCAAGCCGTAAACCGCAGGGCTTTTGGCTATATGCGTTTTGATTTTTGCTTTTAGCGCCTGCCGCCCTCGGCTGCTCCGCACCGTCGGAACCTCCAGAGGCGGGCACTGCCCGTCTCGGGCAGTGAAGGCTCGGCGCAATACTCCTGGTGATGCACACGCGCGAAAGCATCGGCTTCATCCGCAAAGTGGGGCTCGAGCGCCGCGGAGCCGATAAACCAGACATTCTGCGGCGGCGGTGCAGGCAGGGGCGCTCCGTCTTCCGCAATCTGCAGCGGCGGCACACTTTCGCCGCGCGCCTCGCGGTAATAATCGAAGGTCAACTTCACGTAGCGCGTCATCACTACTTCGTCTCCCGGGTGCGCCTGCGATAACAGGTAGTTCGTCGCTTCCCGCCACCTCTCGTCATAGCCGGGATGTCGGTAATAATGCCGGATGCTCGATACCGAGTAGAAGATCATCGCCGCTACCAATGCGAGCGCCGCCACCCGCGACCGCTGGCCGATCAGCACGATTCCTGCGCTTGCGAGCAGGACGCCGGCGGGAATGCACACCGCCAGGAAACGCTCCACCAGCAGCGGTCGCCATACCGAAACGCCAAGCGTGACCAGCACCGGAACCAGGAGCCACGCCGTTACAAACCGATAAGGCCAGGCTCGCTGGCGCGAAAGCTTTATGCCGGCAGTCAGAGACACCAGCCACGCCACGATGTATGCCCGCGATCGCCACTTTGAGAGCGTGAGTGCGGAAAGCAAACTCGAAACCTGCGTCACTTGCAGCGGCGCTATCCATGCGACGTTGCTCCCACCGCCGTGCCGCTTCAGGAACACCGCGAGCGGCGCCAGCAACCCTGCCAGGCAAACCGCCGACACAACGAGTCTGCGCCACGGCAGTCTGCGCGGATACCAGGCCAGCGCCACCGCATGCCCGAACACGACAAGCAGGGCGAAGAAGTGGCTGTACACTGCTAGCGCAGAAATCAGCGCGTATGCAGCCGCGATACCCCAAGATGGCTGGTCGAGCATGCGCAGCAAACACCAACTCGCCAGCGTCACCAGCAAGATGACCAGGGAATACGACCTCGCCTCGCGCGAAAGCATGAAGTCGAACGGATGCACGGCGAGTAGCAGCGCGGCAATCAGCGCTGTCCCTGCGCCGGGAAAGAGCCGGCGAGCTAGCAGGTAGAGCGCCGGCAGCGTGGCCGCGGCGAACAACACACTCAGCAAGCGCAGCGTGAACTCGGAGTGGCCGAAGAGTGTCCACACCCGCAAGAGCGCATAATACGGCGCCATGTTGAGTTCCGAGCGCCACAGGGTGGCTGCGAACTCGGCGAAGTTGACGCGGGCCAGGTGCGCGCTGAACCCCTCGTCGAGCGTGAGGCCCGTCGCGTCCAGACCAACCAGCCGTAAGGCCGCACCAACCAGCGTGAGGAGCGCGACGCATGCGGCTTCCACCTGCGGCGACAACCCGGGTCGCGACCCTGCCGGCGAGTCTTCCACGTCAGAACTTCTTCGGCGTAATCCGCTCCGCCCCTGCATACGGGCGCAGCGCTTCCGGAATCAGTACGCTGCCGTCGGCCTGCTGGTAGTTCTCTATAATCGCTACCCAGGTGCGGCCAATCGCCAGCCCGCTGCCGTTCAGCGTGTGGACAAACTCGCTCTTCTTCCCGCCCTCGGGCCGGTACCGAATATTGGCTCGCCGCGCCTGGAAGGCCTCGAAGTTCGAGCAGCTCGAAATCTCGCGGAACAGTCCCTGTCCCGGCAGCCACACTTCGATGTCGTACGTCTTTGCCGAAGAGAATCCCATATCGCCGGTGCAGAGTACGACGGTGCGGTAGTGGAGGCCCAGCTTCTGCAGCACCTGCTCGGCATCGCGCGTAAGCTTCTCGTGCTCCTCGTATGACTGCTCGGGCTTGGTGAACTTCAGCAGCTCCACCTTTTGAAACTGGTGCTGTCGAATGATGCCGCGTACATCTTTGCCGTACGAACCCGCTTCGCTGCGAAAGCACGGCGTGAACGCCGTCAGCGAAATCGGCAAACGCGCCGCGTCCAGCGTCTCGTCGCGGTACAGATTCGTGACCGGAACCTCCGCCGTTGGAATCAGGTAGTAGTTGCGCTCGTTGAACGGGACCTTGAACAGATCAGCTTCGAACTTGGGCAAATTGCCCGTGCCGTACATCGACTCCGCATTGACCATCAGCGGCGGAAACACCTCGGTATAGCCATGCTCGCTGGTATGCAGGTCGAGCATGAAGTTCATCAGGGCCCGTTCCAACCGCGCGCCCAGGTCCCAATAAACCGCAAAACGCGCCCCCGTAATCTTGCTGGCGCGCTCCAGGTCGAGGATCCCGAGCGCCTCGCCCAGCTCCCAGTGCGGCTTTGGCGTGAAGTCGAACGGCGGCGGCGCGCCCCAGCGACGCAGTTCCACGTTGGCCTCGGCATCGGCGCCAACGGGCACCGAGTCATTCGGCAGGTTCGGAATGCCCGTCAGGATGTCCCGCAACTGCGCGTCATATTCCGTCGCCTGATTCTCCGCGGCCTCGATCCTGACCTTTAGCTCCTTCTGCTCCTGCAGATTGGCCCCTGTATCCTGCTGCGCCTTGCGAAGTTGTTGAAACTCTTCCGTGAGCTGGTTGCGCCGGGCCTTCATCGTCTCGGCTTCGGTGATGGCCGTGCGGCGCTCTGCGTCAACGGCGTGAAAGTCTTTCAGAACCGCCGTGGGGTCCATGCCGCGCTGGCGCAGCTTTGCTTCGACGAGGGGCAGGTTATTGCGGACAAACGCGAGGTCGAGCATAAGAGATTAGGTTACTTGATTCACCCCGGCCAACCAAGCCAGACTCGCGCCACCAGCTTCGATCCCACCCGCACTTGCCGCAAACCCAGAATGGGCTAATAATGAGCAGCACATTCTTCCGGGGAAAGCAGTCTCGACATCGGAGCGGTGGAAGCAAGCCTGCTTCCCCATTCAGGGGGTGCAAGATGCGCAGGGGTTACAGGACAATCGGGCAGATCGCGAGCGCGTTAGTGCTGCTATGGACTGGCGCCATCGCCCAAACCCGCCCTGGTACGGGTGTTACACCCGGTGCTGCGCCGCCTCCCGGTAGCGGCGACAACCTGCCCCGCACCATCATTTTTGTCGGCAAAGTCGCAATGGCCGACGGCTCCTCCCTTCCCGGTCAGGCGGCCATCGTCAGCACCTGCGGCAGCAATACGCGGCGTGAGGCCGTCACCCGCCCCGACGGCTCCTTTTCCTTCGTACTCGGAGACCGTTCCTCGAGCGTCATGCAGGATGCCTCCAACACCGACCGCTCCACCGATATTTACCCGGGCAGCAATTCGACCATGACCAGCAACTCGCCCGGCGCAGCGCCTGTGCCGTTCGACACTCGAACCCTGGCGGATTGCGATCTCACCGCAGACCTGCATGGATACAGCTCTTCCCATGTCGGCTTTCCCGCTATGCCTTCCGGCACCGTGAACCTCGGTACGCTGGTTCTCACCGGCCACGGCACCCGGAGTGATGCCGTGGTCAGCGTCACCAGTTTGCAGGCTCCCGGAAACGCCCACAAGGAGTTCGAAAAAGGCCAGTCTCAGCTCGACAAAGGAAAGTTGGCCGACGCCGAAGCCAGCTTCCGCAAGGCAGTTGGAGAGTATCCCCAATATGCCGAGGCCTGGTATCTCCTCGGCAACGTACAGACCATGAAGAAGGACTCCGCCGCGGCGCACGCCAGCTACGAAGCCGCGCAGCAGGCCGACCCCTCCTTCCCGCCGCCCTATCTGCCGCTGGCCCACGAGGCGGCGCAGGCCCATCGATGGCAGGACGCTCTCGCGCTCAGCAACCGCCTCATTTCGCTCGATCCCGCGCGATTCCCCATGGCCTACTACTACAACGCTGTGGCGAACTTCAACCTCGGCCACCTGCAGGAAGCCGAATCCAGCGCCCTCAAAGCCGAAAGCCTCGATCCCGGGCATGCCGAGCCGCGCATACAAATCCTTCTGGGCATGATCTACACCGCCCGCCACAACTACTCTGCCGCCGCGCAACACTACCGAACCTACCTGCAGATCGTGCCCAACGGGCCCCTCACCGCCCAGGTGAAATCAGACCTGGCGAAGTGCGACGACTTGGCCAAGGCAACCGGCGCTCCGGACAGTACGCCGAAACCGTGAAGCAGTGCGCCGCCAGTGTCAACTCGCGGCGCAACGCTCTCGGCTGCCCAAGCTCAGCGTACCGATTCCCAGCTCAGAATCACCTTCCCCGAGTTCCCCGTCCGCATCACTTCGAAGCCCTTCTCGAACTCGTCGTAGGCAAAGCGATGAGTAATCACCGGCGAAATGTCGAGCTTCGACTCCAGCATCACCGTCATCTTGTACCACGTCTCATACATCTCGCGTCCGTAGATGCCCTTGATCGTCAGCATGCTGAAGATCACGCGATGCCAGTCGATGGCCATCTCTCCGGCCGGAATCCCCAGCATCGCAATCTTCGCGCCGTGACTCATGTTGGCCAGCATGTCGCGGAACGCCCCCGCCGATCCCGACATCTCCATCCCCACATCGAACCCTTCCTGCATGCCCAGCTTCTTCTGCACCTCGGGCAGCGGCATCTTCGTCGGATCCACCGCCATGGTCACGCCCACTTTTTCCGCCAGCGCGAGTCGGTACGGATTCAGGTCCGTTATCACCACGTACCGCGCGCCCGCGTGCCGCGCCACCGCCGCCGCCATGATCCCGATCGGCCCCGCGCCCGTGATCAGCACGTCCTCGCCCAGCACCGGAAACGACAACGCCGTGTGCACCGCGTTCCCGAACGGATCGAAAATCGCCGCCACATCGCGATCGATCTTCGGATCGTGCTTCCAGATATTCGTCATCGGCAGCACGATAAACTCGGCAAACGCCCCCGGCCGGTTCACCCCCACGCCCCGCGTATGCGCGCACAGGTGGCGTCGTCCTGCCAGGCAGTTGCGGCAGCGTCCGCACACCACGTGGCCCTCGCCGCTGACCAGCTCTCCCGCATGAAAATCTGAAACGTTTGACCCGACTTCCACAATCTCGCCGACAAACTCGTGCCCTATCACCAGCGGAACCTTGATCGTCTTTCGCGCCCAGTCGTCCCACTCGTAAATGTGCAGGTCGGTGCCGCAAATTCCGGTTTTCAGAACCCGAATCTTGACGTCGTTAATACCGATTTCCGGCTCGGTTACCTCCTCGAGCCACAGTCCTTTCCCATCACGGCTTTTTACCAGTGCTTTCATTATGATTTTCCGCCTTCTGTCCGATTGTATTCCCTGGCGGCAGGGCTACGTTGATTGGAGGTTGGCCGAAGAGCAATGCTGTCCGCGGGTGAACACCAGCTCCTCCCGCCGCATGCCAGCGTCAAGTTACACAGCTCGCCTCAGCCGCAATAGTTCACTCATCGACTTTGAATTTCGCCACGATCGCCGTGATGTCGTCGTGTTGTTCGTCAGGACTGAATCGCTGCACCTCATTCACGATCGCACTGAGCAACCCATCGCACGGCAGTTCCCTGTGCTCATGCAGCACTGCAATCAGGCTCTGCTCGCCGAATTCTTCGCCCTCTCCGTTGCAAGCTTCGGTAACGCCGTCGGTGTACAGCGCCAGCACATCACCCGGCAAGAGCTCCTGCTCCCGAATCGAGCAGTCCCACTCCTTGAACAACCCCAGCAGCGTGCTGGTGGATTCCAGCCGTTCCACGTCGCCGTCGTTTCTGATCAGCAGACCTGATAAATGTCCGCAATTGGCGTACCGCAGTCGCCGCATCGTGTCGTCGTATTCCGCAAACAACAGCGAGGCGTATGCACTGTCCACCGTGTTCTCATAAAACAGCCGGTTCACCGAGCGCAACAATGCCTCCGGCTGATCGAAGGCCAGCGCCGACTGGCTCCGCAGGCTGGCTTGCAGGTTCGCCATCAACAGAGCGGCGGCGATTCCCTTGCCCGAAACATCGCCGATGATCATGCCCAGCCGGTGTGGCCCAAGGCTCAGGAAATCGAAGTAGTCGCCTCCTACCTGTCGCGCCTGCAGGCAGATGCCCGCATAATCCAGCGTCTTCAACTGCGGCTGCATCTGCGGAAACAGCCGCGCCTGCACTTGCTTGGCAATTTCCAGCTCGTGCGCCGCACGGCGTTCGGCCTCCAGTTTCTCGGCGTGTTCACGCCGCCGCAGTTCCAGGCTGCGCCGCACCTCATCGAAGCCTTCCAGTCCGTACTCATTCCCGTCGGGATCCTGGAACCGGGCATAGGTTCCGCCCCAGGTCGCATCCTCCGGGGGAGACAGGAAATGTACCCCGCGCTCGCTCCATTCCTTGTATTTGGCGTGGACATCTTCGGTCATGAAGAGGACCCATCGATAGCCGCCAATCTGCGCGTACTCGGGCGAGCTGGGCTTGGGCGCAACCAGTGCCAGATTGGCGCTCCCGTCCGGAGGCGCAACCTCAACCCATCCCACTCCGTCAGACGTCACGCGCTTATCGGCGATCAGTTCAAAACCCAATCTATCGATGTAGAACCGCAGGCTCACATCGAGGTCGCGTACGAACACGACAATGTCCTGGATGGACAGGTACGGGCCTTCGCGACTGGAGCGAAGCACCGTCCGGTTCGACCACGAGAGAAACTCATCGCTGGCCATGGGCGCGATTATAGCGGGCCGGCGAGCGCTATTCCCCCACCGACTCAAAGTCCTGCTGCTTCGCTGCCAATTTCTTGTGCCACTCACCCGCCGCACGGACAAAAGCATTGAAGAGCGCACGCGACGCCGCGTCGCCATCATAGGTCCGCTCCGGATGCCACTGCACGCACAGCACAAAATGATTGTCGGCGGTTCCCTCGATCGCCTCTTTCACTCCGTCCTCTGGCGACCACGCCGCCAGTCGCAGGCCGTCGCCCAACTCACCCGCCGACTGATGATGGCTCGAGTTCACCGCCAGGCGCGCAGGCTCGCCACCTTTGATCGCTCCGGCAGTGCGCAGAATCTGCGCCAGCTTGGAATCCGGCGCAAGTTCCACTTCATGGGCATTTGCTATCTTTCTTCCTGGATCGTGGTCCACCGCCTTCTCCAGGTGCTGCACCAGTGTTCCCGTGCGCCACACGTTCAGCGATTGCAGTCCGTAGCAGATGCCAAACACCGGCTTGTGCATGTTGTATGCGTCTTGCAACAGCAGCTCATCGGCGTTGTCACGCAGTGGATCGGCGGACGCTGTCTTCGCGTGTTTCTTCGCGCCGTATTTTTCCGGATCGACGTCCGCCGGGCTCCCCGGCAGCAGCACGCCGTCGCACGTCTTTACCTTCTGCGCGATCGCGTTCGACGGAGCGTTCACGTCGATGATCACGGGCTCACCGCCCGCTTCTTTCACCGCGTGTTCGTACTGCGGCAGCGAACGCAGCACATAAATCGGCGCTTTCGAGTTCGGGACCGGAATGGCGATGCGCGGCTTCATCAGATTGCGTAAGTACTCCAGGCAGGAAGCTTTGAAGCAGCGCAGCTTTAGCTGCGCCGTAGCAGCTCGTTATTTTTATAATGCCGTACGGGCTTTACAGACTGCGGAATAACTCCTTTCAGCGACCGATTCGTATCAGGGTGCGGCTTCAGCCGCACCGCATACCATGGAAAATCCCCGAGGGCTTTAGCCCTTGTCATCGTTTCTCGCGCTCAAACTGACTTTTTCAGCTGCCCGGTTAGCCCGCGCGGCCACCCAGACTCGCAACCGCCTCCGGCGCCCTCACCGTCGCGTGCGCGTCATAGATGTCATGCATCTCCTCCCGCACCCGCGCCGCCAGCTCGTCCATCTGCTTCGGCAACATTCCCTGCGTCGAGATGGGTTCCCCGATGATCATTCGCACCCTGCCCGGTATCAGGTGAAAGCTGTTGATCGGCAGCAACTCGTACGTTCCAATCAGCGTAATCGGAACTACCGGCGCTTTCGCCTTGATCGCCATATAAAACGCGCCTCCCATGAAAGATCGCATCCGTCCATCGTGCGATCGGCCGCCCTCGGGGAAGATCGCCAGCGGCATGCCGTGGCGCAGTGATTCACTGGCGCGGTTCAGGCTGCGCAGCGAGGCGCGCGCGTCGCCCTGATCGATGGGAATCTGGCCGGAGCGCGTCAGGTGCCATCCCATGAACGGATAGCGGAACAGCTCACGCTTCGCCATGATGCGAAACTGTCCCGGAATACTCGAATACAGAACCGGAATATCCAGCGCCGAAAGATGATTGGCCACATACACCGCCGCCTGCGATGGATCGATATGCTCCGCCCCTTCCACCTCCACGCGCACCCCGCCCGTAGCCAGGATCATCTTCGCCCAATGCACCGCGAACCAGTGCTGCATGCGCCCATCGCGGTCGAAGAACGACGACAGCAGCGACAGGCTCCCCATAACAAACGTGTAGAAATATATCAGCGGTACGAAGATGCAGTACGAGCGCAGGCGAGTGAATAGGTTTCCCCTCTCCGCTCGCGTTTCACTCCCTGCCGTCGGCTCGCCGCTTCCCCCAGCCGATGGCTCGTCGCTGGGCCGCGCTGTCGCCCTCGGCGTGCATCGTTCGTCGCTTGGTTCAGTGGTGGCCATGCGCTACGCCGGAATGCCCAGCTCTTTCATGGTATCGCCGACTAGAAAGATCGAGCCGGTCACCACGATGATTTCATCTTCCGGCGTCTGCTCCAACGCCCGGCGCAGCGCCGCTCCCACCGTCGGCTCGGCATGGATCTCCGTGCCCGTCCGCGCGCCCAGTTGCACCAGTTCGTCAGTCGTCGCCGCCCTCGGGCTGTCGAGGTGCGTGACGATCACCTCCCGCGCGATCGGAAACAGGATGTCAGCCATCTCCTGGATAGCCTTGTCCCGCATCGCAGAAAAAACGAAAGCGAATTCGCTTTCGCGTTTCGCAAATTGCTCCGAGAGCGCGGCTCGTAGTGCCCACGCACCCGCTGGATTGTGCGCCACGTCGAGCACTACCGTGTGCTGATTGCTGGCGGGCGACGGCGGCAGCACCTGGAAACGACCGGGCCAGTGGGTCTCGCGAATGCCCCGCTCAATCTGTCGCGCTGTGACCTTAAACCCATATTTTTCAAGTTCTTCCGCGGCAGCTATGGCCAGCGCGATGTTGCGGTACTGGTGCCGCCCGATCAGCGGCGAATCTACTACAATCTGCTCCCCTAACACACTGAGCGGATAGCGGTTACGTCCAAGCTCCGGCTCAACTTGCGCTGCCAGATACTCCGCCGCGCCGGGCGAAACCGGCGGCGTGTACTTCACCGCGCTCACCGCACTCGCGTTGCGCGTAAGTATCGTGTTTCCAATCACATCGTTGGCTTCCGGATGCTGCGGCAGGGTGACCGCCACGCCGTTCTCCCGAATGATCCCCGCTTTTTCTCCCGCAATTTCCGTGATCGTATTGCCCAGGAACTTCTGATGATCCAATGAGATATCGCTGATCACCGATAGGAGCGGGTCAACCACATTGGTAGCGTCCAGCCGTCCACCCATTCCGACCTCAAGTACTGCAATATCAATACTTAAGCTGGCAAAGTATTCGAACGCCATGACCGTGAGCATTTCGAAGAAGCTGGGATGCCACGGCAACCTCCCCGACTTCAGAAGCTCCTGCGCGGTCCGCTCCGTACGCTCATAAATCTCGCTAAACTCAACATCCGCAATGGGTTCGCCGTTCACCCGTATGCGCTCATTGATGCGAAGCAGGTGCGGCGAGGTGTAGAGCCCGGTCTTGTATCCCGCCGTGCGCAAAATGCTGGAAAGTGTTGCAGCCGTAGAACCTTTGCCGTTCGTCCCGGCAATCAGGACACTGGGAAACCGCCGCTCGGGGTTCCCCATAACCCCAAGCATTTCACGCACATACGTGAGGTCAAATTTGTGCGTGGGCGTCGAAGCCAGCTCGTGTCCCAGGGCATACAGCCGCTCGACGCTGGATCGGTAAGTCATAGCAGTATTTATAGGTTAGCACCTAGCCCTTGGTAGCCAGTTCCTTCTTCACCGTCTCGCTGACCAGTTTCCCGTCCACGCGGGCCCCGGCGAATTTGGCCATGGTGTTTTTCATCACCGTTCCCATGTCTTTCATGGTGGGCGCACCCATCTCGGCGATGGTGGCTTTGACGGCGGCAACCACGTCAGCCTCGCTAAGTGCTTTCGGCATATAGGCTTCGATGATGGCGATCTCGTCGGCTTCTTTTTTGGCCAGCTCCGGGCGGTTGCCCTTTTCGAAGGCTTCGATGGAGTCCTTGCGCTGCTTGATCATGGTGCCAAGTACTTGCAGCTCTTCTTTTTCGTCGAGTGGGGCGCGCTTGTCGATCTCCTTATTTTTCAACGCGGATTTGACCATGCGTAGGGTGGAGAGGCGCAACTCCTCGTGCGCCTTCATGGCGGCAATCATATCCTTCTGGACCTGCTCGGTAAGGCTCATGGGGCAATTATAGTGGCTCGTCCACAGCCGAACCCTATAGAATGTATGTCCGGCACGTCATCTACTCAAGCCGGCATTCCTACGAGCGAAGGTGGCAGCCATGCTACGTAAGACCCGTCTTTTTACTCCCGGTCCAACTCCTCTCCTTCCAGCAGCGCAGCAGGCCATCGCCGCGGCGGACATGCATCACCGCACAGCCGAATTCAAGGAAATCTTCACGCGCGCGCTGGCGGACCTCAAAGTTTTCTTCAACACGCAGAACGATGTGCTGATTCTCGCGGCCTCGGGCAGCGGCGCCATGGAGGCGTCGGTGTCGAACCTAACCTCGCCCGGCGACAAGGTCGTTGTTCTCACAGCCGGAAAGTTCGGCGAGCGCTGGCGCGACATCGCCAAGGCTTACGGGTGCCAGGTCGAGCTGGTCGAAGAGCCCTATGGACAGACATTTGACCTGCAGGAAGTGAAGTCGAAGCTCGACGGCGCGAAGGTTCTCTACATGCAGGGCACGGAGACCTCGACCGGCGCGCGGCATGACGTAAAGGGCGTGGCCAATCTGCTGAAAGGTACGGACACGCTGCTGGTGGTGGACGCCATCACCGGACTGGGCACGACGAATTTCGATCCCGACGCGTGGGGCATCGACGTGCTCATCGGCGGCTCGCAGAAGGCGGTGATGATTCCACCGGGGCTGGCGTTCATCAGCGTGAGCGAGCGGGCGTGGAAGCGCATGGATGAGACGAAGAACCCGCGCTATTACTTCGACCTGCGCAAGGAGCGCAAGAACGCGGCGAAGGGCGAGTCGGCGTTTACGCCGGCGACGGCGCTGATCGCTGGACTGGTGGCGGCGTTCGATTTCATTCGCAAGTCGGGCAAGGGAGACCTGGCCGCGGGGCGCGATGCGCTCATTCACAACGCCGAGACTTCGGCGGAGATGGTGCGCGCGGGCGTCAAGGCGTTGGGACTGGAGTTGTTTGCACCGACTTGTCCCGCGGCTGCCGTGACAGCGGTGTTGGCACCGGCGGGGCTGGATTCGGGCGCGCTGGTGAAGGAGTTCCGCGAACGATTTGCCATGGTCGTCGCCAACGGACAGGGCGACATGAAGGGCAAGATGATCCGCATCGCCCACCTCGGCTACTACGACTACCTCGACGCAATCGGCGTCATCGGCGCGCTGGAGCAGGTTCTGCTGCAGGTGGCTCCGGGGCATCGGTTCGAGCTGGGCGCGGGCGTGAAGGCGGTGCAGGAGACATACGCGGAGCAGTTTGCGGCAGTGAAAGCATAGTTGTCAGTTGCGGGTTGTCAGTTGTCGGTGGTCAGAAAAGATAGCCGCGACTGATTTTGGTTTCGCGTAGAACCGCATATCCTTCGACTCGGACGCGCTCTGTCAGGCGCGTCCTCGCTCAGGATGACAATTGGATGGTGTGAAACAAGCACAGGGGCTAGAGCCCGAGTTCTTATGAATTGGGTTGCGGCACGACTGAAGTCGTGCCCTGATACGAAACAGTCGCAGAAGAGAGTTCGGCAGGCGGTGGGAACAGCAGATCCCTCGGGCCTGAAGGCCTCGTGATGACAAAAATAAAAGACTTCGACGGCGCACCCATTCGACAAGCTCAGGGCATGGCTGAAGCTGCGCCCTCCAAAATTCCGAGATAGAGGGCGGCTTCACAATGCACCGCTGCAGCGGTGCTCCACCCAACGCGAGTTGGAATTCTTAATACTCAGGGGCCTTATATGAAGATCGTCGTTGCGGAGAAAGTTGCGCCATCGGCGCTGGCGGTATTTAAGGAACAATCGGATTGGAAGATCGTGACGCCGGAGAAAGACACTCTGGCGGCGGAGCTGGCCGAGGCCGATGCGCTGCTGGTGCGCTCGGCGGTGTTTGTCGATGGGGCGATGATGGACAAGGCCCCGAAGCTGCGCGTCATTGGGCGCGCGGGCGTGGGCGTGGACAACATCGATCTCGACGCCGCGACCAAGCGCGGCATCTGCGTGATGAACACGCCGGGCGGCAACGCCATCGCCGTGGCGGAACACACGCTGGCTCTGATGCTGGCGCTGGCGCGGCACCTGACGCGCGCCGATTCGACGACGCACGCCGGCAAGTGGGAGAAGAAGTCGCTGCAGGGCAGCGAGCTACGGAACAAAACGCTGGGCATCGTGGGGCTGGGCAAGATCGGCATGGAAGTGGCCAAGCGGGCGCAGGCATTCGGCATGAGGGTGGTGGCGCATGATCCGTACGTGGCGGCGAGCCTGGCGCAGCAGTTGCAGATCACGCTGGTGCCGCTGGAGGAGCTGTTCGGGCAGTCGGATTACATCACGTTGCACGTGGGGCTGACGCCGCAAACGCAGGGGATGATCAACACGGCGAACATCGGCAAGATGAAGAAGGGCGTGAGGCTGGTGAACTGCGCGCGCGGCGAACTGTTGAACGATGCCGACGTGGTGGCAGCGCTGGAGTCGGGGCAGCTGGGGGGCGCTGCGCTGGACGTATTCGCCAGCGAGCCGCTGAAAGAGTCGGCGTATCAGGGCAAGCCGAACGTGATTCTGACGCCGCACATTGCGGGGTCGACCAACGAGGCGCAGGACGCGGTAGGCGTACAGATCGCCATGCAGGTGCGCGAGTACCTGCAGAAGGGCGTCATCCAGAACGCGGTGAACGTGCCGTCGGTGAGCTTTGAAGAATATGAAGCGATGCTGCCCTACATCGGGTTGGCGGAGCGGCTGGGGACGTTCCTGGCGCAATCAGGCGAGAACGGAGTAGAGGAGATCTCGATCGCCTATGGCGGCGAGTTAGCGGAGTGGAAGACCGACCTCATCCGCAATGCGGCGGTGGCGGGCGTGCTGAACCAGATGGCGCACGAGAAAGCCAACCTGGTGAACGCGCGCTCGATTGCCGAAGAGCGAGGCATACGCGTGCAGGAGCGGAAGAGCGAGTCGGGACGGGGTGCGGTGCTGAATGCGCTGACGGTGACACTGAAGACGCACGCGCAACAGCGTGTGGTGCTGGGTACGGTGCTTCACGGCAATTCGCCGCGGCTGCTGCGGATTGACGAGATCGACGTGGAGGCGCCGCTGCAGGGCAACATCATCTACATGCGCAATAAAGACGTGCCGGGCGTGATCGGGCGCGTGGGAACTGTTCTGGGCGAGCATGGCGTGAATATTGCGAATTTCTCGCTGGGTCGTGCCGAAGAAGCGAAAGAACCACGCGAAGCGGTGGCCGTGGTGCAGGTGGACAGCTCGGTGAGTGATGCAGTCTTGCAGGACTTGCGGAAGATTGAGGCAGTGCAGGCGGCAAAGGCGATACGATTTTAAGTTGTCGGTTGTCGGAAAAGACAAAGGCAACCGCGGATCGCGCGGATACCGGGAAAAAGCGTGTTACCCCCACATTGCCAGACGCCGGCAAATATGGACCACGCTTCGGTTCCCCAGGGGCTGAAGCCAGATCTCAAGAAGATGCGTGTCGGCACGACTGAAGTCGTACCCCGATACGAGACATTCGCAACGGGCAGTACGTTTTCGTTGCACCGCTGAAGCGGTGCTCTATTCAAACACAGGCAAATCCAGCAACAGAAAACCGAACGCGCCGGAGGGGATGCGGCGCGTCTTCGTCTGTATTGGACACGGCTAGTGGGCAGTGGTGCGCTGGTCGGCGTAGAGCGCGACCTTGATGCGCACTTCGGCGCGCTGGATGGCGTTGGCGTTGGCCTCGTAGTCGAAGTCAGGCCCCGCGGTCTTCAGGGCTTCTTCGGCGCGAGCCTTCGCTTCCTGGGCGCGCTTCACGTCGATGTCCTGGGCGCGCTCGGCGGTTTGCGCAAGGATGGTGACCTTGTCGGGCAGGACTTCGGCGAAGCCCCAGGCGACGGAGAGGTGCTCGGTTTCGCCACCGTGCTTGTAGGCGATTTCGCCGATGGTGAGCTCGGTGATGAGCGGCGCGTGCCCGGGCAGGACGCCGATGTCGCCGGCCTTGCCGGGAATCTGCACTTCTTCGGCCTGCTCTTTCACCAGGAGCTTGTCTGGCGTAACGATTTCGAGTGCGAGTTGGTCAGCCATACAGTAGTCTCAGAAACCCAAGATGCCTCAGCGGCTCAAGCCGCACGGACTTGGGTGTCGTTACGGCACGGCTAAAGCCGTGCCCTGATACCACGCTTTCGCGGGAGCAAATTCATTCATTCCCCCGCGGCTGCTACAGCCGTGCCTTTCAAAACGTCAACCGTCAGGCCACGTTATGCCGTGGCCTTCATCTTCTCGGCGGCTTCGACGACTTCTTCGATGCCGCCTTTGAGGAAGAATGCCTGCTCGGGGATGTCGTCGTGCTTGCCGTCGAGGATTTCCTGGAAGCCGCGCACCGTGTCTTCGACCTTGACGTACTTGCCCTTGAGGCCGGTGAACTGCTCGGCAACGTGGAAGGGCTGGGAGAAGAAGCGCTGGATTTTGCGGGCGCGGGCGACGGTGAGCTTCTGGTCTTCGGAGAGCTCGTCGATACCGAGAATGGCGATGATGTCCTGCAGGTCCTTGTAGGACTGGAGGACTTGTTTCACCGCCTGGGCGGTGTTGTAGTGTTTGTCGCCGACGACGCGGGGATCGAGAATGCGCGAGGTCGAGGCCAGCGGATCGACGGCCGGATAGATGCCGAGCTCGGCGATCTGGCGCGAGAGCACGGTGGTGGCGTCGAGGTGAGCGAAGGTCGTGGCGGGAGCGGGGTCGGTCAAGTCGTCGGCGGGCACGTACACGGCCTGCACCGAGGTGACGGAGCCCTTCTTGGTGGAGGTGATGCGCTCTTGCAACTCGCCCATTTCGCTGGCGAGGTTGGGCTGATATCCCACGGCGGAGGGCATGCGGCCCAGCAGAGTGGAGACTTCCGAACCCGCCTGGGTGAAGCGGAAGATGTTGTCGATGAAGAGCAGGGTGTCGGCGCCTTCTTCGTCGCGGAAGTATTCGGCGACGGTGAGGCCGGTGAGGGCGACGCGGAGCCGGGCTCCCGGGGGCTCGGTCATCTGGCCGTAAATGAGTGCGGCCTTCGACTTCGCGGGCTCTTTAACGTTGACGACGCCGGACTCCTGCATTTCAAGCCAGAGGTCGTTGCCTTCGCGGGTGCGCTCGCCGACGCCGGCGAAGACGGAGAATCCGCCGTGCTGCAGGGCGACGTTGTTGATGAGCTCCATGATGATGACCGTCTTGCCGACGCCGGCACCACCGAATAGTCCGATCTTGCCGCCCTTGAGGAAGGGCTGGATGAGATCGATGACCTTGACGCCGGTTTCGAACATTTCGGCGGTGGTGGACTGCTCGTCGAAGGCGGGCGCGGCGCGATGAATGGGCAGGCGCTTGGAGTCGTCCACCTTGCCAAGCTTGTCAACAGGCTCGCCGATGACGTTGAGCACGCGGCCGAGGGTGGGCTTGCCGACGGGGACGGTGATGGGGCCGCCGAGGTCGAGGGCCTTCATGCCGCGGACCATGCCGTCGGTGGGCTCCATGGCGACGCAGCGGACGCGGCCTTCGCCGAGCTGCTGCTGCACTTCGAGGATGACATTGACGGGGACGGGGACCTTGAAGCCGTCGTCCACGACGCGAAGCGCGGTGTAAATGGGCGGCAGGTTGGATTCAGAAAACTGAACGTCCACCGCAGGTCCGGCGATTTGGATGACGTGTCCGATGTTTTCAGGCATAATTCGCTCGCAATCAATTTAATTAGGAACTGGTAATTAGTAACTCGCTCAGGAATTCGGTATCGAGACACGGCATGGTCTCCAAACTACCAATCGCCAATTACTAATCACTCCTACAGCGCGGCGGCGCCGCTGACGATCTCGATAATTTCCTTGGTGATGGCTGCCTGACGGACCCGGTTCAAGTTGAGCGTCAGTGTGTCAATCACCTCGTTGGCGTTGTTGGTGGCCGAATCCATCGCGGTCATGCGCGCGGCGTGCTCGGCTGCCACCGACTCCAGCAAACTCGAATACAACTGAATGGCCACGAAGCGCGGCAGAATGTCGTTGAGCAACTCGGCGGGAGGCTGCTCGTAGATGTAGTCGACCGGGGCAGTCGCGAACTTGACGGCTTCGCGGTCGATCTCGGTGGTGTCGGGGGCCTGCAAAGTGATACCCACGGACTTGGCGGCTTCGCCCATGCGCTCGCGCGATTCGACGGGGATTTCTTCCACCTGCGTGACTTCACGGCGGCCGATCTCCTGCACGGGCAGAATGCGCTGCACGATGACGCGCTGGGAGATAACGGACTTGAACTCGTTGAAGATGACGTAAACGGCGTCGATTTCCTCGTTGCAATACTGTTTGATCGCCTTTTCCGCAATTTCCTCGACCGCGTCAAACTCCACTTTGCCGAGGACGTTCACGTATTCGCCGACGATCTGCACGCGGCCAGCGCGAACGTTGCTATCTGGGTTGGCCTCGGGAAAACGGCGGCGCAGGAAGTCACGGCCCTTGCGTCCGATGGCGATCACGTCGACATTCTTGTCGGCGAGGTAGTCAACGAAGCGCAACGGCGCCTTCAGGACATTGGAGTTGAACGCGCCGGCAAGTCCGCGGTCACCGGTGACGATGATAACGAGGATCGTCCGCTCGGGACGGGTTTCTCGAAGCAGAGGGTGCAGCGGCAGGCCGGTCTCTGGATCGAAGAGCTCGGCGCGGCTGACCACCGACTGCAAGACGTTGGTGAGCATTTGCGCAAAGGGACGCGAAGCGAGCGCGCGCTCCTGGGCACGGCGCAGCTTGGCCGCCGAGACCATCTTCATGGCCTTGGTGATCTGCCGCGTGTTCTTTACGCTGCGGATGCGCCTGCGAAGATCGAGTACGTTTGCCATGGCAGCCTTAGGCGTTCACCTTTGCGGCCGCCGCGCGCTCGGCGGCGAAGCGATCCTGGTACTCCTTGATGGTTTTCGTCATGTCGGCCTTCAGGTCGTCGTCGAGAATCTTCTTCTCTTCGATGGCGCGGAGGACGTGCGGGTTGGCCGTGTCCACGTAGTTGTAAAGCCCCTTCTCGAAGTCGCGGAGGTCGTCGACTTCCATGTCGTCGAGCAGGCCCTGGGTGCCGGCGAAGATGATCAGAATCTGCTTGGAGAACGGCAGAGGCGCATACTGGCCCTGCTTGAGAATTTCGGTGAGGCGCTTGCCGCGGGCAAGCTGCTGCTGGGTGGCCTTGTCGAGGTCGCTGCCGAACTGCGAGAACGCGGCCAGCTCGCGATACTGGGCGAGGTCAAGGCGAAGGGTTCCGGCAACCTGACGCATGGCCTTGATCTGGGCGCTGCCGCCAACGCGGCTGACCGAGAGACCGACGTTCACCGCCGGACGCACGCCGGAGTTGAACAGGTCAGTTTCAAGGTAGATCTGGCCGTCGGTAATCGAAATGACGTTGGTTGGAATGTACGCCGAAACGTCGCCGGCCTGGGTCTCGATGATGGGCAGCGCGGTGAGCGATCCCCCGCCGAGCTCATTGTTCAGTTTGGAAGCGCGCTCCAGCAGACGGGAGTGGAGATAGAACACGTCTCCGGGGTAGGCTTCACGTCCCGGCGGACGGCGCAGCAGAAGCGAAATCTCGCGATAGGCCACGGCGTGCTTCGAGAGGTCGTCATAGATACAGAGCGCATGACGCTTGCTGTCGCGGAAGTACTCGCCGATGGCACACGCGGCGTAAGGAGCGATGTACTGCATTGGCGCGGGGTCGGAGGCGGAAGCGGAAACGACGATGGTGTATTCCATCGCGCCGTAGTCCTCAAGGGTCTTCACGACTTGCGCCACCGACGAGCGCTTCTGGCCGATAGCGCAATAGATGCAAATCAGGTCGCGACCCCGGTTGTTGATGATGGTATCGAGGGCGACTGCGGTCTTGCCGGTCTGGCGGTCGCCGATGATGAGCTCGCGCTGCCCGCGGCCGATGGGAATCATGGAGTCGATAGCCTTGAGTCCGGTGGCCATAGGCTCTTTCACGGGTTGACGCGAGATGACACCGGGGGCAAGGCGCTCCAGCTCGTTGAAGCTGTCGGTGGCGATGGGGCCCTTGTCGTCAATGGGCTGGCCCAGCGAGTTGACCACCCGTCCAACCATGGCGTCGCCGACCGGGACACTCATGATTTTGCCGGTGCGCTTGACTTCATCGCCTTCTTCAATTTCGGTGTAGTCGCCGAGCAGCACGGTGCCGACCTGGTCTTCTTCCAGGTTCATGGCGAGTCCGGCAACGCCGTGCGGGAACTCCAGCAACTCGCCCGCCATGACCTTCTCGAGGCCAAACACGCGGGCGATACCGTCGCCCACGGACATGACACTGCCGACTTCATCGACGGCAATCTTGGTCTCGTAATTGTCGATCTGCTCGCGAATGAGCTTGGTGATCTCGTCTGCCTTGATCTGAGCCATATAAATCCAGTTTTCGGTGGTCAGAAGCCAGTTATCAGCAAAAACTGAAGGCCGCTACACCAACGGATTAAATTCGCTAAAACGCGCGATGCCACAACGTCAACCGCAATTGCGTACTCTCGGAATTTCCTATGCATGACCAGGGAAATCCCACAGGGGCGAAGGCCCAACGCATTCTCAACCTCTTGCGGCACAGCCAAGTCGTGCCCTGCTACAAAACACTCGCCGCAGCTGTCTGTTCCGTCCGCCGCGGCGGCAAAGCCAATGTCTCTCACAAAAAACTTCGTCCGCAGAATTACGAATTCGCCAATTGCTCACGCAACTTCTGCAGCTGTCCGCGCACGGAGCCGTCATAGATCGTGCTGCCTACGCGCAGCACTGCTCCGCCCAAAAGTTCGGGATTGGTTGCATAGCGCGCGCGCACTTTCTTGCCGGTAATCTGCGCAACTTGCGCCTCCAAAGCCTGTCTCTCGTCGTGAGACAGCTGGCGCGAACTGGTGATGTCGGCTTCCACGAAGCCCATCGCTTCATTCAATTCGGTCTCAAACTGACGCGCGATCTGCTCGACCATCGGAATGCGCCCGTGGTCGATCAGCACGGCGTAGAAATTCCGGATGGGACGAACGGTTCCGCAGCGCCTGACGATCGCATCGAGCACGGCGCGCTTCTGTTCGGCGGTGACCGCAGGCGACTCCCACACGTGGCGCAACTCGGGGCTCTCATGAATGGCGGCGACGATGTCGTTCACTTGCTGAACGGCGGTGG
>Ga0335071_10002113_pt1 | contig 21427 bp, 22 predicted proteins | sample Lox_Sample_15_FD_206724 | JGI IMG/M metagenome (GOLD analysis project Ga0335071, IMG submission 206724) | Soil microbial communities from Loxahatchee National Wildlife Refuge, Florida, United States - Lox_Sample_1.5 | ecosystem: Environmental > Terrestrial > Soil > Wetlands | place: USA... | reverse complement strand
CGGCCTTGATGACCTTCGAATTCGATTCATAGGCCCGCTGCGCCAGCACCATCTGCACGAACTCGGTGACCACGTCCACATTCGAGTTTTCGAGATAGCCCTGTTGCAGCGTTCCCAGACCCTCCGTCCCGCCCGGGTTCCCCAGCACCGGATCGCCCGAACTGAGAGTCGCCTGCAACAAGTTGTTGCCCATGCTCTCGAGGCCTCCCGCATTGGGAAAAATGGCCAGCTGAACCTGGCCCAACTGCGATGGATTCTGTTGCCCGGCAAGGGTCGCGTTCACGACTCCGTATTGCGTGATCGTGACCGCCGTTGCGTTCGATGGGATGGTGATCGTCGGAATCAGGGGATCGCCGTCTGTCGTCACGACCGTTCCCTGGTTGTTCAAATGGAACTGTCCGGCGCGCGTGTAGGCAATGGTGCCATCCGGGCGCTGCACCTGAAAGAACCCCGCACCCTGGATCGCCACATCGAGCGGGTTATCAGTCTCGTTTAATTCCCCTTGCGTGTTGATCACCTCGGTGGCCGCCGACTTGGTCCCCAGTCCAATCTGTAACCCGGCCGAGACCGTATTCTGGCTCTGCGCCGCGCCCGGCGTCACCAGGTTCTGGTAGACCATGTCCTGAAACTGCAGGCGCAATTGCCGGAAGCCCGTTGTCGAAGAGTTGGCCAGGTTGTTGGCAATGGTGTCGAGATTCAGTTGCTGCGCGCTCATGCCGCTTGCCGCCGTGTACAAGGCACGAATCATTCTCTCCCTCGTTTCCGGTTAGATCCTGGGAAGATCTTCCGTTGCAAACTTGTTGAAGTCGGTGTGGAATACGGTCAGCGCCCGCTGCATCATCTCCGCCTGCCGCTCGATGACCACCAGATCCAGCGATCCCCGGACAACATCCTGGTTGGCAGCTTCGGTCGCACCCTGATGCACCGTTGCTCCCGTAGCCGGAGTCGCGGTCACCGCTTGCGGCGCGGCGTAACGATTACTTCCCTCCGGCGTCAGGTTCACATCGGAAGTGAAGGTAAACACGCCGACTTGCGCGACCACCCCTCCCGCAATCGAAATCGCGCCGTCGGCTCCCACCGACACATCCCCCGGGGGAAGCTGAATCGGCTGGCCCGCCCGGGAAACGACCAGTTCTCCTGCCTGTGTCACCAATTGCCCGTTTTGCGCCCGGTGAAAGCTGCCGTCGCGGGTGTAGCGGGGACCCTGCGGCGTTTCAATCATGAAAAACCCCTGGCCTTCGATAGCCAGGTCGAGCGGGTTGCCGGTTTCCGTCAGCGCCCCCTGCGCCATGCTCAAACGGTCTCCACCCAGCAGGCCATAATTGTCGACCGCCTGCCCCAGTTGCGAGTCCAATGCATCCGGGCCGATCAGGATCGAACGAAAGAATTCCCGCTCGGCCCGATAGCCCGGCGTTTGTGCATTGGCCAGATTCGCTGCCGCCGTGTCCAGTGCCTGAGTCCGCGCCACCAGCCCGGTCATCGCCGCATAGTATCCGCTGTCCAACGGTGCCCTCCATCGTGGAGCGCAACGGTTGAGAGCATAAAAGGGACCGAAGAAAGGTCGAAAAGATTAGAGAGGGATCATGTGTGGATGGGTGCTTCAACCACGATGAGCTTCCAAGGGAAACGGGCAAGGCTGCGCCGCCCTGTGCAGAGTGGAGCCAGGCATGCGCGCCCAATGCCCACCGCCGGGGCACACGTGTCAGCCCACCGACAATCCGGAACTTCTCCCGAGGTTGGAATCAGCGCCGCTGGTACCTTTTTCGTCCCTGCTCGGTGGTGTCCTGCTTCTCCCGGTTTTGCCCTCCGGCGAACTTTGGCCAGCTCCCCCCTTACATCATTCCATCGCAGACGATGGTGACTTCGAAGGTCTCCTCCTCAAATCGGTAAACGTGGTGAATCTGGAACTCAGGCGCCTGAACGTGCAGGCTGTAGTCCCTGCCTGTGATGACTGCCGGAACCGACAGCCCGGTGTTGGCGGCCATTGCCGGGACCTTGCCCTTCCACGCTCCCGCGAGCATGTTGCAGATCTCGCCGATACCGTCTTTCACCGTGTCATCGATCTCGGTCATCTCCATGCCCGTCATCTGCCCGACCACCCTGACCGCCGTCTTTCCCGACAGGCGAAATACACATGCACCGCTCAGAGCGCCGCCAAACCCTACCACAGCAGTCACCGTATCCTTCAGGACAGACAACGGCCCCGCCGACCGCTCGCACTCGATGCCGAGCATCAGGCGGAAGACCTCCTCGACACTGGCATCGAGGTGCCGCGGATCGGAGACCAGTGGCAAAGACTCACGCAGCGAAACCGACATCGTACACTCCCCCTTTGCGCAGCCCGCGCCCGTTTCCCCCTTGATCCGGTTCCCTCCGGCAATCGACCCTGCCCGCACACCATTCAGCAGCACTTGTCCCCCGCGACTGCGGAGTAGGAAATACTGTGTCCGTCGGAAATTGAGCTAGATCGCCGCTCCCTGATAGCCGCGTCGACTTTGAGCTGTGCCTCCCGGATACACCATTTACTAATCCGCGCTACCCGGCATGAACCAGCGGCACCACCCGCTCCCGCACCTGATCGGCCGTGAACGGCTTGCGTATGTAACCCCTCGCGCCTGCCTGGATCGCCTGTTTCACATGCTCCTCGCTCGACTCGGTCGTGATCATCACCACCGGAACACCGGCAGCCAGGCCCTGCACGCGAATCTGACGCAGAAACTCGAGCCCATCCATGGCCGGCATGTTGATGTCGGAGAGAATCAGGTCAACTTCTTTGCTCTTCAACAGCTCCAGGCCTTCCACTCCACTTCCTGCCTCATGCACTACCAGCTGATCGAGGCCGGCCTGGCGCAGCGCGCGCTCCACAATCTTGCGCATTACTGAGGAGTCGTCAACAATCAGTGTCCGAATCTCGCGCATGCCCTGGCTCCCCTTCCACTCAATCTCTATCGGCGCACCGCGGCCAAGGTTGAGGGCCAAGCTTCATTGACTCGCCAGCGAGGCAATCAGATCGATCACTGTCTCCGGTTCGGGCATCGGCCCGCGCTGCAGCCGCCGCCACATGCGTACCCACAAACAATCATGCACCCGCGCCATGCGCGTCTCCCGAGGCTGAACCCGTTCCACCGTGCCGGCCAGCATCGCCGCGAGCGCTGCTTCGCTGCCTGCATCCAGCAATTCCGCCGGAGGGAACTTGGCCTCGAGGACGCGCCGGTGTGCAGGGCGGAAACAGGACTCCTCGACCAGCCCGCTCTCCACATGCAATCCCGTGATGCGCTCTACGGCAAGCGACAGGGAAAGATCGGGTCGTTCCTCGAATCCCAGATAGAGAATCCGCTCCGCCGCCACCCGCAAAGGCAACGCGCCGAACGCGTCGATAAAGAGCCGCGGCACCAGCGCAGTCAGGTCTTCGGGATGGTGGAACTCGGCCGCAAGTACCGGACAGTTCCATTGCAGCCCCAGCGCCCGCGTCACCTGTCCCTCGCTTGCGCTTCGTTGCTGGACCAGCCAGTACCCCAGCCGGCCAGTGCCCGAAGATCTTTGCGCCACGAGCGCGGCGCGCAGACCGGCCGGGGTAATCCAGCCGGCTTCGAGCATCGTCAGCCCCAGCGGAATGCGATGGCGATGGCTTTCGGCGGCGCTCGTCTTTCCCCCCAGCTCCCGGCTTACCGCAGCTCGAACCTGTGCGGCCGTGCAGGCCTCCGAACAGCACCATCCGCCTTGAACCACTGGCGTCTCGCGGGGACGCCACAGCCGGAGCCAGCTGGCGCGGCACTGCGGGTTGGCGCAGATACGAAGGAGCTCCGTCCGCGGACGGCTTCCTTTCGAACCGGGCCACTCTGCTCTCGTAATCGACGTCTCTGCCTCCGGGGCGTTCTTCCCGCTCACCGCAACAGCAGACGCGAGGTCTGCGCGGCGGCTCAGAAGAGGCATCGGATGCTCTCCAAGCGTTTCTTGGGAGCGGCCACCTCGGTGACCCGCAGGCCGAAGTTGCCGCCAATCAGAACGACTTCGCCACGTGCGACAATCTTGTCTCCGACGATCAGGTCCACCGGGTCGGCCACCGGCCGGTCCAGTTCGACTACATCCCCAGGGCCGAGATCGAGAATCTCACCCAACGGCATCTCGCGTGATCCGAAACGTAGCGAGGCTTCGAGCTCCACATCGAGCAGCAGCTCAAGCCCGGGACTGAGAGCCGGCGCCGCGGAATCGGCTCCGGGCCGTGTGTCGTTCTCAGCTGGCCTTTCCGCCGCGATGCGCACCTCGTCTCTCACCTGAATGGTCCAGCTGCGATCGCCCGACCGCAATTGAAAGCTGCGCGAGGCTTGCCCGTCGGGAGCCCTCCCGGCAAAATCGGCCACCCGGCACTTCCGTCCCGAGGAGGCCAGAATCTCGCCTGCCGCCGCATCGCAGGTCTCGCGGAGCAGCTCGCTCCACGCCGCCTTCTGTTCCACTCCTTCGCCGAACAGCGGAGCGTCGGCGATGGCGCCATCAAGTGCAACAGAAAACCGGCCCTCCAGATCGCCTTCCAGTCTGGCCACAAACGCGAACGCCCCTTCGCCAAGGGGCCTGGGCCCTGAGTCGGCCAGTTCCGGCTCCCCCGCCAGCGCCTGCGAAAAGAGGGCTGCAGCTGCATTGACCCAACACTCCAGGTAGCTTTTCATTCCTTGCTCCCCTCGAGAGAGCGCTCCATGCGCGCTGCGCGCAGGGCGCCGCGGCGCATGGGGAGGGCAAGGGCCAGGGGTTCGCCGCCAACCCTCCACTCCGAGAGCGTGCACGATGCCGCATCCAGACGAATCACGTCCCCCGGCTGCAAATGATCGAGTGCGCCGGCTTCCAGCCGCACCGACGGCAGTTGCAGCGAACAGCCAAAACGGATGCGCCGCGCGATCGCCTCCATCTGCGCCCGCGTCTCGTCGGCATGCCGCTTGCGCCTTCCCCAATCGGTCGTCAGGCGGCGCAGGATGGTGTTGGCCACGACCGCGGGGAACGCCAGGTTCAGCAAGCCCGAGCTGTGTGGCATGCGAATCTCAAAGCTCAGGCTCAGGGTCTTCTCCGCTACCGAGATGATGCGCGCCGCCTGGGTCTGCATCTGCCGGCGCTCGAAGGCGAAGCTCAGCCCCACCGGCTGCCAGGCTATCGTCAGTTCACGGCAGACAATCTCCACCACGCTTCCCAGAAGCGATTCTTCGATATCGGTCAGCTCGCGCAAGGGACCATCCTTGCCGTCGCCGCCCAGCAGAAGATCGATGATGGGAGGCGCCAGGCCCAGATCCAGCTGCAACAGGGAGAGCGCACCCAGCGGCTCCAGCCGCACAGAGGCGACATAGCTTATCTCGGGAATCCTCAGAAGAAACTCATTGAATTGAATCTGCTCGGCAGAGACCAGATTCACCTGAAACCGCGTCCGCAGCCACGCCGCCAGGTTGTGGGTCAGGTTGCGTGCGAACAGATCGTTCAGCATGCTGATGGCGCGCAGCTGATCGGTCGAGATTTGACCTGCAGAGGCAAAGTTGTAGGGAACGGCCTGGACTAACGCTTCATGCCGCCCAAGTCTCGGGTCAGCACTGCTCGCCGCTTCGAAAAGCGCATCGATTTCATCCTGCTTGAGTGTCTTCTCGCTCAACACTGCGTGCTCCCGCTCAAATCGAATGCTTCAAACAGCTCCCCCGGGGTGCACTCCGTCTCCCTCGGAGCTTCCCGGCTGAAAATCCGCCCTTCATCTCCGGCCGGCCGCCCGGGTTGCGGCCGATCTCTCCTGTGTCCCGACGGCCGCCAGATCTTTGAGCGCGGCCCGCAGATGAACCACAGCTGAGGCATGAACCTGTGAGACTCGCGATTCGACCACCCCGAGCGCCAGGCCGATCTCGCGCATCGTCATCTCTTCGTAGTAGTAGAGCGTCATCACCAGCCGCTCCCGGTCGGGCAGATTGGCAATCGCCTCAGTAAGCCGCTCTTCCAGTTCCCCCCTCAGGCAGCGGAAGAGCGGATCGTCCTCAGGCCTCCCCGCCACATACGCCAGCTCTTCCTCGCCCGAGTTCTCGTTGCGCTCGACATGCAAGGTGCCGATCTCCAGGCCCTTCAGGTCGCCCAGCAGCTGCTGATAGGCTTCGAGATCGATCTGCATCTCGGCGGCGATCTCGGCCTCGCCCGGAGCGCGCCCCAGCCGCGCCGTCAAGACCCGCATGGCCTCTTCGACCGCGCGGCCCTTCCGGCGCAGTTCGCGCGGGCTCCAATCGAGCGTGCGAAGACTGTCGAGAATGGCGCCGCGGATGCGAAATTGTGCGTAGCTCCGGAACTGCACCTTCTTCGCCGGATCGAACTTCGAGAAGGCATCCATCAGCCCCACAACACCTGCCGAAACCAGGTCCTCGATGTCGACGTGCTGCGGCAGCCGCTCGTGGATCCGGCGCGCCAGGAATCGCACCACCGGCAGATGCTCGAGCAGCACCTTCTCCTGCTCTGCGGTAAGCCCCGCACGCTCCGAAACAACTGGCGGGTAGCCGGTTCCGGCCACCGGCCGGCGCATCAGACTCGAACCTCTGGTTATTGCCGGCGCTTCGCTTCCCATGACTCTTCCCAACCTCGAAGTTGAACTTCGAAATCTGTTCCCCATCGTCCGCTTCGAGTTCGCGGAGGCCGCCTAGCGAACTGTGCCGACGGGGCGCAGCCGCACTTCAGGCGGAATCTCGCTGGCAGCCACCACAGCCAGACGCGGCATCATCGGTTCGAGCCAGCGCTTGACGTGATAACGTGCCGGACTGGGACACAAGAGCACGGGCATGGCCGCAGTGGGCGAGGAGCCGATAAGGGATCTCACAGAATCGCTGAGACGCCGTAGCAGCGGAACAGTCGACGGAGTGGTCGACGCCGGCAATCGCTGGCCGGTGATGCCGGGCTGAGCCGTCTCGGGGCCGAGCGCGATCAGAATCTCCTCTTCGAGACCGGGATCGAGCAACAGGACCGGCAGCTGGCCGTCACCGTCGAGCAGTGGTTGCACAAGCCTTCGTGCCAGCGCCTGACGCGCGGCTTCCACGAGCGCCACCAGGCTTCTGTTCCCGGACGCGGTCTCGAGCAGCGCTTCGAGAATCGCCCCCAGGTCGCGGATCGAAACCCGCTCGCGCAACAGCTGCTCCAGCACGCGCTCCACCTCGCCGAGAGACAAGAGCTTCGGTACCAGCTCTTCGAGCAGCTTGGGGTGACTCTCGTTCAGCGCGTCGAGGAGGCGCTTGGTCTCAGCACGCCCCAGCAATTCCCACGCATGCCGGCGAATGAGCTCGCCCAGATGGGTGGTGATTACCGTGACCGCGTCAACCACCGAATAGCCGGCAGCGATTGCTTGTTCCTCCAACGCCGGAGGGATCCAGATCGCGGGAACACCAAACGCCGGCTCCCGAGTCTCCCTCCCTGTCAAAGGGCGGCGGCCGGGTTCACCCGAGACAGCCAGAACCTGCTGGCCCTCGGTCTGCCATCGGGCGATCTCGATGCCCCGCAGCGAAACCAGATATTCGCGCGGCTTCAGCCGCAGATTGTCCGAGATATGGACAGGCGGCACCAGGAAACCCATCTCGGCCGAGAGATGGCGCCGCAACGTCCGCACTCGGCTCAACAGCTGACCACCCTGCTTCTCATCCACCAGCGGAATGAGCTGAAAGCCGATCTCGAGGGTCAGATCCTCCAGGCGAAGCAGCTGCGCCATCTCTGATCCCTGTCCCTGCTCCGCCTTTTTTTTCTCTCCGGGCATCAATTCCGCGGGCGCCTGCACTTCCCCGCGCCCGGCAATCCTGCGGCCGATCACGAAGAGCCCTGCGGCCACCGCCAGAAACGCTATCTTGGGCAGTCCGGGAATCAAACACATGCACGCCGAGACTCCACTGGCCATGTAGAGAGTGCCCGGTCTCGCCAGCAGTTGCTGGCTGATCTCTCCGCCGAGCATGGCGGCCGAGTTGGCGCGCGTCAGCGTAATGCCCCCGGCCACCGAAACCAGCAGTGACGGAATGATCGTGACGAGCCCGTCTCCCACGGTCAGAACCGTGTAGGTGCGCGCCGCGTCGCCGAGCGCGATGCCCTGCTGCAACGTGCCGATCAGCAGGCCGGCCACGATATTGATGGTCGTGATCAGGATCGTCGCCATGGCGTCGCGCTGGTTGAACCGCGCTGCGCCATCCATGGCGCCGTAAAATTCCGCTTCCCGGGCGATAGCCTGGCGTCGCCGGCGCGCCTCGGCCTCGTCGATCAGCCCGGCGTTCATGTCTGCATCGATCGCCATCTGTTTGCCCGGCAGCGCATCGAGCGTGAACCGCGCCGTTACCTCCGCGGTGCGCACCGCGCCATGAGAGACGACCAGAAACTGAATGGCCACCAGAGCCAGGAAAAGAACGAATCCGACGACATAGTTTCCACCCACCACGAACTGCCCGAATGCCTCGATCACTTTGCCCGCCGCCCCGGTCCCCTCCTGGCCGTGCAAAAGGATGCGGCGGCTCGAGGCAATGTTGAGCGAGAGCCGGAACAGAGTCAGCAGGAGCAGGAGTGTGGGAAAGACCGAGAGCTCCACGGCGCGGCGAATCTGCACCGCGGAAAGAAACACGATCACCGAGGTGGCGATCGAGAGTGCCAGCAGCAGATCCAGCACCATCGAGGGCACCGGCACCAGCATCACGAAGATCACGCTAATCGCGGCCAGCGGCAGCAACGATTCGCGCAGCCGGTGCCAGATAGCGGACGGCGCCGAGAGTGTTCGCGCCGGCAGGACAGTCGTGCTCATGATTTAATCTCTCCATCGCATACATACGCAGAGCGATCATGCCGTCCCCGGCCTGAAAAAACCGAATTTGTCATCCTCGAACTCCTCCCAAACTCAAAGGCGCGGAGCGGCCGCCCGCCGCGCCGTAGCCTCGCGCATCTTCCGTTCCCTGAGCTCGGCCTCCACGCGCTGGCGATAGAGGTAGGCCAGAATCGCTGCCACCGCGGCATACAACTCGAACGGAATCGCCTGCCCCACCTCGACAATGCGATAAAGCGATTGCGCCACCGGCGGGTTTTCGACAATGGGCACGCCGGCCCAGCGCGCCTCCGCCTTGATCTCCTCGGCCAGCAGGTTGCGCCCCTTGGCCAGCACTTTGGGCGCTTCCATGGTCGCGAAGTCGAAGCCGAGCGCCACGGCATAATGCGTGGGGTTGGTAACGACCACAGCGGCCCTCGATACATCGGCCTTCACACGCCGCCGGCGCATCTGCCGCTGCAGGCTGCGAATGCGCCCCCGGATCTGCGGGCTGCCCTCGGTTTCCTTGTACTCATCGCGCAGATCCTGGCGGCTCATCATCAGCCGCGACTCGCGGCTGCGCCACTCCACGAGAAAATCGATCGCCGACCAGGCAAACAGCAGCCATGCCGCCGCCAGCAAAAGGCCATAGACATCGGCTCCCAGTTGCTCCAGGCGCGCCATCGAAAATGGAGGCGTGCTGAGTTGCCGCGCCACGCGCTGCACGGCAAACACCGCCAGAAAACCTGCCGGGATCAGCGATTTCCCCAGCCGGGCGGCCGCGCGCAGCGAGAAAAGATCCTTTACGTTGGTTGCGGGATTGATTCGCTCCAGCTTGAACCCCAGGACCCCGGCGTGCACGTTCAGGCCGCCGGTCCCGATCACTCCCGCCGTCAGCGAACCCGCGGCCACCGCGGCCAGCACGACAGCCGGAACTCCCGCGACGGCGATCAGCAGCCTGCGCAGTGCGGTCAGCGTCGGCTGCAACGCCGCCGGCTCCCATCGCGCCGCGGCGCCGAGCGTCAGAAACTGCGCAAACGCGCTGCGCCACGTCTCCAGGGTGCGCTCGCGGAGCATGCCCAGCGTCATCACCCCGGCGAGCATTCCGGCTGCTCCGGCAAGCTCCCGGCTGTGCAGAATGTCGCCTTCATCCCGAGCTTTCTCCCGCCGGTGCTGGGTGGCCTGTTCGGTGCGTTCGCCGGGCATCGATCAGCCCCCCAGTCCGCCGCCAGGCATCGCGATCATTCGCTCAGCCATATCGAGTAGTCCGGCAAACCGCACCTCGATGAAGCGCGGCCAAAGGGCCACGCTGCCGGTGAGAATTGCGAAGCCGGCAAGGGTTTTAAGCGGCACGGTTAGAAACATCACGGGAAGCTGCGGGCTCAGCTTGCCCATAAGAGCCACCGCGATCTCCATAAGCATGGTGGCGGCGAGCACAGGCGCTGCAAGTTCCAGGGCAGCGAGAAACACTCCGCCGGCAGCGCGCACGATCGCAGCCGCTGTCGCGGTGCCGAAAGCGTACCCTCCCAAAGGAACCGCGCGAAAGCTGCGCACCACGGAGGCCAGCAGAATGCGGTCGAGGCCCGCCGTGATCACCACCAGCGTGCCCATCAGCTGAAAGAGCTCACCGAGAAGCGGCGTCTGGATCGCGGAATCCGGATCCAGCAGATTGACCAGCGAAAAACTGAACTGCAGACCCGCGATCTGCCCTGCAAACAGGAGCATCTCGTTCAGCAAGGCAAGCGAAAGCCCGTAGACCAGTCCCACCGCCAGCTCTCCGAGGATGCCGCCGACGCTGATCTCAGTCTGGGCATGCGGCAACCCGGCTACCACAGGCGCCAGGAGAAACGCTACTGACCCGGCGAACACGGCCTTGATGCGCATCGGCAGCGAGGCCGATGAGAAGAACGGAGCAAACGCCAACATCCCGCTCACCCGGATCAAAGCCAGCGTCATCGCACTCAGAAATGGGGGCCACTCTGCCACGTCAGTCTCTAGCTCCTAGCCGCTAGCTTCCAGTTCCTTCCCCATCTCGTAACGGACGCTCGCATCTGCGCCACCGAGCTAGAAGCTGGAAGCTCATCCCAAGTACCGGTGAAAGTCTCCAATCACAAGTCGCGTGTAGGCTGCCAGCCTCTCCAGAAACCACGGCATTCCCACCAGCAGAATCAGAGCAATCACCGCCAGCCGCGGCACCGAGGTCAGCGATTGCTCCTGCAGGCTGGTCAGCGTCTGCAGAAGACTCAGCACCAGGCTCAGGACTGCGGCTGCGATCAGCAGCGGCGCGGAGATGATCATGGCTTCACGCATCAGCTGGCGCATCAGCTCAGCGACCATATCAGGCGTCATCGCACTCCTCTCAGAAGCTTTTCAGCAGCGAGTTGGCCAGCAGATTCCATCCATCCACCATGACAAACAGCAGGATCTTCAGCGGCGTTGAGACCACTACCGGCGGCAGTTGAAACATCCCGATCGACGTTGTGATCGAAGCCGTGACGAGATCGATGAGCAGAAAGGGCAGAAACAGCACCGCGCCGATCGCAAACCCCGCCTTCAGCTCGGAAAGAATGTAGGCCGGAGCTACCACCCGCAAAGGCAAATCGTCCGGTGTAATCGGGCGCGGAATCTGCCCCGCAGCGGTGAACAGGGCCAGGTCTTTCTCCCGTGCGTACTTCAACAGGAAGCGCTTCACGGGCAATGCTCCGCGGTCGATCGCCTCTATTCCCGTAATCTGTCCGGCGCGATACGGCTCGACAGCCTGCTGGTCCACCTGATTGAGGACCGGAGTCATGAGTAACCACGCCATCATCAGCGCCAGGCCCATCAGCGTCGGATTCGAGGGCGCCGTCTGCGTGCCCAGCGCCTGGCGCAGAAAGTGGAACACCACCAGCAGCCGCACCAACGGCGTCATCGCCATCAGGATCGCGGGCAACAAAGTGATCAGCGTCAGAACGAAGAGGATGGTCCAGGGAGTCGAGTCGCTCGCCTTGAGCCGCGTGTTGAGATCGGGGAGCAGGGCGACTGGCGCCTGCGCCGCGACGCGCACCGCCCACGCAGCTACCAAGACATCCTCCTGGTTGAAACCCTCGTCGTGCGCGGCGCCATTGCGCTGCCGCGAGGTTGTTCACCGAGCGGATAGAACGCGGGCCCTCCCTCAGCCGATGTCGCCACCAGGATTCTGCGCCCTTCGGCCTGGACCAGCGCGAGCCACTGACGCTGTCCCAGAGCGATGCGTTCGAGAAGCTCCAGCCGCGGCTGCACCCGTTCTCCGCGGCGCAACCGTGCCAGCCACCTTCCCATGATCGCGCCGAAGTTTTCGGTCACCTTCTGCTCCCCTCAGGCCACGCGCGTGATCCGCGCTGCCAGCTTGCTCTCCAACACTTCAAACTCCGCCCACGCCAGATCCACGTCGCCGGCGGAGATCGCCAGATCCTTCCCGCTGCTCCACTGCGACGCAACCAGCTGATCCGGAGCCAATGTGAGCAGGTGGCGCACGCGAAAATCCCGCACCGGCACGGCAATCTCCACTTCGACCGGTAACCGCAACACCCTCTGGCTGAACACCGACTCAGCGCTGTCTCTCGCCACCGGCGAGCTCAGTACAAGAGCCCGTTCCACGTTCTCCCCCGCCGCCTCGGACGAAGACCTTTCCCCAGGGGTTCCAGCCCTTCCCGGCGACGGTCCGGCGGTTCCCGCCGCTGGCCCCATGGTCCCCTGCGGCGGCCTGGTTTGAGGCCCTGTGCCCATGCCCGAAGAGCCTTGCAGAAAAGTGCCCAGAAACGCGACAGCGAGATTGGAAGAAACTCACGAATCGTTTCCCGTCCTCCTACCCAGCACGCCCAATACCGATCGCTGCTACACTGCAATGGGGAACATCCTTCGTGGAATTCTCTTCCACGCGGATCGGGTACCAACGATCGAGGTCCTTGCATATGTCTGATTCCAATGGGAATAACAGCCTCACAGGTCAGCCCCTGCGCCTGAAAGTCGGCCTCGCCGAAATGCTCAAGGGTGGCGTCATCATGGACGTGATGAGCGTCGAGCAGGCGCGCATCGCTGAAGAGGCGGGCGCTGCCTCCGTCATGGCCCTCGAACGCGTTCCGGCCATGATTCGCGCCGAGGGTGGCGTGGCCCGCATGGCGAGGCCTGCCCTGATCAAGCAGATCATTGCGGCCGTCTCCATCCCGGTCATGGCCAAGGCCCGCATCGGCCACTTCGCCGAAGCTCAGATCCTGCAGGAACTTGGCGTCGATTTCATCGACGAAAGCGAGGTTCTCACTCCCGCCGATGAAGCCCATCACATCGACAAGCACGCTTTCACAACGCCCTTCGTCTGCGGCGCACGCAACCTGGGCGAAGCCCTTCGGCGCATCGCCGAAGGCGCAGCGATGATCCGAACCAAGGGCGAAGCCGGCACCGGCGACGTTGTCCACGCCGTCCAGCACATGCGGCAAATTACCCGCGAGATGCGCGTGCTGACCGTTCTCACGCAGCAAGAGCTCTACGCCGCGGCCAAGGAACACCAGGCTCCGTACGAACTCGTACGCCTGGTCGCAGAAACCGGCAAGCTTCCCGTACCCAACTTCTCAGCCGGGGGCATTGCCACTCCCGCCGATGCAGCCCTGATGATGCAACTCGGAGCAGAAGCCATCTTTGTCGGCTCAGGCATCTTCATGAAAGAGCGCGCCACGCCGCTCGACGTGGAAAACGACCCCAGGGAACGCGAAGAAGCGGTCTCGCGCGCGAAAGCCATCGTCATGGCAACCACCCACTTCAACGATCCGAAGATTCTGGCCGAAGTCAGCGAACAGGTAACCGGAACCATGAAGGGACTGGCAGCTGCCGCCATCGAGGAATCACAACTGCTGCAAACTCGCGGCTGGTAGCTCTCTGCGGTGGGGCAGGCGCATGCTGTGCGCTCTCATGGTCCGCATGCTGGCCGATTGACGAAAATTCGGCGTCAACCTCTTTAACTCCTTTACCAGCACCCCGAAACCTCGGGTTCAATGATTCACGTCTCCGCCGGATCGGCTCGCTCATCCCGGTTTCCGAGACGATCCACGCTCCCCAATTGAATTTCGGATGCATCTAAGGAGGGTTGGGAGTAATCTCTTCCACACAGGGTTTCGCTATGCCCTCCATCTTCACCCCGACCCCGTCTGAGATAGAACGGAAAGCGCCCGGAACCGGCGGCAAACCGCCTGTCGATCGCCGCCCCACGGGCGGAGGTGGTGGAGGCGGCGATGACGACTGGGCCCACTCCAACCGCAGTCCCCGCGAGATCCTGCATCGCACTCGTGCCTTTGTCTTCTGCGCTCTCGCCGGCGACATGATGTTCTTCGTCGTCCTTGTCACCCTTTTCTACGCGCGACAGGCCGGGACACACATGGACCCCCGAACCTTGCGCCAGATCGGCGATTGGCACCCCGTCCTCCTCCCTCCCATCCTCTTTCTCAATACCGCAGTCCTTCTCCTCAGCAGCCTCACCATGGAGCAGGCGCGCAGACATATTTTTAGAGAAATCGACGTGCTTGAGGAATGGCTCGGCCTTGGCCGGCCGGCGCTGCGCCGCACCCTGCCCTGGATCGCCGCCTCGCTAGTGCTTGGCCTCACCTTCCTCGCCGGACAATTTGCGGCATGGAGGCAGTTAACCGCCCAGGGCTTCGCCTTCGATGAATCGGCAACTCCGGCTAGCTACTTCTTTTACCTCATCACCGGCCTCCACGCGGCCCACCTGCTATTCGGAATCCTCGCTCTCCTTGTTTGTCTCCTCGCTCTGGCCGGGTTCAAGCGTGTTCAGACGCGCCAGCTCGCGATCGATTCCACCGCATGGTTCTGGCACACCATGGGCCTTGCGTGGCTGGTTCTATTTGGAGTTCTCATCCTCGGACAATGACCGCCGTCTGATATGGGAGGCTCAGGCCGTCCCCGCGCTCAGAAGCGCACGCCACCGATCCGCCATGGTTGGCGCTTCGGGACAGGCAAAGTAAATCTGCCGATTGATTCCCATCAATAGCTGCACCGCCTGCAGCTCCCCATCGTCCACCGAAGCCACTTTGGCGCGGTGGACATACTCGTCGGTCAGGTACTCGATCGCGTGCCCCAGAATCTCGAGAGCGCGGCCTGCCTGCGGTGTGATCCGCCGCCTGCGCGCTACCGGCCGGCTCAAAACCGATACCGGCATACTCACGTCATGCAGACTTTCCGCCGACGCCGCCATCCTCTCACCCTCACTCGCTTCTTCGACCCACTTAGCCCGGAGCATTAAATAAAACCGGCAGTGTTCCGAAACGGCGCAAGCTCAATTCTGAGGTCCGGAATCAGGAACTCCTGTGACTGACCTCACGCGTGGCGCGGAGGGCCTTCTGTTATTCAAATGCAGGTTCGTTTTCCGGCGGGGCAAACTCATGCCTTCGCGCCTTGACGGGATGCGCCCGAAAACCTAATCTCGAACTAGTGTTGGGTTCGGCCTGAGATTTCTCTCATCATCTGAAAACCGGCCCGAATCCTGCAGAGCAAGGCCAGGCACACACGGCGATGACATCCATTCCTTACGGCTGGCAATATCTACCTTTGCTGATGCAAATCGTTGTTGCCGTTCTGCTTGGGGTGGCAATGGTCACGGCTTCATGGTTCGTCGGCCGTCATCGCAACACCCGGGTCAAGCTCGAAGCTTATGAATGCGGCATCCAGGCTGTCGGCGATGCACGCGGCCGGTTCAGCGTTCGCTTCTACCTTGTCGCAGTTATCTTCATCCTGTTCGACGTGGAAGCGGTTTTCATGATGCCCTGGGCGGTCATCTACCGCCGCCTTCCCGCCCTCGCCGGTGTTCCTCGCCTTTTTGGCTTCTGGGAGATGGTCGTCTACCTGGGCTTTCTCGCCGTCGGCCTCTACTACATCGTCCGCAAAGGCGTCCTGAACTGGAGCCAGGACCGGGCAGATCTCGATCAGGGTGGACCGATGCCCAAGGTGGACCTGTAGGATGCCCCAGTCTCCGACGCTCTCCGGCAAGGAAGCCGTGCTCGCCGCAATGCCCCAGCACCCGGCCATCCAGGCCATCTTGGATTGGAATGCTGCCGCCCTCATCGATGCGAAGTTCGAGTTCGAAGAGCTCACCCTGACCATCGATGCGACTCAGATTCATTCCGCCTGTGTCGCTGTCCAAAACGCCGGCTACAACTTCTTTGAAGATATGACCGCGGTCGACTGGTTTCCGGCTTCGCCCCGATTCCAGTTGAGTTACCACATTCTTTCTCACGCCTATAAAGAGCGTATCCGTCTCCGCGTCCTGCTCGACGAAGCGGAGCCGTCAGTCGATTCCATCACTTCCGTCTGGGTCGGCGCCAATTTCTACGAGCGCGAGGTCTTCGACCTCTTCGGCATCCGATTCGCCGGCCATCCCGACCTTCGCCGCATCATGCTGCCGGACGAATGGGAAGGCCACCCTTTGCGCAAGGACTATCCCGTGGAGGGATACCGCTGATGACCGAGAATCCCGGCGCACCCGTCCTCGATCTTCCTCTTGCTGAATCGCAAGATCCTCGGCGCATGGTTCTCAACATGGGCCCGCAGCACCCCGCCACCCACGGCGTGCTGCGCCTCGTCGTCGAAATCGACGGTGAGGTCATCACCAGCATTCGCCCTGAGATCGGTTATCTTCACACCGGCATCGAGAAAACCTGCGAAGCCAAGTTTTATCAGCAGGTCGTCCCCCTCACCGATCGCATCAACTACCTCGATCCCCTTTCCAACAATCTCTGCTACTGCCTTGCCGTCGAAAAACTCCTTGGCCTCGAAATTCCCGAGCGCGCCCAATGGATTCGCGTGCTCCTCACCGAGCTCAGCCGTCTCAACTCCCACCTGATCTGGCTCGGCACCCATGCCATGGATATTGGCGCCCTCACCGTTTTCCTTTATACCTTCCGGGAACGTGAGGATATTCTCAGGCTCTTCGAAGCCGTCGCCGGTCAGCGCATGATGACCAGCTACTTCCGTATCGGCGGTCTTTCCATGGAACCGCCTCTCGGCTTCCTCGAACGGGTACAGGCTTTCATCCGCATTCTTCCTGAAAAAATCGATGAGTATTCGAACCTCCTGACCGGCAACCCAATCTTCATGAATCGCTTGAAGCGTGTCGGCTATCTATCTGCTGAAGATGCGGTTGCACTTGGCGTGACCGGTCCCCCACTGCGCGCCTCGGGCGTTGATATCGACCTCCGCCGCGACATGCCCTACTCAAGCTACGAGAAATTTCAGTTCCACGTGCCTGTCTCTTCCGTTGGGGACACCTGGGCCCGATACGAGGTCCGCCTCATCGAAATGCGCGAAAGCGTCAAGATCATCCAGCAGGCGCTCGACGGCATGCCCTCTGGGCCAGTCAAAGCCGATGCACCCAAGGTCGTCCTGCCCGACCGCGAGAAGATGAAAACCGAGATGGAAGCCCTCATCCATCACTTCAAAATCGTTACCGAGGGCTTTAATGTTCCGGCCGGTGAGGTTTACCAGGGCATCGAGTGCGGCCATGGCCAGATGGGGTACTACGTCGTCTCCGACGGCACCGCCAAACCCTATCGTGTTCACATGCGCTACCCGTCCTTCGCCACCCTTCAGGCACTCGAAGTGATGTGCAAAGGCCGTTTGATCGCCGACCTCGTCGCCGTCATCGGCTCCATCGACATCGTCTTAGGAGAGATCGACCGGTGAGTCGCGAAAGCTTCACGAAATCACCTCTTCCGTTTTGCCGAGAGAAAAGGCTCTCGGGACGAGCAGGGGCCTTCAGGCCCGAAACTCCTTTGCAGGGTGCGGGCTTGAGCCCTCACATCAACTGGGGAACAGCATCGGGGCTTTAGCCCCTGAGGGAATTCGCTTTGGGCCAAACGCAGTTCGTCCGCGAAGAACAGCTCCACAGCGAGCTATTCGCCTCATTCGTTTCCCTGCTTCGCAGTTACACGGCGCTCCACGGTCTTCCCAGTGGACGGCAGGCTTCCGTCGAATCCAACCCGGAGTCCATCCGCGTCTCCCACGGCGAAAGATGCCTGACCCTCACACGCCATCATCAAATCGTCACCTGGACGAGAGAGAATGGAGATAGAGGCACCTTTGAGGTCACGAAGGCAGGAAACCTCCGCATCGCTGACCGCGAGCAGGCCATGGACCTCGCAGCAGAGCACTGGGCACGGGAGTTGATGCAATGAGTACGAACCAAACTAAAGCCGAAGCTCCCTCCATCTTCTCGCCCGAGTTGGCTGCCCGCTTCGATGCCCTGGTGCAGAAATACCCGGCCAGGCGTTCCGCTCTGATTCCCATGCTGCTTTACGCGCAGGATGAGGTGGGCCATCTCTCCGATCAGGTCGTCGCCGAAATCGCCCACCGCATCGGCATCACCGAGCTTGAAGTGCGCAATGTCTCCACCTACTATTCCATGCTCCGCTTCAAACCGGCAGGCCAATACAAGATCCAGGTTTGCACCAACATCAGCTGCATGTTGCGTGGAGCCTACGAGGTCTACGAGCGCTTTCGCGAGGAGCTCGGTGTGGGCCCCGACGGAATCACGCGCGACGGTCTCTTCTCTCTCGAAGAAGTTGAGTGCATCGGCGCCTGCTGCTGGGCTCCTGCCGTCCAGGTCAACTACGACTTCCACGACGAGGTCAAACCCGACCTCGTGCCCGGGATCATCGTCGGCTATCGGCAACGAGTCGAAGATCGGGCCCAGGACGAGGACAAAGATGCCTAGGCTCGTCTCCCATCCCGATGAGGTCAAAATCGTCTCCCGCCGCTTCGGCATGGGAGCTACTAACATCGACCGCTACCTCGAACTCGGTGGCTACGAAGCTGTCAGGAAGTGCCTCGCGCAGGGTTCCGACTGGATCATCGAGGAGATGAAGGCCTCGAACCTCCGCGGCCGCGGCGGCGCTGGATTCTCGGCCGGCATGAAGTGGTCCTTTGTTCCCAGGCAGTCCGCCAAGCCCAAATACATCCTCGTCAACGGCGACGAGAGTGAGCCGGGAACCTGCAAAGACCACCTCATCTTCCTACATGATCCCCACTCCGTCATTGAAGGCACCATCATCGCCGGCCTTGCGGTCGGCTCCAAGATGGGCTTCATCTACCTTCGTGGCGAGTATCGCTACCTGCTCGAAATCATGGAGCGGGCCGTCGCCGACGCGTACGCTCGCGGCTTTCTCGGAAAAAACATCTTCGGATCCGATCAGGAATTCCAGATCATCACCCAGACCGGCGCTGGGGCGTATGAGGTCGGCGAAGAATCCGCCCTCATGGAATCGCTCGAGGGCAAGCGCGGCGTTCCTCGCATCAAGCCGCCATTCCCCGCTGTCGTCGGTCTCTACGGCGGACCTACAGTCATCAACAATGCCGAAACCATCGCCACCGTCCCACACGTCATCGCCATGGGCGCGCACGCCTACGCCTCCGTCGGCACGCCGCGCAACGGCGGCACGCGCCTCTTCTGCTTGAGCGGCCACCTCGAGCGTCCTGGCGTCTACGAATTGCCCATGGGCTACAACCTCAAGAAAATGATCTACGAGGTCGGCGGTGGAATTCGCGGCGGGCGCAAATTGAAGGCTGTGGTTCCCGGCGGCTCGTCCACTCCAGTCCTTCTCCCCGAAGAGATCGAAAACCTTGGCATGGACTTCGATCAAGTAGGCAAAGCCGGATCCATGCTCGGCTCAGGTGGCGTCGTCGTCATCGACGATCAGACCTGCATGGTCGAATTCGCCCTACGCACCATGAGCTTCTACGCCCATGAAAGCTGCGGCTGGTGCATCCCTTGCCGCGAGGGCACCGACTGGCTCAAAAAAACGCTCACGCGCTTCCACGCTGGCTTTGGCTCGCCAAGCGACATCGACAGCATTCAATATCTTGCCGAGAACATGCTTGGCCGCACCTTCTGCCCGCTCGGAGACGCCGCAGCTATGCCGACCATCGCTTTCGTCAAGAAATTTCGCAAGGAGTTTGAAGATCATCTCAACGGCAAGCCCTGCCCGTACGCAAAGGAAGGCGTGCCGCAGTTGACAGTCGTATGACGGAGGGAGCAGGGGCCTTTAGGTCCCTGAAACCCCGAGCCAAGGACATGGGCCTTTAGGCCTGGAGAAACTTTGAAGGGCACGACTTCAGTCGTGCCGATGAAGGCACGAAACGATTCGGGGCTTTAGCCCCTGGGGGACCACTCAAAGAGAAAAATGCCCGACGTCACCTTCACAGTCGACGGAAGAAAGCTCACCGCTCCTGCGGGAACGCTGCTCATCGAAGCCTGCCGCAAGGCGGGCATCGAGATCCCCGCCTTCTGCTACTATCCCGGTCTCTCGCTCCAGGCCGCCTGCCGCATGTGCGTCGTGCGCCAGGAAAAAGTTCCCAAACTGCAGACCGCCTGCACCACCACCGTCGCCGAAGGCCAGGTTTTCATCACCGAGTCGCCCGAAATCGCGCAGGCACGCAAGGCCACCATCCAGTTGCTTCTCGGCAATCATCCTCTCGACTGCCCGGTTTGCGACGCCGGCGGCGAGTGCGAACTGCAGGACATGACCTTCAAATACGGTGCCGGCGAGAGCCTCTACGCCGAGGCCAAACATCATCGCGACGAGCAGCAATGGTCGCCTGCCGTCTTCTATGACCGCCCGCGTTGCATTCTCTGCTATCGCTGCACCCGCATGTGCGGAGAAGCCATGGACGTCTGGGCTCTCGGCACGCAGAATCGCGGTGCTAACTCCGTCATCGTCCCAAATCTCGGCAACCAGCTCGATTGCGAGCAATGCGGCATGTGTATCGATGTCTGCCCCGTCGGTGCGCTCACCAGCGGCAGCTACCGTTACAAGACCCGCCCATGGGAGATGAATCACGTCTCCACCGTCTGCACGCACTGTGCCGACGGATGCAAGGTCACTCTCGGCATCCGGTCCACGAGCGACGGTTCCGAAATCGTCCGCGCCGATAACCGCGACAAGAGCGGAATCAACGGCGACTTCCTCTGCGCCAAGGGCCGCTTCGGTTTCGATTTCGTCGACAGCAGCGAGCGGCTCACCACGCCTCTCGTCCGCAGCGCCCAGGGCAAACTCGAGCCGGCCACCTGGGAACATGCGCTCCTCCATGCTGCGGCAGGGCTCAGGGAAGTCCGCGAGACCCGCGGCGGTTCAGCCATCGGTGTCATAGGCTCCAATCGCACCACCAACGAAGAGAACTACCTCCTGCAGAAGTTCGCGCGCACGGTTCTCCACACTAACAACATCGATCACGTGCGCACCACCGACTACCCCGGCTTCGCGCGGGCTCTCTCCGGGCGCCCGCTGAAAACCGCCAGCCTGCGCGACATCGCCTCGGCCTGCGCCATCCTGCTCATCGGCGGCGATCCCACTATCGAGCATCCGCTCCTTGCCTGGCACCTGCGCACCAACGTCCGCCTGAATCGCGCCCGGCTCTACATCGCCAACAGCAAGCCCATCAAGCTATACCGACAGGCCAAGGCCACTCTCGATCTGCCCGGCGGCTACAGCGACCTCGCCTCGACCCTCGCCTCCGGCGAATCTGAATTCGCAATGGCCATAGCCGCCGAACCCTCGCTCATCGTCATCTTCGGCCAGGAATTCCGCGGCCAGACCATCAACGAACTCATCGCCTGGGGCTTGAAGCGCGATGGCATCCTCTTCGCCT
>Ga0335071_10002112_pt1 | contig 21437 bp, 20 predicted proteins | sample Lox_Sample_15_FD_206724 | JGI IMG/M metagenome (GOLD analysis project Ga0335071, IMG submission 206724) | Soil microbial communities from Loxahatchee National Wildlife Refuge, Florida, United States - Lox_Sample_1.5 | ecosystem: Environmental > Terrestrial > Soil > Wetlands | place: USA... | reverse complement strand
GCCGCGGCCGGTGCGGCGGAAGAGGGGGAAGCCGATCTCCGCCTCAAGCAGCTTCACCTGCTCGCTGACCGCCGATTGCGAGATGTTCAGGCGCGCCGCGGCCTTGGTGAAACTGCGCTCCTTCGCGACCGAAAGCGCATAACGGATCTGGCGGAATTCCACGGGTCTCAGAGTACTTTAGCGGGGGCGCAGCCCAAAACGCGTTTTGACGGAAGGCGTGGGCGGCGTATAGAGATTGATCGGCCGTCGGGGCTGCGGCACAATAAGTGCAATCGATTGCACACCCTGCGGCAGCGGCCGTGATCGCAGGAAGAGAAACGAGGGAGAAGACGATGGCAAAGCAGCGCATCAGCTATGTCGATCCGGCGACCATCAAGGATCCAGCCATGCTGGCCGAGCTCGACCGCTGCCGCCGCGAGGGCACGCCGCGGCCGGAGAGCCAGGCGATCCGCGCGCACGTGCCGGCGACCTTCTGGTCGTTCGCCAATTCCTGGCGCGATGTGTTCCACAAAGGCGTGCTCGAGCACAGCATCAAGGAGCTGTGCCGTGTCTACGTCTCGCAGTCGGTGAAGTGCGAGTATTGCGGCAACCAGCGCTCGGTGAAGTCGCGCAACGCCGGGGTCGTCGAGGCCGACTACAAGGACCTGCTGAATTTCGAGAAGTCGACGCGCTACAACGACCGCCAGAAGGCAGCGCTCGCCTACGCCGAGTGCATCACCTGGGATCTTGCGGCCGAGGACGCGCTGTGGGATCGGCTGCACAAGCATTTCAGCGAGGCGGAGCTGGTCGAGCTCGGGTACTTCATCGCCCTGACCATGGGCCAGCAGCGCTGGCTGCGCACGTTGAACATCGAGCATCACCAGATCCTCGCGGGAACGGATGCCTCGATGGCGCCCGGTTTCGAGACCATGGAGGACCTGAAAAAGAGCAAGTCCTCGCCTGATTATTGGGCCAAGAAGAGTGCCGCGGCGAAGTCTTCGGCGGCGGAATGACGTCGCTCACGAGTGCCATGCGGGCCTCCGCCCACGAGGTGGCGAATACGTCTCTCATGAGCGATCAGGGGCGAAGCTCGGCGCGCATCCGCGCCACCGGCATCGGCAAGCGCTACGGCGACTTCACCGTCTTCCAGAACGTCAGCTTCGATGTCGGCGAGCGCGAGGTCGTGGCGCTCGTCGGCCCTTCGGGCTGCGGCAAGACGACCTTGCTGCGCTGCATCGACGGCCTGCTGCCGCTCTCCGACGGCGAGATCACGGTCGAAGGCCGGCGCGTCACCGAACCGCTGCCGGGCATCGCGATGGTGTTCCAGCATTTCGGGCTGTTCCCGTGGAAGACCGTCTTCGACAACGTGGCCTACGGGCTGCGGCTCGCGGGGGCCTCGCGCACCGAGATCGCCGAGAAGGTGCCGTACTTCATCAACATGGTCGGCCTGAAGGGCTTCGAGAGCGTCTACCCCTATCAGATGTCCGGCGGGATGCAGCAGCGCTGCGGGCTCGCACGCGCTCTCGCCGTCGAGCCCAAGGTGCTGTTGATGGACGAGCCGTTCGCCGCGGTCGACGCGCAGACCCGCGAGATCCTGCAGTTCGAATTGCTGCGCATTTGGGACATGCGGCCGACCAGCATGCTGTTCGTCACGCACTCGATCGAGGAAGCGGTGCTGCTCGGGGACCGCGTGATGGTGCTGAAGGGCCGGCCGAGCCGCATCCATGAAGAGATCGCGATCGATTTGCCGCGGCCGCGCTCGCGCGCGACCCTGCAGCTACAGCGCTTCGCCGAGCTCCGCGAGCGCGTGTGGGCGACCTTGATGACCGAAGCCAAGAAGGCCGAGTTCGACATCGGCCCCCAAGCATAAAAAACCGACGACGATTGAACCAAGTCAGGGCGAGGGAGGAACAGAACACATGACGCTTCGTCAATCCATCATCGCGGCCGCCGTAGCTGCCGCGACGTTTGCCGCCCCGGCCTACGCCGAGGCGCCGAAGATCACGCTGGCCCCGCCCGGCGTGCCGCCGATCTTCATCTCGATCATTACGTTCGTGGCGCGCGACGCGGGCTTCTTCAAGAAATACGGGGCCAATGTCGAGCTACGGCAGTTCGACAACGGCACGGCGGCCGGGCGCGCGGTGGTCGCGGGCGACCTCGATGCCTCGATGTCGGCGACGGCACTTCTGATCAGCCAGATCGCCAACGCGAACGTGCCCATCGTCGGGATCTACGGCTTTCCCAAGCCCGACTTCCAGCTCGGCACGACCGATACGGCCAAGGCGACCTGCGAGGACGTGAAAGGCCAGCAGGTGGGCGTCGACACCCCCGGCGGGGCGCGCGTGATCGCGCTGAAGGCGATCCTCGGCGGCGGCTGTCACATGACCCTCAACGACGTGCAGCAGATTCCGCTCGGATCGAACTCCGCCGCCGCCATGATCGCCGGCCAGATCAAGTATGCGGTCCTGCATCTCGACGACGTTCCGGACATCGAGAGCCGGGGCAAAAAGGTCGCGATCATCAAGACGGAGCTCGAGGCGAGCCCGAACGCGCACAACCTGATGATCGTGGTGCGCAAGGACAAGCTGGCCGAGAAGCGCGACGGCTTCGTGCGCATGCTGGCGGGCCTGATCGGTGCCGCGCACTACATGGCGGATCCGAAAAATCTCGAGGCGGTGGCGAAGATCGCCGAGGTCACCGGGCGCAGCCACGACATCGCCAAGGGGGCGGTGCAGGGCTACGTCAAGTTCGGCCTGTGGGCGCAGACCGACGACGGCATGAACCCGGAGCAGCTCGCCAACTTCATCAAGATCCAGCAGGGTGCGGGCAGCATCCTCCCCGGGAAGACCGCGCCGACGGCCGAGCAGCTGATCGATGCGTCTGTCTGGCGGGACGCCAACGCGCTCGTCGAGAAAACGAAATAGGCGAAGACCTCGATGAGGATGGACGCCCTCAAGCGGCACGGGCCGTTCCTGCTGAGCCTGTTCGGCGGTCTGGTCCTGTGGGAGATCGTCGGCCGGAACACGAGCGCCGCCTTCATGGCGCCGCTCTCCGGCACGATCTCCCGCCTCATCGAGCTCGCAGGGGCGGGGGAGCTCTGGGGGGAGCTCGGCAGCTCGCTCTCCCTGTTCGTCACCGGGTTCGTTGCCGCCGTGATCGTCGGGCTGCCGGTCGGGCTGCTGTTCGCGCGCGTGCGCGTGCTGCGCGAGGCGCTCGACGTCTACATCATGATCCTCTACGCAACGCCCATGGTGGCGCTGATCCCGTTCATCCTGTCCTTGATGGGATTCGGGTTCGCGCCAAAGGCCCTGGTTGTCTTCTTGTTCGCGGTCTTCCCGATCCTCTACAACACGGTCGAAGGCGCGCGCAGCATCAAGCCCGAGCTGATCGAGGTTGCGCGCTCTTACCGCTCGAGCGAATGGGCGCTGTGGCGCGAGGTCATGCTGCCCTACACCTTGCCCTACACCATGACGGGCGTCCGGCAGGCGATCGGGCGCGCGCTGGTCGGGATGGTGGCGGCCGAGTTCTTCCTCAGCGCATCGGGGCTGGGCGGCATGATCATGACCGCCTCGCAGAATTTCGATACGGCGGGCGTGTTCGCCGCCACTCTGATCATCGGGCTGCTCGGCGTCGGGCTGATGCGGGTCGGCAGCATGCTCGAGCAGCACTTCGCGCGGTGGCGCGGATGACCACCGTCGGTGCCGCCCTTCCTGCGGTCCAGGCCAAGGCGCGTACGCGCGGCACGGCATTGCCGCGCGCGGTCGCCGGGGTCGCCATCCTGCTGGTGTGGCAGGTCACCGTGCGCGCCTTCGCACCCGATTTCGTGGCCACGCCGACGGGCATCGTCGAGGCCATTCCGGCCGTCGTCAGCAGTGCGGCGTTCCTCGAGGCGATTGGGATCACGCTCGCTGCCACGGCCGAGGGATTGGTCATCGCCCTCGTACTCGGCACGGCCCTTGGCCTCCTGATGGGGCGCAACGCCGTCGCCGATCGCGCGTTGCGGCTGTGGATCAACAGCTTCAACGCGATGCCGATGATCCTCATCCTGCCGCTCGTGTCGCTGTGGTTCGGCTATTCGAGCCTGGCACGCCTGGCGACGATCGTGTTCGCCGCGATCTTCGCGGTCATCATCAACGCAGCCGAGGGCGCGCAGTCGGTGCCGCGCGAATATCTCGAGGTCGGACGCTCGTTCCGGTCCTCGGCGTTGCGGGGGCTGTTCGAGATCGTGCTGCCCGCCTCGATGCCGTATCTGCTGTCGGGCCTACGGCTGGCGGCCGGCCGCGCGATCATCGGTGCCGTGGTCGCGGAGTTCTTCACGGCCATTCCCGGCATCGGCTACTTCATCCTCTACAACTCGCGCACGTTCCACCACAACGAGGCGTTCGTCGCCGTCATCTTCCTGGCCGGGTTCGGCGTCGGCTTCGATGCCCTGGTGAACTGGGCGACCCGCCGGTATCTGCCGTGGTACCGGCGCGACGAGCAGACCGAATAACCAGAACTCTAGGGGGAAACATGTTCCGTCCTGCCGCCTTCGCATTGGCCGCGCTCCTCTTGCTCGCCGTCTCCCCTGCTTCAGCCGCCGATGCCAAGGCGCAGGCACACAACATGGCGCTGGCCGGCTACAACGACCTGCAAGGGCGCAGCGCGTATCAGCCCGTCGTGCACGAGCAGTTCGGCCGCTGGATCGCCTATATCGGCCATCACGGAGGCACCGATGCCGTCGCCAAGCCGATGAACCCGCTGACCGGCAAGGCCGAGGACAACGGCACGTCGATCGTCGACGTGACCGACCCGCACCACCCGAAATATCTCGCCCATATCCCGGGCGAGCCGGGCCTCTACGAGGCGGGCGGGGCGCAGATGGTGCGCGTGTGCGACGGCAAGACCTTGCCCAAGGGCGATCCCAGCAAGGTCTATCTGCTGCGCCCCTTCGGCAACCAGGCGCATGAGATCTGGGACACGACCGACCCCGCGCACCCGACGCTCGTTACGCGCGTCGTCGAGGGCCTCAAGGGCACGCACAAGAGCTTCTGGGAGTGCGACACCGGCATCGCCTACCTCGTGTCGGGCGTGCCCGGGTGGCGCGTACCGCGCATGACCCAGATCTACGACCTGAGCGATCCGGCGCATCCGGTGTTCATCCGCAATTTCGGTCTTCCCGGCCAGGAGCCCGGCGCCACGGGCCCGACGCCCATCATGCTGCATGGCATGATCTCGATGCCGCAGTCCAATCGCGTCTATTTCGGTTACGGCACGAACTCCGACGGCATCATGCAGATCGTCGACCGTCAGAAGCTGCTCACCGGTCCCAAGGAACCGACCGACGAGAACCTCCGCTATCCGGAGGTCAGCCGCTGGACGATGTCGGCCTTCAACGGCGCGCACACGGCGTTTCCGATGCTGAACGTGCCGGTGACGAATTTCAAAGACGACAAGATCGGCCGCACGCGCAACTTCGTCGTGGTCACCGACGAGCAGATCCAGAACGAGTGCCAGGAGCCGCGCCAGATGGCGTGGTTCGTCGACGTGACGGTGGAGAAGACGCCGGTGTCCGTGGCGACGTTCCAGGTGCCGGAGCAGCCGGGCGATTTCTGCCACAAGGGCGGGCGCTTCGGCACGCACTCCTCGAACGAGAACACGACCCCGATCTACTACGGCCGCGAGATGTTCTTCGCCTATTTCAATGCCGGCGTGCGGGCGGTCGACGTGCGCGATCCGTTCCATCCGCGCGAGGTCGGCTACTACATCCCGACGACGACGAAAAACACCGACAAGCGCTGCGCCAAGCTCGAGGGCGGCCGGCAGCATTGCGCGGTCGCGATCCAGACCAACAACGTCGACGTCGATGACCGCGGCTACATCTACATCGTCGACCGCGCCAACACCGGGATGCACATCCTCGAGGTCACCGGCGAGGCCCGCAAGATCGCGAACTTCGCGAAATAGCTGGTCGCGACAGCTTACTTGTACGCGGCCGCGTTGTTCACGTTGTCGAGCGACGCGCCGGTCGAGGAGACGGCCGTCAGGAGCTTGGCGGCGATCTGATAGGGCTCGGCCATGCTGAAGGTCTCGGCATGGTGGCCGCTCGGATCGATCAGGGACAAGGTGGCGCTGTGGTCGATGACGTAGTCGTCGCTCCCGAGCAGGATCTTCTCGTATTTGACGCCGAGCGCGTTCGCGGCGGCCGCGATCTGCTCGGGACTGCCGCCGAGGCCGATCAGGCGCTTGTCGTACTCGGCCGCGAAGCTGCGCAGGATGGGCCCGTGATCGCGCGCCGGATCGACGGTGATGAAGAGGGGCTGCACGTGCTCGGCGGCCGGGCCGATCTGGTCCAGCGCCTCGGCCATGGCGCTCAGGCTGGTCGGGCACCAGTCGGCGCAGTGCGTGTAGCCGAAATAGACCAGAAGCCACCGGCCGGCAAAGGACGCCGTGCTCACCGTCTTGCCGTCCGCATCGACCAGGGTGAGGGGGCCTGCGAGCGTGATCGGCAATGGCTCGGCCGCCGCCGCGTTCGCAAACAGAACTGCGAGCGCGAGCAACATGTATCGTGCTTGGCGGAGCATGGTCATTCGAGCGTGATCTGAACCTTCCGGCCGAGGGCGCGCCACTGCGCGATCTCGCGGGTGATGCGCTCGCCGAATTCTGCGGGCGTGCTGCCGACCACGTCAATGCCGTCGCGCCGGCAGCGCTCGACCATATCCGGGGTCTGCATGGCGCGCCGGCTTGCCGCCGCGAGCTGCTCGACGACCGGCTTGGGCGTGGCCGCCGGCGCCATCAGGCCGAGCCACAGGATGCCCTCGTATCCGGGCAAGCCCATCTCCGCGACGGTCGGGACCTCGGGCATGAGCGGGCTGCGCGCGTGCGCCGCATAGGCCAGCGCCCGCAGCTTGCCGTCGGCGACCAGCTGGGCCGAGGTTGCGATGGTGTCGAGCTTCAGTTGCACGTGCCCACCCAGGAGATCGGCCATGGCGGGTGCCGCCCCTCGATAGGGGACGTGCAGCACCTGCACGCCCGCTTGCTGCAGCAGCAACTCCATCGTCACGTGCGGCAAGGTGCCGTTGCCGGCCGACGCATAGGTCAACTGGCCGGGATGCTGCTTGGCATAGGCGACGAACCCCTTGAAGGAATCGAACGGTGCCTGTGGCGAGCTGACCAGAAGCTCGGGGATCTCGGCGACGATCGAGACGGGTGCCAGGTCCTTCTCGGTGTCGTAGGGCAGCGTGGCGCGAAGTGCGGCGTTGATCGTGTGGCTGGGCGTGGTCAGGAGCAGCGTGTACCCGTCGGCCGTCGCCTTCGCGGTCGCATCCGTCGCCAGGATGCCGCCCGCACCCGGCTTGTTCTCGACCACGATCGTGCCCGGAAGGTCATGGGTGAGCTGGCTCGCCAGCAGGCGGGCCACGAGATCGACCGCCCCACCGGCCGGGAAGGGCACCAGAAGGTGGATCGGCCGGGTGGGATATTCGGCGCAAGCCGGCTGAGCCAGGGCCAGGAGGGCGTACGCGGCGATGACGGCACGGAGCAGCATCGTGATGATGTTCGCACGCGGGGTGGCGGCCCTTCAATCCGTGGGCAGCGAATTGCTTTGGCCCGGCAATGTTTGTAGCGTGGGCGCCCAAACGGACACACCGCCCCCAACGAACACTTCGGCGAGGACGCGCCATGGCCAAGAGCAAGCATCCCGAACCCAAGATCGTGAAGCCGGAGGACGTCGATCCGCACCATGACTGGACCCGGCCGCTGATGGCGCTCGGCTCCATGTCGGTCGATTTCGAGGAGCGGGTCGACTTCCGCCGGCTGCACAAATACCGGCTCGGGCGCACCCGCCAGGCGTTGGCGAGGTCCGGCCTCGGCGCCATCCTCACCTTCGACCAGCACAACATCCGCTACATCTCCTCGACCGTCATCGGCGAGTGGGCGCGCGACAAGCTGACTCGCTATTGCCTGCTCACCGGCCCGGGCGAGCCGTATGTGTGGGATTTCGGCTCGGCGGCCAAGCACCACCGCCTCTACGCGCCCTGGCTCGAGGACGACCATTGCCGCGCCGGCCTGCTCGGCTTGCGCGGTGCCATCCACCCCAAGGCGGGGCTGTTCCGGCGCGCGGCCGAGGAGATCAAGGCCGTGCTCGAAGAGGAGGGCGTGGCCGACATGCCGCTCGGCGTCGACGTCGTCGAGCCGCCGATGCTGTTCGAGCTGCAGCGGCTCGGCATCGAGGTTCGCGACGGCCAGCAGGTGATGCTGGACGCACGCGAGATCAAAAGCCGCGACGAGCTGATGCTGCTCAACATGTCGGCCGCGATGGTCGACGGGACGTATCAGAAGATCTCCGAGGCGCTCAAGCCGGGCGTCCGCGAAAGCGAGATCGTGGCGCTGGCCAACCACGACCTCTACTCGCGCGGCTCGGACTGCGTGGAGGCGATCAACGCGATCTCCGGCGAGCGCTGCTCGCCGCACCCGCACAACTTCACCGATCGGCTGATCCGACCCGGCGACCAGGCGTTCTTCGACATCATCCAGTCCTACATGGGCTACCGGACCTGTTACTACCGGACGTTCAATGTCGGCCGCGCGACCGAGGCGCAGAAGGACGCGTACAAGCGGGCGCGCGAGTGGATCGACATCGCGATCGACATGATCAAGCCGGGCGTGCGCTCGGACCAGGTCGCGGCCGCGTGGCCCACCGCCGACAAGATCGGCTTCACCAGCGAGATGGAGGCGTTCGGCCTCGAGTTCGGGCACGGCCTGGGCCTAGGCCTGCACGAGCGGCCGATCATCAGCCGCCTCAACTCGATCGACGACCCGATGGAGATCAAGGCGGGCATGGTGTTCGCACTCGAGACCTATTGCCCGGCCGGGGATGGCATCTCGGCGGCACGCATCGAAGAGGAGATCGTCGTCACCGACAAGGGCTGCAAGGTGATCACGCTCTACCCGGCCGAGAACCTGCCGATCGCCAACCAATATTAGGCGCGGCCCCCCCGCGTGAAGGAACTCGCCGGCAAGTCGGCGTTCGTCACCGGTGCGGCGCAGGGCATCGGGCTCGGCATTGCCCGCGCCCTCGCCGGGGCCGGGATGAACGTGGCCCTCGCCGACATCCAGGCCGACGCGGTCGAGCGCGCGCGGCGGGACATCGAGCGGCTTGGCGTGCGCAGCCTGGCGCTGTCTCTCGACGTGTCGGACGCCGCCGCTATGGAGCGTGCCGCGCACGAGGTGCGGCAAGCGTTCGGCAAGCTCTACGTGCTGGTCAACAACGCGGGCGTCGCGCCGCCGGGCAAGCCGGTCTCGCAGTTCACGCTCGAGGAATGGGACTGGGTGATCGGGGTCAACCTCAAGGGCGTGGTCCACGGGTTGCGCAGCTTCCTGCCGCTCATCCGCAGCCACGGCGAGGGCGGCCATGTCGTGAACACCGCCTCGATCGGTGGCCTGCAGGTGCGGCCCGGGCGCGGCAGCGGCGCCTACTCGGCCACCAAGTACGGCGTGGTCGCGATCTCCGAATCGCTCGCCCAGGAGCTCGAGGGCTCGGGCATCGGCGTGTCGGTGCTGTGTCCCGCCGCCGTGGATACTGAGATCTACGCGTCGGCGAAACACCGCCCCCAGCGTTTCGGCGGACCGTACGAGTCGCCGGCCGACAACCCGGTGAAGGACCAGTTGGCCGCCGGCTGGCCGCCGGACGCGGTCGGGCGGCGGGTGCTGCAGGCGATCCGGGACGACGAGTTCTTCATCTTCACCCAAGAGGAGCCGCGGGCGTGGATCGAGGAGCGCCATGAGCGCCTGATGGCGGCTTTCTCGCGGGCGGCCCGTTATAATCGCGACCCGGCCGGATGAGGGGGGCGCGCAGCTGCAACAAAACTGTTGCATAGCGAACCTATAGTTAACGCCTTCTGATGACTCGAAAAGCGCGGGAGTTCTGCATGCGTCGGGCCTTGATTGCGACTGCCTTATCCACCGTCATCCTGGCGTTGGGTTCACCGTCATGGGCGGCGGATAAGCCGCACAACGTGATCCTGTTCGTCTCGGACGGCCTGCGCGCCCGCATGGTGGATGCGCAGACGGCGCCGAACATGGCGGCGCTCCGCGACCAGGGGGTCGGGTTCAGCAACAGCCATGCCCTCTTTCCGACCTTCACGACCGCCAACGCCTCCGGCATGGCGACCGGCCATTACCTCGGCGACACGGGCGACTTCAGCAATACGATCTATGTCGGCTTCCCGGTGCAGCACGCCGGCGGGTCGGTCACGCCGTTCCTCGAGAACGATACGGTCATCGACGAGGTCGACGACCACTTCATGGGCAACTACCTCGACGAGATGACGATCCTCGCGGCGGCGCGCCAAAAGGGGCTCAGCACGGCGACCATCGGCAAGGTCGGTCCGGCGCTGATCTTCGATCCGACGAAGGATGCCCGCGTGCAGACGATCGTCATCGACGACGCGACCGGCAGCCCGGCCGGCGTTCCGGTCATGCCCGAGGTCGCACAGGCGATCGCCGCCGCCGGGCTTCCGGCGGCAGCCCCCTCGCGCGGCGCCAACGGCAATCCCGGAAATTCGACGACGCCGGGGACCAAGGCTGCCAATGTCGAGCAGCAGGCGTACTTCGCCAACGTGATGACGAAGGTCGTGCTGCCGATGTTCAAGGCGCGCAACAAGCCGTTCGTCCTCGTGTTCTGGTCGCGCGACCCCGACGGCACGCAGCACTTCCAGGGCGACAGCCTCGATACGCTGACACCGGGAATCAACGGGCCCACCTCGCTCGCGGCGATCAAGAACGCCGACGACAATCTCGGCCAGATCCAGGCGGCGCTGATCTCGCTCGGCCTCGCCGACACCACCGACGTGATCGTCACCGCCGACCACGGCTTCTCGACGATCTCGAAGGAGAGCAAGACGAGCCCGGCCGCGCGCGCGCATTACGGCGACGTGCTGCCGGAGCATCTGCCGGTGGGCTTCGTGGCGCTGGACATCGCGCAGGCGCTGGATCTGCCGTTGTTCGATCCGGACAACAAGAACGCCCAGGTCGGCGCCGAAGCGCACCCGAAGGCCGGCAACGGCCTGATCGGCAAGGATCCGACGCATCCTGACGTGGTCGTCGCCGCCAACGGCGGGTCCGATCTCGTGTATCTGCCGAAGAAGGACAAGGCGCTCGCGGCGCGCGTCGTCAAGGCGCTGATGGCGCAGGACTACGTGAGCGGCCTGTTCGTCGATGATTCGCTGGGCCACATCCCCGGCACGTTGCCGCTCTCCGCAATCAACATGCATGGGGCGGCGCGCACGCCTACGCCGGCGATCGCGATCAACTTCCGCACCTGGGACACTGGGTGCGGCGAGGTCACGCGCTGCGGCGTCGAGATTGCCGATACCGGGCTGCAGCAGGGCCAGGGCATGCATGGCAGCTTCAGCCGCGCCGACACGTTCAACTTCATGGCCGCGACCGGACCGGACTTCAAGCGGGGCTTCGCCGATCCGGCCCCCGTGAGCAATGCCGACCTGGGCAAGACCATCGCCAGGCTGATGAACCTCCACGTGCCGAACAAAGGCAAGCTCGTCGGTCGCGTCATCACCGAAGCGCTGCCCGGGGGCATGGTGCCCAAGTTCGACCACAAGAGCGTGGCATCGCTGCCCGGCCAGGAGGGCCTCAAGACCGTGCTCAACTATCAGACGGTCGGGCGGACCTTGTACTTCGACGCGGCGGGCTTCCCGGGCCGCACGCTCGGGCTGACGGCGCCCGGTTCGGTGGCGATGGCGAAGTAGGGGTCAGGCAGGCCGCGCGGTCGAGCCGCGCACCACGAGCGCCGGCTCGAGCCTGATGTCGGCGCCGCGCGTCCCGGGCTCCTTAATACGCTCGAGCACCGCGCCAGCGGCGCGCATCCCCATTTCGTAGTGCTGGATCCGGACCGTGGTCAGCGGCGGGCTCACCTTGTCGACGAACGGCATGTCGTTGAAGCCGGTGATCGAGATGTCCTTGGGGCAGGAGAGGCCGCGCGCGTTCAGTGCGTCATAGGCGCCGAGCGCCAGCAGGTCGTTGCCGGTCACCACGGCGGTGAACTTCTTGCCGCGGTCGAGGAGCGTCAGCATGGCGCGCTCGCCGGCGTGCTCGCTGAACGCCTCGGCGACGACGATCAGCGCCGGCTGGCGTTCGAGCCCGACCGAGTCCATGGCCGCGATAAAGCCGCGATGTCGCTCATATCCGGTCGACAGATGCAGGGGACCGGCAATATGGGCGATGCGCTTGTGCCCGAGGCCGGCGAGATGCGCGACCGTGAGCGCGATGCCCGCCGCATCGTCGGTCACGACGGAGATCGCCCGCCCGGTGCTCTTGGTCGTCCGGTTGATCAAGACGAGCGGGATGTCCTCGGCCACGCAGCGGTCGATGGTCGGGTCCTTGCGCTGGGCCGTCGCCAGGATGAATCCATCCACGCGGCGGGCCAGCATTCCCTCCAGGATGAGATTGGCCCGGTCCGCCGCCCCGTCGGTATTGGCGATCATGGCGGTGTAGCCGGCCGCCGCCAGCCCATCCTCGATGCCGCGCAGGATGGGCGGAAAGACCGGATTGGTGATATCGGGGATCAGAACCCCGATGGTATTGGACCGCCGCGTCCGGAGGCTGTGGGCCAGGGCATTCGGATGATACCCGAGGGCCCGCGTCGCCTCGATCACGCGCTGCGCGATCTCGGCCGTAACCATATGACGGGTATTGGCATTTAGCACCCGCGAGACCGTCGATGGGTGCACCCCCACGGCATTCGCCACGTCGTGAATGGTGACCTTCGCGCGCGCCATCGGCGCGACGATAGAGACCAGGGTCCCTGGTGACAAGGCGCCGCACCTTGGCGGGCCGGCCAACGGTTGCGATTTTTCCTCAAATCCATTACAAGTCTGCAATCGATTGTGCAATCGTTTGCATAGAGGATTGCGACGATTGCACGGCGGGTTTCACGAACCGGAAGCGGGGCTCGAATGGCGGCGGTAAAGACGGCAGTAAAAGTCGGCACACACACGCTCGGCTGGATCGGCACCGGCCGCATGGGCTTTCCGATGGCGGCGCGCCTGGCCAAGGCGGGCGGCAACCTCGCCGCTTACAACCGTACGCGCGCCAAGGCCGAGCCGCTGGCCGACTATGGGGCGACGATCGTCGACAGCCCGGCGGACCTCGCGGACCGCGACATCGTGTTCACGATGGTCAGCGCCTCGGATGATCTGCTCGAGGTGACGCTCGGCGCCAAGGGTGTGCTGTCGCGAAACAAGGTGCCGAACATCCTGATCGACTGCTCGACCGTGTCCGAGGAAGCCTCGGCCCAGGTGCGATCGGAAGCCACCAAGCGCGGCGTTCAGTTCCTCGCCGCACCCGTCAGCGGCAACGGCAAGGTGGTGAAGGCGGGCCTGCTCAGCGTCGTGGTCTCGGGCCCCAAGGACGCGTTCGAGACGGCGCGGCCCTATCTCGAAGCGCTCGGCACCGGCGCCAGCTATGTCGGCGACGGCGAAGCCGCGCGCCTGATGAAGATCTGCCACAACGTTCTTCTCGGCGTGACGATCCAGGCGCTGGTCGAGATCACCGTCCTGGCGGAGAAGGCGGGCGTGAAGCGGCACGCCTTCCTCGAGTTCATCAACAAGAGCGTCATGGGCTCGATGTTCACGCGCTACAAGACGCCGTCCCTGGTCAATCTCGACTTCACGCCGACGTTCACGCCGCCGCTGCTGCGCAAGGACATGGATCTGGGCCTCGCCGCGGCGCACAAGCTTGGCGTGCCGATGCATCTCGCCTCGACCGCGCGGGAGATCATTCAGAGCGTCATCGGCCACGGTCACGTGACCGACGACTTTGCGACATTGCTCTTGCTTCAGGCCGAAAACTCAGGCATCGACGTCACTCCGGAGAACGTGAAAGTCAGCGACGGCCTGTCGTAAAAAGGGCCGCGCAGACAGCATTTCGGCGACAGAGGAGGAGATGGCGATGAAGTTCGTGAAGGCCGCGCTTGTTGCGGCGACGCTGGCATTTGCGGCGGCCCCGGTCTGGGCGCAGTCCTATCCCGATCATCCGGTCCGTGTGACGGCGGCATTTCCGCCGGGAAGCGGTGTCGACATCGTCGCCCGCATCGTCTCGGACAAGCTGAACCAGGTCCTGAACCAGCCGTTCGTGGTCGAGAACCGGGTCGGCGCCGGCGGCACGATCGCCGAGGCATTGGTCGCCAAGTCAGCCCCCGATGGCTACACCGTGCTGGTCAACTCGTCCTCGCACAGCGCCAATTCCCTTCTCTATGCAAACCTGTCCTATGACCCGCTGACCGACCTCGTTGCGGTGTCTCCGCTCGCGATCCTGCCCAACGTGCTCGTGGTGGACGCGAACAACACCAAAGGCCTCGATTCCGTGGCCAAGCTCGTGGCCTACGGCAAGGCGCATCCCGGGCAGCTCACCTACGCCTCGGCCGGGGTGGGCAGCGCCACCCACATGAACGACGAGAAGTTCCGCATTCGCGCCGGCATCGAGGCGGTCCACGTGCCGTTCAAGGGCACGCCCGAAGCGATGAGCGACATCATGGCGGGGCGGGTCGATTACATGTTCACCCCGATCGTCTCGGCCATCTCGCTGATCAAGTCGGGGAAGCTCAAGGCACTGTCGGTGGCGGCTGCACAGCGCTCGCCGGAGCTGCCTGACGTGCCGACCACAACCGAGGCGGGCGTGGCGGATTCAGATTACGTGTTCTGGGTGGCGATGCTGGCGCCTGCCAAGACGCCGCCGGCCGTGATCGACAAGCTGAACGAGACAGTCGCCAAGGTGCTGGCGTTGCCCGACGTCAAAGAAAAGCTGGGGGCCCTCGGGGCGACCCCGTACGTGATGAAGCCCGCCGCGTTCCAAGCGGTCATCCAAAAAGAGTTCACCGAGAACACCGAGCTCGTCAAAAAGGCGGGCATCAAGGCGAACTAAGCCCGGGTCTTCGGCGGCCTGAGGTGCATGCCCACGGGCCGAACACGCATCGCATTCATGGCTAAAATTTGATCAGGGTCTCGCAGGAGACCCTGATCCCTGCCTTCTCTTTGGGCGACAGCGGCTGATTAATGCAGCAGCCGCACATGCCTTGGGGTTTGGCACGACTCTCGCACTGAGTCCTCTGCCGCGGCCATTCGGACCGGCGGTCAGGGCAACCAGGGAGAGGAGATCCATAGTGTTCAAAACGAGATTTGCGCGCGCCATCGCGGCCACTGCGATGGTCGCGGGCGTCGCCGGCTTTACTGCCGCGGCACAGGCCCAGGACAAGCCGCCGATCAAGGTCGGCGTGCTGCATTCGCTGTCGGGCACGATGGCGATCAGCGAGACCACCCTCAAGGACACGGTCCTGATGATGGTGGATGACCTCAACAAGAAGGGCGGGCTGCTGGGCCGCAAGGTCGAGGCGGTGGTCGTCGACCCTGCGTCGAACTGGCCGCTGTTCGCCGAGAAGGCGCGTGAGCTCCTCACCAAGGACAAGGTTGACGTGGTGTTCGGCTGCTGGACCTCGGTGTCCCGCAAGTCGGTGCTGCCGGTGTTCGAGGAGTTGAACGGCCTGTTGTTCTACCCCGTGCAGTACGAGGGCGAGGAAAGCTCGAACGACGTCTTCTACACGGGTGCGGCCCCCAACCAGCAGGCGATCCCGGCGGTTGAGTATCTGATGGGTGCCGAAGGCGGCAACGTGAAGCGCTGGGTGCTCGAGGGCACCGACTACGTCTATCCGCGTACGACCAACAAGATCCTCGAGGCCTTCCTCAAGGCCAAGGGCGTGGCGCCGGCGGACATCATGATCAACTACACGCCGTTCGGCTTCTCCGACTGGCAGACCGAGGTGTCGAAGATCAAGCAGTTCGCCTCGGCTGGCAAGAAGACGGCGGTGGTGTCGACGATCAACGGCGATGCCAATGTGCCGTTCTACAAGGAGCTGGCGAACCAGGGCATCAAGGCCTCGGACATCCCGGTGGTCGCGTTCTCGGTCGGTGAGGAAGAGCTCGCCGGCATCGACACCAAGAACCTCGTCGGCCATCTCGCCGCGTGGAACTACTTCGAATCGATCAAGAACCCGACGAACGAGGCGTTCATCAAGGAGTGGCACGCCTACATCAAGGATCCGAAGCGCACCACCAACGATCCGATGGAAGCGACCTATATCGGCTTCAAGATGTGGGAGCAGGCGGTGCTGCAGGCCGGCACGACGGACGTCAACGCCGTCCGCCAGGCGATGTACGGCCAGAAGGTGCAGGCGCCGTCGGGCTTCATCGCGACGATGAACACCAACCATCACCTGTCGAAGCCGGTCTATATCGGTGAGATCCGGCCGGACGGGCAGTTCAACGTCGTGTGGAAGACCAAGGGCCCGATCAAGGCGGATGCCTGGTCGAAGTACATTCCCGAAAGCGCCAAGCTGACCGCGGATTGGACGTTCCCGTGGGTGTGCGGCAACTGCGAGAAGCCGAAGTACAAAAGCTACGAGTAAGTACCGAGCGGAAGCGGCGGGTCCGTCTGCCTCCGGCAGGCGGTCCCGCTCTTCTCTCGATGCCCGCTCTTCTCTCGATGAACGGGCACGACTGGGACGACGAACAAGAAGAAGACGATCGATGAATTCAGGCCGGCAGGACAGAGGGGCAGGGCGCCTTGCACGTCTTCTGACGGCGGCGGCGGTGGTGATCGCCGGTCTCTTCCTGGCGGCGGCCGTGCTGTCATCGGCGCGCGCCGACGATCTCTCGGACGCGCTTGGCGGCCTGACCGACCCGGACCCGAAGCCAGCCATCGAATCTCTCATCCATCTCGACGACCCCAAGGCGAAGGCAGCACTCCAGGCCTTGTCCAAAGGCCTCCTGTTCCAGCGCAATGCGGATGGCGCCGTCGTCATTGGTGAAAAAGACGGCGAGATGTACGTCGTAACGAACGCGGCGACCGGGCAAGTCGAAGACGAGGCCAAGGCCGACGACCTGACGCCGATCGCGCTCGACGACGCGGCGAGGGCCTTGCTGGGCGGCCCCGGCACCGTTGCCGCGGCCGGGGAGACGAAGCCGCTCGATTTTGCCGGTGCGGTCAACCAGCTCAACGCCGACTCCTTTGAGGACAAAGGCAAGGCCATCCAGGTGCTGACGGCGTTGGGCGACGAGCGCGCTATCCCGGTCCTGCAGGCGTTGAGCGACGGGCGCCTGTTCATCCGGCACTCGGACGGCGCGACGGTCATCGGCGATCGCAGCGGCAATCAGCTCCGGCTGACCCTGGCGACGACCCTTGCTCCCGCGGGATTCGCCACGGCCGCCGATGTCGACCCGATGGTCATCAACAACAATCTGCGCAATGTCGTGCAGGAGGCGGTGGGCAAGCTTGGGTTGGTCAGCTCGAGCGCCAGCCAGCGCCTGCAGGCGGCCGAAGCGCTGCTGGACAGCGCCGCCCCGGAGACGGTCGGCCTACTGCGTGACGCCTATGGCAAGGAGACTGATCCGCAGGTCAAGGCGGCGATGGACGTGGCCCTTGCCGCCGCCGACCTTGGCGATCCGGACAAGGCGAAGCGGATCGCCGCGGCGCGCGTGCTGTCCGGCTCACCCGAGTTGCGGGTCCGTTCGGTGCTCGAGGCGCGGCTGACGGCAGAGTCCGATCCTGATGTGAAAGCCGCGCTCAGGTCGGCGGTCGATGCCGTGCAGCGCCGCCTGACCATCGCCGGCTACGGCTCCAGTCTCTTCGAGGGGATCAGCCTCGGCAGCGTGCTGCTTCTGGCAGCGATCGGCCTGGCCATCACCTTTGGCGTAATGGGCGTCATCAACATGGCGCATGGCGAGATGATCATGCTGGGCGCCTATTCGGCGTTTGTGGTGCAGGAGATCTTCCGCGCCTACCTGCCGCCGGGCTGGATCAATGCCTACCTTCTGGTGTCGGTGCCGGTCGGCTTCCTGGTCGCAGCTGCGTTCGGGATCGCGCTCGAGCGGACGGTGATCCGGTTCCTCTATGGCCGCCCCCTGGAGACCTTGCTGTCGACCTGGGGCATCAGCCTCATCCTCCAGCAGATGGTACGCACGGTCTTCGGCGCACCCAACAAGGAGGTCGCGAACCCGTCATGGATGACCGGCGGGTTCAACGTCACCGGCGGCTTCTTCGTCACCTGGAACCGGCTCTATATCATCGTCTTCTGCTTCGCGGTGCTGGGCGCCATCGCCCTCGTACTTCGCAAGACCGCATTCGGGCTGCACATGCGCGCGGTCACCCAGAACCGCGACATGGCGGCGGCCATGGGCATCGCCACGGCGCGCATCGACGCGCTGACCTTCGGCCTCGGCTCCGGCATCGCGGGCATGGCGGGGGTGGCGCTCAGCCAGATCGGCAACGTGAGTCCTAACCTCGGTACCATCTACATCGTCGACAGCTTCATGGTCGTCGTGTTCGGGGGCGTCGGCAACCTGATGGGAACCCTGGTCGGTGCCATGACCTTGGGGATCGTCAACAAGTTCCTCGAGCCGTTCGCGGGTGCGGTGCTCGGCAAGGTCGCTGTCCTCGTGTTCATCATCCTGTTCATCCAGAAACGGCCGCGCGGCCTGTTCGCGTTGCGCGGCCGGGCGGCAGAGACCTGAGATGATCGTGGACCTTCTCGACCGGCGCGGCTGGGGGGCGTTCCTGGGCTTGGGTGCGGTGCTCGCGATCGGCGTGCCGCTCCTCAACCTGCTGCCGGCGAGCTCGCCCTTCGCCATCCCCGACTATCTCGTGCCGCTGCTTGGCAAGTACGCGTGCTATGCGATCCTCGCGCTGTCGCTCGATTTGATCTGGGGCTATGCCGGAATCCTGAGCCTCGGCCAGGGCGCCTTCTTCGCGCTCGGCGGCTACGCCATGGGCATGTACCTCATGCGCCAGATCGGCACGCGCGGCGTGTACGGGAACGCCGTTCTGCCGGACTTCATGGTGTTCCTGAACTGGAAGGCGCTGCCCTGGTATTGGTACGGATTCGACCATTTCGCCTTCGCGGCCGCGATGGCCCTGCTGGTGCCCGGCCTCCTGGCGTTCGTGTTCGGGTGGTTCGCGTTCCGCTCGCGGGTCACCGGCGTCTATCTCTCGATCATCACCCAGGCGCTCACCTATGCGCTGCTGCTGGCATTCTTCCGCAACGATATGGGCTTCGGCGGCAACAACGGGTTGACCGACTACAAGGACATCCTCGGCTTTGACGTCCATGCGCCTGCGACGCGCCGCGGTCTCTACGTGATCACAGTGATCGCGCTTGGCCTTTCGTTCCTGCTGTGCCGCTTCATCGTGAGATCGCGCCTCGGCCGCGTGCTGCTGGCGCTGCGCGACGCCGAGAGCCGTGTGCGCTTCCTCGGATATTCCGTCACCAATGCCAAGCTGTTTGCGTTCACCGTGGCAGCAGTGCTTGCGGGGCTCGCGGGGGCCCTGTACGTGCCGCAGGTCGGCATCATCAATCCCAGCGAGTTCTCGCCCGCGAACTCGATCGAGGTCGCGATCTGGGTGGCCGTGGGCGGCCGCGGCACGCTGGTCGGCGCCATTCTCGGCGCCGGGATCGTGAACTGGGTGAAGACCTGGCTCACCGGTGCGGCGCCCGAGGTCTGGCTGTTCTTTCTCGGCGCCCTGTTCATCATCGTGACCTTGGCGCTCCCGTCAGGGGTGGTGGGCCTGGCGCGGCAATGGCAGGCGCGCCGGCGCCGTCGTGCCGTCGCGGTGCCGGCCGAATGAACGACGTCGCCATGACCGATACCTCTTCCCGGCAGATCACGGCGGACACACTGCTCTATCTCGACGGTGTCACCGTGAGCTTCGACGGCTTCAAGGCGCTGAACGAGCTGTCGCTGATCGTGACCCGCGGGGAGCTGCGTACGATCATCGGCCCCAACGGGGCCGGCAAGACCACGATGATGGACGTCATCACCGGCAAGACGCGGCCCGACACGGGCACGGTGCTGTTCGACGGCAACATCGACCTGACCAAGCTCGACGAGACGGCGATCGCCAATCTCGGCATCGGCCGCAAGTTCCAGAAGCCGACCGTGTTCGAGAACCTGACGGTGCTTCAGAACCTCGAGCTCGCCCTGAAAGGCGAGCGCGGCACCTGGCGCACGCTGACCGCAAAGCTGAGCGGCGAGGGCCGGGACCGGCTCGATGCGACGCTCAAGACGATCGGCCTCGCCGAGCGGCAGAAGGAGATCGCGGGTGCCTTGAGCCACGGACAGAAGCAGTGGCTCGAAATCGGCATGCTGCTGATCCAGGACCAGAAGATCCTGCTGCTCGACGAGCCGGTTGCCGGCATGACCGACCACGAGACGCAGGCCACGGCCGAGCTGATCCTGAGCCTCGCCGGCAGCCGCACGGTGGTCGTCGTGGAGCACGACATGGAGTTCGTGCGCAGCCTCGGCGCGCGGGTGACCGTGCTGCACGAAGGATCGGTGCTCGCCGAAGGCTCGATCGATCATGTGCAGAACGATTCGCGCGTCATCGAAGTGTATCTCGGACGGTAAGGAGGACAGACATGACCTCAGTGCTCTTGCTCGTCATGGCCGCGTTGGCCGGCGCGATCGCCTTGCGGCCTTCGATGGCCGTCGTCCGCCTGGCGCAAAAAAGGCCCCGCCGCTAGGTCCATGCTCGCGGTCCAGGACATCGATCTCTATTACGGCGCCAGCCACACCCTTCGCGGGGTGAGCCTGACCGCGCGCAAGGGCGAGATCACGTGCATTCTCGGCCGCAACGGCGTCGGCAAGACCAGTCTGTTACGCGCGATCTTCGGCCTGCAGCCGATCGCAGCCGGCCATATCGGCTGGGAGGACCATGACGTCAGCAAGCTTCCGCCGCACGCCCGCGCGCGCAGCGGCATGGCGCTGGTGCCGCAGGGGCGCGACATCTTTCCGCGCCTGACCGTACAGGAGAACCTCGAGACGGGGTTCGCGCCGCTGTCGCGCGACAAGCGTCACGTGCCGGATGAGATCTTCACCCTGTTCCCCGTCCTGCACGACATGCTGGGGCGGCGCGGCGGTGACCTGTCGGGCGGCCAGCAGCAGCAGCTCGCGATCGCGCGGGCGCTGGTGACCCGGCCGCGCCTCCTGATCCTCGACGAGCCGACCGAGGGCATCCAGCCCTCGATCATCAAGGACATCGAGCGGGTCATCCGGTTGCTCGCCGAGCGCGGCGACATGGCCGTCCTGCTGGTCGAGCAGTATTTCGAGTTCGCCCGCGATCTTGCCGACGCCTACGTGGTCATGGAGCGCGGCGAGGTCGTGCTGGCGGGGCGCAAGTCGGACATGGAGGAATCCGCCGTCCGGCGCTACCTTACGGTCTGACGTGCCGTATGACCCAACTTCCGGCCGCACGACGGCCCTCGAACGCGGCGACGGCGCCGCCGAGCTGGTCTTTGCCGGGCGCGGCCCGGGCAACGGCCTTCGGCACCTCTATCAGCACGATCCCTGCCGCGTGCTGTTCCCGCGCGCCGAGCCGGGCCATCCGCCGACCGCCGTGCTGCTGACGACCTCGGGCGG
>Ga0335071_10002111_pt1 | contig 21446 bp, 18 predicted proteins | sample Lox_Sample_15_FD_206724 | JGI IMG/M metagenome (GOLD analysis project Ga0335071, IMG submission 206724) | Soil microbial communities from Loxahatchee National Wildlife Refuge, Florida, United States - Lox_Sample_1.5 | ecosystem: Environmental > Terrestrial > Soil > Wetlands | place: USA... | reverse complement strand
ACTGTCTTGAGAAATTGGATGGCCGATAGTCTACTGCCGCACGCCGGCGGACTTGCCCGTGGCGTCGAGCAAGGTTTTGAACGCGTCGGCGAACAGCTTCACGCCGTCAACCAAAAGCTTGTCGGTAACTTCTTTCATGGATATGCCTGCCTTGGCGAGGTTGTCCATGACTTTAGCTGCGCCGGGAACATCTTCGGTCAGGCTTGCGCGGAGCTTGCCATGCTCGCGGAACGCGTCGAAGGTCGCGGGAGGAATGGTGTCGACTGTTTCGGCACCGATCAATTCCTCGACATACAGAACGTCGCGATACTTCGGATTCTTGGTGCTGGTGCTGGCCCACAGCAGGCGCTGCGGCTGTGCACCCTTGGCGGCAAGAGCCTTCCAGCGAGGCGTGGCGGAGAGCTCCTGATATTTCTTGTAGGTGAGCTTGGCGTTGGCGATGGCTACTTTGCCTTCGATGGTGTCGAGCAGATCACCGGGCGCGCCCTTGCCGGACTTACGCATATCTTCGACCTTGGAATCGACGAGGGTGTCGATGCGGGAGACGAAGAAACTGGCAACGCTGGCGCAGTGGCTAAGATCCTGACCCTTCAGCGCGCGGGCTTCGAGAGCTGCAAAGAACGCCTCGGCGACGGCTTCATACGCGGACTGTGCGAAGAGCAGGGTGATGTTGATGTTCAGGCCTTCTTCCAGAAGTTGGCGAATCGCGGGAACTCCCTCGGTCGTGCCGGGAACCTTGACCATGAGATTTTCCCGGCCGACAGTTTTCCAGAGGCGGCGAGCTTCTTCGAGCGTGCCATTGGTGTCGTTCGCGAGGTAAGGGGAAACTTCGAGACTGACGTAGCCGTCGCGCCGGCGGGTGGCTTGATAGATGGGCTTGAAGATGTCGCAAGCGGCCTGGACGTCGCGGATTGCAATCCTTTCGTAGACACCCTTGGCATCCAAAGACTTGGCTTCCGCAGAGTTCAGTATGTCCGAGTAGAGCTGGCTGCCCGTAATGGACTTTTCAAAGATCGCGGGATTGGAGGTCATGCCGCGCAGGCCATCTTCCTCGATCATTTTCTTCAGCCCGCCGCCCGTCAGAAGGTCGCGGCGGATGTAGTCCATCCACGGGGACTGCCCGTATTCGAGGAGACCCTTGAGCGGGTTGGTTCCTGCCGCGTTGGGGATGGTAACCGAAGTGGTCATAATGCTTCTCCTTTATCTAACAAGGGCTCGAGTATCCCATTCTACGCCCCCTGGGCGCGAGCGGTGAATTGCGAAAATCCTTTAATCACAGCTTGCCGAACTTGTCTTCCAGGGCCTGCACTTTAGCCAGGCGGCGCACATGGCGCTCTTCGTTGGTGAACTTGGCTGCCAGGTAGGCGCGGACGATGTCCTCGGCGAGTTTCACGCCGATCACGCGCGAACCCATCACCAGGACGTTCATGTTGTCGTGCTCGACGCCCTGATGGCCGGAGTAGGTGTCGTGGCAAACGCCCGCACGAATTCCCCTGATCTTGTTAGCGGCGACGCTGACTCCCACGCCGCTGCCGCAGATAAGCACGCCTCGTTCGGCGCGACCGTCGAGAACGGCGCGCCCAACCGCTTCGGCGAAGTCCGGGTAATCGGAAGGATTTTCGTTAAAGGCGCCGACGTCTAGAACGCTGTGGCCGAGCGAGCGGATTACGTCGCCCATGGCGTTCTTCAGCTGGAATCCCGCGTGATCGGAGCCGATGACGATTTTCATGCGACTTGCCTACTTTCCCAGAAGTTGCTTGGCGGCTGTAACGACGGCATCGGCGTCGAAACCGAATTTCTTGAGCAGATCTTTGAGCGGTGCGGAAGCCCCGAACGAATGCATTCCGATTATTTTGCCCTTGGGGCCGACGTAGCGGTCCCAACCGAGCGTCGCCGCCATTTCGATGGAGACTCGCGCGGTGACGCCGGAGGGCAGGACGGATTCTTTATAGGCGGCGTCTTGCGCTTCGAAAAGCTCCCAGCACGGCATGCTGACCACTCGGGACTTGATGCCTTCGGATTTCAGTTTTTCGTGCGCGGTGACGGCCCACTGCAGTTCGGTGCCGGTGGCCAGGAGAATCACGTCGGGCTTGCCGCCCTCGGCGTCCGCCAGGACATATGCGCCCTTGGCGGTCCCGGCGGCCGAAGCGTATTTCGTGCGGTCGAGCGTAGGCATGGCCTGGCGGCTGAAGACCAGCGTCGACGGGCCGTGAATGTGTTGCAGCGCCGCCTTGTACGTCTCCGTAACTTCGTTGGCGTCGCCCGGGCGGAACACCAGCATGTTGGGCATGGCGCGGAACGCCGCGAGTTGCTCGACGGGTTGGTGCGTCGGGCCGTCTTCGCCGACGCCGATCGAGTCGTGCGTGAAGATGAAGAGCACGGGAATTTCCATTAGCGCCGCCAGACGCATGCTGGCGCGCATATAGTCGCTGAAATTGAAGAACGTCGCGCAGAAGCCGCGCAGCAACGTCAGCGTCATACCGTTTGTGGCGGCGCCCATGCCGTGCTCACGCACGCCGAAATGCACATTGCGGCCGCCGTATTCACCGGGGAAGAAATCACCGGCCCCTTCGAAGGTGAGGTTGGTCTTGTTGGATTTGGCCAAGTCGGCGGATCCGCCCATCAGCCAGGGGATGTTCTGCGCGAGCACGTTGAGGACTTTGCCGGAGCTTTCGCGCGTGGCGATGCCCTTGGCGTCCGCGGCAAAGGTCGGGAGATTCTTGTCCCAGCCCTCGGGGAGTTCGCGCTTTTGCATGCAAGCGAGGCGATCTGCGAGCTCCGGGTACTTCTTTTTGTATTCGGCGAACAGCGAGCTCCACTTTTCCCGCTTCTGCCCGCCGCGAGTGCCAATGCCTTCCTTCCAGCGATCGTAGACGCCATCCGGCACGAGGAACTTCGCGTCTTCCGGCCAGCCGTAATTCTTCTTCGCTAGCTTGACTTCGGCCTCGCCCAGCGGTTCGCCATGCGCTTCGTAGGAATCCTGTTTGTGCGGCGAGCCGTAGCCGATGTGCGAATCGACGACAATCAGCGTTGGTGCGTCTTCGTGCTTCAGCGCGTAATCGTAGCCGCGTGCCAGTTGCAGTAGGTCGTTGGCATCCGATACGCGCGTGACGTTCCAACCGTAGCCGACGAAGCGGGTCATCGCGTCTTCGTTGAACGACCAGCTCGCTGGCCCGTCGAGAGTGACCCGGTTGTTGTCGTAAATCCACGTGAGATTGCCCAGCTTCAGATGGCCAGCGAGCGAAGCAGCTTCCGCCGCCACCCCTTCCATGATGTCGCCATCGCCACAAACCGAATAAACGTGGAAACTGAAAATGTCGAAGCCGGGCTTGTTGAAATTCGCGGCAAGCCACTTTCCCGCAATGGCCATACCAACGCTGTTGGCCACACCCTGACCCAGCGGGCCAGTGGTCGTTTCGACGCCGGTGGTCAGATGGGATTCCGGGTGGCCGGGCGTTCGCGACCCGAGTTGACGGAAGCGTTTGATGTCGTCGAGCGAGACCGAGAGTTCCTTCTGGACTTCGCCCTTTGCGTTGACGGCTTTCACGCCGGCCAGGTGAAGCGTGGAATACAAAAGCATCGATGCGTGTCCAGCGGAGAGAACGAAGCGGTCGCGGTTTGGCCACAGCGGATCGTTGGGATCGTAGTTGAGGAAATAATTCCATAGTGAATAGACCACGGGAGCGAGGCCCATCGGCGCGCCTGGGTGTCCGGAATTCGCTTGCTGGACGGCGTCGATCGAGAGAGTGCGGATGGTATTGATACATAGTTGGTCAAGATGATTCTGCTCGCTCACGGTAGCTCCGACGCGGGAATGGGGATACCCGCCAGGATTCAGAGGTTAGATGAAACCCCTGGGAAAAAGTTTCGACAAATTGTACTGCAAAACGGGCAAAGGTGTGGGTGGGGGGGCCGTTAATTTCGTTTCACAAACGATAGTCCGGTTCGCCCTACACGAATCTCAGGACAGCGTGATCGGCGCTACTTCGGTTGCGGGACAATCCGCAGGTAAGGCTTCACCGTTTTCCAGCCATTCGGATATTTCTGCCTAGCCTCATCGTCGGAGACAGCTGGAACAATAATGACATCTTCACCCTGCTTCCAATTCACCGGTGTGGCCACTTTGTGGGCCGCGGTGAGCTGGATGGAATCGAGCACGCGCAGCACTTCGTCGAAATTGCGCCCCGTACTCATGGGATAAACCAGCATCAGCTTGATTTTCTTGTCAGGGCCGATCACAAAGACGGTCCGCACCGTGGCGTTGTTCGCGGCGGTGCGACCTTCGCACGTGTCGCCGGCCTCCGCGGGCAGCATGTCATACAGCTTTGCGACCTTGAGGTCCGAGTCACCGATCATCGGGTAGTTGACGGCGTGTCCCTGCGTTTCCTCGATGTCCGCTGCCCACTTGCCGTGGCTGGTGACCGGGTCAACGCTCAGGCCGATGATTTTGCAGTTGCGCTTCGCGAATTCAGGCTGCAGGCGGGCCATGTAGCCCAGCTCGGTTGTACAAACGGGTGTGAAATCCTTCGGATGAGAGAAGAGGATGGCCCAACCATTGCCGATCCATTCATGGAAGTGGATCGGCCCGTGAGTGGTTTCGGCCGAAAAGTTGGGGGCTTCGTCATTGATGCGCAGAGACATGGTTGAATCCTCTCGTGAGAAGAGTTGACTCAACTGTTGGAAAAAGCCCAGTATTGAGCAACCGGAATGACCTGAAACAAAAAGACAGGCGGGTAGTATACATCGGGATTACGGCGCATTGGCGTTCTTATGGTCGAAGGAAAAAGAAAAATGGTGCGGCTGGTCGGAGTCGAACCGACAACGGGGAAATCCCCAGCGGATTTTAAGCCCGCCGCGTATGCCAATTTCGCCACAGCCGCACCGGCTGCAAACGCGGCGAAATCAGTGTATCACGCCGATTCAGGAGGCGCGCCGAGCGCGAGTTCGAACCGAATCCGTCACTATCTTCCAGGTTTCGTGGTTTAGCCCTCGGCCGGGTTGCGTCGAGCACATTGAAGGCGCCCCATTAGGCGCAACGCTACCGGAAGTTGAAAGTTCTCATTAGCGAGAACCGCACCTCGAACGGTTCCGCGGGATGGAAAACGTTTGTGAATTGCGGCCCTGCTGTCGGGGCTACCCGGGAGACATAGGCGTAGGTTATGTCGTCATTGCGGCGATTCAGCAAATTAAGAAAATCTCCAGAAATCGTCCATTGCTTTTTGAAGTGATATGCCAGCCCGGCGTTGAGCAGTAACGTTGCATTGGAACGTGCTATTCCGTCGGATGTCAAATCGCGCGGGCCAAAGTACCGCAAGCGGACACTTCCGGTCCAACCTTTGTAATTGTGCAGGGTAATCCCCGATGAAATCACCACCTGAACTGCTTCGGGGACGAGCTTGCCACCCGGGCCCTGCACAGGATATGGCGCTCCAGGCACGTTGGTATAGGCCGCATCATCTGGATCGATTTCGGTAAACTGGGCGCGAGAGTCCGCCACATCCAAATCAAAAATCAAATGCTCCGTTGGCGTGTAATAGTTCGCCCACTCAATGCCATAGCGGTTGCTCGGCGATGATGACGGGACCGTGGCGCCCGTGTCGCCACTCTGCTGCAGTTCGGAATGACTGTGTAGATACCAAAGCGAAAGCGTGCTTTGCAAATGTGAGATGGCCGAAGTGCGCACACCGAACTCCGCACCCTTGGTCTGCACTAAGGCAGGAATGCGTGTGGCGGGCGTCGGGAACGGATAGTCCGGCGAAATCGGTTCAACGGTTTGCGTTGCCCCGCGCGCGTCGTTGCTGTGAAAACCGAATCCGCCCTGCAGATAGAACTCCGTCTTGAACCACGGGCCGAAAACCAAACTCCCCTTTGGACTGAGCAGGAAACTAGTAGCCGTGCCGGAATTGGCGGTAGCAAAATCGATCACCGGAGAGCCAGGCAGTTCAGTGGCGGTATACGGCGGGGTCACGCTGGTGACGTTGTAAATTGCTTCGTCGCCGCGCAGTGCCAGCACCGAACGGAATTTGTCAGCCCACTGCATCTTATTTTCCGCATAAAAACCGATCATCGTGCCGGTGAATTCGCTCACATCCGTGGCCGCGGGTAAAATCGGATACTGCCCGTTGATCGTGCCGTCTGGGCCGCACGGAGCGATGGGATCAACGTAGCAGGCGACGACATCCAGCTTGTCTGTGCGAACACGATTTTGCGTCCGGTATAGGCCGTTGTGTACCCAATCGTTACGGATTTGCACGCCGAACGTGTTTTGCACTTTGCGGCCAAACCATTCGCTGAAGATCGAATGCTGCGCGTCCACGCCAGCCACCCAGCGCCTGTCCTGCTGTTCGAATTGGTCCCCCTTGTTGGGGTCATCCACGTAGTAAGTGAAATCGGAGAACAAATTGAGATCGTAGTAAAAACCGTAGGCCGCAATTCTGGTTGCTGAGTTGTCGCCCTGCCGGTGCCATTCGCCCTGCAGGCTGTAACGCTTCGACTCGCCGCCATCCGTCGGATTCAATGACCCGAAATAACCAACCAGCGAAACGGCATCCACGGGGATCTGATCGCTCGAGTGCCATGTTCCATGGTAAGCGCGGGCCGTGACGCTGAATCCCCTGTCGCCTCCGCCCTGGCTGTAGGTCGCAATGCCGTTAAACTTGTAATAGTTGTCGGGATTAACCCAGGGGCCGTTGTCGTGATACGCTTCGCCGCCGTATAGCAAAGTGCCCTTGCCGGCCTTTTGCGAGATTCCGAAAACGACACGCCCAAACCCATCCATGCCGCCTGCGACCTCCACGAAATTCTGCGGCAGCGTCTTGAAAAATACCAAATTTGCTGATCCCGCCGACCCATAGTTGCCAATCGTCGCGTAATAGGGCCCTTTCTGGTAATCCAATCCCTGCACAAACTCCGGGATCACAGTGTTCATGTCCGAGTACCCCTCGCCGTGAGCGTGCGAAGGCAGGTTCAGCGGCATACCATCCAGAAAGACCGCGAAGTCTGTGCCGTGGTCAAGGTTGAAGCCGCGAAGAAAGTATTGGTTGGCCTTTCCCCCGCCCGCATGTTGCGTGATGATCAGACCGGGAACGGCTTCCAAGAGTTCTCCCACACGCAGCATCGGACGATCATCGATTTCCTTTGCGCCCACCGTCCCCTGGGTCGCGGAGCTTGCGATCCCGACGAGGTCATCCTCGCGGCCCTGCACGTTTACCGTCGTGCTTACGATGCTCACCGCCAGAGCAATGCGCAGCGGAGCTTGCGACTCAGTCGGTCCGATGGCTACGGGGACTTCTTTAGTTTCAAAACCGGGATTCGATACCACCAGGCGATAGTTACCCGGCGCGAGTCCGGAAATACTGAAGGAGCCGTTGGCCTCGGACTGTGTCGTAGTTTGGATAGCACCGCTCGGGCTTCGCATCTGCACCGTAGCCCCGGCAATCACCCCGCCAGACGCATCGACGATAGTTCCTGTCAGTTGAGGATGATGAGACTTATCTTGCGCCACGAGTGCTTTCGGCAGGATCACGAGCAGCAAGAGAGTGCTAATCCATGGTCTGTGCATTAGACGGTCCCGGAACTAGAGTAATGGAGGCAATGCGTCGTAACAAGAAATTAAATTTCGTGTTATCGGTATTCCATGTTCTGCTCGGACTCACCGTTCTGTCGGTGACGGAGATCACCAGCAATGCGTACGTTGCTTGTTGTGCTACGCTAAAGCCAAAAGGATTCGATGAGGCACCCATGGCGCGGCTCAGCAGAATCGGCGTTTCTTTAGACTCGGAACTGCTTGATCGTTTTGATAAATTCATCGCGGAAAAGGGCTACGACAACCGGTCCGAGGCCTTTCGCGACCTGATCCGCGATCGGCTCGTGGGGACTGCAGTCGTAGCCTCGACGGCTCGCGTCGTGGCGACCGTGACTTTAATCTATGACCATCACACGCGGCTTCTGCCCGAAAAACTGGCCGATCTGCAACACGAACACCACGAAGTTGTCATCTCGACGCTGCATGCTCATCTCGACCACGATACGTGCCTTGAAGTTGTGCTCCTGCGGGGCAAGTCTCGCGATGTTCAACAACTCGCTGACAAACTGATTAGCACAAAGGGAGTCCGTCACGGACGTCTGGTCATGAGTTCCCCCGACACAGTGTCACCGCACCCCCACTCTCATCGCGGATAAGGTCTTTTGTGCCGAAAATCCTAACGATAGCCAAGCTTCCGAAACGTGCCCGACTAATGCGTACGGAAAAAGAGAACAAGGCCTGACCGTTGCAGGAGTTTTTCTTCGGGTGTCGGCCTTCGTGATCCGAGTCGAAGACGCACACCTCCCCCATTGGGTTGGCGGATTGGTGCTAGCAAACCTGCGCATTGCTTGCGAGAGCGCACCTCTCGACCGAAACTGAAATTGTCGCGATGGAGACAACTCAGCAAAGCAACACAACCACCCCGGTAGCGTTGTCGCAGCAGCGCACAGGCGGCCTCGGTCAGGCATCGCCGCGTATGGTCGCTCTTCTTCTCGCCGTATTGACGCTTGCCATCTATTTCCCCGCGTTGGGCAATGGGTTCGTAAATTACGACGATCCGGACTACGTCACGGCGAATAGCAACGTCTTGCACGGCTTGACTTGGCAGAACCTGATCTGGGCGTTTCGAACCGACAACATCGCGGCCAACTGGCATCCGTTGACGTGGATCTCGCACATGACAGACGTCGGGCTGTATGGACTGGCGCCGTGGGGACACCACCTGACGAACGTTTTGCTGATGGTCGCCAATGTGGCGCTGCTGTTTTTTCTGCTACTGGAGATGACCGGAAGCACCTGGCGGAGCGCGGCGGTCGCAGCACTGTGGGTGGTACATCCGCTGAACGTGGAGCCGGTGGCGTGGATTGCGGAGCGCAAGGAACTCCTATCGCTGTTGTTCCTGTTCCTTGCCTTGATTGCCTATTCGCGATACGTGAGGGCGCCGGCGCGGAGCCGCTATGCCGGAGTGGCTTTCCTGTTCGCGCTTGGGCTGATGGGCAAAGTAATGATCATAACGGGCCCGCTCGTCATGCTGCTTTTGGATTACTGGCCACTCGAGCGGTTGCGGCTGGGTAGCGAGCGGGGAACAAATCCAGCAGGGAAGCGCTCGGCGTTTGCCTTGATCGTAGAGAAATGCCCGCTGTTTCTGCTTTCGGTCGCGGCCGGACTGACGACGGTATGGATTCACAGGCGGGAAGGCGCGCTGACGATAGCCATGCCTCTCGCGTGGCGCCTGAAGAATGCCGTCTATTCGTATGCCCTGTATTTGTGGAAGTGGATCTGGCCAGCGAAGTTGGCGGTGTTCTACCCACACCCAGAAAACCGCTTGGCGTTCTGGCAAGTGGGAGTTGCGGGGCTCGTGCTCGTCGCGATAAGCGCAGCGATATGGAGATTGCGAGACCGGAGCTATCTGCTCGTGGGATGGCTGTGGTACCTCATTACTCTGTTTCCAATGATCGGCATCCTGCAGTCGGGCCGCCAGGCGATGGGCGATCGGCACGCCTCACTGCCGATGATTGGACTGTTAATCGCGGTGACCTGGCTGGTCGGGGATTGGATAGAGGCAAGGAAGTCCAGCCCTGTACCGGTAGGCGCAATCGCAGCGGCGGCGGTGCTGGTCTTGGCGATGATGAGCCACCGGCAACTCGGCTATTGGAGGAACAGCGAAACCCTGTTTCGGCACGCGCTCGAGGTGACCGTTCGCAACGGAACCGCGGAAAACAACCTGGGAGCCGCGCTGATGGGGAATGGCGAGAATACCGAAGCGCTGAGACATTTTCGGGCCGCGGTGCAGTACTCGCCGGACCTGGGGAACGCCCACTACAACTTGGCGGTGGCGCTGCATCGGGGAAATCAGTTGGCGCCGGCGGCAGAACAGTACCGTCTCGCAATCGCATTGGCCGCAAGCACCACAGATGCGGCTCACGCGCACAACAACCTTGCCGTGCTGTACCTACAATCAAACAGCTTGGTTGCGGCCAAGGCGGAATTTGACCAGGCCATCGCTTTGAATTCGGCGGAGTTGAACAGCTATTTGGGGCGAGGACAAGTCGAACTGCAGCTTGGGCAGACCGATGCGGCGCTGGCCGATTTCGAGTTCGTTAGTAGTCGGGTGGCATCTCCGTTGGCACTGTACTGCCTCGGTCGCGCGGAAGAGGCGAAGGGGAACCTCGCGAAGGCCATCGCAGCGTACCAGGCGGCGTTGCAATTGGCGCCGGCCATGACGGACGCGCGCTCACAGTTGGACAAGCTGCAAAAAGTCACCGGCCGGTGAAGCGCGATTGACGAAGTTCTCTTATCGAGTCGTGGACTGATCGCGGACGCCAGCCGGACTTGGTCCAGAAAACGGAACGACGCAGTTTCTTCCGTTGTTCTTGGCGCGGTACAGGGCCTCATCCGCTTGCTGGAGCAGTAGCTCAATAGTGAGGTTGGGCGCCCATTCGCTGGCGGCCACTCCCATGCTCACAGTGACAGGCACCGTGGCGAACGTGGTCCTGACGGCATCCCTGCCGACCAAGGAACGTATCTCGTTCGCGCGGCGAGTGGCAACGCCCAAAGCACAATTCGGAAGGACGATGAGAAATTCTTCGCCGCCAAATCGTCCCACCAGGTCGTAGGGCCTTAAATCGGACTTCAGACGGTCGGCAACCTCGCGAAGCACGGCGTCACCGGCCGCATGACCGAGCGAATCATTGATGGACTTGAAGTGGTCCAGGTCGACCATGATGATCGCCACGGGCTTCTCTTCGCGCTCACTCCGGGAAAACTCGCGCTTCAGCGATGCAAGAATCTCGGCGCGGTTCAAGAGCTTGGTCAGAAAGTCATGGGTGGCGGCGAATCGTAGCGATTGTTGAAGCTCGAGAATTCTCTTCGCCACCAGAATGCGCGCTCTGAGCTCCGAAGGCTCGACGGGTTTTGCCAGGTAGTCGTCAGCTCCAGCAGCCATGGCAGTAAGCAGGTCTTGCTTGCGGTCCTTGGCCGTGAGCATGACCGTGTAGATGTAGGTTCCGTTAGCGCCGAGGGTCCTGATTCGATGGCACAGCTCGATGCCGTCCAGCCCGGGGAGAATCCAATCGAGAAGAACCAGGTTAGGTGCGTCGGGATTCTGTAGGAGACGCCAGGCGTCCGCGCCGTTGTCCACCGCAACGAAGCCCAGTTTCCAGTCTTGCAGGAAGTTGCCGATCTGCTGCCGCTCAACCGCTGAGTCTTCGACCAACAATATTTTCACGGCTATCTCCTCCGTCGAAGGTAGCCCGGGTGGCCTTGTTACCTTCGATTCTGATACCGGAAAGTTGTTGCGGATCAAAAAGAGGGAGGCGGTGTGCCGGGAGCATCAACTCAGTACGAGGCCTGCAGATATACCTTGCAGAACGAGCGCGAGGTTGATACAAATCCGCAAATGGCCGCTTCACTGCGCTCCCGTCATACGCTACTGGTCCGCATCACGCATTGGATAATGACCTTGTCGTTCCTGGCCCTGCTGGTGACCGGGCTGGAGATCGTCGTGTCGCACCCGCGGTTTTACTGGGGCGAGGTCGGCAACGTAAACACGCCGGTGTTGTTTAAGATTCCGATTCCAGCGTCGAGAAACCTGGTGCCGACGGGCTATGGTTACGTGATGCCCGACCAGAACGGCTGGAGCCGATATCTGCATTTTCAGTCGGCGTGGCTCCTGGTGCTTGTTGGTTTGCTGTACGTGGGCGTGGGAGTGTTCGACGGCCACTTCCGGAAAAACGTGTTTCCGGCCCGCGCTGACGTTTCGCCGAGCAATCTCGCAAATTCCATCGTCGCGCACCTTAAATTCACGAGACCCGGTGCGGAGGAAGCCTGGTCGTACAACGTGCTGCAGCGGCTGGCGTACCTGGCGGTGATCTTTGTTCTGTTTCCGTTGACCATCTGGACGGGTCTGGCGATGTCGCCGTCCTTCGTGTCGGCGTTCCCGTGGGCAGTCAATATTCTGGGCGGGCAACAGTCGGCACGGACACTGCATTTTGTCCTGACCCTGGCGCTGGTGTTGTTTCTCTTGGTCCACGTGCTGATGGTGATTCTGGCAGGATTCTGGAATCGCGTGCGGGCGATGGTCACCGGGCGCGCGTCAGAGCCACTGGAGCGAGCATGAGTAACCTGACTCGGCGAAAACTGATCACCACGGGACTTGCGGCTGGCGCCGGCGTGGCGGGTCTTGCGGTCGCGGCAAAACTGGCCTTGCATTATGGCTTGATCCCGCCGGACGCGGGTGGGGTGTACGGGCCGGGGGAAACGCTGACGTATGCTGCACAACGATTGCTGACGAAGCATTCGCTGGCGCGCGAGTTTTCTCCGAACATGGTGTCGAAGGATCCGTTCGCGAACGAGGTCGCACCGCTGGGCGACGAGTTCGAGCGCTTGAGACGAGGAGGATTCGCAGACTGGCGCCTGAAAGTCGATGGACTCGTGGCGCGGCCGGCGTCGTTTTCCCTGGCGGAGCTGAAGAATTTTCCGCAGCAAAGCCACGTTACGATGATTCAGTGCGAAGAAGGCTGGTCGTACATCGCGGAATGGTCGGGCGTGCCGCTCTCACACGTTCTGGATCTGGCAGGAGCGGCGCCGCAAGCGCGGTATGTGGTGTATCGTTCCATCCAGCCGGATTGGTGGGAAAGCATCGACATGGCGGATGCGGTGCATCCGCAAACGATACTGGCGCAAGGCATGAATGGCGGCGAGTTGCCTGTGGGGTTCGGCGGACCGTTGCGCCTGCGGGTGATGCGGCAGTTAGGCTACAAGAGCGTCAAGTACGTTACGCAGATCACGGTGACCGACAATGTCCGACCGTTCGGCAAAGGGCTCGGATCGGCGTCACCCGAGGCCGGTTACGCCTGGTACGCCGGAATCTGACCAGCCGCGTAAGTATTGAAAGTGATGCCTAACTGGGTGCGATCGGCGTCGCGGGACACGCTGCAATCCTCAATTCAGTGGCACAATTGAGTTCAGACCGGAGACTCAGCGCGAATTGCTGATCCGAATACTACCTACTCGTCTCGTCGGCAAAAGGATCGGACGGCCATGAAGCGGCGCAAGGGAAAGCGCAAGCCCAAACCCAAACAAGACGCGAAGCCAGTCGCACCCTTGGCAGATCAGGTCATCGTTAGCGGGGAACTCAACACTGATGCCGTCGAGATTGTCGAGGTTCAGGACGAAATCGAAAATCTTGGAAGTTCCTATGCTCCGCGGCAGGAACCCGAAGCTAGGGTCGAACAGGCCGTTGCACCGTCACCGTCGGCGAAAGAAGAGGGTATTCCGCAGCCCACGCCGCAATCCGGGGCGGACCGCCGTGCTCATCCGCGATATACCTTCAAAGCCGCGATTGAGGTGGTTTCTGCTGTTCCAGTAACACGACTCAAAACGCGCGTCAGGGACCTCAGTCAGCAAGGCTGCTACGTGGACACTGACACTCCGCTCGCCTTGGGAACCATCACCGAAATACGAATCAGCAGGAATACAGAATCGTTGGAAGCCCGCGCGAGGGTCGTGTTCAAGCAGCCGGGCAGAGGAATGGGGCTGATGTTTACGGAGGTCCAGCCAGAGCAATCTGTGATTCTGGATGCGTGGCTTACCGAGTCGCGGGAGACGTCGTGGCTCGCGGTGAATCGACGCAGGAGTCAACGGGTGCTGATGAGGCTTCCCGTGCGAGTGTCTGGGCAGGTCAGTCCCGACTCGCCGATTGAAGAAGAAACGCACACCGTGGCGATCAGCGCTCACGGCGCGATGATTACGCTTGCGGCGCCTGTGTACCGGGGACAGCGATTCACCTTGCTGAACGTGCAGACAAAGGAATCTCTGGAATGCGACGTGGTGCACATTGATAAGAACACTGGACAACAGGTTCAGGTGGGACTGGAGTTCCTGCTGCCCAATTCTGCATTCTGGCGCGTTGCCTTTCCGCCAAAAGACTGGACACCTCGTCACCCGGACGCAAAATCCAAATAGATCGTCAAATCGTGCCCCACGATAGGAAAACTCCGCATCACAATAGGTCCTTCTTCAACCGCAAATGTCTCTGCCGCAGCCGTCGCGGAACCGGCTCTTGCGGTCGGCGCCACCGAACATCCATCGGCCCCGACGGATATAGATGACGTCGTTCCCGACGTTGCACGGGATGTGAGTTGCAACACGGAAGGCGTCCTCGATCAAGCGCTTAATCGCATAAAGTCGCAGTTACTTGATTTGGAGAAGTTCACAGCCACGGAACATGTCGAGCAGTGGGAATTGACCGCTACGGCTGGCCAGGACAAGTGAAGTCACGCGAGCTCGCCTACATCGTGCTCGTCTATCCCATGAAGAAAGACTCCATGTATGTCCAGGAGTACCGCAATGGCAGCAACGGCACCTCAGGTATGGACACCGCCATCATCACAACGAGCCTGAACGTGTTGGATATCAATATCTTGCAACCTTATTACCGCGATCGTTTCGCCTTCTCGTGTGAAGGTCTGGTGCAGGTGCGCGGATTCGCTGCTTGGCAGGTTTATTTGGTGCAGAAGCCGGATGTCCACGACGGAGTCCGCTCCTGGACGACGAACCGCAAGAGCTACGATTTCCCGATCAAAGGGCATATCTGGATTTCGAGCCTCGATTTTTCTATTGTTCGCGTTGAGACCGACCTTCGCGAGCCGGTCAAAGATCTGCAACTGACCAGGGACCATCTCGTGGTGGATTACGGTCCCGTCGATTTTGCCTCCCACTCGAAACAACTCTGGTTTCCGTGGAGCGCAGATATGTTCACCGAGTTTCATGGCCTGCGCTACCACGACAAACATTCGTTGACGAATTACCTCCTGTTTGCCATTGACACTTCGCAGAGGGTTTCCAATCCGCCCGAAGAGACGCCGCATTAATCCAGAGGATCCCCGAATCCCGTGGGCGGGTCGCAGTCGTAAATGGCTGGTACGAAAAGGATTACAGGGGCGTCGGGAGCCGTGACAAAAGTCACTTACGCGTGTGACGGGGTACCGTAGGCTGGCTTTGAGGCTGAGACTTATGGGCACCCAGGCAGCGGCTCCGAACAAAATCCAAGTCAAAGTGACGGTGTTGTCGAATGAAGAGACCGCAGAGAGTGCGGAAGTGGCCCAGCCGCGAGCGATCGCAGTGGCGGCCAAGACCGCCGCGAAGCCGAAGAAGAAACTGATTCGTCGGACTGGGGTGGACCGCTCGCAGTTGTACCGGCGGAGTTTCCAGGGAGCGTTTACGCTGCTGAACGTCGCGCTGGGGACGAAATTTTATTTTTGGGTGCGGCAGTTTGAAGCGGGAGTGGCAAAGGCGAACCTGACGCGGCCGGCAGGAGTGGAGGGGTGGCTGCCGATCGCTGGGCTGATGAACCTGAAGTACTGGGTTCTAAGCGGTGAGATTCCTCGCGTTCATCCGGCGGCGATGTTCTTGTTGCTGACGTTCCTTTCGATGTCATTTTTGTTGCGCAAGGCATTCTGCAGCTGGCTATGCCCGGTAGGAACGATTTCGGAATATCTTTGGCGGGCTGGAAGAAAGTTCTTCAAGCGGAATTTTGTGTTGCCCCGGTGGCTGGATGTGCCTCTACGCGGACTGAAGTATTTTCTGCTGGGATTCTTCGTTTGGGCGATTTCAACGATGTCGGTGGTGGGGATTCGCGACTTTATGCAGAGTCCGTATGGGCTGATCGCCGACGTGAAGATGCTGAATTTCTTCCGGCACATTGGGGAGACGGGATTGATCGTGCTCGGCGTGTTGGTACTCGCGTCGGTGTTCGTGCAGAACTTCTGGTGCCGCTTCCTGTGCCCGTATGGGGCCTTGCTCGGGTTGACGGCGTGGTTCAGCCCGGCGCGCATCCGGCGGAATGCGGAGACGTGCATTGACTGCACGAAGTGCGCGAAAGCGTGCCCGGCGTCGCTACCGGTGGACAAACTCGTCCAGATCCGGTCGGTGGAGTGCACCGGGTGCCTGGAATGCGTTGCGGTTTGCCCTGCCCAAGACACATTGATGATGAGCTTGCCGAAGATGATCGCCAAGAAGCCGAAGACTGCCGCGATTCCGGCGTGGGCGATGGCGGCCGCGATTGCGGTGATGTTTCTGGGCATGGCGGGATTTGCGAAAGCAACAGGACATTGGAATTCGCCGATACCGGCGAGCGTATATCAGAGGCTGGTGCCGAACGCGGATCAGGCGGCGCACCCGATGCCAGGGAGGTAGAAGGCAATGAGTAGAGCGACCCAAGTGGGACCCAAACAGATACCGGGCGCGGAGATCCTGCGGCTCGGGGAACAGGTGAATTATCAGGATGGGGCAGTGGTGAGCCGGACTCTGGTAAAGCGAGCGACGGGGACGATTACGGCGTTTGCGTTCGATGCCGGGCAGGGGCTGAGTGAGCACACGGCGCGATTTGACGCGCTGGTGCAGATGATCGAAGGCGAAGCGCAGATCACAATTTCGGGAAAGGCGTTCGCGTTGCGCGGCGGAGACGCGATTTTGTTGCCAGCGGGGCAGCCGCATGCGGTGTCTGCGACGTCGCGGTTCAAGATGCTGCTGACCATGATTCGTTCGTAGTGTACACGGTCACAACGACTCTCATTCGCGATCACAATCGATTCACAATCTCATCGTGATATAAATTCGTCTGGTGTGTGAGGAGAAGTCCACGTGAACCGAATTCTCCGGAATGTGTCTTTATTCATTCTGATTTGTTTGAGCTGTTCCCTTTTGATATCTCCCGCCGTAGGGCAGTCGCCGGTGAGGGTGTGGCAAGACACAATCACACTGCCGACGTACGAATTGGCCGAGCCAAACGAGAATCCTCCGTTCGACCAGTTCGCGGCGAACGATCGCTACAATTATCCGTACACCTTGCTCGACAACCTGACAGGTAAATCCGCGCCAAGGAAGTGGCGGGCGCTGAATCTGGAGAATGAGTATTTGAAGTGCGTGGTGCTGCCCGATCTGGGCGGGCACTTGTACCGTTGCCAGGACAAGCGGAATGGCGCGGACATGTTCTACGCGAACCCGTCGCTGAAGTTCGCGCGGATTTCGTATCGCGGGGCATGGGCCGCCTACGGAATCGAGTTCAATTTTCCTGTCTCGCACAATTGGATGACCGCTTCGCCGGTGGACTTTGCGACCTCGACGGCGGCCGATGGCAGCGCATCGGTATGGATACGCAATATTGACCGACCGTACGGGATGGAATGGTGTGTAGAGTTGACGCTGCGGCCAGGGCGCGCGGTGCTGGAGCAGAAGACAACACTCTACAACCCGGGGCAGGCGCGCCATCGATTCTACTGGTGGACGAACGCGGGCGTGCAAGTGTGGGATGACACACAGATCTTCTATCCGACGCAATACACGATCTTTCATGGCTTCACGGATTTGGATGCTTGGCCGGTCGATCGCCATGGCGTGGATCTGAGCGTAGTGGGGAATCACAAGTATGGGCCGGTGTCGCGGTTCAGTTTCGCGAGCAACGAGCCGTGGATGGCCGTGTATCACCCGAAGACGAATGCGGGTGTCGTCCACTATTCGACCCCGACCAATCTTCCGTCAAAAAAGTTCTGGTCGTGGGGAAGCGATCCAGACGGATTGAAGTGGCGAGAAGCGCTTTCGGACAACCACAGCGCCTATGTTGAGGTGCAGGCGGGTCTGTACCGCGACCAGGAGACGTACGGGTTTCTGGGGCCGCAGCAGAAGATCCACTTCATAGAGTACTGGATGCCGGTGATGGAGATTGGCGGGGTGACGCGGGCGAATCCGGACGCGGCGCTGAATGTGGTGAAGAACAACACGAAAGTGGAAGTGGCGCTGGACGTGTTTCGGGAATTGCCCAAGGCGAAATTGGAATTGCGCACCGGCGATAACGTATTAGCTCCGGGGGCGTTGGTGGCGGAGGAGAATGTGTCCATGTCGCCGAGGCGCACCTATCGAAAAGAACTGGGGAAGGTACCGGAGGGAGAGCCCTATACCATTACCCTGACGGACGAGAGCGCGAAGATCGTGCTGACGCATACGGAAGGGAAGTACGACTACACGCCAAAGTCGGATGTGCCAAAAGAGCTTCCACCGAACTATGTGTATCCGCCACTGGAGAAGCGCACGGAAAGCGATTTTCTGCAACTGGGCGACGATCAGGAACGAAATGGAATGGTGTTAGACGCGATGACGACTTATCACGAGGGGCTGAAGCGGTTTGAGGGAAGTGTGCCCCTGCACAAGGCTGCGGGGCGATTGGGTGTGGCGCTGAAGCAGTACGAGCCGGCGATTGCAGACCTGTCTGTTGTCCTGGTGCGCGTAAGCAACGATCAGGAAGCTTCGTACTACCTTGGGCTGGCATACGCGGCGACGGACAAATTGGAAAAGGCTCGGCGGGCGTTTGAGATGGGCGAGCAGTTCGGGACATATCGTGCGGCGGCGTTGTACGAATTGGCGGCACTGGACGCGAGAAATGGCGATTTGGGAAAGGCGCACGAGAAATTGGCAATGGCCTACGCGGAATTCCCGGACGTGTCGCGCGTGGCGGACATCGATGTGACGCTGTTTCGGCTGACCGGCGACACAGTGCGGGCGAAGACCCACCTGACGAGTTTGCGGGAGACAGATCCTACGAGTTCGTTCCTTCGGTACGAGGCAACCCGGTTGGGAGAAACGGACCCGACGTTGTGGGAGCACCTGTCTGGTGATCCCTCGCGGATACTGGAGATCGCGGCGCAATACATGCACTTTGGCTTGTACGGCGAGGCAGTCGAGTTACTTACGGCGAAGTATCCGAGCGACACGCCCGGAGTGGTAAGTGACCCGGGGACGCCGCATCCTGGTGACGACCCGATGATCGCGTACTATCGCGGCTATTGTCGCGATATGGCGAAACAAGATGGCGGCCCGGATTTTGCAGCAGGGGCGAAGATGCCGACAACCTACATTTTCCCAAACCGGCCGGAATCGTTCGACGTGCTGAAGCGGGCAATTGCGGTGAATCCGAAGGACGCGAACGCATACGCGCTTCTGGGCGATTTGTATATGTCGGGAGGCATGGAGGAGGACGCGATGAAACAGTGGAGCGTGGCGCGGACAATCGATCCGAAGCTCCCGGCGCTTCTGCGGAATATGGGATACACCGCGTTGTATCTGAAGCAGCCGCCGGACAAGGCGATTGAGTATTTCACCGACGGTGTGAAATACGATTCACAGAACGCGGAGAACTATTTGGGACTAGAGCGCGCGCTGAAAGAAGCCGGGCGTCCGGCGCAGGAGCAGGCTGCAGCCTTGCAGAAGTTCGCGGGGAAGAATCCACCGGCCGTGCTGGTGTTCCAGTTGGCGCGCGATCTGGCGGAGGCTGGGCAGTATGACGCGGCCGTGAAGGAACTGGCGGACCATTTTGTGTCGATGGAAGAGGGAGGAGCAAGCCGGCTAACCGTGTATTTGGATATTGAATTGACGCAAGCAAAGGCGTTGGCGCGCGCGGGAAGGTGCGCCGAGGCTAAGAGTATTGTGCATCACCTCTCCGATGCAGTGCCGCAGTTGTCGCTGACGGCCGATGAGGTGGCGCAGGGGTTGCAGTCAAACCGTGTGAAGGAAGGGGTCGCGGAGTTTGGCCAAGCATGCGCGAAGTGAGCAAAAATTGGCAGCACTTGGCCGCCGCCGGAGAATGGGGATTCCTCGGGCGCACCATAATATTTCTCTCACTTAACTAAAGAGATTCGAGAGTTAGTCGATTAGGGCCTCATAGGCAAGCAACCGCGCGATTGGAGGCTTCATGTCAGTGAGTGCACTGCTGCAAGCAAATGGAGCGGATCTTCTGCAGAGGTATGAACAGACCGCCGGGAAGAGCGCGGCCGCAGGAACGCCGCAGAACACCAACAAGATGCTGAAGGAAGCTTTGCAGGAAGCGAAGTTAAGCGAGGCGTCCGTTGCGGACGGAGGAGATCCTTTAAGCACGGGATCGTCACTGAACACTTACGCCTGAAGCCGAACCCTTAGGTTGTTGCCGAGCGCTCACATTCCAAAATAAGGCGGTGCTGCTCGGCTGGGGGGAGGACGCAGCACCGCCTTATTTGCTAAGGATACGGATCCGAGGGGAAAGGATTCCGTTCCTTTATGGAGAAACTTAGCCGCGAACCGTGAGCACCGGGCAAGTCGCCTTGGTGACCACGTTGTAGGCAATCGTGAGAGGCACATGACCCGCGAGGCTGCGGCGAGCCTTGGCGCCCATCACGATGAGATCGGCCTTCGATTCTTTGACGGCTATCAGAATCTCTTCGACCGCATTTCCGAAAGTGACCCGGAATTCCGGCTTGCACCAATTTTCCGAGCCCGCCGGCATCAACTTCTTCATGCGGACGATATTAATCTCCTTCTGGCGTGCGACGCTTTCCTCGGTGTACGCGGCAGCGCTTTCGATAACGTGAAGCAGAGTCAGCCGTGCGTTGTGTTCCTGGGCGAGGGAGAAAGCGTGAGCTGCGGCCTTTTCGGCACCGGGGCCAAAATCCGTGGCGAAGAGGATATGCGACAACTCGATCTCCTTCTGCACGTCGCCCTTAACGGCGGGGCCAACCGTGAGGACAGCGGTATCTGCCTGGCGGAAGATTTCCTCGGCAACCGAGCCGATGAGAATCTTCTGAACCTTGCCACGACCGTGCGTGCCACAGACGACGAGATCGATTTCATGCTCGAGAATGAGCCGTTCGAGCGTGGGCCAGACGTTTCCTTCTTCCATCAAGACTTCATGGGGAACGCCACGAAGCTTTCCGGAAATGAGAATGTCGGTGATTCCTTCTTCGGCGGCCTGGCGGACTTTCTCATAGGTGGCTTGAGCGAGCTGAGGTTCCGCGAACTGGAAGGGATCGGGAGTGATGACATGGGCCAGATAGATGCGTGCATCATACCGGCGTGCGAGAGCGATGGCGTAATCGAGAGCACGATCGGAAACTTCCGAAAAGTCCGTCGTGACCAGGATTTTTGTGAGAGAAACCCGCTTACCGATTTCAATCTTGGCCTTAGGTTCTGCAACCTGCGGCATAACTTCCTCCTGAAACAGCTACAAACCCTCACGCACTGGAAAAGCGCCTTTCATTCAGCAAGCAAGGATGCACGTTCTGTACCAGAACGCGCGGTGAAACTTCGCTCCAAACAAAGCACTTGCAACGACTTAGAGGGATCAACTGAGCAAACTGCCGCAGAATCATGCGTCGAATCACGAAGGAGTGTGTGGAATCAACAAATGTGGCATGGGAATTGATGGCGGGCGATGCCAGGCAATGAAATGCATGAGCCAGCTCAGAACGACCCTTCGACCGGGCAAACTGCGGGCGATCGCGATGTTGCAATCCGACGAGATGGTCGGCCCGACCGCTGCGAGTCAGGGCAACAAAATTGTGGGCGTCCCTTTTTCCGACGTATCCTTTCGAGCCTTCACCGCAAGCCCGAACGTCGA
>Ga0335071_10002110_pt1 | contig 21448 bp, 22 predicted proteins | sample Lox_Sample_15_FD_206724 | JGI IMG/M metagenome (GOLD analysis project Ga0335071, IMG submission 206724) | Soil microbial communities from Loxahatchee National Wildlife Refuge, Florida, United States - Lox_Sample_1.5 | ecosystem: Environmental > Terrestrial > Soil > Wetlands | place: USA... | reverse complement strand
AGGTCTCGAGGATGCCGTGCGGCGGCTCGCCGGGTGCGGGAAGCTCGACCGTGTATTCGGCCTCAGGTCCCCCGAGCATCCAGGCGATCACGGACTCCTCGCCCTCGTAGATCGGCGCCGGTGACGCCTCGCCGCGCATGGCGCGGTCCACGGCCTCGATGGCGAGCTTGCCCGAGAATCCGGGCACGAACGCCTTCCACGAGCTGATCTCGCCCTTGCGCGACTGGCGCGTCGAGAAGGCGAGGTGGACCGCCTGATTGACCGCCTGGTAGGTCACGGCAGCCGGCAGTGCCAGCAGCGCTCCCAGGCCGGCCACCGTCGCGGGTGCGAGATGCGCCACGTGATCCTTCTTGTACCGGTGCAGGCTGATCGCCTTGACCAGCGCCACGTGGATCTCGTAGGCGACGGCGATCGCGCGCAGGAGGTCGGAACCGCTCCGCCGCGTCTGCTGGGCGACCGCGATCAGCGGCTGGATCGAATCGCCCGGATGCGCGTAGTCGGCGGCGAGGAACGTGTCATGGAAGTCGAGCTCGCGCACCGCCGTCGCGTTCGCCCATGCCGCCCATTCTGCATCCACGCGCATCTGTGGCGAAAGCCCGATCAGGGTGGCACCAGCTGGGCGCGGATGCGCGAGCGCCATGGCACGTGCGGCCGCGACCGGCGGCCGGTTGATGGCGGCAAGCGCCACGGCCGCGTTGTCGAGGATGCGGCACCGGACGAGCTCGACGGCCGCGTCGTCGAGCGCCCGCGTGGTTTGCGCCACATCGGCGATCTTCCACGCGAGCTGGGCCTCGCGCGGCAGTGCCGCGGCGGACGGGTGGACCCTGACCCGATGCTTGATCATTCCTGAGATCAGGCTGGCGCCGGCTTTCCCGCCGAGATTTCCTCGAGCGCGAGCCCGTTGGTGCGCGGCCCAAAGCCGCCGATCGAGATCATCACCACCAGCATCGCGAACGCGATGAAGCCGAACACGCCGCCGGTGCCGAACTCCTGCAGGAAGAAGCCGATCATCAGGCTGGTGAACACGGTCGACAGGCGGCTGAAAGAGTAGACGAAGCCGACCGCGCGGGCGCGGATGCGGGTCGGGAACAGCTCGGCCTGGTACGCGTGGTAGGCGTAGGAGAGCAGGTTGTTCGACGTGGTGATCAGCACGCCCAGCAGGATCAGCACCCACGGTGCGGCGTGCGCCGACTGCCAGAACAGCAGGCCGAACACGGCCGTGCCGCAGGCGGCCCCCACGATCTGCCATTTGCGCTCGATGCGGTCGGCGATCAGGCTGCACACCAGCGGCCCGAACGGATAGGCGATGGCGATCGCCGCGGCATATTCGGTGCTCTTCGTGAGGGCGATGCCTTGGGCTGCGATCAGCGCCGGCACCCAGTTGCCAAAGCCGTAGAAGCCGATGGTCTGGAAGAAGTTGAACACCGACAGCATCACGGTGCGGCCGCGGTAGGGCGGCTGCCAGATCTCGGAGAAATCGGCGCTGCCGGTCTCGACCACCGGCGGCTCCGGCGGCGGCAGGGGCTTGCCGATCTCGGCCGCAACCTTCGACTCGATGGCCGCGGTGGCCGCTTCGGCCGCGTCGGCGTGGCCATGCTGCGCCAGCCAGCGGGGCGATTCCGGCACGGAGAGGCGCACCCACCACACGATCAGCGCACCCAGGACCGGCACCAGCGCCACCCAGCGCCACCCGTCGATGCCGAGCGGAGCCCGATCCACAAGAAGCCACGACAGCACGGCCACGATCGGCACGGCGCTGAACTGAATCGCCTGGTTGATGGCAAAGCAGCGCCCGCGCATCGTCTTCGGCACGAGCTCGGTGATGTAGGTATCGATGGTGACCAGCTCGACGCCGATGCCCACCCCTGCGATGAAGCGCCACAGATCGACGCCGTTACGCGTGCTCTGGGCGGCCATGACCGCGGTCGCGGCCGCGTACCAGAGGAGAGAGAAGATGAACACGCTGCGCCGCCCGAACCGGTCGGCCACCTGCGCGAACAGGATCGTGCCGATGAACAGGCCGGCGAAGGTGACCGACGCGAACGCCGCCTGGTCGGGCAGGCCGAACAGGCCGTCTTTGGCGCTGAAGATGCCGGCCTTGATCAGGGCCGGGCTGACGTAGCCCGTCATCAACAGATCGTAGAGCTCGAAGCAGCCGCCCAACGAAATCAGCACGACGAGCGTCCACACGTGGCGCGAGGCCGGCAGACGGTCGAGCCTTGCCGTGATGGTGGCGGCGTGTTGCTGCGATGACATCGTTTCCCCCAACGTTCCGGTCGCCCTCAGGCGGTGTGCGGCCTAGAATAGCCCGCTGAACCGCCGTTCGTGGAGATTTCTATGCCCGCAACACCGCCGTCGACCAGCCCGCGCCGCGTCGTGCACACGGCCAAAGGCATGCCGGCCAGCGACGGCGCCGGCGTGAAGCTGAACCGGGTCATCGGCCAGCCCGCCTTGCCCGATCTCGACCCGTTCCTGATGCTGGATGCGTTCGGCTCCGACGATCCCGATGCCTACATCGCCGGCTTTCCCGATCATCCGCACCGGGGTTTCGAGACGGTGACCTACATGCTCGCCGGGCGCTTGCGCCACCGCGACAACAAAGGAAACGAAGGCCTCCTCACCGCCGGTTCGGTGCAATGGATGACCGCCGGCCGCGGCATCGTGCATTCCGAGATGCCCGAGCAGGAAGAGGGGCTGATGCAGGGATTCCAGCTGTGGGTCAACCTGCCGGCCAAGGACAAGATGACCGCGCCGCGCTACCAGGACATCGCACCCGAGCGCATTCCGGTGATCGATCTCGCGGCGGGCGTGCGGGCGAAGATCATCGCCGGTGAAGCGTGGGGGGTGCGCGGCCCGGTTCAGCCTGGGGCCACCGAGCCGCTGTTCCTCGATCTGCACATGGCGGCCGGCGCGGACGTGACGGTGCCGCTTGCCCAGGACCACAACGCGTTCGTGTACGTCTACGAGGGCGAGGCGAATGTGGGCGAGCCGGCGAGCCGCATCGCGCAGGGTGCCGTCGGGGTCCTGTCGCTGGGAGATTCGATCCCGATTGCGGCGGGAGGGAAGGGGACCCGCCTCATCCTGGTCGCCGGCAAGCCGCTGCGCGAGCCGGTCGCGAAGTACGGCCCGTTCGTGATGAACACCCGCGCTGAGCTCGAACAGGCGTTCCACGACTACCAGGCGGGCAAGTTCTAACTGACTGAAAAATTTGGCTATTCCTCCGCATGGCATGGTGGTTTAAATAAACGCTACGCACCTGTTGCGTTTTGTTTTTAGGTATGCCATGTTGGAAACGGCATAGGGTCAGGAGGAGATCTCTCATGACATTCCGAGCTGCAGCGATGATCGCTCTTGTGACGGCCGGGCTTGCGGCCGCCCCCCTTTCATCCGCGTCGGCGCATGGCTGGCATCATGGCGGCCACGGCGGAGGCCTCGTGCTCGGTGCGGTCGCGGGCGTTGCGGCTCTTACTGCCGCCGTACTGACGGCTCCGTTCGCCGCCGCCGCCGCGGTCGCCCCTCCGCCGCCGCCGGCCTATTACGCGCCGCCGCCCCCGCCCGCGTATTACGCGCCGCCCGCGTATTATGCGCCGCCGGCGCCGACCTATTACGCACCGGCGCCCGCGTACTATGCCCCGGCCCCCGGCTACTACTACGGCCGCTGATCCGGCGGCGGACGAGGACAGCGAGGCGAAGCGCCGAGGCGGGCGGCCGTCGCGCGAAGCGGCGGCGCGCCTTGGCGAGCAGATCCTCGACGTCGCGACCGAGCTGTTTCTCGCCCACGGTTACGGGGCCACCTCGATCGAGGACGTGGCACGGGCCGCCCGGATATCGAAGCGCACGTTCTATCACCGCTATGCGGACAAGCGGGAGCTGTTCGGCGCGGTCATCACGCGCATCGTCGAGCGCCTGCGCCCGGCCAACGTCGATGCGTTGTTCGGCGACCACGGGCCGCTCGAGCAAGCCCTGCTGCGCCTCGCGCGCGTCATCCTGCACGCGGCCGTTTCCCCCCAGGCGGTGGCACTCTATCGGGTGATCGTGGCCGAGGCCGCGCGGTTTCCGGACATCGCGGCCGTGGTCGGCCAGCAGGGCCGCAGCCAGGCCGCAGTGACCCAGATCGCGGCACTCCTGGCACATCACGACGGCCCCGCCCGTTCCGCAGCGGCCTGCGAATTCGCGGCCACGCAGTTCCTGCAGATGGTCATGGCGGCGCCGCTGCGTCGCGCGCTTGGCCTGGGCGAGCCGATGACCGAGGCCGAGCTCGACGCCTGGGCGCGCAATACCGTTGTCCTGTTCCTCAACGGCTACCGCGGGATGCCGCCAACCAAGGGCTGAGCGGAACTCGTTCGGCCGGCTGCGTTCATTCTTCATGGCGGGACGACAGCGTCGGCAAGGCCTTGCGGCTCTGCCGGTTTCCCTGAGCACGGCACCGATGGAGGCGAAGCTCGTCGATGAGCTGCCGGACGTGCCGGGCTGGCAATACGAGCCGAAATGGGACGGGTTCCGCCGCCTCGCGTTCCGCGCCGGGAGCGAGGTCGAGCTGCACGCCAAATCGGGCAAGCCGCTCACCCGCTATTTTCCGGAAATCGTCGCGGCCCTGCAGCAGGTGACGGCCGATCGCTTCATCGTCGACGGCGAGCTCGCCATCCCGGTCGGCGACAGTCTCTCGTTTTCCGCCCTGCAGATGCGACTGCATCCGGCCGAGAGCCGCATCAGGAAGCTGGCGGCCGAGTCACCCGCCGTCTTCATCGTCTTCGACTGCCTCGCCACGGACGATGACGGCAGCCTGGCCGACGCGCCGCTGCAACAGCGCCGCGCCGCTCTCGAACGGCTCTACAAATCGCTGGCGCGGGTTCCGTCGTTTCGGCTGACACCCTACACGCGCGAATGCCGCGAGGCGAAGCGATGGCTCGACCGCGCCGGCGGCGCGCTCGACGGTGTGGTCGCCAAACGTGTCGACGAACCTTACAAGTCCGGCGAACGGACCATGCTCAAGGTCAAGCGGCTGCGGACGGCGGATTGCGTGGTCGGCGGTTTTCGGTACGAGCAGGCCCGGCGGCGCGTCGGCTCATTGCTGCTGGGGCTTTACAACCGCGAGGGCCGTCTCGACCATGTCGGCTTCACGTCCACGATCCCGCATGCCGAGCGTGCGGCGCTGACGAAGCGCCTCGAAAAGCTCGCAGGCCCGCCCGGCTTCACGGGTAACGCGCCCGGAGGGCCCAGCCGCTGGAGCACCGAGCGCTCGGCCGAATGGACGCCCCTGAAGCCGAAGCTTGTCGTCGAAGTCCGCTACGACCACGTCACCGAGGGACGCTTCCGGCACGGCACCACGCTCGTGCGCTGGCGACCGGACAAGGCGCCCGCTCAGTGCACCACCGGGCAGATCGAACGCGAGGCGCGGCCCGATCGGCTTATTGCAGCCGTGGAGGCGTAACCGCGGCGGCGTGGCCGTTCGGCGCTTCGAGCGGGGATACGTCCATGGAGGCCAATGATGCGATCGCGACGGCAGCGGCGATCGGCGCCGGCTTCCGGCTCGGTGCTGAGAACGGATTGGCCAGCGGCCGGTCGGGGCGCGGCACGCCGATGAGGCTCGGCGGCGGGGGGACGGGCGAGGCGCCGACATGCTGCTCGAGCGCGTTCAACAGAGCCCGCATCAGGAATGGCTTGCGCAGATAGATGATGTCCGGCGAGCTGCGCATCTCATCCGGATGACCGGTGATCAGGACCGCCTTCTTGCCGTGCGCCACCGCGCGCCGGGCGAGGTCATGCCCGGATCCGTCGGGCAGCCGCACATCGGCCACCAGGACGTCGTGTGCGCCGGTCGCGAGCGCGTGCAGGCCGTCCGCCCAGGTGGGCGCGCAATCGAGCGAATGCCCGACCAGCAGTATCGTTTCCTTCAGGAGCTCGCGAACATCGTCGCGATCCTCGACAAGCAATACGGATGCCATCGCCTTGATTCCCTCTCCCGTGCGGCAGCCTGACGGCGAGGGAGCGTGCCGTATGCCTCTTGTCCGCTGGGCCTCGGAGCGCGTCTGCGCTCTTTGCCGGCTCCCCCGACGCGCGTAAAAGCTAGCAGCGTTGCAGGCCGGCCGAAATACTCTAAACCCCCAGATCGCCGGCGGAGATTACCTAGACCGCGGCAGATTTGCCGCCACGCCGGCTTGCCGCGTGCTGCCCAGGCCCATATGCTCGGTCGCTCTGTGACAATCCTGAGACGGAAGCTCGCCATGGCTCAAGAACGTTTGACCCGTATCGCCTTGTGGATTGTTCTGGCCGCGGCGGCATCAGCGGGTTCGATACCCGTGCGGGCTGCCGAGCCCTACCAGATCGATGCGGTGCTGGCGCTTACCGGCCCCGGCGCTTTCCTTGGCAAGGGCGAGCAGCAGGCGCTCGAGCTGGCGGAAAAGGCGGTCAACGAAAGCGGCGGGCTCAAGGGCCGGCCGTTGCACTTCGTCTTTCACGACGACCAGACAAGTCCGCAGCTCGGCGTGCAGCTCACGAGCGGCTTGGTCGCGAAGAAGCCGGCGGTCATCCTCGGGTCGTCCCTGGTGGCGATCTGCCGGGCCCAGCAGCCGCTGATGAAGAACGGCCCGGTCCATTATTGCTTCTCCCCCGGTTTGCACCCGCCGCCGGGCGACTACTCCTTCAGTCCCAGCGTGTCGACGACGGATCTTGCCGACGCCACGGTGCGCTATTTCCGCATGAAGGGCTGGACGCGGCTCGCCTTCATGTTCTCGACCGACGCGACCGGGCAGGAGTTCGAGGAGGGGGTCAAGGGGATCCTCGCCAAGCCCGAGAATGCACAGATGAAGGTGGTCGCGGCGGAGCATTTCGCGACCAGCGACGTCAGCGTCTCGGCGCAGATCCAGAACGTCAAGGCCGCCAACCCGCAGGCTTTCATCGCGTGGAGCACCGGCACGCCGATCGCCACCATCTTCCGGGGCATGATCCAGGCCGGGCTCGACGTACCGATGGCGACGACCGACGGCAACATGACCTACGCGCAGATGAAGCAATACGCGGATTTCCTGCCGAAGCGTCTCTACATTCCGGCCGGGCAGTTCATCCAGCGCGACACGTCGGGGCAGCCGCCGGCGGTCGCGAAGGCGCATGCCGAGTTCTACAAGGCGTTCGATGCGATCGGCGCCAAGCCCGACGAGCCCTCGGAGCTCGCCTGGGAGCCGGCGATGATCGTCGTGCATGCGCTGCGCACCTTGGGCACCGAAGCGACGGCGGCGCAGCTCCACGATTTCCTCGTCCACCTCAAGGGCTATGCCGGCGCCGACGGCATGTACGATTTCGAGCATGTGCCGCAGCGCGGGCTCGACGTCTCCAACGCCGTGATGACGTTGTGGAGCAACACGGCCCAGACCTGGGAGGTCGTCAGCAAGCCCGGCGGCGAGCCGCTGCCCTGAGGCCGGGGCTCGGGCTGGCGCGCTTGACGCCTGCCGCCGCGCATACGACCATGGCGCCCCAGGCTTTGGGCACGTCGTGGCAAGGGGGGAACGGCCGATGATTCTGCTGATCGACGACAGCGATCACGAGCGCGCGCTGATCCGCAAGATGCTCGAATCCGGTGGGCACCAGGTGCACGAAGCCAGAGGCGGGGATGAAGGCATCAGCCTGTTCGGCACGTTAGGGCCTTCGCTCGTCCTCTGCGATCTGATGATGCCGTTCAAGGACGGATTCGCGACCATCGTCGATATGCAGACGGCGAGTCCGCAGGCCAAGATCATTGCGATGTCCGGGGTCTGGTACGGAAAGGCCGATCACGACGCGATGGCCCGGGACCTTGGCCTGGTGGCCGTCATCGAGAAGCCGTTCGAGCGGGCGCAGCTGCTGGAGATCGTCGGCAACGCGCTGAACCCGAAGCCCAAGGCGAAGCGAAAGGCAAAAGCCAAACCGAAGGCCAAAGCCAAGTTGCGGGGGAAAGCGAAGACGAGAGCGAAGGCCAAGCTCAAGGCCAAACCCAAGGCCAAACGCAAAGCTTCAGCCAAGCGAAAAGCCAAAACGTAACCGGCGCTAGGTCTCACCGCACCGCAGGCTCGAGCCAGCCGAAGGCGGTCGCGAGCCATCCTGCCACGCACGAGCCGGCGACGAACCACGCGGCCAGACCCGCGGTCAGCAGCCACGCCGTACGCAGGATCGGCTTCGGGCGCGGCCCGCTCGCAGGCGGCGGCGCTTCCCACTCGCGCGCGTACCAGTCCGGATCGACATCGAAGGGTGCCATGCGTGATCTCCCGATCGCGGCCATTCGCATGGTGCAAATGTACGGATTCCGAGACTTGATATAATGGGCTATGCTGTGAGGTGATTATTCACATCTGGTGATGAATTATGCAGGACCTGAGAGCGCTGACGATCTTCGTGAAAGTGGCCGAGCGGCGCAGCTTCGTCCGTGCCGCGACGGACCTCGCCATCACGCCGTCGGGCGTCAGCAATGCGATCGGTCGTCTCGAGGACCAGCTGGGCGTGCGTCTGCTCGCCCGTACCACGCGCCGCGTCGGCCTGACCGAGGATGGTGCCGCGTTTTTCGAGCGTTGCCGGCAGATCCTGAGCGAGCTGGACGAGGCCGAGCTGATGCTGAAGGAAGCCCGCGGCAAGCCGGTCGGGCGGCTGAGGATCGACCTGCCGATATCATTCGGGCGGCTCAAGATCGTGCCGCTCTTGGGACCCTTCCAGGCCCGCCACCCGGCGCTCCAGCTCGCGGTGAGCTTCACCGACCGCTACGTCGACCTGGTCGAGGAGGGGATCGACGTCGCAGTCCGCTTCGGACCGCTTCAGGACTCGACACTGATCACGCGGCGGCTGACTCAGACGGGGATACGTGTGGTCGGCGCGCCAAGCTATTTAAAAAAGCACGGACGGCCGAAGACGGTCGGCGATCTCGCCAGCCATAACTGCCTGGCACTGACATACCCGGCGACCCGGGAGACGAGGGTCTGGCGTTTCCGGCGGCGCGGCCTCGAACAGACGTTCACTCCGGCCGGCACGATGAGCTTCACCGACGGCGCGTCGGTGCGCGATTCGGTGTGTGCCGGCTACGGCATCGCCCAGCTCCGCGACTACTACGTCGACGACCGCATCAGGGACGGGGTGCTCGAGCCCGTCCTCGAGCCTCTGCGACCCCCCGCCGATCCGGTCTGGGTGGTCTATCCCCAGACCCGTCACCTGTCGCCCAAAGTGCGAGCGTTCATCGATTTCATGGCCGCGCAGTTCTGAGCGGCACTTCGCTAGGCGAGCGGCGGTCTTCGGGGCTATGATCGTCCCATGACCAGCCCGTCGCTCGACGAGCTTGCGGCCCGTATCACGCCGGGAACGCTGGTGGCGATTCCGCCCGATTACAGCGGCGTGCCCATGGCGCTGACGCGCGCGCTCGTGGCGCGCAACGCACGAGATTTGCACGTACTCGCCGTGCCGACCTCCGGCATCCAGATCGACGTCCTGATCGGCGCCGGCTGTGTGGCCGGGCTCGAAGCCGCGGCCGTGACCCTCGGCGAGTTCGGGCTTGCCCCGCGGTTCACGGCAGCGATCCGTGCGGGCTCGATCCGGATGCGCGACACGACGTGCCCAGCCGTGCACGCCGCCTTGCAGGCGAGCGAGAAGGGCGTGCCGTTCCTGCCGCTGCGCGGTCTGATCGGCAGCGACATCCTGCGTCACCGCGCCGACTGGAAGCTCGCCGACAACCCCTTTTCATCCGGCGATCCGATCGTCTATCTGCCGGCCATCAAGCCCGACGTCGCCATCTTTCATGCGACCAAGGCGGACCGCGACGGCAACGTGTGGATCGGCCGGCGCCGCGAGCTCGTGACCATGGCGCATGCGGCGGCGCGAACCCTCGTGACGGTCGAAGAGATCGTCGAGGGTTCTCTGCTCGACGACGAGACAATCGCGGCCGGCGTGCTGCCGGGCCTGTATGTCGAGGCGGTTGCCGAAGCGCCGCGGGGCGCCTGGCCCTTGGGCCTGCAGGACCTCTACGCCGCGGACGAGGCGGAGCTCGCGCGCTATGCCGAGGCGGCGCGCAGCGAGGCCGGTTTCCGCGCCTGGCTCGACCGGTTCCTTGGCGCCTGGCCCGCGGCCGCGTGATGGATATTGCGCGCACCAGGCTGCTGATCGCGGTGATCTCCCGGATGCTGGCGGGGTGCCGCACGGTGGCGGTCGGCAATTCCTCGCCGATCCCGGGTGCTGCAACGTTGCTGGCGCGCGCCATGGGCGCTGGGAGCATGCGCGTCCTGATGCTAGGATCGCTGCAGAACAATTCATTCACGGATGGCGGCCGCGAGCTTTTCGACTGCGCGGCACAGGGCCGGATCGACGCATTTTTTCTCAGCGGAGGGCAGATCGACGGCGAGGCCAATCTGAACCTCGTCGGCGCCGGGGAGTACCCGCGCTGGCAGCACCGCTTCCCGGGCTCGTTCGGCTCCGCCTACCTCTATTACCTGATTCCGCGCGTGATCCTGTTCCGGGAGGAGCACACCGCGCGAGTCCTGGTACCGAAAGTCGATTTCGTGAGTGCCCCGGGCACCAGTCCGCCTGAAGTCTATCGCCAGGGTGGGCCGGCGGCCCTGGTCACCGGGCGCTGCGTCTTCGACTTCGACCGTGCAGCCCGACGCTTTCGCCTCGCGAGCCTGCATCCCGGGGAAACCGCGGAAACGGTGCGGGCCAATACCGGCTTCACCTACGATGCGCCGGCCGACGTGCCAGCGACGCTGCCGCCGAGCGAGGCGGAACTCGCGGTGCTGAACGGTCAGGTCGCCGCGGAAATCGCCGAGACCTATCCCCGGTTCGCCGCGGCGCTGTTCGGTCGCCGCTCGGCTGCGTAACGGGTCCATGGCCGATATCGTCAACCTGCGGCGGCGCCGCAAACAGAAGGTCCGCGAAGCGGCAGACGTCGCGGCGGCCGCCAACCGGGCCAGGTTCGGCCGGCCCAAGGCGGAGCGCGATCGGGAGAAGGCCGAGGCCGAGCGAGCCCGGACGGAGATCGACAACAAAAAATTAACCGGGCCGTGGTCTGACTAGTGACGTGCGTCACTGTTGTCCCCGCTTTTTCCGCGGGATAACGTGGCGATGGGGGGCCGACGCGCATGGCTGATCTGAACCAGGTTCGCGAGGGGCTGCGCGAGATCGATATCGCCGTCCACAATTCGTGGAAGCTCGGCAAGAACATGGTGGTCGGCTGGATGACCGACGAGTCCGGGATCCAGGTCTGCGTCGCACCCTGCTATCGCGTCCTCGCCCAGGCGACGACGAGTCCGCGGCTCCTGCACGGCCGCCGGATGATGGATGCGGCCACCTTCGGGGATGCGTGCAAGGTGCTGCAGGCCCGTCCGCTGCGCCTCGCGCTGCCGTTCAAGATCGGCACCGACCGCGCCAAGGGCGAGGTCGACCCGGATTCCATCGACAGCGTCATCCGCCGCTACTCGATCGTGCAGAGCGAATATCGCGGCGTGATGCTGTTCGACGTCGTCGGCTTTTCGAAAGTGTCGCCGATCGAGCAGGTGGCGCAACTCAATTCGCTTGAATACAGCATCAATAACGCGGCGAAGAAAATGAGCGACGCCGGCTTCGAGGTCGAGCTCGCCCGCTCGACGGTCGGCGACGGCTTCTACGTCTGGAACCGAGCGCGCGGCCTCGAGGCCGACCTCAGGACCTACGCGGCCCTTCTCCTGATCCTGATCGACAATGCGCTGGCGCGCCAGAATGCCGGCGAGGGGAGCAAGCTCGTGCCGCGCTTGCGCGCCTGCTTCAGCGTCGGCTCGCATTATTCGTATCACCAGGTCGAAGGGACGAGGCCGCGCGGCTTTGAGTACATCGTCGGCGACGTCACGATCACGCTCGCGCGCATGATCAGCAAGGCGCTTTCCGGGCAGATCCTGATCGGCAATTTCCAGCGGCCGCTCGATCCGATCACCACGATGCTGGATACGCTCCTGTTCGTCGCGCGCGCCGAGAAGCTGCTGTCACGGCTGGCCGGGTCCATCATCGGCGAGCACGCGATCAAGGAGATCCGCTCGATCGTCACCAGCGGGTCGGTCGCCGGCAAGGCGTATCCGGTCGTCAAATACGTGATCGAGGACAAGCACGGCTACCATCACGAGGTCTTCAACCTGCGCGCCAAGGCGAAGCGCGAAGACTCGGTGCCCATCGATCTCGGCCTTAGGCCAGAACAGCTCGCGAATTTCGGGGCGACCCCGGCCGTCTATGAGATTCCGGTCGCGGTGGATGGCCCGCGCATGGTGCAGAAGGCCGCGACTTGACGAAGATTGGTCGTCAGCTCGCCTTCCGCTGCGGCCTGACCGGCATCTTGGCGCCATCGAGTGCGGTGTCCTGCAAATTGACGTTCGACAGGTTGGCCTCGGTGAGGTCGGCGAAGCGCATGATCGCCTGACGCAGCCGCGCCCCGCGCAAATCGGCGCAGCGGAGCTGTGCGTTTTCGAGATTGGTCGGAAACACGCGCTCCGTCCCGATGACGAGCGGGTCGAGATTGGCGTCGCGCAGATCGGCGTGGTTGAGAAGAGCACCTTGCAGCTGGGCGCCGCGCAGATCTGCCGCGGAGAGACGGCAGGTGCGCAAATCGGCACCGGCGAGCTTGGCACCCTGGAGCATGGCGCCTTCGAGGTCGAGACCGTAGAACGTGGCCTTTTCGGCCTTGAGGGCCGTGAGGTTGGCGCGCATCAGGGACGGGCCCTTGCGCAGATCGAACTCGGTGAGATCGGCGGGTTTGCCCTTTGATCCGCCGGTTTGGACCCATTGCAGATGAAGGCCGACCAGCTCGTCGAGCGGCATGCCGAGCGCATCGAGCGTCTTTCCGACCGGCTTGTCAGTCAGAATATTCTTGAGCGTGGCGCCGTAGAAATCCGCAAGGTCCGTCTTGGCGCCGGTCAGCACCGCGCCTTCGAGGTCGGCGCCGCGCATGTTGACGGCGGACAGGTCGGCCCCCTCGAAATTGACGCCGGCGAGGCGCGCGTTCTGCAGGTTGGCGCGCGTGAGCTTGGCACCGCGCAGAACCGCATCGGTGAAGTCGGTATGCGTCGCGATCACGCCGCTCATGTCGGCGTCGGTCAGGTTGGCGTTGATGAGGCGCGCCTCCGCCAGCTCGGCCGGTCCCGCCTTGATCGCCATCATATGAAGGTTGCCGCCCATATCGGCGGTGGCAATCGTGCCGTTGCGCAGGTCGGCCTTGAACAGATTGGCGCGCGTGAGATTGGCGCCGCGCAGGCTGGCCCCGCGCAGGTTGGCGCCGATCAGCGTGGCATCCTCGAGATCGGCATCGCGCAGATCGGCGCCGAACAGCGTCGTACGATCGAGATTGCATTCGGACAGATTGGCGCCGCGCAGAGTGGCGCCGCTCAAATCCGCTTCCGCGAGATTGCAGCCCGCCATCGACAAGCCGGACAGGTCGGCAAACGCGAGCAGAGCGCGCACGCCCCCCGGGCGCCCGGTGCGAAACCGATGGTGCAGTTCGACGACCTGATGAAGCTCGGCATGGCTGAAGCGCCGCCGGCTTTTCGTGACGGTGGCCGTCATGCTCACGCCACCTGCGTTGCGCGTGCTGCGCCGGTTCGTCTGTTCATGCGCCCCTTAGACCCTTTTCTGGTCCGCCAACCGAAGAAAGCCCGGCCCCCACCGCCGGGTTCGACGTGGTCTCGCCGTATCTGGCGAGTAGTCGAGACGATATCACAGCGAGGTGAGCGTAGCAAAAACTGGCTCGCCAAAACTTAACGCGTTAACCTTTTGGTTTGACGGCAAGAACTGCGCCTTTTAGGGTCAATCCCGCATGTTGAACCGATCGTTGCTGTTCGTGCCGGCGTTGCGGCCGGAGCGCGTCGCCAAGGCCGTCGCGGCCGGTGCCGATATCGTGTGCATCGACCTCGAAGACTCCGTGGCGCCGGAGCGTAAGGCCGAGGCGCGCGACCTCGCCGTCGCAAGTTTGCGGGCGCCGCCCGCCCGCGCGACGCTGGCGGTCCGCATCAACCCGATTCGCGGCGAGGAGGGCCCGCGCGACGCGGCGGCACTCGCCGCCGCCGGTCGCAAGCCCGCCTTTGTCATGCTGCCGAAGATCGAGGGGGTCGAGGACGTGGCGGAGGCGGGACAGCGGCTCGGCGCTGCGGCAGCCCCGATCATCGCCATCATCGAGACCGCGTTGGGACTCGAGAACGCGACTGCGATCGCGCGCGCAGTGGCGCCCGACGGGCTCCTGTTCTTCGGGGCGATGGATCTGTCCGCCGAGCTCGGCTGCGCGCTCGAATGGGAGCCGCTGATCTATGCCCGCGGCCGCGTCATCCAGGCCGCGGCCTGTGCGGGGATCGATGCCATGGACACGCCGTATCCCGACATCGCGGACGAAGCCGGCGGCATCGCCGAAGCCAAGCGCGCGCGCAGCTTCGGCTTCACCGGCAAGGCGGCGATCCATCCCAAGCACATCGCCGGGATCCACGCGACGTTTACGCCCTCGGTTGCCGAGATCGCGTGGGCCAAGCGGGTGCGGGAGGCGATCGGCGCGTCCAGCGGTGTGCTGCAACTCGACGGCAAGATGATCGACCGGCCCGTTGCACGGGCCGCCGAGCGCGTGCTCGGCATCGCCCAGCGGCTGGGTCTCTAGGAGCTCTCTAGCGGTCGATCGGCGTCGAAAGAACGACGGCAGAGGTGGTTCGCTCGACGCCCTCCAGGGCGCCGATGCGGTCGATCAGTTCGTTCATCTCGTTGATCGACGTTGCGGCGGTCGCGATGATGAGGTCAAAGCTGCCGCTCACCGAGTGAAGCGTGCGGACCTCGGCGATCCGCCGCAAGCTGGCCGCCACGGAGGCTGACAGCTTCGGCCGCAAGGTGACCATCACATAGGCCCTGATAAGGCCGTGCTCGTGTTCGTCGGTGACCCGCACGGTGTAGCCGGCGATGATCCCGCTTCGCTCGAGCCGCTCGATGCGGCTTTGGACGGTGGTGCGCGACAGGCCCAGGCGCCGCGCCAACTCGGTGGCGGGCGCGCGGGCGTTCTCCCGCAGGAGCGAAAGCAGGCGGCGATCGGTGTCGTCGACCTTCGTTTTGTTCGCGCGGTCCGTCATTCTGCCGACCACCCGGGTCACGTTTCGTCGAGATGCCCGTAGCCCCTGAAACGCCGCGCGTCAATACTGACCATGCTCATCGGAGGCTGGCATGGTGCTGAATTCGCGAGACGTGGTCGTCGTGGGCGCCGGCAAAATCGGCTCGACCGTCGCGGAGATGCTCATCGTGCGCGGAAACCACCGCGTGACGCTCGCCGACCGCGACGTGGCCCGGATCGCTGGCATTGACGCCGGCGCCCCGATCGCCAAGGCCGTCATCGAGGTCGACACCGCTCCCGGAGCGTTGGCCGAACTGGCGCGTGGCAAGTTCGCGATCATCAATGCCGCTCCCTATCATCTGACGACCCGAATAGCCGATGCCGCCCGCGAGGCTGGCGTGCACTATCTCGATCTCACCGAAGACGTGGCCAGCACCCGTCACGTCAAGCAGCTGGCCGAGCGTGCCGAGAGCGCATTCATCCCGCAATGCGGACTGGCGCCGGGATTCGTGTCCATCGTCGCCAACGATCTGGCGCAGCGCTTCGACGTCCTCGACAGCATCCGCCTGAGGGTCGGGGCGTTACCGCGTTTCCCGTCGAATGGGCTGAACTACAACCTCACCTGGAGCACCGACGGCGTCATCAACGAATATTGCGAGCCGTGCGAGGCGATCGTCGGCGGCGTCCGCCGCGAGGTGCCGGCGATGGAGGAGCGGGAGGAGTTCGCGCTCGACGGCGTCACCTACGAGGCGTTCAACACCTCGGGCGGCCTCGGCAGCCTGTGCGAGACCTATCTCGGCCGGGTGCGCGAGCTCAACTACCGGACTGTGCGCTATCCCGGCCACGCGGCCATCATGAAGACCCTGCTGCATGACCTGCGCCTGCGCGACCGGCGGCACGTCCTCAAGGACATCCTGGAGTATGCGCTTCCCGCCACCCTGCAGGACGTCGTCATAGTCTTCGTTGCTGTGAGCGGCGTGCGCGGCGGGCGCTATGTCCAGGAGACTTACGCGAACAAGGTCTACGGCAGCGACCTCAACGGGAGGGCACGCAGCGCGATCCAGATGACCACCGCGGCCGGAGTTTGCGGCGTGCTCGATCTCTTGTCCGAAGGTGTCCTGCCGGCACGCGGTTTCGTGCGCCAGGAGGACGTCCCGCTCAACCTCTTTCTGCGCAACCGCTTCGGCCAGATCTACGCGACGTCGCCGGGGCGCCCGTCGCGTTCGCGCCGCCATCCGGCAGCCGCCAAGATAGGCGAGAATGTGGCGATCGCAGGCTGACGCCGGCCACAAAAATGCCACGACCCGACGCCAGAGTTGAGTGGCACCAAATAGTGCGACTCAGCTAGGGGACCTTCGATACTCAGTCATGCCCTGACAGGGGCCCGCGACAGCGCGGATGCGCGGCTGTGGCGCCGGCGTTGCCACGCAAGCGAAGAGGGTAAGCCTTGTTCCAGTATCTCCGAGTTGTCTTGCCGATGACCCTGCTTGTCGCGGTCGCCGGCTGCGGACCGGATTACTCCCCCAACACGTACTCCACGGCCGCCGTCCAGCAGGCGAACAAGGTCGATCAAGGCGTGATAGCCGGGTTTCGCGAAATAAGGATCAGAGCCGATGGCACGGTCGGGGCCGTGACCGGCGGTGCTGCCGGTGGCGTCCTCGGCGCACAGGAGCCCGATGGGGGCGTCATCACGGCCCTCAGCGCGATCGGCGGCACGCTGGTCGGCGGGCTCATCGGGACGAGCGTGGAGCATGCCGCCGACGATACGACGGCGTTCGAATACATTGTCCGCAAGACGGGTGGCGAACTCATTGCGGTGGCGCAGAAAGACGTGACGCCGCTTCCCGTCGGGCTGAAGGTCCTCGTCATCGAAGGCAAGCAGGCACGCATCGTCGCCGATTATATTGCGCCGCTCGAGGTCCCGGGGCCGTCCGCGGCCAAGAACGACAAGCTCGACGGAAGCAGGAGCGAAAAGACGACCAATGTCGCCCCGAGCCCGGTGCCGAGCGATGCTGCGTCGGCTCCCGTGCAAGCATCGCCGCCGCCACCCGACCAACCGGCAGCGGCACCCGCCCGGGCGGACAATGCGCCGGGGATCCAGGCGCCCGCTTCGGCGCAGGCGCCGTCCTCACCAGCGGCGCAACAACCTGAGGCCGCCCCACCTGCGGTTGCGGCACCGGCGCCGGCACCCGACGACCCTAAGGCGATGCCCTAGAGATTGTTCAGCAGCGGGACGTCCTTGACCGCCGGCGGCTTCGGCAGGCTCTGCAGATACGCGTAGATGTCCGCTGCGTCCTTGTCGGGCAGGATCTTGGCTTCGTAGGGCGGCATCTCGGCGCGTGGATGGCGAAGCTGCTCGGTGAACGCCTCGTAGGCGATGGGCGGCGGCCCGAGCCGAAGGCCGGCGTTGCCGCCCTGTCCGACATAGCCGTGGCACTGATAGCAGCCATCGGCGGCGAATAGCTGCTGGCCGTGGGCCGCGTCGCCCGCGGGGGCGGCCGATTGAGCCCATGCGCCGCTGCTGAAGACCGTCAGAGCGAGAGCCGCCGCCGGGATGCAGAGAAACGTCCTCATGTCGCGCACTCCTATCGAGGCTGCGTGACGACGTCGACGAGCGCCGGCTCGCCGCGCTTGACGATGGCGGCCGCGCGCTGCAGCGCCGGACCCAGATCCTTGGGGTCGGTGATCGGTCCTTCGCCGTGCACGCCCATGCTTTGCGCGAGCTTCGCGAAGTCGATCTCCGGATTGACGATCGCGGTTCCGATGCGCGCGGTATCGATGCCGCGATTGTGGCGGTTGGCCATGCGCTGCAGGTGCATGACCTCCTGGTGATAGGCGCGGTTGTTGTGCATCACGGACAGGATCGGGATCTTATGGTGCGCCTGGGTCCACAAGGCGCCGGGCGCGTACATCAGGTCTCCGTCGTTCTGAATGCTCACGGTGAGCCGCCCGTGCTTCTTGTTGGCGACCGCGGCACCGGTCGCCGCCGGCAGCCCGTAGCCCACCCCGTAGCCGCCCGGCCCGCCGATGAACTGATGATGCTTGTCCATGTTCCACAGCCTCTGCGGCCAGTTGCTCACCGACCCAGTCGGCGACACGAGCGACCAGTCATCGTCCTTGATCACCGCCCACAGCTCGGCGCACAGCCGCGCGGTCGAGATGGGGCTCGCGTCCCAGCCGTACGTCGCATCCATCTTCGCGCGCTCGAACAGGCCCTTGTGCGCCGCCGCCATCTTCTTGCCGCGGCCCTCGTAGGCGGATTTGTGGTCGGCGGTGATCTGGCGCTTCACGGCCTCGATCAGCGCCGGCAGCGTCGCTTCCGCGTCGCCGGTGATCGCGAGGTCGACGTCCTCGAAGCGCTCAAAATCCTGGTAGTTGGAGCGCGTGAAGAGATCGACCGAGCTGATGCTCACCAGCTTCGCACCCTGTTTCGTGTCCGGCCAGGAGGTGCGTTCGAGCTGGTCGCGATAGCCGTGGGTCGCACCCCAGAAATCCGTGAGCTCGAGGCCCACGATGACGTCAGCCTGGGAGACGAGGCCGCGGGCGCGCCCGGACTGGTTGAGCGGATGGCGGTTGGGGAAGTTCATCCGTCCGCCCTGGTCGACGACCGGCGCTTGCAGGAGCTCGGCCAGCTCCACGAGCAGGGCCACCCCCTTGGGCGTGCGCGCGCACCGGTCGGCCAGGATCACCGGGTTCTCGGCCGCGACCAGCATCCTCGCGCACTCGGCGACCGCCGCGGAATCGCCCTGCGGCGGCACCGTGTTCGGCAGCTTCGGGATGTAGAAGGTCTCGTCGGGCTTGATCGGGTTTTCCTGCAGCTCGCTGTCCGCGACCAGGAGCACCGGCTCATACGGCGGGGTGGTGGCAATCTTGTACGCGCGCACCGCGGACTCGACGAAGTGCTGGAGCGACCCCGGCTGGTCGTCCCATTTCGTGTAGTCGCGCACCATCGAGGCTGCGTCCTGGACGGTGTGGATCCATTCGACACCCGGCCGGCGCTTGGTCGCATCGATGCCGTTGCCGATCACGATGTAGACCGGCACGCGGTCGCAGAACGCATTGTAGACGCCCATCGAGGCGTGCTGCAGGCCGACCGTGCCGTGTGCAAGCACGCCCGCGGGCCGACCCTCGATCTTGGCATAGCCATGCGCCATGCCGACCGAGGACTCCTCGTGGCAGCACATGATGAATTCCGGATCCTTGTTGCCGCCATAGTCGATGACCGAATCCTGCAGGCCGCGGAAGCTCGAGCCCGGGTTCGAGAAGAAGTATTCGAATTTGAGCTGCTTGAAGACGTCGACCATGAGGTCGCCGCCGCTCTTCCCGCCGGTCAGAGGGGCGGCCGCGTGTGCGGCGGCACCCGCTTCGGCCTGCGCCGTTTGCGCGTTCGGCAGCGGTGTGACGGGCTTGGGTGGCGTGTCCGCGGCTCTGGCCTTTGACGCCAAAGGCGGTGCGAGGCCGGCGGCACCGGCAAGGGCCGCCCCCTTCAAGAAGTTGCGACGGCCGACGCTCTTCGCCCGCTCACCCTTCGACATGTCCGCTCCTCCCGGCGATGTTCGCGATGCGAACATCATCCCCGAATTTGATCCGTCGGAGATTCACGCACGAACGGGACAGGGGTGCAAGGGCATGACAGGTAATCCGACGCCGCAGAACAGGATTGAGGCGGGTCGCAAGCTTCTTTAGCCTCGTGCCATCTAGCCGATTGGGGAAGATCATGCATCTTGTGACGATGAAAAGTGCCGGGCGCGCCGTTCCCGGAGCCCTCGTGGGCGATGAGGTACTGGATCTGATCGCCGGGGCCGCCGTTTTGCCGTCCGCGCGCGAATTGGCTGGTTCCGTGCGGGGCATCCTGGAGCAAGGAGCCGGCGCCCTCGACCTGATCCGGCGACTGACCGATGAGGCCGCCGGAGGTGCCGCCGAACGGCTACGGGAAATCGGCGCGCTTCGGCCGCGCACGACTGCGACGCTGCTCGCGCCAATTCCCGACCCGGCCATGATCCTGTCGTGCGGGGCGAACTATCGCGAGCATCTGCGCGAGATGAAGACGGAGGTGCCCGACCAGCCGCTGTCGTTCACCAAGAGCATCGCCGCTATCATCGGCGATGGTGCGCCAATCGTCTTGCCGAAATCGAATCCCGACATGGTGGATTGGGAGGGCGAATTCAGCGCCGTTATCGGGCGGCCGTGCCACTGCGTCGGCGCCGCCGAGGCCCTGGATTATGTCGCAGGATATACACTCGTCAACGACGTGTCGGCCCGCGACTGGGTTGCCCCGGTGTTCGCTTCGAAAGGCATCATGGGAGCCATCTTTGCCTGGGAGCTGAATCTACTCGGCAAACAGTTTCCGACGTTCTGCCCCATGGGACCGGTGCTGGCCACCCGAGATGAGATTCCGGATCCGGACGATGTCGACCTCAAGACGACGCTCAACGGCGAAGTCGTGCAAGCCGCGAATACCAACGACCTCGTGTTCAACGTCGCGGCACTGATCGCGCACTATTCACGCTTCTACCGCTTCCAGCCCGGCGATGTGATCACGACGGGCTCGCCGGCCGGGGTCGGCTATGGCCGCAGGCCGCAGAAGTTCATGAGGGCAGGCGACCAGATCGCGGTGCATGCAGCGGGAATCGGAACGCTCGCGAATCCCGTTACGAATGCGGTCGAATAGTGCCTACAGCGACTTCTTCAGCAGGCGGCCGAGCTCGCCGATGACCCCGCGGCGGAAGGTGAGCACGCAGACGATGAAGATGATCCCCTGGACGATCGTCACCCACGCCCCCAGCTGGGCGAGGTAATTTTCGAGCGCCACAACGATGAACGCGCCGGCCACCGGTCCGAACACCGTGCCCAGCCCGCCGAGCAGGGTCATGAGCACGACCTCGCCCGACATCGGCCAGTTGACGTCGGTGAGCGAAGCGAGCTGGAACACGATCGCCTTGGTGGAGCCGGCGAGCCCGGCCAAGGCCGCCGACAGGACGAATGCGATCAGCTTGTACTGCTCGGCCTTGTAGCCGAGCGAGACCGCGCGCGGCTCGTTCTCGCGGATCGCCTTCAGCACCTGGCCGAACGGCGAATGGATGGTCCTGTAGATGAGGAGGAACCCGAACAGGAAGATGGCCAGCACGACCCAGTACAGCGTGAGGTCATCGCGGAGATCGAACAGCCCCAACAACGTGCCGCGCGGCACGCGCTGGATTCCGTCCTCGCCGCCGGTGAACTTGGCCTCGAGGCAGAAGAAATAGATCATCTGCGCCAGGGCCAGGGTGGTCATGGCGAAATAGATGCCCTGGCGGCGGATGGCCAGCGCACCGGTGATGAGGCCGAGCAGGGCGGCCGTGGCCGTGCCGGTGACGATCGCGAGCTCGGGCGGGAAGCCCCAGACCTTGGCGGCGTGCGCCGACAGATATC
>Ga0335071_10002109_pt1 | contig 21458 bp, 14 predicted proteins | sample Lox_Sample_15_FD_206724 | JGI IMG/M metagenome (GOLD analysis project Ga0335071, IMG submission 206724) | Soil microbial communities from Loxahatchee National Wildlife Refuge, Florida, United States - Lox_Sample_1.5 | ecosystem: Environmental > Terrestrial > Soil > Wetlands | place: USA... | reverse complement strand
CGGTCACGAAAATGTTGCCTTTGTCATCCACCTTCATCCCGTCCGGGACGCCTTCGCCTTTGCCGCCGGGTTCCGGGCCGAAGATGCGTCCGTTGGTTAACGCGCCATCGGGAGCTACATCGTATACGCGAATATTTCGCTGCTTACTATCATCAACGTAAAACTTCTTGCCATCGGGCGAAAATGCCAGACCATTCGGCTGACTCAGATCCTTTATCAACAAGCGCACAGTGCCATCCTCATCCAACCGGTAGACACCCTGGAAGGGAATCTCCTGCTTCTCGCCGGCAACAAGATCAAGCGTGGGATCGGTGAAATAGAGAGCGCCATCGGGCCCAACGATTACATCATTGGGACTGTTGAACCGCTTGCCTTCGTAACGGTCTGCAAGCATTTTGTACTTGCCGTCTGGTGTTACTTCAATGATTGCTCTCAATACACTCGCGCAGTCGATCAGGCGATGATGGCGGTCGAAGGTGTTGCCGTCCGGATCGCCGAGTGCGATGACTTCTTCTTTCTTGCCGCTGGGGTAGACGCGAAAAATCTTATTGATCGTCTCATCGCTCACATAGAGGAATCCGGACGCATCCCACATCGGCCCTTCGGTGAAGCCGAAATCAGTCGCGATTTTTTCCGGTTTTGCATCGCTACTTATGAGTTCGCCGAACTTCGGAGATAGCGATTCCAGCTTGAACTCTCTGGTTTTCTGCGCGCACACAACGCCTGAAAACATGATTGGAAGCAGAAGGAAGAGGGGAACGTGAATTTTCATTCAAAATCATCCTTGCGATGACCCGTGACCTTGCTCCCGTCGGACGTTGTCATCAGATAACTTACAAGATCAGTAAGCTCCGTATCGCTCAGGCGTTCGCGGTAATCCGACGGCATCAACGATCCTCCGGTGTATTCGATTTTCTGAAGCGTTGCTTTCTTGAAAAAATGAAAGCTGCCATCGTCCGTTTGCAACTGCACGGAAAAATTGTCTTCATTCCGAATCAAGCCCTCGAGGCGCTCACCAGTCGCAGTCACCAGAACGGCAGGGCGGTAACCCATCGCCGGAACTCGCGTTGCCTTTATGATTTCTTCTCTGATTGCTGCCGCGGATGAGGTCGCCGCATGATTCGTGAGATCAGGTCCAAGGAATCCGCCTTTGCCGGAAATCGTGTGACAGTTCGAGCAATTCCCTTTACCAAAGAAAATTTCCTTGCCATGTTCGACATTTCCGGTCACCTGCTTTGCCTCACCCCTACCCTGAAGGGACCGAACATATCCGACTAGATCATGAATCTGTTTCCCACTCAGTGTGTGGAACGCGGGCATCCCGGTCCCGGGAACACCATTGGAAATGATGTTCGACAATTCTGCGTCTGAGAGACGCTGCACCCTCGCATTCGTCGAAATGTTTGGAGCTTTGTCACCACCCCGGCCATCGAGTCCGTGACAAGGGGCGCAAGTTGAATTGAACATGCTTCTACCGGCCGTGGGGCTGGTTCTCGAAGCGGGGCCGGCGGCAGGGCTCTGTGCGCTAGATGAGGTCGAAGTGCAGAGTAGCGCAAGACAGAATGCAGATACCTTAAGAATCTCTCGCATATGCAAGCAGGCGACATTCTATCGCACGAGAGGAGCCTGGCGGGCGCCTCCACCTCGATTTCACACGGTGGAAGTTCGTTCCCATGTGGCTGTTGACCCGTTGTGATTGAAGCAGCAGAACCTGCAGGAGATTGGTGTTATAGTGCGTCTTCATAGAACATGAGGAGGCGGAAATGCCGAAGAGTATTCCTTCCAAAATTAAACTTCTAATCGTTGTTGTCACGGTCTTGGCATTTATTTCTCTGGCAGCGGTGCGGGTTAGAAGCGCGAACGCGCAGTCAGGATCGTCGGCGCCACTTAGTGATAGCGAACTGGTCGCGGAGTTTCGTCACGTTGAGGTCGCTTCCGTATCTGACGCTCTTGAGCAAATTACTCACAAGAAGATGTACATGAGCCACCACATGCAGCCGATCTTTGCTTCGAAGTTCGCTGGTTTTGCGCGAACAGTGCTGCTCAAAAAGGATGAGGGCAATAATGACCCCGAGGCCCTCAGCGGCATGCTCGACGCGATTGACCAGGGTTCTACGGACTCGGTTTATGTGATGGTTGTAGAGGACGGACAGGACATCGCAGGCATGGGCGGACTAATGGGTACAGCCATGTCGGTTCGAGGTTACGCGGGAGCCGTGATCGACGGCGGCGTACGTGACGTCGCATATCTGCGAAAGATTGGATTTCCGGTCTTTGCTACCGGTATTGTTCCCTCCACTTCAGTGCACCACTATCGATTCGGCGGCTCGCAGATTCCAGTAGTGTGCAACGGGGTACCGGTAGCTCCCGGAGATATCATCGTCGCCGACAGCGATGGCGTCGCCGTTGTGCCGAAATCGCAAGCGCAGGCTGTTCTCACAGTTGCTCAGCAGATGGACTACAAGGAACACTCCATGTATGCCCTGATCGAGCAATGGAAGTCCATTGTGCAGGCCGTCAAAAAGATTGGACGCCTCTAATGACCCGTCTCAGGGCTTGCATGAACTCGATTTTCATCAGATAATTCATCGTTTTCATTTTTGCTGGTTTCTATGTCGCCACGCCCGAAACGAAATTATGACATCACCGCTCTTCAGCGCGGACTGCGTCTCCTGCATCTCTTCAGTGAATCGCCGCGAGGACTAACCGCAAAGCAGGTGGCTGGCTTTTCCAGGCTGCCCGTGAGTACAGTTCATCGTTTTCTTGCGAACCTCGTCGCTTCTGGATTCTTGAATCGCGACGGTGAAGGGATCCACCACCTTGGAATCGCATGTTTCGCAATCGGCCAAGCAGCCGCCGGCCAACTCGATATCCGGCGATTGAGCTTGCCTTACCTGCGCGAGTTGAATCAGCAGACGCGCGAGACGATTCACCTTACTGTCCGGCATGGATTGGCGGCGGTATACGTCGAGAAGCTGGACTCGCCCGAGCCACTCCGCATTTACTCACGGATTGGCGCCTCTGTTCCACTGCACTGTACGGCCGTCGGGAAGGTCATGCTGGCTCATTTGCCGGCGGACGAGCAGGAACGCATCCTTCCTGAACTCGATTTGAAGCATCACACGCCCAATAGCGCAGGAAGCCTTCAGGAACTTCGGACAGAGTTGTTCCGCGTCCGAAAGAACGGCTATGCGTTCGATCTGGAGGAACACGAGTTGCATATTCGCTGTGTTGCCGCTCCCATATGGGATCACACTGGCGGCGTGCAATCGAGTGTCAGCATTACAGCTCCTGCGTTCCGCATGCCCGTCACGCGTCTGCGTCAGCTCGCCCCACTCATTCAAACGGCAGGCCGAAAAATCTCAGCTGAATTGGGGTACCAATCGGCATTGGCGCTCTCACGCTCGGCGGCGGATCACCGGAATGGCAAAGCCGGGGCAAGCGTTACGAACCTGATGCTATAAGCTGCGCGGAACAAAATTTCTTCGCTGTCCGTGAAGTCGCGATTTCAAAAGGAGCACATAGTGAATTCCTCATCCACTCGACGAACATTTGCAATGCGATTCGCTTCCATCTTCTCCGCACTCGGGATTACCGCCGTGGGATTCAATAGTCGTGCAACAGCACAATCTTCCGATGTGAATGCGATCCGCAAGCTAAATGGCGAAGGTAAACCGGGCAGCGAAAAAGACGTGATCATGCCCGCGGTAGTTCACAACGGCGTTATCTACGTGTCTGGAATAGGAGCACACGACAGCCGCGACAAAAAAGAATGGACAATCGAGTCCCACACGACCAATGTGATGGACAAGCTGAAAAAAATGGTCGAGGTCGCGGGCGGAAACATGGACACCGTCGTGCAGACCAATGTGTTCTTGACGAACATTGATCATTGGGATGGCATGCACAAGGTCTTTGGCACCTACTTCCCGCACGGCGGCCCAGCCCGCACAACTGTCGCTGTCGCCGCTTTACCGGGGAATTCGCTGGTTGAGATCAATTGCATTGCAGTTGTTGCGCAGAAGTAAAGGGGATCAACATGGGACTGACCTCGCACTGGAATCGGCGCGGATTTTTGGGAACAGCCGCGGCAATGGCGACCTCACTATTTGCTCCGCGCAAAATCTTTTCCAGAGTGGCTTCGAGCGCGAGCAGTCCCGCCGCCGTGACGGGGTTTGGTCAGACCGGAAATCCTTATGAAGAATTGGGTGTGGCACCCGTCATCAATTGTGAAGGCACAATGACGATGCTCGGTGGCTCCATCCTCCGTCCCGAACTCGAGGCCGTAATGGCCATGGCGGGCCGCCATTTCGTTAGCATTCCCGAACTGGAGGTCGCCGCGGGCAAGCGCATCAGCGAAATGCTGAAGTTGCCGGACGGTTATTCTGCCCTTGTAACATCCGGGGCCGCCGCCGCGATTCAATCGGGACTAGCGGGAATCCTCACTGGAGACAATGAGAACCTGATTCGGCAGATACCGGATCTCACCGGCATGAAGTCGGAAGTCATCATCCAGAAATCGCATCGTAATCCCTTCGATCATCAGTTGCGGAATACAGGAATCAAGCTGATCGAAATCGAGAGTCGCGATGATCTTCGGCAATCGGTCAGCGACCGCACGGCAATGATGCATTTTTCGAATTTCGCCAATGCCTCAGGGCAGATCAAAGTTGATGAGTGGGTCAGACTTGCAAAGCAGTACAACATCCCGTGCATGAACGACGCCGCGGCTGATACGCCTCCCGTGTCGCACCTGTGGGATTACGCGGACATGGGATATGACCTGATCACGTTCAGCGGTGGGAAGGTCATGCGTGGGCCTCAATGCGCGGGACTTCTGATCGGTCGCAAGGACCTGGTCTCATACGCTCTGCTCAACAACAGTCCGCATGAGGACACAATCGGCCGGAGCCAGAAGGTCGGCAAAGAAGAAATCATTGGGATGGTCAAAGCGCTGGAGCTTTACCTGAAAGAAGATCACGACGCTTTGTCGCGCGAGTGGCAATCCAGGTTGGAACGGGTTTCGCGCGAACTGACCAAAATTCCCGGTGTAACAACGGAATTCTTCACTCCCGACATCGCCAACCATGTTCCCCATATGCAGATCTCGTGGGATTCGCGGGTGTCGCTTGATCCGAAGAGCGCTTCGAAGATGCTGCGGAGCTCAAAGCCATCGATTGTGATTGGCGAAGGAGAAGGAAAGCCCGGTCTTTTGATGTGCTCGTTCATGCTGCAGCCCGGTGAAGACAAGATCGTTGCGGAGCGGGTATCGCAACTGTTCCGGGAGCACGCCGCATAGTCTGACTGACGCCACCGATGGTTTCGTCCAAGCCAACCCGTATGCGGTGGTTTCTTGTAATCTGGTTGTTCGTCCTCAGTGCGGTTTCCTACCTGGACCGGGTCAACATTTCCATCGCGGGCGGTTCGATCGTTGAAGCCTACCATCTGACCGATGTGCAATTAGGCAAGGTCTTCAGCGCCTTGGTTGCTGGTTACGCGCTATTTCAGACAGTCGGCGGCCATTTGGCCGATCGCTTTGGCCCACGCCGTGTTCTCACGGCCGGCGTTCTTTGGTGGGGGGTCTTCACTGCGCTCACAGCCATTGTGCCTGCGCAGATCAATCATGCACTGCTCTTGTTCATAACAGTTCGGTTTTTGCTCGGAGCGGGCGAAGCAGTTATGTATCCAGCGGGAAACCAGTTTATCGCCCGCTGGATCCCGGTCCGTGAGCGAGGCATTGCGAATGGCTGGATCTTTGCCGGTGTAGGTGCAGGGGCGGGTCTCACGCCGCCGTTGATCACCTATTTTATGATCCATTACGGCTGGCGCTCTTCTTTTTGGATATGTGCCGTGATAGGAGTGGCTGCGGGCGCGGTGTGGTTCCTCGCTGCCCGCGACAACCCGTCGCAGCATCCCAAAGTGTCACCTGCAGAATTATCGCTGATCGAATCAGGGCTCAATGTATCGATGGACGGAACAGGTGCAGCCAAGGATGCAGCCCGTGTTCTTGTGCCTTGGAGCCGCGTTGTAAAAAGCCGTGAAGTATGGGCGGTGACCATCAGTTACTTCTGCTACGGCTATGTCGCATGGATTTTTTTCAGTTGGTTTTATCGCTATCTGGCGAAAGTGCGCGGCCTTGATCTAAAATCCAGCGCTGTTTATTCGATGTTGCCATTCCTTGCGATGTTGGTCTGCTGCCTGGTGGGCGGAAGCATCAACGATCGTCTGACAAAGTCGCGCGGCCCGCGGCTCGGTAGGTGCGTGCTCGCTGCCTTCTCCATGGCGCTAGCCGCGGCTTTCATTGCGTTCGGTTCACAAGTGCAAGGCGTGCGTTTAGCGAGCGTGGTCCTTGCAGGAGGAGCCGGTGCGCTTTACCTTTCGCAGAGTTCTTTCTGGTCCGTAACAGCCGACATCGCTGGGGGATCGGCCGGAACAGTATCGGGATTCATGAACATGGGTGGACAAATCGGCGGAGCGCTAACCGGGTCTCTCACTCCATGGATCGCCGCGCGATATGGATGGACTGCTTCATTTCTGGTCGCGGCAGCTTTGTGTTTGTTCGGTGGCTTGTGTTGGCTAGTTGTGGATCCGCTGCAAAGCCTGACTAAGAAAACTAGAATTGACGCAGTGGATGGAGTACGCTCCTGAGTGTCCGTTAAGCGATCGTTGCTTGCCCCTTCGCTTTGAGAGCGGCCTCCAACTCCGGACCAAGCAGCGACGCCGAGTTCGTATCGAGATAAATCGTCGCGTTCGGGTGACGTCGCAAGATCGACGCCGGCGCCATCGGACTGATCTCACCTTCGAAGCAGGCTTTTATAGCTTGTGCCTTGCGCTTGTCGGGCACTACAGCAAGGATTTCTTTCGCCTTCAAAATCTGCTGAGCTGACATCGAAATCGCTTGCTTCGGAACCTGTGAGATGTCCGCGAACCACGCCTCGCCAACCTGCTGCTGGCGACAGGGTTCATCAAGATTCACGATGATGTACGGCTGTTCAGTCTTAAAATCCGCTGGTGGATCATTGAACGCGATGTGGCCGTTCTCCCCAATTCCGAGGAAAGCAACGTCGATGGGCGCTGATGCCAAATGTTTTCCTGCATCTCTCACAACAGCGGCAGGATCGGCTGCATCTCCATCGAGCAAGTGATACCGCCTGATTCCTGTCTTATTCACGAGCTGCTCCATCAGCATTTTTCGAAAGCTGCCCGGATGTGTACTTGGCAATCCGATGTACTCGTCCAAATGGAATGCCTCGACTTTCTTCCAGTCGATTCCGGGTGCCTTCGTGAGAGCATCCAGAAACTCGAGTTGCGAAGCAGCAGTTGCCGCGATGATGCGAGCATCGCCTCGTTCAGCAATGGCGCGTCGAATGGCATTCGCGGCCTGATCTGCGGCTGCCTGTCCCAGTGTCTTTTTGTCTTCGAAAACGCGAATGAGCATGAGAAATGTCCTATCCCGAAAACTTAGGAAGCTGCAAATTATACAAACTGTAATCGTTGTTCGAGCACGACGGGGACGCTTAAATCTTATGCCATGAAAACGTCTGCCATGGTGTAAGACTTTGACTTACTATGACACTCGGCATCAACACACCTCTTGAAGGAGATGCCCAAAGATGCACAGACGAACTTTATCAATCTTCATTTTGCTCGTGTTCACTCCTATACTCATCGCCCAAACTGTCACGGTCGATATGACACCGAGTCATGTCGCAAACAGATTCATTCCCCAGAATGCCCTTGGATCAACCGTCGATCGCGTTCCCAGCAATGCAACCGACGTCTTCTTCCGCCCGGATCAGGTTCAAAAAGTCCTTTCAGCCGGATGGGGCGTGATCTCGTATCGTCAAAACACAGACCTCTTCGTGCAAGCCTGGCATTGGAATCCGAAGGGCGTCTGGAGCGATCCTGCTGGCAAAGGATATTTCACTGGCGACAGCACGCCCATCGGCGACATAATTCGTCATTCCTACGGCTACTCGCTTCCCCATCGGGGCTTTACGCGCAATGGGGGCACGGAATTTGATGGCTACTCGCGTCTGGATGATGGCGATGAAAAAACGTACTGGAAAAGCAATCCATATCTGACAAACCAATTCACGGGAGAGTCGGACTCTACTCATCCCCAGTGGGTCGTCATCGCGCTCGCGAGAAAGGAAGATGTGAATGCGATCCGGATCCAGTGGGCTGAGCCATATGCTCGCGAATTTCGGATCCAATATTGGGTCGGCGACGGCGATGCCATGGACGAGCAAGATAAGGGAGAATGGAAAGACTTCTCCTCTGGAACGATTTCAGATGGCCAGGGCGGAGATGCGACGATTCAGCTCGCGCCATCCTCAGTTAATACAAAATTCGTGCGTGTATGGATGACGGTTTCTTCGAACACATGCGACTCCCATGGTTCTGCCGATCGCCGCAACTGCGTGGGATACGCCATACGGGAACTTTCTCTCGGAACCACTGATGCGAACAAGAAATTCAAAGATCTCGTTCACCACTCACCCGATCAAAAGCAAACTCTGACTCTTTGCTCTTCGGTTGATCCCTGGCACGAGGCGTCGGACTTGTATGTTAGGCCAAATCGGATGGAATCCGGTGATCAGCCAGGCCTTGATCTCTTTTTCACCAGCGGAATAACTCGTGGCCTTCCCGCGATCGTACCCGTCGCTCTGCTCTACAGCACGCCCGAAGATGCCGCCGCGCAAATGGCGTACATCAAGAAGCGGGGTTATCCAGTCTCATACATCGAAATGGGTGAGGAAGCCGATGGTCAGTACATGCTTCCGGAAGATTACGGCGCTCTCTACGTGCAGTTTGCGGCCGCTCTTCACCGTGTTGATCCAAGTTTCAAACTCGGTGGGCCATCTTTTCAAGGAGTGACGGAAGACATCAAAGCATGGCCCGATGCTCAGGGGCGTACCTCATGGTTGAGGCGTTTTCTCGATTACTTGCGCGTGCATGATCGCCTACAGGATCTAACCTTCATGTCGTTCGAGCATTACCCGTACGACGGATGTGAAACGCCCTGGAAGAACTTGTATCAGGAGCCCGATCTCATCACTCATATCATGCAGGTTTGGCGCGACGACGGATTGCCACCCGGTATTCCTCTTCTAGATACCGAGACCAACGCGCACGGAGGCGAGGCAGCAGTAGATATTTTTGGTGCGCTGTGGTTGGCTGATTCATTTGCGGGATTTCTTACTGCAGGCGGTCAATCCACGCACTACTATCACTTGCTCTCATACTCCCCGCCACATCCCGTGTGCCCGAATAGTTGGGGCACATATCACATGTTCACGGTCGATGATCAATACCAGATCATCAAGCCGACGTCACAATTCTTTGCAGCCCAGATCCTCACTCAGGAGTGGGCACAGCCGAAGTATGCAGAGCATGAACTTTACAAAGCCTCGACCGACATTAAAGATTCCGATGGGCACGTGTTGGTGACCGCCTATGCATTGCATCGTCCAGATAGTCACTGGTCGCTAATGCTCATCAATAAGGACCACGATCAGCCGCACAAGCTTCGGATTGTGTTTCACGATTCAGAGGCTAGCTTGGAAAAACAATTCGCAGGCCAAATAACGATGACCAATTTTGGGAAGGAACAGTATCAATGGCATGCGAATCGAAAAAAGGGATTTCCCGGTCCCGACGGGCCGCCGAAAACATCCACACTTCAAGCGAGCCACGGTACGTCTTTTGATTTGCCACCAGCATCCATTACTGTGCTACGTGGAACAATCACGGGCCCGGATCGATAAGGTTAGTAAAAAGACTCTACTTCTTTGCGGTTACCGCATCGAGCTTGCGCAACATTTCGCCAATTTCCGGATTCGACATGAACTGCTTCCACACCAATCCGGTTCGATAGTTCTCGACCATAACCACGATGGGGGCCTGATTGAGACCCATATAGATCGGCGAAACCCAGTCTTCCGTAGGATTGTATGCGTCGCGCGGGCCGTAGATATCCCACAATTGGCTTCCCAAATCGCGATAGTAATGCTTTAGTGCGGCCATGGACGCTTCGGGCGTATAAGGAAACGATGACAACGCTCCCGTTAACGTCAAAGTGCCCTTATCGTCGTTGTCGTCGGGCGCGTGCGGCACGTACCCCCATGGGCCGTCGCTGGCAGTGAGCCCCCACGCATTGGCACTGTATCCTTCGAAGTGCTTCGGGTTAGCGATGCAGTAGGCGCGATTGATGAGTGCGATGTTGCGGTTGTTTTCAAAGTAAGACGAGGTGTAACGATCGTGCAGGCTATGTGGATCAAAACCGAAGTAGGAGTAATCTGTGAAAAAGAGCGGCCCGCCAGTTCCGACTCCGACGTCGAGTTTTATTCCGTAATATGTGCCGCCATTCCGGTAGAGATCTCCTGCCGTACTTCCGGACCATCCAGCGCGATAATTCAGTGCAGTTGACCCCTGCCCCGCCCAACCTGAGTAATACAGGGTGGCAGGAACAGAGTGAGTCGGCGACGACATCGCGAGCAGATACGTAATCATGACTTCATTGAAGCCGATCAAGGGATGCTGAATCTGCCATTTCCACTCGGATGACCAATGCCAGAACAAGAAATCTCCGGGCGTTGGCCCTCGATACCAATCCCATTCCACCGATTGCCATAGCTGAGTGATTCGCCGAGCAAGATCCTGTTCAGCGGCGCTGTCTCGCCGAAAATACTGCCTTGCGGCAAGCAACCCTTCCATCAGAAATGATGTTTCGACGAGGTCGCCACCATTGTCGAACATTCCAAAAACTGGCATCGTCTTGCCCGTGCTTCCATCCATGTAATGCGACCAGGCTCCGTGATATCGCTGAGCGTGTTCGAGGAAATGAACGATCTTCGCAAGGCGCTCGATTCCTTGTGTGCGGGCAATAAAGCCACGATCGACGCCGACTACCAGGGCCGCAATACCCATCCCGGTTGCACCCGTCGCAACAATACGGTCGTCTCCAGGGATGTTTTCTCGAGTCATTCCGGAGTACGGGTCGGCTCCATCCCAGTAGTAGTGGAAGCAATCTTCCTGCAGCATCGTAAGCAATTCATCGTCGGAAAATTCCCGCGTCGAAGCGCTGACAGGCGGTGACAATTCTGAAAGGTGATATGTCTGGGTTGAAGCGGCAACTTTGTATTCGGCGGAAAAGCCTGATCTTCCAACGAAATCCGAGTAACGATTGATACCGGGGAGTTGAATTCCAATCGGCTCAAAGTTCTTATGATCGACTGCGCGATAGATGACATATCTGCCGAGCGTAGGGTCATCTACGGGGTCCCATTTAATTTCAACGTGCCGATCGTAGCCGGTCGCCTGGACGTTCTTCGGAGCAGATAATTGCGGCCCATTCTCGGGAGCATCCGCATCCATCCTCAATTCATCGATGATCAGGGTATGTTTCACGTCGTCTGCTCGTCCCTGATGAAAGACAACGCTCCGTAGATATTCTGGCCGAAAGTCGTAGATCGACGCGCTGCGAAATGCTGACAGCGGAATCTTTACGCGAACCCATTTTCCAGCTGGAATATCGCCCGTGTACTTTCCAATTGGCAAGGGTTCAGTGAAGGCGCCTGGGAACTCAGCGACGTGCAGGCCCTGTCCAGTATTCGAGATAACCATCATCGGTAGATTATTGGCTGCGATCGCTTCTGAAGAGAAGCACCAAAAATAGAGATTCTGACCCTTAAGCTCGGGGAATCGATTGCGAAAGAAGTCGAGATGAACTTCGGCTTCCCATCCACCGCCTGGCTTTGACTGCCAATTCAGCCGGAGCGCGTTTGGAGGTGTCAGGAACGTCTTGGTTTCGACTGGCAGACGGTGCCTGTTCAACTCAAGGAAGCTGCCACCGTTCGCGAGCCCTACGCTGTTGTAGTAGGTGTCTGAAGTCAGGCTGTTGTCGAAAATGACATGGCGATAATATTCGGTGTTGCCCCAGGCGGTCGCACTGATTAGCAGACAAAGGAATGTTCGAAACAGTACTCTCACCAGCCCTCCTACGGTTTTTCAGACATCTCTTCGATGCGAGGTGCGGTCCCAATGTCCCAAATATTGTAGAGCGACCACACCACTGTTAATGGAGTCCAACGACTCTTTATAGTCGAACGTGCTTGCTGCGGCCTTTTCTTTGTGCGAGACTGCGCAGCGTGACTGCGAAGGAACGCGCGAAATCCTATCGCCAGGATACGGCTCTTCACAAACCCGTTACGCTGAAGCGACTGGCCGAATTACTTGGTCTTGCTCCGGCGACGATCTCGCTTGTGATCAATAGGTCGCGCGTTGCTGACGCCATTCCTCAGGAGACCAAAAACCGGATCTTCGAAGCTGTTGAGAAGTACAAATATCGGCCCAGTTTTTTTGCCCGTTCTCTACGTGCCCAGCGCAGCTTCACCATCGGAGTTATTGTGCCTGAAGTGAGCGAAGGCTATTCGGCTTCTGTGATGAGCGGAGTCGAAGATCACCTTCTCCAGGCCGGCTACTTCTACTTGGTCGCAAGTCACCGGCATCGCTCCGATCTCGTCGATGAATATCCACGGCTTTTTCTTGAGCGTTCGGTCGACGGCATGATCGCGGTGGATACTCCTTGGACTCTGTCACTTTCTGTGCCGGTCGTCACAGTCTCTGGTCACAACAAAGTGAACGGCGTTACCAACATTGTTCTCGACCATGCGCTCGCGGCCGAACTTGCGCTCAAGCATCTATGGCAGCTTGGACACCGCAGCATCGCCTTCATCAAGGGGCAGGAATTCAGTTCCGATACGGCCGTGCGGTGGTCCAATATCGAAAAAAAAGCGCGTCAGCTTGGCCTGGTGATCCAACCTTCACTGATATCGCAATTGCAGGGCGAGTCCCCCACTCCCCAGCCGGGCTATGAAGCGACAAAACGATTGTTGGCGGCTGACAAGAGATTTACGGCCCTGTTTGCATTCAATGACATTTCAGCGATGGGGGCTATTCGAGCCTTGCGGCAGGTCGGATTGCGCGTGCCGCAGGACGTTTCGGTAGTTGGCTTCGATGACATCGAGAGTGCGGCATATCAAAATCCTGCGCTGACCACGGTGCGTCAGCCGCTCCGGAAAATGGGCAGAATTGCTGCCGAGACTCTACTCCGACGAATTAATCGATCGCGCAATGATGGCGCGGCCGAAACGATGGTCGATCCCGAGTTGGTGATTCGGGACACTACGGCCCCTCCGGGAAGAGGTTCACAGGGGTAGAAATCGCTGGGGACCCAGGAAGTTACTCAAAGAAGGGAATCCAGGCAGTTATTCGTTTCCAGTCCACTCGCCAGCTCCTTGCGCGGCAGAACAAACATAAATCGCCGGTGTGATCGAAGTGGCTTCTTTGTAACGATGCGAGAGCTTCTCCTGGAATTCTCTTGCGTCTCTTGACTCAACCAGTGTGATGGTGCAGCCGCCGAACCCCCCACCAGTCATTCGTGATCCGTAAACGCCCTTGCACTCGGAGGCAATCTCTACGAGCAAATCCAGTTCGCGGCAACTTACTTCATAATCATCTCTCAAACTCCGGTGGGAGTCGTACATGAGCCGCCCGAACTCCGCCAGATTTCCCGAACGCAATGCTCTGGCCGCATCGAGAACCCTTTGATTTTCGCTGGTGACATGCCGACACCGGCGGTAGACCACTTCCGGCAACTCTCTACGATGAGTTTCGAGTTGCGTGGGACTGACATCGCGCAATGCATTTATGCCCGGCAGACTTTTTTTCAGAATACTCACCCCGGCTTCGCAGTCCGCCCGGCGGCGGTTGTACTCGCCCGAGGCGAGTACATGTTTCACCATGCTGTTGCATATGACCAGTCGAGCCTCATGTGGAATTGCAAGCGCTTCCGCCTTTAGGGAACGGCAATCGAGCATCAGAGCGTGGTCTACCTGACCGAACACCGCAATGAACTGGTCCATGATGCCGCAGCGTGTCCCCACGAATTCATGTTCTGCGCGCTGGCACAGCTTGGCCAATTCCAGCGGGTCTGCCGCAGGTTGCGATCCGTTTAGGAGGGCGAGCGCGGTTGCCACTTCAAGCGAGGCGGACGAACTCAGCCCTGCCCCCATCGGAACCTGTCCCTCGATAATCAGATTCGTTCCGCCGACCTTGTAGCCCCGATCCATCAGCACTGCTGCCACACCACGTACAAAATCGGACCAATGCCTTCGTGGAGGTCCGGCCAGTTCCTGAAGAGAGAGGTCGAGAGTCTCATGGAATTCTTCTGAGCGAACGTGGACCATGTTGTCTGCCCGAGAACTGGCAGCAATCCATGTGTAAAAACCGATCGCAGACGGCATCACGAAACCGTCGTTGTAATCGGTGTGTTCACCAATAAGGTTGACCCGACCGGGTGCCCGGAAAATCCGCGGCTTCGCCCCGAATGCTTGTTCGAAGCGTTCGGCGAGAGAATCCGCCGTCGAGACGTAGCTGGTGGCCTCAGACAGCATTCATTCTTCCAGTCTATTCGCCTCACATGTTAGTGCATTCACTGGAGATATCTCCCTGAAGCCGATACTACAACTTCAGATATTACAGGAGCCAATGCCGCCAGCGATATGGTATCCGTCCAAACTGGAAAATTAGTAACCATCAGCATTAAGGTCGGATGAATTCCGACTACGGTAATGCCGCCTCACTTTTCAGGACATCATGGCTGTGCGCGGAAGCATCCAACCCGACATCATGAGGACCGGCCTTCCTGGTACGTTTGCCCGAACCTGCCTTGTTGTCCTCACTTTTGCGACCACACCTTTTATCCTCGCTCAGAGTTCGGATGCCGCTTCGACAGAATCGGTGGGGAACCTCGACCTTGACCACGTCCTGACGAAACTCACAGAGCGTAGTGCACAGCGGGCCGCAGCGCTGCAGGAATTCGAAGGAACGCGCATTTATCGTATGCAATATCGCGGTTTTCCGAGCGACCGTGATGCTGAAATGGTGGTGAAGGTCAAATTTCATGCTCCCGATTCGAAGGAATTTAGGGTGGTTTCTCAAAACGGCTCGAAATTTGTGATTGATCACATCTTCAGAAAATTACTGGATGGAGAGGAAGAGGCTTCCGCGGACGACAATCGTCACGATATGGCTATGACTCGAGAGAACTATGACTTCGAGCTGGCGGGCTTGGAACCCGACGCCGCGGGTGGACACTACGTTCTCAACCTGGTGCCGAAAACCAAAAACAAGTTTCTTTATCGGGGCAAGATTTGGGTCAATGCTAAAGATTTCGCGGTCGTGCGAATTGAGGGCGAACCGGCCAAAAATCCTTCATTTTGGATAAAGAAGACTGAAATCGCCCATAGCTATAAGAAGGTAGAGGATTTTTGGCTTCCGGCCGAAAATCATACTGAAAGTTCGATCCGTCTGGGAGGCAAGGCAATTCTGTTCATCGAGTATCAGGATTACAAAATCATCAAAGCCAAACCTGCCGGTATAGCCAGATCGTCTCGAGAAACAAACTCAGTTCGACAGCAGAGCATCTCCGGTGGGGAACCAGCTGTTTGGGCCGCCCACATCGTTGCCCTCGGAACAGATTAGTAGACGGGATCAATGCTCCTCCGAACCTGCAGTAGCCCTTGGTCTTTCCTGCAGGAGCTCCCTCACATCTGTCCTTTTCAGTTTCAGCATCAGAGATATGCGTCATCGGAAGGCCTCATGTTGGCCTTGGGACGTTAGATCTTAGATCCGGAGACGATAATGAATAGGTTCAGATTTTCAATGCTGGCCATCGTAATGGCAATGACCATGGCCACATTCGCATTCGCACAAGACGTTAGAACCGATTACGATCACCACGCGAATTTCTCTCAATATCACACCTACTCCTGGGCCAAGGTAAAAACCTCAGATCCTCTTTGGGAAAGCCGCATTCAAGAGGCTGTCGACAAAGAACTGCAGTCGAAGGGCTGGCAGCGTGTCGACAACAGTGGGGATGTTGCCCTCACCGCTGTGGGCAGCGCGCACAATGAGAAGGAATAAGAAACCTTCTACGACGGCATGGGCGGATGGCGGTGGGGAGGTTTCGGCCATACCACCACGCAGGTTGAAAACTATCCAGTCGGATCACTCGTCCTGGACATTGTACGATGCTCACAACAAGCAGCTGATCTGGCGCGGCGTGGCGAGCCAATCTCTTTCCGACAAGCCTGAAAAGAATGAGCAGAAGCTCGAAAAGGCAGTCAACAAAATGCTTGACCACTTCCCACCAAAAAGCTAACGACGGTTGCGCTATCGGCGGATTCGGGCTGGAAGTATGGCCCGAATTCCGCCGTCCATTTGTGCAGATCGAACCTATAATCTCGCCTTCACGCCCCGCTTGACCCCCCTCCGCACGGGTGTTAGTTTCGCCCTACATATGAATTCGCGGGAGGAGCTACTCTGAGTTCTACAGAGCGACGGGACGCGTCTAGCGTCAGCCGGCGTTATTTCCTCTCACAATTTTCGGCAGCAGTCGGAGTAGCATTCCTCCCTTCGCGACTATGGAGTCGTTCATTCCGGCTCGGTGCATCCTCTTTAGCCCTTGATCTCGACAATCCGGCAGCCCAGTTACACGTTCGTCCTCAGTACCGCAACGAGCGCCCCCTCGATCAGACTCTGCTCAAAGTCCGACCCGAACTAGATCGCTTCCCGGAAGAGGTATACGCGGATCAAATCAATCGTATTCTCGACAACTGGACCAGCAATCTCGTTCAAGCTGCTCCAAAAATAGATTGGATCGACAAGTATCTGTCTGCGGACTTCGCCGGGGTTTCTTCTCAACCCGTCGACTCCCGTCTCGTTCGCAGTTCGTTGGGCATTGATGTTCGGAAGAATCGTTTTGACGAACAGCTGACTCTCAACCGCGCTGCATTCTCCAAAGCATTTGAGTCTTCATTTCGAAATTTTTCTAAAATCGACGTCGCCGAATTTCAGATTGCGCATATTGATGCGCCGGCTGCCGCAGCCCAAGAGTCTCCCTTACACGTTCAAACGCAGATCCGCTACGAATTTGCAGGTGCAGGCCCTGGCATTTACCGCGAACAGCGGGTCGGCACCTGGCGCCTGATCTGGCGAGTAACTGCTCCCGATGAGTTCATCGTTACTGAGTGGCGTGTGATCGACGAGACCCAGGCGCGTTGTGCTGCAGTCGTTTACGCCGATGTCACGGCCGCCGCGTTCAGCGCGAACGACTCCTATTCCGCACAAATGCTGCATGGGGTCGACTATTGGCGCACCGTTCTCGATGGTGCATGCGGCATCGACATTTATGGACACAACGGCGTCTCTGCAGCCGATATCGACAACGACGGCTTCGACGATCTCTATGTATGTCAGCCGGCAGGCTTGCCCAATCGTCTGTTTCGCAATCGCGGGGACGGAACGTTCGAAGACATCACAGAGAAATCGGGCCTGGGAGTTCTCGAGAATACGGCCTGTGCTCTCTTTGCCGACTTTGACAATGACGGTCATCAGGACGTGATCGTGGTGCGCGCAAACGGACCGCTCCTTTTCCTGAATCGGGGCGATGGTCGTTTCCGTTTAAAACCCGATGCCTTCAAGTTCGCGAATCCGCCGCAGGGAACGTTCACAGGAGCCGCAGTCGCCGACTACGACCGTGATGGCTGGCTGGACATTTATTTCTGTCTGTATTCGTTCTATCAGGGTACGGGACAATACAAATATCCTTCTCCGTACCACGACGCCGAGAATGGTCCACGCAATTTCCTGATGCGCAACAACCGTGATGGAACGTTCATCGACGTCACCACTCAATCCGGCCTCGACAAGAACAACACGCGATACAGCTTCTGCTGTGGTTGGGGTGACTACGACCGTGATGTCTGGCCTGACTTATATGTCGTCAATGATTTCGGACGAAAGAATCTTTATCGCAATAACGGAGACGGAACCTTCACCGACGTTGCCTCTGAATTGGCTGTAGAAGATGTGGGCGCCGGCATGAGCGTCAGTTGGTTTAACTCCAACAATGACGGCGCACAAGATCTCTACGTCGCGAACATGTGGACCGCCGCAGGTATCCGCGTCTCAATGCTTGACAGCTTCAAGAAAGATTCTTTGCCGAGTGTTCGGGTGCTCTACCAAAAACATGCAATGGGAAACTCACTCTTGCGAAACAGCGGGAGGAAGTTCGAAGACAGCACTCAGGTCTCGGGAACGGGCTTCGGTCGCTGGGCTTGGACCAGCGATGCCTTCGATTTCGATCACGATGGCTATGACGATCTTTATGTCCTGAATGGCATGGTCTCTGAGCCAAGGCGCTACGACCTAAATAGCTTCTTCTGGCGTCAGGTCGTGGCCAATTCGCCGGATCAAGCCGGATCGTCGCGCGCCTATGAGCAGGGATGGAGCGCCATCAACGAGCTGATCCGTTCTGACGAAACCTGGAGCGGATATGAGCGCAACGTTTTCTATGCCAACAATCGCGACGGAACTTTTTCCGATATCTCCGCGGTTGTTGGACTGGATTTTTCCGAAGACGGCCGATCCTTTGCCCTTGCCGACTTCGACCACGACGGACGCCAGGAAATTCTGGTCAAGAATCGTAACGCCCCTCAGGTCCGTCTCCTGAAAAACGAACTAAAGGATCTACCACCGGCAATCTCTTTTCGCCTGACGGGAACAAAAAGCAATCGCGACGCAATCGGCGCAAGAATTACGATCCAAGCATCCGCTGGCCGGCAAACTAAGATGCTCCAGGCTGGTTCCGGTTTTCTATGCCAACACAGTAAAGATGTTTTCTTCGGACTGGGGGAAGCAACTGGACTTGTTGACGCCTCTATCCGCTGGCCGAGCGGACTAATCCAAGAGCTGAACGATCTGCCCGCAGATCATCGTATCTGGGTCGAGGAAGGCTCCGCCCCCACTCGGATGGAGGCGTTCACGAAGTCGTCACGCGGCACAGTGGCGATCACGAGATCAGCGGAACTGCGGGGAGCGTTTGACGCCACCCGCACTGGCACCGAGATAAATTCGCCGAGCACTCCACAGATAGAGACATGGCTCCTCGCGCCATTTCCCGCCGCGAATTTTCCTCTCCAGGATCTCACAGGAAATTCCCACTCGTTACTTATGCTGGGCGGGAAACTCGTTCTGCTGAGTTTTTGGAATGCGCAGTCCGCAGACTGCCAGCAAAGCCTTGCGCTTCTCGAAAAAAATCACAAGAGGTGGTTTGACCAGGGGCTTCGCACGGTTTGCGTCCACATTGACGAAGTCTCCACCGACGATAAGCAAGCAGATTCGACCAATGATCTCGCGGCATTTCTTCGGAATCACAACTTCTCAGTCCCGATCTTGCGCGGATCCTCCGATGTAGCCGCGGTGTATAACATCATCTTCCGCCAAATCTACGATCGCCACCGAGACATGCCCATACCGACATCCTTCCTCATCGACCGCTCGGGCATGATTGTGAAAATCTACCAAGGAAGGATTGTCCCGGAACACATCGAGCACGACGCCGTGCACATTCCGGCCACGGATGCCGAGCGCATAACTAAAGCTCTGCCCTTCCCCGGCGCGAATCCTGCATTCGAATTCGGACGCAACCAACTATCTCTTGGCGCATTGTTTTTCCAGCGCGGTTATCTTGATCAGGCCGAGACTTCGTTTCAACAAGCATTGCGCGACGATCCATCCAATGCCGAGGCCCTCTACGGCATCGGCAGCGTCTACCTCAATCAGAACAAGAATGCTGCCGCGCGTGAGATGTTTGAACGCTGCGTGCACCTCAAAGCGAACTATCCCGAAACCATTCCCGATGCGTGGAACAATCTCGGTGTCCTCGCGACCCGGGAAAATCACTTGGACGAGGCCATCAATTTCTTTCAGAAGGTGCTCAGCATCGACCGACACCACCTTCTATCTCTCGATAATCTCGGGAACGCGTATCGCGCCGAAAAGCGATGGCAGGAGGCTCGCAAGGTTCTCGAACTCGCCATAAGCACCGCCCCCGATGATCCGGAAGCGAATTACAGCCTGGGCATGGTCTTCGCGCAAACCAATGAGACTGAAAAAGCGGAGGAATACCTGCACCGTGCCCTGAAGGCACGCCCTGAATATCCTGAGGCGTTAAACAATCTGGGGATTCTATTCCTCGTCACAAGCCGCCATGATCAAGCGGTAGCCACTTTCAAGAAGTGCATCCACATAGCGCCGGCATTCGATCAGGCGTATATCAACTTGGCGCGCATCTATGTAATCGAAGGCAATCGAGAAAAAGCACAATCGATATTGCGAGATCTCTTAAAGCAGCGCCCTAATCATCCACAAGCGCAACAAATGCTGGAGCAACTCCAGCATTAATCTTCCTTCGTGAACCTTTGTGCCCTTGTGGTTAAGATTTTGGGGTCGGAGCGCTAAGCAACTCGACAAATAGTTTGTAGAATTTCTGCAGATCCAGATCGGTCTGAATCTCGACTGGTGGGCCACTGATTTTCGGCTTGTCGTGTTCTCCCCAGCTCAGCGTGTCACCGTAAGCCGCGCCATGATTCAGATCCACATCAAGGTACCGCATGTCCTTCGCCGTGATGATGTTGGGCTCGAGCCACGCGATCGAAGCCAGTTCATCCCACAAATAGTTATATTCGCCATGCAGCCGCGCATATCTTCCAACGTACTGCGCCGCGGGAGAATTGCTCTTCTTAACGCGGTCAATCAAATCTTGCGTCAGGCGCGTCTTCACCGAGATGTCCACTGTCGTGCACACGACTTTTTTCCACGGAGCCATCAACACCGAATGCGCGGCCTCCGGATCGAACCACAAGTTAAACTCCCGCCGCGGCGTGTTGACGAACTCCGGATCGTCCGTCACCGGATTCAGGCTTCCGCCCATGAAGATCAATTCTTTTGCCAGGCTAGCAAATTCCGGATCGATCGCAATCGCCAACGCCAGGTTTGTCATCGGCCCGCCTGCATATATTGAGACTTCATGCGGATACTTCCGGACCATCCGCACCAGAAAATGCGCGGCATCTTCGTCCAGTGGCTTGGTTGTCGGCGTGCCTTCCGGCATTTCTCCCAACTGGTCTGGAGGATGATAGAGACGCGGCGTCCACGCTCCCAGCCAGGCTACAGGTCCATGCTCCTGCTCCCACAGTTCCGTTTCGTCCTTCCGGCGTACCAGGGGATACTCCGCCCCGGGCACCACCGGAATATCAGTACGCCCGATGATCTCCAGCATCCGCAGCGTGTGGGCGACTTCTGGTTGCAACCAGGCATCCCCGGTCACCACGGTGATTCCCAACACCTGCGTTTGCGGGGACTGGATCAACAAAAGCATCGACTGCTGGTCCGTTCCTCCAGGTCCGGCAGCATCCTGATCGATAATGATCTTGCGTTTTCTAGAAGTTTTGGCCAGAGCCGACGTGATGCTCATGCAAATAAGGGCGGCAACAATGACAAGTCTGAATGCAGGCATCCGATGAATTTTCATGAGCGTTGGTTGCGAA
>Ga0335071_10002108_pt1 | contig 21464 bp, 18 predicted proteins | sample Lox_Sample_15_FD_206724 | JGI IMG/M metagenome (GOLD analysis project Ga0335071, IMG submission 206724) | Soil microbial communities from Loxahatchee National Wildlife Refuge, Florida, United States - Lox_Sample_1.5 | ecosystem: Environmental > Terrestrial > Soil > Wetlands | place: USA... | reverse complement strand
GGCTGAAGAGGCCGGAGGCGGCGAGCCAGAGAAGGATCCCCACGGCGGCGCCCGGGACCAGCCGCCAGAGCGCCGGCGGACGGCGGCTGGGCGTGAACTCGTACAAGAGCGTGACCAGCAGCAGCCCGAGCGCGACGAGGAGAGGCCACTTGACCCAGTTCCACAGCTGGAGTGGACCCGTCCCGACGCCCGTGGCGTCCGCCAGCCACCTCCCAAGGGGCCCCACGAGCGTGACGGCGGCGGCTGTGAGCGAGAGCAGCACGAGCAGCAGCAGCGCCAGGCCAACGCGCAGCGGCAGCCCCGTCCAGAACGGCCGCCGCCGGGCGATCTCGTAGATCCGGTCCGACGCCGCCATGAACGAGCCGACGTAGGCCGATGCCGACCACAGGGCGATCAGGAGGCTGACGGTGAGCACGGCGCCGGAGTTCGACGAACGCAGCACGGAGTCGAGGAGATGAGACACGGCCTGCGCGGCCCACGGCGCGCCCAGCTCGCCCAGGGCATCGAGCAGCGAGTGCACGGTGTCCGACGAGAGCCCGACGAGGCCGAGGAGCGAGACGACCACGAGCAGTGCGGGCAGCAGCGAGAGCACGGTGTAGTAGGTGAGCGCCGCCGCGAGCTGGGGCAGGTCGTGGGCCAGCACGCGGCCGCCGAGCGCCCGCGACGCGCCGCCGATCCCAGTGCCGTGCTGCGGGGTGTCTCCCACGCTCCTCCATCGCCGCCGGGGTCAGCCTACCGCAAGCGTGCGATCTCCGGGCGAGGTGCAGGAGAGCCGGCCGGGGCCGACGCGGGCCGGGCCGGGGACTGCACAGAACCCGGCGCGGGTACTGTCCTCACCGTCACGACCGTCGATACGCCGACGAGGGGGGTTGATGGCTCCGGGGAGTGACGCACACCCTGATCCGGTCTCGGGCGCGCCCTCCGGCCGTTCCGACGCGGCCGGGCGCCTGGAACGCGCCGGCAGGAGCGCGTGGTGGGCGCTCGGCGTGCTCCTCCTGCTCGGCGCCGCCCTCTACCTGCTCCAGCGGTTCGGGAGTTTCATCATCCCGTCGCTCATCGGTATCGTGCTGGCGACCACCCTCAGCCCCATCGTGGGGTGGATGGAGCGACGCCGCGTGCCTCGCCTGCTCGGCGCCTTGATCGTCAGCGCCGTCGTCATCGTCCTCCTGGTGCTGCTGGCGTGGGCGATCGTGGTGATCGTCGTCGACCAGAGCTCGCAGATCTGGCACACGCTGACGGAGGCGGCCACGAGGATCGACCGCTGGACCGGCGGCACGGGATCGGCGCGAGACACCCTGGACAAGCTGCAGAGGCTCATCAGCAGCCTTCGAAGCGGCGCCGCGGCGGGCGTGCTGCCCCTCGCGATCCGCGGCGTACGCCAGCTCTACGACCTCGTCGTCGCCGTCTTCCTCGCCGGCGGCTTCAGCTTCTTCTTCCTCTGGGAAGGGCCGATGGTGCGGCGCTGGGTGGCCAGGCACCTGACGCTGCCCGAGGACGTCGGCCTGCGCATCACCGCCAGCCTCGTGCGCACCACGCGCCGCTACGTGGCGGGTCTCTCCGGTATCGGCGCCATGGAGGCGGTCATCGTCGGTGCGACCGCGGCGGTGGTGGGAGAGGGCGCCTGGCCGCTGATCGCGCTGGCGATCTTCATCGGCAACTACATCCCGTACATCGGCGGCCTGGTGGCCGGCGTGCTCGGCGTGTTGCTCACGCTGGGCGACCTCGGGCTCGGGCCGGCGATCGCCGTGCTGGTCGCCATCCTCGTCGCCTTCTTCGCCGGCTCGCACATCGGCGCGTTCTTCATCGGCGGGGCGCTGCGCCTGCCAGTGACGTCCGTGTTCGTGCTCACGATGGCCGGCGCGGCGGTGGCCGGTCTGTTCGGCGCGGCCGCGGCCGCGCCGCTGGTCCGGCTCATCATCGACGCGCGCGACATCGTGAGCCAGCATCGCAAGCAGACGGAAGCACTCGCAGTCGGCCCGCCGTCTTCTGCAGGGCCCTCGCCGACCTCAGAGGCGCCGTCGTCCGTCTAGGGTCCGGCTTGCCTCCGGGCGACGCTCGCTCGCGGTCGTCCGGACGGGTCCGGCCTACACGACTGACTGTGTCGCCGCCGTCGGGGGTAGAGTCACGCCACCCATCCAGCGAGACGTCAGGGAGTCGACATGCAGAGCAGAGGGGCCTATATCGCGCTGTCCGTCATCACCGGCCTGTTGATGATCATCCTCGGCGGGCTGTTCATCGCGGAGCCCGGCCTGAGCCTGGCGAGCATCATCCTGCTGCTGGGCATCTTCGTCATCGCCTACGGCGTCGCGCTGCTCGTCGCCGGCCTCATGGGCCGTACCGAGAGCCGCGGCTGGTCCGTCGCCGTCGGCGTGCTGGCCGTCATCTTCGGGATCGTCGTCTTCGCGTGGCCTGGGGCGACCAGCCTCGCCATCCTCTACGTCTTCGCCGCGTGGGCGCTGATCAGCGGCATCGCCGACATCGCCCACGCCTTCGCCGGCGGGCTCTCCGGCGGCCGGCGCGTCTGGCTGGTCGTCATCGGTCTGCTCGGCATCGCCATCGGGATCGTCTTCTTCGTCCACCCGGTGAGCGGGATCATCGCTCTGCTGTGGCTCGCCGGCATCTACCTCATCGTGCTCGGCGTGCTGCGCATCATCGCCGGATTCATGAACCCGCCGTCGCCGCCCGGCACCGGTGCGGCCTGAGAGGTCCGTGTGGCGGGAGGTCCGGCGCCCGCCCGCCGCCTGGAACGGCGAGAGGGCCGGCCGGGAGATGTTCCCGGCCGGCCCTCTCGGCGCGACCCGCCCCGGAGGCGCTGCCCGATCCGCGGGCGCGCGGCCCTGAATGGATCATTCCTCAGTCGCGCCGTCTGCGCCGTCGCCACGCACGGCCGTGAGGCGCTTCTTGAAGCCGGTCGCCTCGAAGATCGTCTGGACCTCCTCGACCACGTCGTCCGGCGGGAAGAGGTCGCCAAGACCGAGCTCGGCGCGGACCTCGAGCAGGTGGTCCATGTAGTCGACCCACCTCTCGCCCCACGCCTCGCCGATGGCGGGGAACATGAGGTGCGGGTCGCCGCCCATGCCCTTCTCGTAGAAGTTGTTGCACCACTCCGCGAACATCTCGACGTGTCGCCTGCCGCGGCCGCTCTCCACCTGCATGCCGCGGATCACCTGGTTGATCACCGCCACGCTGTTGTGCCGCGGGCAGCGGCTCTGACAGGTGTAGCAGTAGTAGCAATACCAGACGTTGTCGTCCTCGAGCAGGGTGACGTCGCCGTCGAGGGCGCGGCGCGCAGTCTCTCGGGGCGAGTACTCCGTGAAGCGCGCCGCCGGGCAGCCGGAGGTGCAGACTCCGCACTGGATGCAGCTCAGGAATCCGTCCTTGTGGTCGTGCATGCGCGGGTCCTCAAGGATGCGCTTGACCAGCTCGGGGTCACGCCGCGGGGCGGCCGCGAACGTGTCGTCCGCGATGTGCGCGTACGGGTTGTCCTTGGCATCAGGCATCGGTGCGCTCCTCGGGGGCGGTGGGGCCGGCCCGGAAGAACTCGGGCCAGACGTGGACGGGGACGTCGAGCTTCAGCTCGCGCGCGGCGGAGCGGAGGTTGTCGCGGCAGAGCACGCACGTCGTGACGACCGGTGCGTGCTGCCGTGCAGAGAACTCCAGGAGCCGCGCGCTGCTCTTGGTGGCGCCCCGGTACATGCCGCCGAGGGCGCCGCAACAGCCATTGTGCAGGGTCGGGTAGTCGACGACCAGGGCGGCGCTGCACTGCTCGGCCGCCCGGCCGAGCGCCGCCAGCGCCGCGTCGCGGTCGGCGAGGCAGCCGACATAGGGGACGAAGCGGGTGCTTGCCGCCTGCATCGCGATGCCGGCGGTGCGGGCGGCGCGTTCGGTGAGCGCGTCCCAGAGCGGGACCGCGTCGACGCCGCTCTCGGCGAGGCTTGCGTCGCAGGCCGGACAGGCCGTGTAGACGCGCTCGCTCGTCTCGAAGAGACTCGCGACCGCGCCGCGGCTGGGGTGGCCGCAGCAGCCGGCGTCCATCGCATCATCGAGGCGGACGCCGAACCCGGCGGCCACCTCGCGCACCAAGGCGTGCAGCTCGTGGTCCTGCGGGATCGAGCAGCCGGCGTAGAAGGGCAGCGCGACCGCACCGGCCGGCAGGGTCGCGACGCGGGGCCGCTTCACGCCGGGCAGCATCTGCTTGGCCAGCTTCAGGCCCAGCTCGGCGGCCCCGGCCTTGTCCTTGGGCACGTAGCCCCTGGAGACCATGGCCGCGCCGAAGCGCATGTTGTCGATGCGCGGTCGCTTCCCCAGGTGGGTCGTCGCCACCTCGGCGGCGGTGCGCTCGGCGCAGTGGATGGCGCCGTACTGCCGTTCCAGCCGGCGCAGCTTGTGCAGGACGCCGGCGATGTCGATGTCCATGCGGCAGACCTCGGTGCAGGTACCGCACTCGGTGCAGCGCCAGAGGTCGTCACTCTTGAGCACGGCCTCGATCTCGCCGGCGAGGATGAGCCGGACGATGCGCCGCGGTCCCCGGTACAGCTCGCGCCCGCTCGGGCAGCTCGAGGTGCAGGTTCCGCATTGGTAGCAGATGGCGCACTCCTCCTTGAGGGCCTCGAACGTGTCGAGCACCTCCTGCGGGTAGCGCGTCTCAGTGGACACAGCCACAGCTCTCACCTCCCGCACAGGGGACTCCAGCCGCGGCTGCGGCGCCGATCAGCTCCATCTCGTGGGCGACGAGGGCCTCGTCGAGCTCCTCGCCGACGGCCAGGGCGTGGAACAGGCGGATGCGCCGCCCCACGCTCAGGCGATCGGCGGCGCACAGGTGCCAGAGCTCGAGTGGGAGGGGTGCACCGCTGTCGGCGAGCACCTCCCCGGCGATCGTCATCTGCTCCAGAGCGCTCGTGTCGCCGCTCCGGTACTGGCAGCGGCCCTCCGCGCAGCCGGCGAGGAACACGCCGGCGGCGCCCAGGCGGGCCGCCTCGACGATGTGCAGGGCGCTCACGCGACCGAGACAGGGCAGCTCGATGAGCCGCACGTCCTCCGGGTACTTGTCGCGCCGCTGGCCGGCGAGGCTGATGGCTGCGCCGGCGCACTCCTTGCAGTAGAAGCCCACGACCGGCTTGCCGACGTCCTGCGTCATGGTCGCGATGCGGCCGAACAGGGCGTCGTCGCTCAGGTTGTGCGCGATGGCCACCTCGGGGCAGTTGGCGGCGCAGATGCCGCAGGCGCGGCAGCTCTCGGGGTCGATGACGGCGAGTTTGCCGTCCTGCTTGACCTCGTCCGGCCGCGCCTCCCACTCCGGCCGGTCGACCAGCGAGATGGCGTTGAACGGGCACATGGTCGAGCAGGTGTCGCAGCCCACGCACTGGCTCGCGTCCACCCGCGACGCGGCCGTGCCGCGGCGCCCCGCGGATGTGAGGAAGTTGTGGATCTCGCTGGCCACCGCCGACGCCTCCGTATTGACCTCGATCAGGGCCTTGGGGCCGGCGGCGGAGCCACAGACGAAGACGCCCTCGCCCGTCGTCTCGGTGGCGCGGTTCTTGCGATCGAGGATCTCGACGAAGCCGTCCTTGTCGCGGTCCACGGCGAGCGTCTGCGTCAGCTTGTCGGTGCCCTCGGCGGGCACCATGCCGGTGCTGAGCACCACAAGGTCCGGCCGCAGCACGCGCTTGCGCGCGGCCGTGACGTCCTCGACCTCGATCACCGGCTTGCCGGCGGCGTCGAACTGGACCTCGGGCGGCGTGCCGCGCAGGAACTCCACGCCGGCGCGGCGCGCGTCGAGGAACCAGTTCTCGTAGCCCACACCTGCCGTGCGCATCTCGAGGTAACAGATCGTCACCTTCATCTGCGGGAACAGCGTCTTGAGCCGGATCGCGTGCTTGAGCGCGATCATGCAGCACAGGCGCGAGCAGTGTGGCAAGTGGCGCTGATCGCGGGAGCCGGCGCACTGGATCATCACCAGCTCCTCCACCGGCATGCGTCCGAGGGACGCCTGCGCGACCCAGTCGTCGAGCATCTCGGCCAGCTCGACCTGGGTGACGACCTTCTCGCCGTCATAGCCGAGGTAGTCGAAGTACGTGTGCGGAGCGGGTTCGCAGCCCGTAGCCGTGAGGATGGCCCCCGCGTTCACCGTCGTGCGGCGCGGCGACTGGGCGAAGTCGATGGCCTCGACCGGGCACTCACCAGCGCACTTGCCGCAGAAGGTGCAGGTCTCGAGGTCGACGGTGCGGACCACGCGGCCATCGTAGAACTCGGTGAAGATGGCCTTCTTGCCCGGCTCCGAGGATTCCACCTCGCAGACGGTCTCGCATGTGCCGCAGTTGATACACGCGTCGGTGACGATGTTGGGCAGCGTGCGGATGCTCACCTGGAAGTCGCCGGGGTGGCCCGTCACCGACTCGACGGTGGAACGGCGATGGATGCTGAGGTCTGGATGGTCTATGGCCACATTGCGGTGGAAGCACTTGCGCGTGCCGGCCTGAGCATCGGTGGTCGGCAGGCACTGGCCGCAGTCGTTCGTGGGGAACACGGTGCCGATGCGGGCGGCTCGGCCGCCGAGGAAGGGCCGCCGCTCCACGAGCTCGACATGGTGTCCCATCTGGGCGAGCTCAGCGGCGGCCTGCGTGCCAGCCACGCCGCCTCCGACGACCACGACGGTGTCGTGACGCTCGGCGTAGCTCATGGTATCGGCCGGCGCATCCGGGTAGGCGATCGAGGAGTCGAGTATGCGCGCGGCTTTGGCGGTCACGGCCTTCACGTCATCGCCGTGCACCCAGCTGCAGCCCTCGCGGATGTCGGCGATCTCGAGCTGGAGACCGCGCGCCGTGAGCTTCTGGAACCGGCGCGCGGCGAAGTCCACCGAGCAGCCGGCGAACACGAGCTGACGCCCTTCGCCGGCCTCCATGAGCTCGAGCATCTGGGCCTGCCCGACACGGCTGCACCAGTGGGTGCCGCGACGCACGTCGGCGTGCAGACCAGCGTGCTGCTCGAGCCGGTCGAAGTCGATGTTCGACAGCGTGCCGGCGCATTCGCAGAGCAAGACGAGCGGCCGGCCGCCATCGCCGTTCGGAGAGCTCACGCGCTCACCCCCTCGGCCGGCGCCGGCGAGGGCGCCGCGTCCGCCCTCGGCGGCCGCGCCTCGATAGCGTCGGCCGGGCAGTTGCGGGCGCACGTGCCGCAGCCCATGCACTTCTCGGCGTCGTAGACGACGGTGCGGTACACGGTCACCCGCTCCGGCACCTCGACGGGGCCGTCGGGCTCATGCCGCATCAGCACGCGCAGGGCCGCGCCGAGCTCACCGCGGCGGCTGCCCTCCGGAGCGTCGAGCAGCTGCTGCACGTCGAAGAAGCCGCCGCGCTCAGACGCGCCGGTCGGGCAGTTCTTGGCGCAGGTCCCGCAGCCCACGCAGAGCTCCTCGTGGCGGAGGATCTCGCAGCCGACGCCGGCGGTGCTCCGCAGGTGGCCGCCGGGAGCGCGGTTGAGGATCTCACGTCCGCGGTGGGTGAGCGGCATCAGGCGGCCCCCCTCGTCGGTTCGAGCGGTCTCGCTGTGCGCGACGCGGCCGCGGCGGTCGCCTCGCGCTGCCCGGTCCTGTCGCCGTACGATGACCGCGGCAGCGGCGGCAGGCCGCCGATCACGCGGTCCATCTCGCGCACGGCGGCCACGAACTTGGGCGGTTCGCCGGCGCTCATGGTGAACATCCGGCACCGCTCGGGCTCGACGCCGACACTCTTGAGCAGGCGCTGCACGAACGCCACGCGGTCGACGGCATTGAAGTTGCCCTCGCGGTAGTGGCACTGACCGAGCAGGCAGCCGGCGACCATGACGCCGTCGGCGCCCTCCGCGAGTGCCTTGAGCAGGTGGAGCGGGCTGACCCGGCCGGTGCAGGGCACGAGCACCAGGCGGACTGTGGGCGGCAGCGGCGTGCGCGCGTTGGCGCTCGCGTCGGCCGCCGCGTAGGCGCACTCGCGGCAGCAGAAGGCGACGATACTGCGGTCGCCGCCGTCGGGCGTGGCCGCGGCCATCAGACCGTCGCCTCCGCCAGCACCTCGGCGTCGCTGAAGCCGCCGAGCTGCATCGCCCCCGTCGGGCACTCGGCGGCGCAGATGCCGCATCCCCGGCAAACGTTCGGGTCGACCAGGGAGTGCGCGTCGGCGCCTACAGTGATGGTGATGGCGGTCTGGGGACAGGCCGCCTCGCAGACGCCGCAGGCGACGCACACGTCCACGTCGCTCGAGGCGACTTGCGCGGGTGTCATGGCGAAGCCCGTGCTGAGCATGCTGATCGCTCGTGCCGCCGCCGCCTTGGCCTGGGCGATCGACTCGGGGATGGTCTTCGGGCCTTGGGCGGTGCCGCAGAGGAACATGCCGGTGCGCTGCGTGTCGACCGGCCGCAGCTTGGGGTGGAACTCGCGGATGAAGTTGGCCGCCGCGGTCTGCACGCCGGCGACGCGGGCGATGTCCTGCGTCCCCTTGGAGCCCTCGAGACCGGCGGAGAGCACCACGAGGTCGTACTGGTCCTCGCTCTTGGCGCCGGTCATGGTGTTCTCCATGCGGACGGTGAGCGTGCCGTCGAGCTCCTCGAGGATCTCGCCGACGCGGCCGCGCACGTAGCGCACGCCGCGCTCCTGCACGAGGCGGTAGTACTCCTCGTGCGCCTTGCCCGGCGCCCGGAGATCGGTGTAGCCGATGGTGATCTCCGCGTCCGGGTAGTGCTGCTTGATGAGCGAGCTGTGCAGCGTGGCGAACAGGCAGCAGATGGCCGAGCAGTGCTCGTTGCCGCTGCTGGTGCAGTCGCGCGAGCCCACGCACTGCAGCATGAAGATGCGTTTGGGTGTGGTCCCGTCGGACGGGCGGTAGAGCTCGCCGCCGGTCGGCCCGGAGGCCGAGAGCAGGCGAGCCAGCTGGCTCTGCGTGAGCACGTTCTTGAAGCGGCCGTAGCCGAGTGGCAGCTTGCGCGTGGCGTCGAACTCCTGATGCCCGGTGGCCAGGATGACGGCGCCGACCGTCACCTCTTCCTCCCAGGGCTGCTGGTCGAAGTCGATGGCGTCCGCGGGGCACGCCGTGACGCACGACTTGCAGTCGGAGCACACGGCACAGTCCAGGCAGCGCTCGGCCTCAGCGCGGACGTCCTCCTCGGTGAAGCCGAGGCGGACCTCCTCCCAGCCCTTGCGGCGGATCACGCCGTCCAGTGTCTTCATGATGCGCCGCGCCTGCGGCTCGAGCGGGTCGAGCTCGCTGTGGGGGATCTTGACCTTGTCGGCCTCGCTGTCCCACACCGGCACGAGCTGCTCTCCTCGCAGGAAGTCGTGGATGGCGCGGGCGCCGCGGCGGCCGGCGGCGATCGCCTCGATGGCCGTCCACGGGCCCATCGCGGCGGCGTCTCCGCCGGCGAACACGCCGATTCGACCCGTCATCATCGTGTCCGGGTCGACCTTGATCTGGCCGTGCTCGACGGCGACGTCGTCGGCGCCGGTGAGGAAGTCGTCCACGATGGCCTGGCCGACGGCGAAGATCACCGTGTCGGCCTCGAGCTCGACGAACTCTCCCTCCACGGGGACCGGCGGGCGCCAGCCGCGCTCGTTGGGCTCGCCCAGCGTGCAGCGCTGGAACCTGACGCCGGTCGCGCTGCCGCCCGTACCGAGGATCTCGACGGGCATGAGCGAGTACTCGACACGGACCTGCTCCTCCTTGCCCTCCTCGACCTCTTCGGACGAGGCCGGCGCCGTGCGCTCGTCCTCGACACAGGCGAGCGTGACCTCGTCGGCGCCGCAGCGGAAGGCGGTGCGGCCGGCGTCGTAGGCGACGTCACCCCCGCCGACCACGATGACGCGCTTGCCCGTCTTCGGTTGCTCGCCGAGTGCCTGCGCGCGCAGGAACTCGACGGCGCGCACGACGCCCTGCTGCTCGAGCCCGTCGATCGGCAGCACCTTGCTCTGGTGCAGACCAGTCGCGAGGAAGACGGCCTTGTAGCCGTCGCCGAACAGTGAGTCGACGGTGAAGTCCGTGCCGCAACGCACGCCGGTCCTGAGCTCGACGCCCAGGGCCGAGATGCGGTCGACCTCGCTCTGGAGGACGTCGCGCGGGAGACGGTACTCGGGGATGCCGACGCGCAGCATGCCGCCGGCGACCGGAAGAGCCTCGAACACGGTAGCCTTGTACCCGAACTGCGCGAGTTCGCGGGCGGCGGTGAGCCCCGCGGGCCCGCCGCCGACGATCGCCACGGGCTCGTCGTAGAAGACAGGCAGCGGCGCGGGAGGCTCCGCCGGTGCGCCGTGGTCGGCCACGTACCGCTTGATGCCGGCGATGGCGATGGGGTCGTCGACGTTGCCTCGCGTGCATTCGGTCTCGCACACGTGCGTGCAGATCCGGCCGCAGACGCTCGGGAACGGGTTGGGCTCGCTGGCCACCCGGTAGGCCTCCTCGTACCGGCCCTTGGCCACCAGCGCGACGTAGCCGTGCGCCGAGGTGTGCACCGGGCAGGTGGTCTTGCAGGGGCTCCAGCCCTTGCGGTCGACGGCGAACGTGCTGGGCACGGCGTTGGCGAACGGCCGCGAGATGGCGGTGCGCTCGGCGACGCCGAAGTCGAAGTCGCTTGGGTAGGTGACCGGGCAGACCGCCGCGCACTCGCCGCAGCCCACGCACTTCTCGTCCACGTACCGCGGGCGGTGACGGATGGTCACGTTGAACTCGCCGGGCGGCCCGGTGATGGACGTCACGTCCGAGAGCGCGTGGATGTGGATGCGGCTGTCCGTGGCCGCGTTGGTCAGTCGCGGCGCCAGGCTGCACATGGCGCAGTCTTCGGTCGGGAAGGTCTTGCTGAGCCGCGCCATGTAGCCGCCGATGCTCTGCTGGCGCTCGACGAGGTGGACCTCGATGCCGGCGTCGGCGAGCTCCTCGGCGGCGGACAGTCCGGCGATGCCGCCGCCGACCACCAGCACGGAGCGGTTGAGGAACGTCCGCTGGCGCGGCAGGTCGCTCATGTGGTGCAACCGCGCCACCGCCCCCTCGACGATCTTGCGCGCCTTGCCCTGCGCCTTCATAGGCTCGTCCTTGTGGATGAAGCTGCAGCCCTCGCGGATGTTGCCGAAGGCCACGGCGTTCTCGCCGAGCTTGAGCTCGCGGGCGATGCGCTCGAAGGTCGGGCCTTGGAAGCGCGGTGAGCACGAGGCGATGACGAAGTGGTCCAGGCCGCGCTCCTCCACCGCCTTCTCGATCATCGCGCGGCCCTCGGTGCCGCACATGAACTGGTTGATGTCCACCTCGACGACGCCGTCGAGGGAGCGGACGTGCTCGGCGAGCGGCTCGAGGTCGACGACGCCGCTGATGTTGCCGCCGCACTCGCAGAGGAAGACGCCGGCTCTCATCGCGCACCTCCGGCGGTCGCGGCGGGCTGGCGAGCGCCGATGCGCTCGAGGAACGGCTCGACGTCTTGGGAGTGCGTCTGGACGCCGACCACCGTCTCGGGGTCGGCGCCGAGCGCCAGCGCCAGGAGCTGCTGCACGTGCAGGTGGATGAACGGGAACTCCTCACCGGTCGCGCCGGAGATCGTGTCGCTGTAGCGGTCGAACTGGATGTGGCAGTTGGGGCACATGTGCACCAGCACGTCGACGTTCTCCTCGTGCAGCCGGTGCAGCTTCTTCTGCGTCACTCCGACGGAGATCGACGGGTTGACGAAACGGTTGCGGAAGCCGGCTCCGCAGTGCGTCTGCTTCTCGTTGTAGGCGCCGGTGGGGATCACGCCGGCGGGGATGAGCATCTCTTCGGGGACCATGAAGTTCTCGTTGTTGCCCAGGGTCTCGTCCGGGAAGACCTTGCAGTAATGACAGGCCGGATGGGTGGCGACCTTGATGCCGTCAAGCCGGCGCTGGACGAGCGCGGGGATACTGCCGTGGGCGCCCCACAGGATCTCCAGAGTGTGCTTGTGCTGGACGGTGGACGCGATCCGGTCGTTGTACTCGCGGCCGATCTGCGAGAGGACCTCGTTGGTCTCGGCGCGGTAGTCCGGCACGTCGAGGATGTTGCGCGCCTTCTTGTTGATCGCGTAGCACGTCGAGCACAGGTAGCTCATCACGGGATGCTCGTCGTCGACCACCACGCACGCGTTGCGCGCAGCGATGCCGACAGTGGTCTGGATGGGCATGAGGTCGGAGTAGTAGCCGAGGCCGGTGCAGCACGTCTGCGCTGGGTTGACGGTGTACTCGATCCCGAAGCGCTCGAAGAGCCACTTGGTGGACGATTCGACGCCTGGGTACTCGGCGCCGACCAGGCAGCTGCGGAACAGCGTGACGCCTCCCTCGGTGCGCTCTACGTCGGGAGTGGATGTGTAGCCCTTGCCCATGGACACCTCGCGGTGGTAGCTGACGACTCAGCTATTTTCCATAAGTAAGGGTGTTCCTGCAAATAAGCCTAGCTTATCCATGTTGGTGGAGGCATAAGTCGGTCACTCCACCCGGCCGACGTGCGGAGACGCGGCGAGGGCCGGGGCAGGTGGATCTCCCGCCCCGGCCCTCGCCCGGATCGCGCCCCGGCGCGCGATGTCTCGCGTGCTGCTACTCCGTCGTCACCTGACCGAGACCTTGGCCACGGAGGTCCAGGCGCCCCAATACCAGGCGTCGCGTGCGTACCAGGCGCAGTACCAGGACGTCTTGCCCGGGCGGGTCGAGAGCTTGTACTTGCCGAGCCCGTCCGTGCGGACCTTGCCGACCTTGGTCCAGCCCTTGACGGCCTTTCCCCCGGCCTTGGTCGGCTGGCTCTTGGCGGTCTTGGCCGACGTGGTCTTGTAGATGGTCACGAACTTGGGCGTGCCCTTCGTCTTGCCGTAGTGCCCCTTGATCGGCACCACACCGCTCAGGGCGACCGACCCGCTCGCGGACGTGCTCCCCTTGCCCGGCTTGAGCGTGCAGACCTGGAACGAGGTCCAGAGGTCGAGCGGCCCGGTGGTGTGGCTCGCCTCGATCCAGTAGGCGTAGCCCGGCGTGACGGTGCCCGGGATGGTGACCTTCTTGGCGTCGTACTCGGCGCCCGTGTTGGTGAACGAGCCGAAGGACTTCGCCTTCGCCGAGGACGGGTAGTCGGCCACGCCGTTGATCTCGTCCACCCAGCCGGTGGGGAAGTTGTTCATGACGACCCATCCCGCCGAGCCCGGCTTGCCCGAGCCCCAATACCCCATGCGGAGGCGCTGCGCATCGGTTTCGTAGAGCGTAGGAACGGAGGCGGCCGTCTGACCGGGCGCCACGGCGACGCCGTCGACCGGAAGCTCGAGGCCCTCGTTGTCCCAGAAGTAGGCGGCGCCGCCGAAGAGAGTCTCCGGGCCGGTCTGGATGGTGCGCGCGTTGCCTGACGCGCTCGATCCCGAGCGGGTGATGTTGGAGGCGGCCTCATGGATCTCGTTGCCGGAGGCCATGTGCGCCCAGAGCCAGACGCGCGCCGCGGTCCAGGAGTTCCACGCGGCGTCGGAGCTGCGCACGAAGGTCACCGGCAGGTTGCCGGCCTGCAGACCGCCGGTCCATCCGCCGGCTCCCCAAGTCATGTTCCACAGGTCGTAGGAGCCCTGGTCGCCGCTGTTCAGCGCAACGGCGATCTCGCCGTTCTCGCTGGTGGCGGCGGGGACGCCCGTCATGTCCACGTGGCCGTTGCTGTCGGTGGTGCCTTGACCGGTTCCGGAGTCGGTGTCGGTCTGGACCAGCCAGCCGACGGCCGCACCGACTTCGGGCTGGCTGTTCCACGTGGAGACGTTGAGGCTGATGACGCCGGTCCCCGTGAGGACGCGTCTCGCCAGCGGCACGAAGGCGGCGGGCGTCCGCAGCCCGTGTGTGCGCGCGGCGGCGTTGTGCGCCTTGAGCTGCCCCCCGCGCGGGGCGGACCGCGGCATGGCGACCGCGACCGACGCGGCCAGCATCAGGAAGACGGCGCACAGGGTCGCCGCCACGAACACGCGTCTCATAAGCTTGCTCCTCCTCTCATGCGGGCCGGGCGGCCCGCAGGCCCTTGCGCAATAGTACCGCGCCGGGTAGAGCCCGGCCATGCGTGCCGTCGGGCAGGGCGCGTCAAGTGTCGGCCCGTCTGGCGACGCGCGCCGTGTCACTCATGGCGGCGACCATTTCGGCGCGTTATCAGGCGCCCCTTTCGGGGCACCATTCTTGTACGCTGCCTACGCTGTCCGGTCCCGCCCCGGAAGCCGCAGCACACGCGATGGGAGGACACATGGGCCAGGTCCGTCCCCTGCCGACCCGGTCGGACGGGCAAGCCGCGTCCGTGCCCCAGCCGCCGGCGCCGGTCCGTTCTATCGACGGCGCGCACTGCGCCCTCTGCGGCACCAAGCTCAGCGCGAGGTCGCTGCGGTATCGCGTCGTCTCGCCACAGTCGTGCGATCTGGTCACGGTGTGCCGCACCTGCCACAGGGCCGCGCTGGGCGAGGGGTACAGGCCGGCCGAGTAGCCGGTGGACCTTCGGTGCACCGCCGGTTGGTCGGCCTGCGGCGACAGATGAGTCGCAGCAGGCCTGCCCCCAGTGGGTCGACGGGAGCCTTCGGGCTCCCGTTTGCTACAATCGGCCTCCCGAAGTCCCCTACCGCCCACCCATGGTGATGCCCATGCGCCTCCTCGATGCCTGCGCCAAGAAGCCGGTCGACGCGACGCCGGTGTGGCTCATGCGGCAGGCGGGGCGTTACCTGCCCGAGTACCGCGCCATCCGCGAGAAGATGAGCTTCGTCGACATGTGCCGGCGGCCGGACGTGGCGGCGGAGGTCACGTTGCAGCCCCTCCGCCGCTTCGACCTGGACGCGGCGATCGTCTTCGCCGACATCCTGCTGCCGCTGGAGCCGATGGGCATCGGCTTCCACTTCAGCAAGGACGACGGACCCGTCATCGAGCGGCCCGTCCGCGGTTCGCGCGACCTCGAGGGCGTGCACGGCATCGACGCCGCGTCGGACCTGCGCTACGTGATGGACACGCTCAAGCTGGTGCGCCACGAGCTGGACCCCGGCGTGGCGCTCATCGGCTTCTCCGGCGCGCCGTTCACGCTGGCGAGCTACATCGTCGAGGGCGGCCACTCGCGCAATTACGCGCACGTCAAGAAGCTCATGTACGACGACCCCGTGACGTTCAACCGCCTCATGGGACTCCTCTCCGAGGTCGTCGTGGACTACCTCAAGGCGCAGATCGCCGCGGGCGCCCAGGTCGTGCAGCTGTTCGACTCGTGGGTCGGATGGGTGAGTCCCTACGACTACGAGCTGTTGGTGCTGCCGCACGTGCGCTACGTCATCGACGCGGTGCGCGGGCAGGGGGCGCCGGTGATCTACTTCGGCAACGGCGCCTCCGGCATGCTGCACCTCGTCGTCAAGGCCGGCGCCGACGTCTATGGCGTCGATTGGCGCATCCAGCTCGACCGCGCCTGGGACCAGCTCGGCGACGCTGCCGTGCAGGGCAACCTCGACCCCATCACCCTGCTCGGGCCGCCGAGGGCGATCGAGGAGCGCGTCGCCGATGTCATTCGTCGCGCCGGCGGCCGGCCGGGGCACATCTTCAACCTCGGTCACGGTCTGGTGCCCCAGGTGCCGCCGGACAACGTCAAGTACCTGGTCGACGCCGTGCACCGCCTCTCGGCCGCCCCGGACTGAAGAGCTCGCTGAGGAGGACGGCATGACCGAGAGCCTCGTCGACGTGGCCCTGCTCGCGTACGGCGGGCCGGAGAGCCCGGAGCTGGTCGTCCCCTTCCTGGAGCGTCTGATGGGGCGCGCTCCCGACCCGGGCACGGTCGCCGCCGTGCAGGAGCGGTACGCGCTCATCGGCGGAGCCTCGCCGCTCCCGGCCATCACCGCGCGCCAGGCGCTGGCGCTGCAGGCCAAGCTCGTCCAGGAGCTCGCGTTCCCCATCCGCGTTCGCCACGGGTTCCTCTACACGGAGCCGAGCATCGTCGACTGCGTCCGTTCGCTCGACGCCCATGAGGTCGTCGCGCTTCCCATGAGCCCGTTCTCCTCACGGCTCACGAGCGGCAAGTACAAGGCGCAGATCGCCGCCGCCGAAGACCCGACGACTGGCGGCGCCGGCCGCGACATCCCCCTGCTCGAGGACTGGTACTCGAGCCAGGGGTTCGTGCGCGCCCTGAGCCGCCGCGTCGCGGAGGCGCTGGACGGCGCCGACGCCGGCGAGTGGGCAGTCCTCTTCACCGCGCACAGCGTGCCGGTGGAGACCATCGCCGAAGGTGACCCCTACGTGGACCAGCTGCAGCAGACCATCTCCCAGCTGGTCCCAGTCATCACCCCGGGCGACTGGCGCTTCGGCTTCCAGAGCAAGGGCCGCGGCGGGGGTGAGTGGATGGAGCCCGAGGACGCCGACGCGGTACGCGTCCTGGCGGACGAGGGCTGGAAGAAGATCCTCGTCGTGCCCGTCGGGTTCGTCAGCGACAACGTCGAGACGCTCTACGACCTCGACATCGTGCTGCGCGGCCAGGTCGAAGGACTCGGCATCGAGTACCGGCGTGCACACGCGCTCAACGATTCGCCGTTGTTCGTCCAGGCGCTTGCCGATGTAGTGATCGACTACCTCGCCAAGCGGCCCGTCGAGCGTGCCTTGCACGGGCCGGACGAGCCGCACCCGCACGCGTGAGGTAGGGGCGGAGTGGCCAGCGACGCGGGCAACAGCAGCCCGGGAGGAACCGGCGGCGACGCCGGCCGGACGCTCCGGATCGCCGTCGTCGGTGGTGGCATGGCCGGCCTCGGCGCGGCGCGCGTGCTCGAAGCCGCGCGCGCGCAGGATCCCTCCATCGACTGGCACCTCTACGAGCAGGACCCCCGGTTCGGCGGCAAGGTGCACACCATCCGCCGCGACGGGTTCGTCGTGGAGGGCGGCCCGGACTCGGCCATCATCGAGAAGCCGTGGCCCATCACGGCCGCCCGGGAGGTGGGCATCGGCGACCGGTTCCTCGACTGCAACGAGGACATCCGCAAGAGCTTCGTTTACACGCGCGGGCGCCTGCACGAGCTGCCGGAGGGCATCATCCTCATGGTCCCGACGCGCATGGTGCCGTTCGCGCTCAGCGGCCTGATCAGCTGGCCGGGCAAGGTACGCATGGGCCTGGACCTGGTGCTGCCCCGCGGCGGCGCAGCGACGGTCGGACCGGACGGCCACGTTGGACCGGCGCTCGACGAGAGCCTCGGCGACTTCGTGCGCCGTCGTCTCGGCAGGGAGGCGCTGCAGCGCATCGCCGAGCCCATCGTCGCCGGCATCCACGCCGGCGACCCCGAGCACATGAGCGTGCGCGCGACGTTCCCGATGTTCCTCGACATGGAGCGGGAGTACCGCAGCCTGATCCTCGCGATGCTGAGGCGCCGGAAGGCGCGCCAGAAGGCCGCCGCGGCTCGCGGCGCCGGCGTCTCCGGATCTGGCGCCTCAGGCTCCATCTCGACTCAATCTGGCTCCCGTCCACTGGGCCCGAAATCGTACTTCTACTCGTTCAAGACAGGGCTGCAGGACCTGAGCGACGCCATCGTCGCGACGCTGCCGGCCGAGCGCCTGCACGCCGGCACCGGCGTCAAGACGATGGACGAGTGCGGCGCCGGCAGCGGGGCGCGCGCCAGCTCCGATGCCTATGCGCTCGAGCTGAGCGACGGCACCCGTGTCGTCGCCGACGCCGTCGTGCTCGCCACGCCGGCGTGGGCGAGCGGCGACCTGCTTCGCCCCGTCGCGCCGCTCGCCGCCGGCGACCTCTCGTCCGTCGAGTACGTCTCCACAGCCACCGCGTCCGTGGCCTTCCGCCGCGACCAGGTGGGGCACGACCTCAAGGGGTTCGGCTTCGTCGTCCCCCGCGCCGAGGACCGACCGGTCATGGCCACCACCTGGAGCTCGAGCAAGTTCGACGGGCGGGCGCCCGACGGCCACGTGCTGCTGCGCAGCTTCCTGGGCCGCGCCGGCCGTGAGGCCGCCGCCCAGCTCGATGATGGGGAGATGGGCAAGGTGGTCCGCGCGGAGCTCCGCGAGATCATGGGCATCAGCGCGGAGCCGGAGTTCATCGAGATCTTCCGCTGGCCACGGGGGATGCCGCAGTACCGTGTGGGCCACGTGGATCTGGTGGCCCACATCGAGGCCGCGATGGCGCGCGTGCCCGGCGTCGAGATCGCCGGCGGCGCCTACCACGGCATCGGCATCGGCGATTGCCTGCGCGAGGGCGCGGCCGCCGCGGAGCGCGCCCTCGAGCACGTGCGCGGCCTCCCCGAGGACGAGGTGCCGCCCCAGCCGGGCGACGTCCCCGGCATCGACGGCGTCGAAGACTAGCGCCCGCACGCCCGACTCCTCGGCCGGCACGCTCTCAAGACACACCGGGGCGTTCGACGGCGTGAGGGCAGACAGGGTTCCGTCCCTCCACGGGGTACACCCACACGAGACAACCGTGTCGCCGGCGGGGCGCGGGCGCGAAGCGAGGAGGGGTCACATGAATTGGTGGGTCTACGGGACCATCTGGTTCATCATCTGGGTGGTCTGCCTTTGGCTTGTGTGGCGCATGGTCGGCCGCAAGGATCTGAACCGAGCCGGCTGGATCATCCTCACGATCTTCCTCCCGGTCATCGGGCTGATCATCGTGGCGATCCTGCCGCCCAAGCAGCGGCCGACGCCGCCGGAGACGATGCTCTGAGCTGGCGACGGTGGGCGTACGAGACAGGGCGGGAGGCGCTGCCGGCCTCCCGCCCTGTCTCGTCTTCGCGCCGTCGCGCCCCGCCCGAAAGGGCTTCGGCGACTCAGTACTTCCCGAGCATCTTCCAGATCCAGCGGTGCGGCGCGTGCATGCTGAACCCCGGCTTGTTGTACATGACGGCGCAGTGGTCGGTGATGACCTTGAGCCCGCGCTTCTCGGCCTCGTCGAGCGCCTCGGGCGTGTCGGTCATCTGGTGGATCCAGACCTGGCTGACGCCGGCGTCCGCCGCTTTGGCGACCCAGGCGGCCGTCTCCTCCTTGGGGAGCTCGAGCACGGCCGCCTCGACGGGTCCCGGCAGCTCGCCGAAGTCGGCGAACGCCTTGTCGCCCTCAACTGTCCCGCCGTCGGGATCCATGGGGTAGACGGTGGCGCCGCGCTCCTTGAGTGCGCCGTAGGTGATCTTGGGAAACGCCTTCTTGCTGGCCTGGTGGCCGATGACGGCGTAGCTGCCGGCGGTCCAGAACTGTTCGCACTCGGACGGCATGGTGACGTCCCTCCTCAGGGGGTGGTTGGTTCGTTCTCCGCGTAGCACTGGCCGGGGGCGACCACCGCGGGGTGGCGGCCCGCGGCGCGGAGTGCGGCGCGGACCTCGTAGCACAGGTGGCACTCGTCGGCGTAGAGCTCGCGGACGGGGCTGTGGCCGGCGGCCCGGGCGAGGGCCCAAGGGCCGCCGGCAAGGATCTCGCGGATGACCGGGCGCTCGTGCGGGTCATACGTGTCGAGCACGCGCTGCAGGCCGCCGGCGAGCGGCGCGGCCAGGGCCTCGGGCGCTGGCGGCCCGTCGCCTCCGGCGAAGACGTTGCCGGCGCTGATGCCCTGGCACACCTGCAACTCGCCGTCCGGGCCGACGTGAGCGCGTCCCGGATCGGTGAAGTCCTCGAACGGACATCTGACGAGCGTCTCGGGCGGCCGGGAGGCTCGCGCCGGCGCGAGCGCGACGGCCGCCCGGCCCTTGTGCATGATCTCGCAGACGTCGCCGGAGCAGGCGCCGGGCACGCCGATATCTGCCGGCGCCCCGACCTCGAGCACGCTCGCCCGCATCCCGAGCTCCCGCGCCGCCAGCACGGCGTTGCGCAGGCGCTCCTCATCCGCGCCTTCCACGAAGTAGGCGTAGGAGGAGAGTGAGAGGTCGGCGACCCCGAGCTCGGCGAACGGCGCCAGCCACACCTTGGCGTCCTCGAGCGAGGTGGCCCAGAAGCAGTTGGTGACGATGCCGGCGTCCAGGCCGAGCTCGCGGGCACGCTTCGCCGCGGCGAGCACGACGGGGTACGCCAGCGTCGGCTCGCCGCCCTCGAAGTAGACGTCGGTGACGCCGAGGCCCGCCGCCTGGTCGATGACGCTCGTGAGCTGCGCCAGCGTCATCGTCCCGTCCGCGTCCGGCGACCCCCACACGAAGCAGTGGTCGCACGCGTAGGTGCAGCGGTAGGTGACGAGGAAGTGGATGCCTTCGAGACGGACGAGCATGGCTACAGTCTACGCCTGCGCCACGCGGGCGCGAAGCGGCTGCGCCGTCGCGCCCGCTCCGCCTAGAGGCGGGCCTTGAACTTCTTCAGCTCGGGCGCGAACCAGTCGCCGGCGGCGTTCTTCGCGCCCGTCTTGTCCATGAAGTACGGCGAGCTGTTGGCGGTGGCGTGGCCGACCACGTTCTTGGTCTTGATGCGGTAGTGAGCCTGCAGCCACCGCACCAGCCTGAGCCCCGCATTGACCTGCTCCTTGCGGGCGAGGATCTGCTGGTCCATCCAGTGGCCGTCGTGCCCGGCGCTCTCCTGGCAGAACTCGATACCGAAAGAGATGTAGTTCATGCCGATGCAGTGGCGGGCGCGGAACGTGAGCGGCATGAGCTGGTAGATGGTGCCGTTCTTGGCGATGATGAACTGCGCCGAGGTACCGGGCTTCTCGCCGTTGTAGGCGGCGTTGCCGTTGAAGGTGTTCCAGGCGCTCTGCCAGTCGGCGCCGTCGGTGTGGTGCAGGACGATGGCCTTGGGGTCGGTGAGGAGGTACGTGGCCTGCTTGACGCCGTAGTGACGGCGACTGTAGTCGGCCATCTGTTGCTTGCGCCCGGCCCCGTAGCTGATGAACTTCTTGACCACGTGTGGCTTGGTGATCGAGGCGGAGCGCCCGGACCCGGCGGAGAACGCCGGAGCCGCGGCGATGGCGATGGCGGCGAGCAGCGCCGCCACGGCGATCGCGACCAGGCTGATGGTACGCACACGCATGGCGTCCGAGTATACGACGCCGGTGGTGAGGTTACCTCCGGTAGTGGGCCGACGGCGGCGCCCATGGCGCCGGACCGACCGCCTGCGCTCGAAGATCCGCGCGCTCAGGCCGCGGCCCGCTCGGGCGTCACCTCGAACTCGCGCAGGCTGGTGAGACGGACGACCTTGAGTGTCAGCGCGCGGCCGATGGTGGCCTCCGTGAGCTTGCGATGCAGCCTGTCCACGTCTGGCAGCGGCTCGCCGTCGACGGCGACGATGAGGTCGCCGGGCAGGAGCCCGGCGCGTTCGGCCGGGCTGCCGGGCTCGACCCCCGCGACCAGCACGCCGGTCTCGAGCGGCAGGTCGAAGTAGCGGACGACGCGCCGGCGTAACGGCGTCGTCTGCCCCGCCACGCCGATGCGCCCGCGCGTGATGTGCCCGTCGCGGATGAGCCGGCCGGCGACGTAGATCGCCGTGCTGATGGCGATGGCGAAGCACAGGCCCTGGGCAGGCGCGATGATCGCCGTGTTCACGCCGATGACGTCGCCGTGCGAGGTGACCAGCGGCCCTCCGGAGTTGCCCG
>Ga0335071_10002107_pt1 | contig 21468 bp, 32 predicted proteins | sample Lox_Sample_15_FD_206724 | JGI IMG/M metagenome (GOLD analysis project Ga0335071, IMG submission 206724) | Soil microbial communities from Loxahatchee National Wildlife Refuge, Florida, United States - Lox_Sample_1.5 | ecosystem: Environmental > Terrestrial > Soil > Wetlands | place: USA... | reverse complement strand
CGGGTGGATCCGGCGAAGGCCCGATGGATGCGTGGGCCGGGGAGAGGTTTGTGGTCGAACGAGTCGCCGAACCCTATCCAGGCTTGTGGGTGGCGGGCATGGCCGTCAGCGCCACGTTCGGCGGACCACTCCTTCGCCCACTCGATGGCCTTCTTGATGGAGTCCGCGAGCAGGTTGCCGGCGGTGGCGCCTTTCACCATGCTGACCGTCAAGCCATCGATGCCGGCGGAGGCCCCGCGCGCAGCCTTCGACGCCGCCTGCTCCATGCTGGACAGACCGGTGTTGATGCTCTTAATCGAGGCGTTCGCCTTGTTGACGTCTACCTCGACTACGAGTTCGAGTTTGTTGTTGCTATCGGACATCGAAAGCCTGACGAAGCGATCTTGACAAGATCAACTCATGTGATACGATATTGTCATGCCGACTCTGACGGTTTCAGTTCTCAAGGAGACGAAAGTGCTCCTTGACGCACTGTCCACCCTGATGCAGGCACCAGCGTCCAGGGTGATTGACAAGATAACGACAGCATATGTGGATCGGTTGGGCACACAAGAGAAACGGGCAGTCGATGCGCTGGCCGAGGCAGCGCTCAGTCGACTGGCCAAGGAGCCCTCGAGCGGAACGGCTGGCGCCGAACCCGTCACCACTTATGAATTCTCGCGGCTTTGCTTCAAACGGGACGTGATCGAAGCTCTCGGTCCGCAAGACGCATTTCGAGTGATCACTCCGCAAGGTGTGTTCCAGATGACCAAGGCTGACTTCCATCGAACATTCTCAAACGTCGCACAGTCCCGGAGTTACCTTGAGAACGGGCTTTATCATTACCCCAAACTGCCCGCGCGAGCAGAGGAGTTTCGGATCGCGTGAACATTCGAGCAGGCTTACCCGTGAGGCCAAAATGATACCCAATCCTCCGTCAAAACATCTCCTTCTGCACCAGCTTCAAGAACGAATCCAATCGACCATCCAGGACGCCTGGTTCTTCCCCCAGCGGGGCACGGTTGCCGGCTTCCTTGGCACTGGCCCCGTCGTTATAGTGGGGCGTCGTCCTTCATGGGGTACCTTTTCAGATGAGGGAGCTAACCACCTCTTTTACGAGATCCTGTGTGAGTTCGGTCTGGAGAATGCGCACATCACCAATTTCCTGAAGTCTCGTGGCAAACGAGGAGATCCCGATCCGCCCGATCGCTTAGTTCAGGAGGCTTTCTTTGACGAGGAACTGAGAATCATCTCTCCTCCCTGCCTGGTGGCGTCAATGGGAGATGCCTACGATCAGGTGTCAGCATTTCTCCTTTCGAAGGGCGCAAGCGTCACAGCACGGCTTCCTCAGTACGCTTCGATGAACTATGGCCCGGCACAAGTTGATGGTTTTCGGGCGGCCGTCGAACAGTTGGCAAACGCCGCCCGCCGGAACGGTTGGACGCGCTAACTCAAAAATCACACCGTCCGGGGTCACCCGGATCTTGGCTGCCGCTCCCGGTCCAGCAGATCCCGCTCTTCCGAGATGGTCAGCATGGTGTAGAATTCGTCCGCCCGGATTTCATCCAACGAGATCCGGACGCCCAGCTTCAGCGCGCACATCATGTCCAGCGCGCGGCGGATGACCAAGCCACGTTCCGAGGCCTGCGCAGCGTCGAGTTTGTCCAACGGGCAGTGGCCGCACCGCCCGCCGTCGTCGGGGGCGTCCGGGCAGAGGCCGGGGTCGCACAGTTCCTCGCGGCGCAGGGCCCAGTGCACGAGGAAGCGGAACGATGGCTCCTCCGGCCACTCCCCGGCTAAAAACTTGCTTCGCGGTCCTCCGCGAAAGTGGCGTCGAGCGCGTCGATGGCGGCCTTCACCGCCACCGCCTGGTGAATCAGAGGCACGTCGCCGGCGTAGCCTTCGCTGGCCTGCGCCAACCTCTTGTACAGAGCGCTCGCCGGTCCAAGGTTAATGGTGAGTTCCTGGCGGTTGTAAGGCAGGTCCAGCACCCGGGCGAAGCCGCGCCGGTAATCGAACACGTCCTTCGCAGATGGCATCTTCAGCAGGTGGACCGTGGTGGCGCCCAGCACGCGAAGCGTTACGCGGAAGGAGTCTCCCGCCGGAACCACGTCGTCCACATCGGCCTGGGACAACTGTTCCACCACCTTCATCGCCTCGAAGGCGTCGATCTCGGGCGTCTCTTCGGTGCGGATCTTGGCCACGAGCGCGGCATCCACGTCCTCGCCATTGGCAACGATCGTCTCGGAAACGCCACGCCCCAACTGCTTGATGAGGACCTTGCGGCGGCGCTGCCGCTCCGACCACTCGTCGTCGGAAGGGAAGCGGACCCGGACGGTCTTCACACCGTTCGGAGTGCGCAGATTGATTGCAACGGGCCTGCTCGCGTCAAAGATTGAAGTGTCTACGTTCATAACCTCTCTCGGATTTCGGAGTGTACTGACCTATTTCCCAGTGAAATAGGCTATGGTGGAAAACGTGAACCACATTCCGGATCAGCTATTGGAGCGATACGCAATGCGGAGTCTGCCAAAGCTGAGAGCAGAGCGAGTAGAAGATCACTTGTTTTTCTGTTCGTCCTGCCAGGAGCGGCTGCAATGCGAAGTCGATTTCGCCAGCGCTATGGCGGCGGCAGCAGCCAGGTTCCGGAAGGTTTCGGGCAGCTTCGCGCGGCGCGGCCCAGTCAAACGCTCAGTCTGACCTCGAAATCAGCCACGTCACAACCTGCCATCTACAGACAGATCTGATCGATGTTGCACTTTGCCACGGCGGTGATCACGCCGTTGGTGGCGTCGTAGAGCGGGGTCGCCTCCACCGCGACGGTCACGAGCTGATCCGTCTCGCCCACCTCGGCGGTCGCGAACACGACCTTCTGCCAGGTGATCTGAAGCGAGTTGTTGGTGTCGAACGTGAGGGTGATGACGGCGGTCCCGGTGGTCTGCGCCTTGAGCTTCGTCAACTCCGTCGAGGCGTTGTCGAACCGCGCGGTGAACTTCAGGCTCCCCTGCCGGTTGCCAAACTCCATGCGGCCGCGGATCGCGCCCGAAGTGGCGTCGCCGGTGCTTTGGAAGCCGGAGCCGGGGAAGAATCCCTGGTCCATGCGGATGTTGTTCTTCCACGACGTTTCGAGCGACACGATGTTCTTGTTCGTGACGTAGTCGACGCCGTTGATGGTCAGGGTCAGCGAGGCGGATGGCAGCAGCTTTTCCGCGGTCGCGGCGGGCATGGTGATGGCGGAAGGCTCCGTCATCTTGCCGGATCCGGCGAACTGGACGCTGATCTTGCTGTTGGCGCGGCCAGGCCCGGAGCCGATCGTGATGGTCCAGCCTTCCACGGCGCAACCCACCGCCATGCGGTCGATGACCACGCCGGCGCCGGGGCGGATCTGCTCGATGAAGGAGAAGTACGGCAGTTCCGCCGCATCGCCATTGGCCGGAATCAGCGGAGTGCAGGTGTAAGTGAAGTTCGGGTTCGAACCCGACTTCACCACCTTGCCGAGGCCGAAGCACATGGCCCACGCCGCGATCTCCGCGCTCAGATACTTCTCAATCGTGCCGCCCACGTCGTAGGCGGTCTTGAACGTGGTGGTCGGGAACTCGTGGCCCTTGCCGTACTCCTCGGCGTCGTTCTCGACGTTGAGCTTCGGGTTCGCGAGCTGCGCGTTGAGCTTCTTCAACTGCCAGACGTTCGCGACCAGATTGGCGGTCGCGATGTCGGTCTGCTTGCCCTTGCCGAACCCGATCAGTACTTCCTGCAGCCTAGTCGTGGACATTCGTCGTTACCTCCTCTGTGGCCGGCGGCTCGCACTGGCTCCAGCCGGCCACCATGAGCGGCGTGAGCACCTCCGGCTTCGCTTCAACCTTCCGAATCTCGCCTTCGCCAAATGGCGGGCGCATGTAGACAAACTCAGTCATCGCCCATCTCCGTGAATGAAAGTGGCACTTCGAAGTAATCCAGCCCCTCCGCGTCCGACTGGCGCTGAATCATGGGGATGTCCATCGGGTAACAGGACGGGTGGACCGTGGCGTTGAGCATGACGACACCCGTTCCGGTCGGCACCCCCTTCGTGATCAGCCGGAACAGACGGTAGTAGGCGGTGCCCACCGTCGCCTCTTCCTTTGCCCGCAGGAACAACGTGACCTGGTGCTTCCAGACGTCCACGCCACCGAACGCGCCGGGCTGCGTCCCCTGCCAGACCGCCATGATCGACGGCGCGGGCATGTTGTGGATGGCGTGCACCAGGCTGATGTTCTTCGGGTACGAGTCGTGATACGGATAGATGCGAGCCGCATCGCCGCCCATCTCGGTGACGAGCTCCGGGATGTCGCGGAGCAGCGCGACCAGGTTGTTCACGATTGCGGAGGTATCGATCATAGTTGCTTACCGCCGAGCTGCTTTTCGAGCACGAGCCGCGGCGCCGCTTCGATCAGGACGCGGTTCGTGGCGTCCACCACGGCGGTCTTGTTCTTCGGCGAGAACACGATCCACGGTTCGATCTTGTTCGTGATCCAGGCCTTGATGCGGTCTTTACGGGTCGAGTTGCTGGCCTTCGCCCGGTTCTCGCTGACGGTTCGGACCTGGAAGTTCCGCAGCATGTCGCCCGAGAGCATCAGGTTCCGGCGATTGCCTTTCCCGAGCTTGGTCTTCCAGATGGCGTACCGCTTCGTGAGCGGCTTCGCGGAGGAATCGGTCGGCCCCTCGGCCGCAGCCAGACGGTTCTTCACCGCCGCCACACCCACGTTGCCGATCTTGAACATCTGGGTCTGGCGGAAGTTCAGCCGGTCCAGCCGGATCTGCTTCTTCTGGTAGACACGAACCGATGGCATCGGAGCCTCACTACTGGGCCCGCAAGGAGAGCCAGGCGCCGCCGGTCGGGTCGGTCATCACCTGGAAGACGGTGTAGGCCGTACCGTTGACGGTCGCTTCATCGCCCTGTTCCGGGCGCGCCGGGAGATCGGCCACACAGATGAAGAGGCGCGCGTACACCGCGTCCTGATGCCGCTCCGTGTCGGTATCCTTCTGCAACACGCCGGAAAGCTGGACCGGGGCACCGCCGGCGGCCCGCTGGTACGACACGGCGGAGCCGAACGCGCCGACGCACGCCCGGTTGAGCGCGGCAAAGGGATCGGCCATGTCAGAACGTGTGGACCCGGTATCCGACCTTAACCTTCATCGTGGCGTCGTTCGCGGCATTGCCCGCGATCTCTCCGGCCCCCAGGTTGTGCAGCACGAGGGGCTGGTTCTCGCACGCCGAACGCGCCGCTATCGGGTCGAGCTTCTGGACGCCATAAGTGATCTGATCCGCAGCCTGATCGATGAAGCCGGTGGTCTCGATGGTCTGAGACACCTGCACGCCGGCGCCGTCCTTGTACCGGACCGCCAGGTTCGCCGTCGCCTCCGTGAGCACGTTGGTCCCGGCCTTCAGCATCAGCACCGCCGACAGGAACTCGATTACCTTGCCCGTGCCCGGCGCGGCAACCAGCGTCTTCGGCGTGGCCCGAAGGGCCTTGATGTCGCCGTTCGTGAGCGCCACATCGGCCCACCGCAGGTCGCTCGCGCCCTGAGAAAGCAGCGCCACGTTGACCTTTCCCTTAAACTTTTGCGCGCCCATGAGGCTTCTCCTTCCGAGGTTTGGATTGAGCATTCGCGGAAGGCTCGACCATCGTGATCTTCCGCAGTTCGAACAACTGCCGCAGTTGCCGCAGGTACAAGCGGGCCTGGCCCGGTTCGGCCGGAGGTGGCGGCATCACCTCCCCCGGCTTCATCGGGATGCCCTTGAATACCGGCAGGCGCGCGGTGGCAAGGAATCGGGCCGAAGGGTCGAACTTCGGCAAAGCGCGGTAAGCCATCGGTGCCTCCCTACGCGATCGCGCCGGAGAAGAAGTAGCCCAACTCCGAGGCGACGAGTTTCGTGTCGAAGGCCATCTCGATCTCGACGATGTCGCTGGCGATGATCTCCCAGCGGTACCGCTTGACCCGGTTGCCTTCGTTGCCAGCGCCCAGGTAGCCGGTCCAGGCGAACGTGTAGGCAGCCGACGGCGTGAGCAGGCCGGGATTCGGCGCGACGTTGCAGAGCAGGCCGTTCTTGCCGCCGATGAAGGAGTGGGTGGCCGTCTGACCCTCGGCCGCCGTGTTCTCGATGGCGCCCATCACCAGGATGCGGTCCAGTTCGAGGATGGCGGCGAGCGCCTCGCGGGTGATGCGCGCCGGGCCGCCGTTGGTCTGGCCGTACTTCACGCGGTCCACCAGGTCGGGATGGTCCACGAGCTTCAGCCACACCGGTTCGGACAGCACCAGCGTGTTGGCCGGGTAGCCGGTGGCCTGCTTGATGGCGAGTTTGCCGGCGCGGATGTCCTCGATGGGGTTCGAGGCGGGGTCGTTCCACTGCAGGAACTGGCTTCCCGTCGGGCCGGAGGCGACGCCGGTCATGTCGGTGCCCCACTTACCGGACGAGAAGAGGTTGGCGGCGAAGATCTTCTCGCGCCGGATGAGCGCCTGCTGCGAGAGGAACTCGGTGGCATCGCGGTCCATATTGAGCACCGCGTCGGCGTTGCCACGAAGCTGGTCGGGGATCGGCTTGGCCTCGGCCCACACTTCGGCGAAGTAGGTGGGCGTGTTGTCGAGCCGGTAGCCCGTGCTGGCGGCCGGAGTGCCGGGCGCGCGCTTCTGCATCTGGTCGCGGAAGAAGTCGCCGCGGTTGTAGACGTAGTAGCGGTCGCTTTGCTTGGCAACTGGAATCACCGGGCACACCTGCGCGGCCACGAACTGATCCTGCTGCTGGAGATACGCGATGCTGATCTGCGTCAGCGGCGTATTTACGTGAACATCACCGGGAGTCGGCGTGTACATATCGTTTCAATGCTCCTTTTCGTTTGGATTGCCCGCCGCTACCGCTGAAGGATCAGCAGTGCCGGGATGATGTCGTTGGCGACGCCCGCCGAGAGTGCCCTGGCGAGGATCTTGCCGCTGGACTGTGTGATCGCCAGACCGCTCGCGTTCGCCTCGAGCAGCACGCCGTTGGCGACCGTGCCGCCCAACTGGATGCGCGCGATCTGCCCGGGCATGGTCTGGAGGGCGCACGCGCGGCCCTGCAAATCGGGCTTGTTGGCGATGACGCCGTCGGCGGCAAGGCCCGCGCCAACTACCGCCACCTGCCCGCTCGCGTTGATCGCGCCGAAATAGAACTGCTTCGCCGAGAGATCCGTGCTCGCGGGTACCGATACCGTTTGCGTTCCGACTTCGAAAGCCATTTCTGATTACTCCTTTCCGTGTTGGGATCTGGCTCGCTTAGTTCGGCCTGGGAGCCGACTTCTCCGCGAGGTACTGCTGGTAGAGCGCCGGATTCGCCTTCAGAGCCTCCGCGTAGCCTTGAGAAAACGTGATGCCCTTCGAGGCGGCGAGGTTCGCGGCGGCCGCATTGAGCTGCGATTCCGCGCCGACCGGCGCGGCCTGGACGTGCGACTGCACCGCCGTCCGCTGCGACTCCTGCGCCTTCGCGGCCAGGAGAGCGTCGCGGACCTGCGCCGCCGTCATTTTTTTGGCGATGGCCTCCGACAGGTACTCCGGCTTGCCGGCCAGGTTGCACATCGCCGCGATCTCTTCGTACTCCGCGCGGAGCTTCGCTTCGATGGCCGCGGCATCCGGCACGGTCGCGGCGGTAACGGGTGCCGGAGCCTCAGCCGCCGGTTTCGTCTCGGCGGGCGCCACCGGAGCGGCGGGGGCGTCTGCCATCTGCTTATGAACGTCTTCCATGGGGGAATCCTCCTTCGTGATTTGCGCCTCGGCAGACGCCGCGACGCGAGAGCGTCTGAACACCCGCGCCGCCTCAGTCACCGCGGCAAGGGCATCGTCAAAAGTTCCGACCTGGTCGGCGAGGCCCGCGCTGATCGCCTTCTCGCCGTAGAACAGCCCGGCGTCCGTGTTGCGAACCAGCGCGGTCTTCAGGTCCCGGTTCCGGGCGACCGTGGCGGCGAACATGTCGTATAGCCGATCGACTTCGGTTTGCAGGTTGGCGCGGGCATCGTCCGACAACGGCTGGTGAGTCGAGTAATCGTTCTTCCGCGCGCCGGCATAGACCGCCGTGTACTTGCGGCCCATCTTCTCGTCGAAGCCCGACTGATCCATGTGGACCGCAATCACACCGATACTGCCGACGCCGCCCGTGCGGGTTACGAACAGGCGCTGCGCGCTCGAAGCCAGGGCGTATGCGGCCGAGAAGGCTTCGTCGTTGGCGATCGCATAGCAGGGCTTCTCCTGGCTGACCGCGTGAATCTCGTCGGCCAGGTCGAACAGGCCGCCGACTTCACCGCCGGGAGACTCCACGTCCAGCAGGATCCCGCGCACGCGCGGATCGTCGCGCGCCGCCATCAACTGGCTCCGGATACTCTCGTAGGACTGGAGGCCGGATTCCGAGTCGAGCCAACTGGCTCGCTTCACCAGCGTGCCCGAGATCCCGATCACGGCGATGCCATCCGGCGTAACGGTGCCGGCATCGGGCAGCAAGTCGTCATCGCCGTCGTCGTCCATGGGCATCGACACAACCACCGGTATTCCCTCGAGCACGACTGGCTCGCGAAGCCCGATACGTGGACCGATGGCCTCCAGAATCACCGAGAGCTTCTGCGGGTGAATCGCCAGAGGCACACCGAAGACCCGCGCCGCGAGATGCGGCAGATAGTTCGCTTTCACTGGACCGTCTCCTTGTTGCCTTGGTCTCCAGCAGCTTCGGGATCGACCGCCTCCACCTTCTGCGCGCCGCGCGCGTCGGTCCGGCGCGGGTCGGAGTCGAGGATGAGGCCAAGCCCATCGGCGCGTTTGTTGTCGCGGGCGATCTGGCGATCCACCTCTTCCTCGTCCATGCCCATCTCGTTGATGGCCATGCCGCGCGACTTCAGGCCGGCGCGGATGGAGATGATTTCGGCCTTCACGTCCTTCTCCGGATCGACCCAAGCCCACTTCGGCGTGTGCCATTCCACCGCAAGGTAGTCGGCGCGGTTCGCCTGGTAGTCCCGAGCATCCAACTGACCGGCGAGAACAGCCTGCTCGATGAACGCCCGCCACGTCGGGCGGCAGAACTGGAAGATGAAGACTCCGTACTGGATCTGTTCGCAGAGACGCCGGAAGGACAAGATGCCCGCGCGGATCGACGAGTAGTTGGTCTGGGACAGGTCGCCCGTCATCATGTCGTACGGCAAACCGAGGCCGGCGCCGATGCGCAGCAGCGTCTGCCGCTCGAAAGCCAGGTAGTTGCCCCCCACATCGGCGGGTTCGGTAAACCGGACGTCCTCTCCCGGCTCCAGTTCCTGCATGGTGCCGGCCTCGAGCGTGGCCACCTGCACGCCCTGTTCGTTCGGCGCGGCTGCGCCTCCCGCGTCGGTAGTCTGCTGGTCGCTGGCGTTCGGGAAGAACGGATCGTCCGGGTTGGTGCGGACGATGAACGCCATCATCATGGCGGCGAACTTCTTGCGCAGCAGCTCGGCGTCGTCGTACTGATCGAGTTCCCACAGGCGCACCAGAGCGTTCGCGAGCCAGGGCATACCGCGGATTTGGCCGGGCCGGAGGGGCCGGAACAGGTGCATCACCTCGTCCGCCGGGACGCGAACCAGATCGAGAGCGTTCGGGAAGAACAGCCGCTCGCCGGGGTGCTCTTTGTAGAAGTAGTACGCTGTCCGCCGGTTGCTGGTATCGAACTCGATCGAGGAGCGGACCACGTTGTTGGCCGGCGTGTCCGGAGTTGGCCGCGCCAGGTAGTACGGGAGTTGCTCGGACTCGATCAACTGTAGTTGCAGCGGAATCGCCAGGCCGTCGCGCATCGAGCGCGCGTACTTGCGGACGAAACACTCGCCGCCCTCCACCATGGAGCGGAACGCCAGCGACTGGAGACCATAGATATCGGTGGTGGCGGTCGCATCGGCCTCGCTCACCCACGCCGACCAGAGCTTCTGGATCTTCTCTTTCGTCGCCTCGGCGGGGTGGAGTGATTGCGGTTTGATGCCGTTGCCGACGGCGTTGCAAACCCACTCGTCCACCGCCTTGGCTGCCCAGCCATCCTTGCGGACCAGGTCGCGGGAGCGCGCCACCAGTTGGTCGGCGCTCTGGTACCAGACCGAGTTGATGGCATCGCGCGTGGCCGTCCAAGCGCCAAGCCGACGCCCGTTGGTCGCGCCCTCGTAAGGGAAGCCGGACGCCCCACGCACCGGCGGTCCGGCGGGCGCGGCACCACCGCCCCGCTTGAAGCGGGTCAGAAATGATCCGAAGTTGAACAAGGGTCAGAAGCCTTTGCTGGACGACATCCGGTACTGTCGGGTGCGCTTGCCCGACTGCTGATTCAATGCGCTCTGCACGACCGCAATCGCGCGCTGCAATTCCTGGACCGAACGGTACGTGACGCCGCGACCCTCATAGGTGACCGTCAGCGTGCCAGAGGCCAGCGCCTCCTGCAGCGCATCGAGATGGGTCTGGGTGTACGCCATCAGAGGAACCTGCCGCGGACTTTCCTGCCGCCACGGCGCATGGGCGGCACTGCCTGAGGCGCAACGGGAGCCGCCACAGACTGCGGATGCCCGACGCGCTCTTCCACAGCCTGCCAGTGCCTATCCTGGTACCGGTCAAGGCCGACCCGGGCCGCGGCCGCACGCGCGTAGACCCGGCAGTCCAGAGCCTCGTTCCGCTCGCGCATCTTCTGCCACTCGTGCCGCCGGTAGCCCTTCACGATCTTCGTGACGAGCTGCTCGGCAGTGATCTGTTTGAAGTACTCCTCGCTGTACTTCGGGAAGTGGCAGTAGCCCGGCGGAAACGGCACGCCGGCGGCCAGGTCCTCATCAGTGGGCCTGTCAAGCCGAAGCCACCGGTACAGTTCTTCCTTCGCCATGCCGGAGTTCACCGGCCAGACACGGACGCCCCGCTTCAACTTGGCACCCAGCGGTCCAACCTCGACCGGCGATGCCGAGCCGACGAGCGCGGGGGCACGCGAGTCACCCTTGATTACCAGCACGCGGCCGCCCTGGCGCCGGGCCCACTGGTACACCTCGGTGGTGGCGAAGCCGGAATCCACCGCCAGTTGCAGAATCGGCAGCTCGACCCCGCTCGCCGCCGGATACGTTTCGTTCAGCAGCGCACCCAACTTCTCCCATACCGCCGTCCGCGAGGTGTCGCCTTCGAAGACGCGGTAATCCACGGACCACGACTCCTTGCCGCGCCCGTAAGCCACTACCTCAACTTCAATGCGGTCCTTCTGCACGTCCGCGCAGGCGACAAGGAAGAGGCCGCCACGCGGGACCGTCCCGACCTTGTACGACTCGCGCCGGTCGTACAGCTTCTGCCAGTCCGGAGCCTCGCCCAGCAGCGTCCACGTTTCACCCAGGACGGTATTGACGAAGACCTGCAGCAGCGCGGGGTTCTTCTGAGCCTGCTCGAAGTACTTCGCGGCGTCGGACCAGGCGAACCATCCGACCGGCGAGTAGAGGCTCGACAGATGGAAACCTGCCGTGCGCCCGTCGCCCGCTGCTGCGCCCCGCCATTGCCCGCGCGGCAGCATCCACTGCTTCTGGTGGTTCTGGATCTCCTGCCGGCAGTGCTCGCAGACGTAAACCGCTTTCTCCGGCTGGCCCTTCGGCCACCGGAGTTGCGCAAACTTGAGAACCTGGAACTCCCGGCAGACCGGGCACGGCACCCAGTAGCGGCGTTGGTCGCTCTCTTCGAACGCCGCCTCGATCCGGCTCATGCCGGTGATCTTCGGCGTCGAGCACAGGAACACCTTGCGCCGGGCGAAGGTGCGCGTGCGCGCCATTGCCAGGTTGACCGGATCTCCCTCGCCCTCGACGTCGCCCGGGTAGGCGTCCACCTCGTCGAGGAACAGGAAGCGCGCCGCCATGGAGCGGAGGCCAACCGCACTGTTCGCCCCGGTCATCACCAGCACGCCGCCGGGAAACTCCTTCGAGAGGACGGTGTTTCCCGAGTCTCGCGACCGCGGACTCTGCACCAGTTCCCGCAGCACGTCCGACTCCTCGATCAGCGGGTCAACCCGCTGCTTCGAGTTGCGCTTGGCCATCTCGACCGTGGGTTGCACGGCCATCATCGGCCCGGAGCCTGGTGGATGATGTAGCCGATCCAGTTATTGCCGCACTCCGTGCCCCCGATCTGCGCGCCCTTCATGAACACCACGCGCTCCACGGTCGAGGACGGCGAGAGGCAGTCCATGATCTCCCGCAGGTACGGCGTGCGATCGGTGCGCCAAGGACCCGGCTCTGCGGAAGCGCGTTGCGACAACTTCCGGTACTTGTCGGCCCACTGCGAGATGGTCAGCAGAGGATCCGGCCGCGCGCCGGCGGCTGCCGCCGCGTAGTAGATCTCTTCAGCGGTAGGCGGCATCCGCAAACTCCTCGAGGGCGCCTCGGATCTCGGCCAGCAGAATGCCGTGAACCTTTCCCATGTCGATACCCTTCACCAGGTCCGGATCAAGACCGGCGGCGCGGATCGCTTTCCGGATCTCCGCGATGAGCGCACCAACAACCCGGTCCGGGATGTTGAGCATCCGGTCGCGGAACATCCGGAAGAGATTGAAGGCGGCAACGGAGACCTCGTCGGCATTGATGAGCTTCTTGATACGCTCTTCGTAGTCAATCTTCGCCAGCCGTGCCTCGTAGTGCGCGATGATGGCCCGTGCCTTGGCGTAGTCGAACGTCCCGCTGGCCACTGCCTCCGCGCGCGGGTGCTCCATCGGCGGTGGCGCGGGCGGCGCACTGGCGGCGGTTCGCCTTACTTTCGGTCCCGTGTTGCGCTCCCAATCCGCATCGGCCTGTCCGGCGTCGATCTTCCCGTCCGGCGTGGTCTGAATCCGCCCGGATTGGATCGCCTTTTGCACAGCCTTGAGCGTCACACCGCGATGTTTCGCGTAGGCCCGCAGACTTACCGCCGCCATTGAATCTTTTCTCCGGGAAATCGACCTTGGGCCTTGCTATTCGGCCCGACGGAAGTGATGTATGTCATCGATGCCACGGACCATCAAGACCACCAAGCAAACCGCCGCCGCCTGCTACGCGGAACGCCACACCGAGTGCCAGGACCTGCTGAAGCGCATCGCCAGCCGCCTGGAACAGCACAAGAAGGACCAGGCCCAGGAGCCCGCCAACTGGGGGTACCCGGGCGACCTGGGGCGCGTTACTGAGGAACTCGCTTACGTCCTCGCCAGCCTCGGCGACCGCAGCGCGGTGGACCAGAAAGGACTGGAGTACTGAGCCATGCAGAAGCACAACATCAAGGTCGGATCGACCTACATCGTCAAGGTCAGCGGCACGCTGGCCAAAGTCCGCATCACCCGCGAGCACGCCCGTGGCGGGTGGTACGGAACCAACCTGGCCACCGGCCGCGAGATCCGCATCCGGACGGCCGCACGCCTCCGCTCGGAGGTGCCTCCCGCGCCGGCAATCACAGAGGACGAAGCACGCCGGATCGTCGACGAGATCGAGTTTTGAATCAGGAGAAGACCATGCCCACGTTCGCAATCGCTACCGACAACAACATCACCGCCTTCACCGCCGCCGAGCAGGTTCCCGAAGGCCAAGACCATTTCGCCACCGAGAAAGAGTTCGCCAAGCTCTCCTCCGACTGGCCCATCAACCGCTTCGCCGAGGTCTGGAACGGCTTCGCTGGGGTGGTCCCCTTCGACAGCCTCAAGCCGGTCAAGAAGTTCACGGACCGCAAAACGGCGGTCAACCGGATCTGGAAGGCCATCCAGGCACTGACGCCCGCCCCCGCGCAACCGGGCGCCCCAGCCGCGCAGAAGAGGGCCAAGGCAACCAAACAGGCCAGCCGCAAAGACGACGCCACGGGGGCCGAAGGGGCGCGCGACGGCAGCAAGAAGGCCATCGTACTCGAACTGATCCGGCGCGCGGATGGCGCGAGTCTCAAGGAGATCATGGACGCGACCTCGTGGCAGGCGCATAGTGTGCGCGGATTCATCTCGGGCAGCCTCGGTAAGAAGATGGGCCTCACGGTCGAGTCCTTCAAGCGCTCCGATGGCGAACGCGCCTACCGCACCGCGTAGGCAAAGCCAAGCGCGAACCCGCCGCCGGCCTCACCCGCCGGCGGCGTTTCTTTTCCGGAGCATTTCCACGAGAGCCTCCAGCCGCGCGTGGACGTTCTCTTCGCGCAACTTGCACTCGCCGGCGCGCACGTACGTCCCGTTGATCCGGGTGATGATGCGGTTTTCGAGTTCCGCGAGTTCCTTGCGGACCTCGGCCAGCAGTGCCCGGTTCTGCAATCCGACGAATGCGCCGATCAGCCCTGACACGAGGCCGCTCACGGGGATCAGGAGACGAAGAATTTGCTCTTCCATGGAAGCCTTTCAAGAATTCGCAGCTCGGTCGACCAGTCCGACAGAGCCAGGCAAAGCCCCATCAAATCGAGGTGGCCGTTTCGTATTTCCCGCTCGATGGCCGCGAGTTCCCGGCGGCAGCGGTCGATTCACGCGGCGACGTTGAGCCGCTCGGCCGCCAGTTCCTGGAATGGCCGGCCATCGCCCTCGAGCACGGCGCGTTTCCCACTGAAGTCCTGCCAGCGCCGGACGATGACGTCGCAATACTTCGGCTCCAACTCAATCAGCCGCGCCTGGCGGCCGGCCTTCTCGCACGCGATGAGCGTCGTGCCGGAGCCGCCGAACGGATCCAGCACGGTGTCGCGGCCCTTGCTGCTGTTGCGAATGCCGCGCTCCACCAACTCGACCGGCTTCATAGTGGGGTGCAGATCGTTCACGACCGGCTTCTTTACGAACCAGACGTCGCCCTGGTCGCGGGCTCCGCACCAGAAGTGGTCCGTACCTTCCTTCCAGCCGTACAGGATCGGTTCGTACTGGCGTTGATAATCCGATCGCCCCATCGTGAACGTGTTCTTCGCCCAGATGACGAACGTGGACCAGTGGCCGCCCGCCTCGCGGAACGCCTTCTGCAGCGTGTGCAACTCCGAAGACGACATGCACACGTAGATGGCTCCCTTGGTCACGGCCAGGATGTTGGCGCAGGCATCCCGGAGGAACTGCTCGAAGTCCTGACCCAGGTTGTCATTGGCGATCTTGCGCTTCTTGCCGCGGAGTTTGTCCTTCATAGTCGCGCCGTAGTTCACGTTGTACGGCGGGTCGCAAAAGGCCATGTCCGCCAGGCCGCCGGCCAGGACCTTCTCCACGGCCTCCATCTGCGTGGCATCGCCGCATAGCAGCCGGTGCTCCCCGAGGATCCACACATCGCCGGGAACGGAAACGGCGGTCTCCGGAGTCTCGGGCACAGCGTCATCGTCGGTGTTGCCGGCGTGAACGGCTTCGGTGTCGCGCAGGAGATCCTCAAGCTCGTCGTCGGTGAACCCAACCACGTCGAGGTTGAAACCGTCCTCCTCGAGCGCGGTCAGTTCCACCCGGAGCATCTCTTCGTCCCATCCGGCATTGAGTGCCAGCCGGTTGTCGGCCAGCACCAGCGCGCGCCGTTGGGATTCAGTCAGGTGATCGAGAACAATAACCGGAACCTCAGTCATGCCGAGTTTCCGGGCAGCCAGCAGGCGGGCGTGGCCGGCGATGACGATTCCGTCGGCGCCGGCAAGTATGGGGTTGGTCCACCCGAACTCGGCAATCGATGCCGCGATTTGGGCGACCTGGTCGTCACTATGCGTGCGCGCATTCCGGGCGTAAGGAATGAGCTTCTCGACCGGCCACGTTACCACCTGCAGGTTCGTCATACGTTTTTGGTTTGAGGGGCTTTCTGGAACAGGCCGAGCGCGTTGTGCAGATCGACGATCTTGCCGATCATCGGCACGACCACGGCAACCAGTTTGTCCCAGCTGAATTGCTTCGCCAGGTCCGTGCTCCCGTCATAGGCAGACTTGAGCACGGCGAGCACGAGTTCCAGTTTCTTGTTCCCCTGGCCGGGCAGCGGGATCGCTTGCTCGACGGCTTGGACCGCAGCGAGGACCAGGGGGAAGATTTTGAGGATGATGAGCAGGGTGTTCATCGATTTGGGCTCCAGTGAAAAGTTGGGGCGGCCGGAGGACCGCCCCGATTCGGAGGGATCAGCTACGCCGCCGTCTTCGGCTGCGCCTGATTGACGACGTTGGCGATCGCCGTGCTCGCGGTGGTCATGGCCTGTACGATCTGCTGCAGGGTGGCGAGCACCGGCGTGATGGTGGCGTCCACCTGCTTGGCAACGGCGGCGGCCACGGCCTGGGCATCCACGCCCAACGCCGGCGGCGCTCACGTCGGTAGCGCGGTTGGCAGGAACGGCGCCCGCGGTGAGGTTCGAACCCGCGCCACGAGTGACCGGGTTGAGTTCGTCGGTCCACAGCGCATCGGCTGCGACGTCGGCGTGCCGGACGGCCTGCTTCCCGATCATGTTGGCGGTCTCGACCGCGTTCTGCAGGGCCTGCGACGCGATCTGGTTCAGGCGGGTCTGCTCGATCAGGGACTGACGCGCGGCCTGGATGTCCAGGTCCTGATACACGTCGTAGGTCCGCTTGATGTTGGCGTACGTCACCCGCTGGTTCTCGTTGTGGGCGGCGCCGCCGGTGGCGTTCGCGTTCTTGAACGATTCGTCCGTCCCGGTCTCGAACTCGCGTTCGCCCTGGTTCGGAGTGGCTACTTCGGGCATGCTGGTTTTCTCCTTGCGAATGAATGAAATGGAACTGCGGATCAGGAAGCCTTGCGGCTCCCGTAGAAAGGCGCCGGACCGTGGTGCTGGATCCGGCGCGCGTCACGAAGCCTGGGTTGTCGACCTGGTCGCCAAGCACACCACGCGCGGCGGCGACGGCGGCCATCTGCTCTCCGGTCCCTGCGAGGATGGGTTCCGCGCCGGCAAGGTTGGCCATGCGACGCAGGATCACATCGCAGTAGGCCGGGCTGATCTCGATGCCAAATCCGACCCGGTCGAGCACGTGCGCGGCGGCCATGGTGGTGCCGCTGCCGAGGAACGGATCGAAGACGATGTCGCGGGCGTCCGAGAACGCCTTCAGGAAGAACTCGACCAGCGCCCGAGGAAAGGGAGCGGAGTGTGATCCCTGACCGCTCTCGGACTTCACCTCGACCACGTTGCTCGGCCGCGCGATACCTGTGAAGCGGCCATCGGCGTCGTCAGCCTCCGGCTGCCCGGCGGCCGACCCACGCGCGCCGGTGCCGAGTAGCCCGCTCCCCGAAGTCGATTTCGGGTTGTTGGGCGAGTAATCGAAGCAGTCTTCCGACACGTGGCCGACCGCCTTCGGCCTGAACTTGATTTCCGGTTTGCGGCAGAAGTGGAAGACAGGCTCCCAGGCGTTCTTGAAGCGATTGCCCCAACCGCCTGGCACGCCGTTATCGGTCTTGCGCCAGCAGAATTCATCCACGAAGCGCCAGCCCCACTGCCGCCGATGCGCGATGACGAGGTCTTTCACGTACAGACTGCGCTCCCCGTCGCCGGCATGCTCCTTGATGTTGAGGAAGTAGGATCCATCGGCGGCCAGGATCGCCGCGATGTTGGCGGCGACGTCCCGGAACCAATCGCTGTACTCGTCTGGAGGCACCGGCTTGAAGCCGCTTCCTGGGTCGTACTCCCGCTGGGTCGCGTATGGCGGCGAGGTGATCGCCACATTTGCCCTCGCTCCGTCGAATAAGCGCGCCACCGTGCCGTGATCCCGGCAGTCACCGCAGATCAGGCGATGCTTTCCGATCAACCAGACGTCCCCGGGCCGCGTGACCGGCTCCACGGGCGCCTCGGGGATCTCTTCCTGGGCTTCTTCGGCGGGCGCATCCGGCGTTTCCACATCCGCCAGCAGCCTGGCCACCTCTTCTTCGGAGAAGCCAAGCAGTTCGAGCGCAACGTCCTGGTCCTGGAGCTCGCCCAATTCGATCCGGAGTGCTTCTTCATCCCACCCCGCCAGTTCGGCCAGCTTGTTGTCGGCCAGGATGTACGCCCGCTTCTGTGTTTCGGTGAGGTGATCGAGCACCACCACCGGCACCTGATCGAGATTCAGCTTCCGCGCGGCCAGCACGCGCCCATGTCCGGCGATGATGCCGGCGTTGGTATCCACCAGGACCGGATTGTTGAAGCCGAACTCCGCGATGCTCGCTGCGATCTGGGCAACCTGGGCATCGGAGTGCGTCCGCGCGTTCCGCACGTACGCGATCAGCTTACCCACCGGCCAGAATTCGATGCGCTTGGCCATCGCCGGGGCGGTCACCGGACAGCCTCCGTGCCATGACGACCCGACGACCCGAGGTGACGACCACAATTCATGTCAGACGCTAGCGAAATCGTGCCATCGTGCAACGCGCCGCCCGCCTTCGCCCGGAAGTACCTATTGACGACGATGGCGCGCTGGCTCGCTCCTGCAGTGGTGCCGTGAAGAGCAGTATTGTAGAGAGCTATGGTGACTTCGGAAGATCTGGCCATCCTCAGACAAGGAGTGAAGACATGGAACGGCTGGCGAAGAGAGAAGCCCGAACTTCGCCCCGATCTCACAGCAGTAGATCTCTCAAGCGCCGATCTGTCCGAAGTTGATTTCCATGGGGTGCGGCTCGACAATGCAAGCCTCGTAGAAGCAAATCTTTCTCGCGCGGACTTGCGGAACTGCTCCGCTACCCATGCGAAGCTGCATCGAGCGGTCTTGATCGAAGCTGATATCCAGCAGGCCGACCTGAGAGGTGCAGAGTTCATTGATGCGGAGCTTCTCAGAGCGAACCTGAATAGGGCAGACCTCAACGGAGCGAGCTTGATCGGCACTGACCTCCGTGGAGGTTGTCTAACGAATACGGTCTTGACTGGCGCTATATTCTGGGCAACACGCCTTGCCGATGCTGATGTGACGAACGCTTCGTTCGGCTGGACCGGCTTCAACAATGTTGACTTGAGCGTAGCGAAGGGGCTAGAAAGCGTTGGTCACCGCGGTCCTTCAAGCATCGGACTCGATACCATCTTCAGATCGCGAGGCGAAATCAGCGAGCGATTCCTGCGCGGCGCCGGTGTTCCTGACGCATTCATCGCCTATGCCCGGTCACTTGTCCAAAATGCTGTCCAATTCTACTCCTGCTTCATCAGTTACAGTCACGCCGAAAAGCGGTTCGCCCGCCGATTGCATGACGCTCTACAAGCTCGGGGCATCCGTTGCTGGCTCGACGAAAAGCAACTATTGCCGGGCGATGACATTTACGAACAGGTTGATCGTGGCATCCGGCTATGGGACAAGGTCTTGCTGTGTTGTTCAAAGCATTCACTGACGAGCTGGTGGGTCGATAACGAGATCGATACCGCATTCGAGAAGGAGCGGCAGCTCATGAAGGAGCGTGGCAGAAAGATTCTGGCCCTCGTACCCATTGACCTTGATGGCTACCTCCTGAGCGGTGCGTGGGCGAGTGGAAAGGCCCGGCAGGTCTTGTCTCGCCTGGCTGCGGACTTCTCCGGATGGGAGCAGGACAATCGAAAGTTCGATCAACAGACCGAGGGTCTTGTTCGTGCGCTCAGAGCGGATGACGGCGCGCGAGACAGCGCACCTCCGAGCAGGCTCTAGACCGCCAGATTCCGAACGTGCTCGTCTCCGATGGGCACTGTTTCGCTTGCGTCGCCCTTCGCACCGCAGTCGCCGCACTGGAAGTACTCGCCGGCATCGTGATACCCCGTCTCGCGACAGACGCCGTAGTCGTAATGCTTGATCTCGACGTGGTTGCTTCCGCACTCGGGGCACATGGCTCACACCGCGGGCGCCAGGCAGTCCAGCACGACGCGCAAGAAGATCGGTCGCACCTCGTCGGGCGCGAGGTAGTGCTCGTCGTCGTCGCGGTTGTCGCCCAACGAGCGGAGGCGGTAGCAGCGGTGGCCATCCTCGAGGTGCTGGCGGAAGCAGTACTTCGTGCCCTTGTAGTCGGACAGCAGCGATGGGCGCGCCTCGCCGGGCATCGCATGCAGTGTCGCGCGCTTGACCCGTCCCGCCCGAGTCTTCACGACCCGGGCGATGCGGCCGCACTCGTCTAACCGACGAAGGCGTTTCTCATCGACCCACTGAAGTAGTTCGCCGTCGGCGCTGTAGACGGCAATGTCACGTTGCATCGAAAGTCTCGGATTGAATTGCGTCAGGCTACACGTCGCCTGAAGCCTGATGCGGGAGATGGTTGATGTCGAAGCGTCCCGGCGCTCCGTTATGAGGGGAACGCGATTGGCTCGCGTTCTACGCCAAGACTAAGCATTCCGACATGGGATATGCAAGAACTCTATTCCATTCCGAATCAGACGATTGTGAAAGACTTTGTTTGAAACATTTCTCAGGATGCAGGCAGGCAGTCATCGTAGGCGAGATCTGATAATCTCGCGAGCATGTACGTGCCGACGAAAGAGGAGTTCCTGCAAGGGATACGGGCCTTCAAGCTGAAAGAGCCGAGAGGCACCGTGTACTTCGAAGCGTTGAAGGAACTCCGTGAGGGTTGGGGGGATCCGAAGGCAATGGCCGGCGCAATTGCCATCCTCCTCAGGAGCTGGCACCTGGCATTCTACCGATTCGGCACGTTGGATGATGCCCGCCTCGTGGAGTGCGTCCGTGAGCAACTGCCGGCTTTGGTGGCGATCCGCGAGCGGAACATCGACAGTCTCGACACTGGTGATGAGGAATTGATACGAAACCTGTTCAATGCGTTCCGGACAGCCCTTCGTGGCGGCAAGGGAGGTGTTCAGGAGAGCGGTGTTGCGCCGGCAAAAGCGCTCCATCTCATCGCGCCTGGTTTTCTGCCAATTTGGGATAACGCGATCGCGTATCGCTACGGTTGGGTGCTCATGTGGCCACATGATTACGTGTTTTTCTGCTGGCAGATGAAAGAGATGGCTGCGGCTGTAGCCAGCTATATGAAGCCTGACGATAAATGCACCGTGCTCAAGCGGGTCGACGAATTCAACTATTCCGCGTACACGAAGTATTGGATCTCTGTCGGCCACAAGACCGATTCTGGTCAGCCCGTAGCTTCCGCTGCGGCACCGACAGAACAGGAGGGCTAACTGGTCGGCCTACTCGCCTGGGGCAAGCCGCGCATGCAGGTGGTCCTTCGCTACCAGGATGGTGGCACGGGCGCGACGGGGGCGCCCTGTGCGCCAAAGGCGGCGCGTTTTGGGACCGTGGGAGGATGGGAACGGGATCGTCCTATATAGGGACCGGAATTCTTCGTCCTGAACGAAGAACAGCAAACCAATCCTCCCATAGACCCCATACTCCCAACCGAGTGCGATCACGTGGCTTACCCTGGCAGGATGTGGAGACCATGGTCCCGTACGATCAACGGACAAGAAACAGAGTCTGGACTCCATTTGGTCTCCAGTTGGACTCCACGACCTCTTCCACAGCAAGGGAGAGCGCACGTGTCACGTGCAAGTATTTGAGTCGGTAGGGGATGTTTTGGTGGACCTGGTGAGATTCGAACAAAATCAGACGCCGAAAACACGTAACTTACTGACTTCTCAAAATGCCAAATGGGCCAGATGTGCACAAAAGGAATTCTCGTGGCAC
>Ga0335071_10002106_pt1 | contig 21483 bp, 14 predicted proteins | sample Lox_Sample_15_FD_206724 | JGI IMG/M metagenome (GOLD analysis project Ga0335071, IMG submission 206724) | Soil microbial communities from Loxahatchee National Wildlife Refuge, Florida, United States - Lox_Sample_1.5 | ecosystem: Environmental > Terrestrial > Soil > Wetlands | place: USA... | reverse complement strand
CGCCGCGTCCACCGCCGCGTGCGCCTGTGGGCGCGCGAGCGGCGCGCCCGGGAGCAGGAACGGCAGCGCGTGGAGCCAGTGGAAGCCGGCGCGGCGTTCGACCAGCACGGGCATGCCGCCGATCAGCGCGCCCTCGCGCTCGACCGCCAGGCAGCGCACGCTCATGCCGGGGAGCACGGCGGCCAGCGCCGCCCACAACGCGGGCCGGTGCGCGGGGCCGGCGCCCGGATCGGCCGCGAGCAGTCCCGCCCAGCCCGCCGGGGGCCCGTCGAGGCAGCGGGCGCCGGCCCCCACGGCCGTGGGCTGCACGGTGCGGGGCCTCAGCGCAGCAGCGCGACGCGCACGGTGCGCGCGTGGCCGCCCGCCTCGACACGGACGAAGTACACGCCCGGGTGGACGAGGCTGCCGGAGGCGTCGCGTCCGTCCCAGAACACCTGCCCGTTGCCGCCGTCGAAGCGGTGCAGGCGGCGGCCGCCCGCGTCGTAGACCGCGCCCCGGTAGTCCGTGGCGTTGCCCGCCAGCCGCAGGGTCAGCCCCGCGCCGTTGAGCAGCGCGGGATTGGGGTAGACCTTGACCTCGAGCGAGGGCAGCGGCGGCTGGGGCGGCGGCACGTAGCTGGGCTCGTAGCGGGTCAGGCCGCCCGCCGTGCCGATCCAGACCGCGCCGGTCCGCTGGTCCACGCGGACGGCGCGCACGATGTCGTTCACGAGCGGCGAGTCGAGCGTGGTGAAGTCCTCGCTGGTGCCATCGGGGCGGAACACCCGCACGCCACCCTCGGTGCCGACCCAGACCGAGCCGTCGGGGCCCACGTCGAGCGGCCGGGCCGCGATCTGGTTGGGTGAATTCGGGATCGGGTACTCCTCGGCGGTGGTGACATCCGGGTTGGTCCGCTTCAGGCGCAGCACCGCCCCGGTGGTGAGGACCCAGATGTCGTCGCCGCGGGCGACCAGGCCCTGGATGTCCAACCCCGAGCTGCCCTTGACCACGGCGCTCACCAGGAGGTCGGTGCTCGTCCGGCTCGGCCGGAAGTGCACGATGCCGCCCGGTGAGTATCCGACCCAGACCACGCCGGTGCTGTCCACCGTGAGGCCGTGGATCTTGCCCTTCTCGATCCCGCTGTTGTCGGGGCCGTAGTTGCGCACGTAGCCGCCGGTGGCGACGTCGTAGCGCTCGAGCCCGATGGCCGGGCAGCAGGGCTCGCCGAGCAGGGGCGTGTCCATGCCGAACCAGACGCTCCCGCTGGAGTCGTTCGCCGAGGCCCAGGCCCACGTGTGCCGCATCGAGTCGTCGGGCGCGTGCCACCACTTGTGCTCGACCACGGGCGGATCCTGGTGGTCGTCGAAGTAGTCCAGGGAGTTGGTCCACGCGCCCGCCCACTTGTAGCCCCGCTTGTCGCGCATCAACGCGAACACGTAGCCGGGCGCCGCGAGGGTCGTGTCACAGGTGCCGCAGGGGCTGGTGTCCCAGATCCGCCAGGCGTTGCCGTCGTAGCGGCCGACGCCGGTGGCGAAGCAGCTCACGTAGGTCCAGTCGCCGTCCAGCTCGACGTTGACGACGTCGTTGGACGGCGGGCCGGGCGGCACGGCCGTGGTCCAGGCCTGCCCCGGCTGCCCTGCCAGGAAGATCCCGGAGCCGTTGGCGGCGACGAAGCGGCCGGAGTCGTCCAGCGCGGCCGCGAACAGGCCGGGGCAGATCGGGTCCTTGAGCGGACACGAGACATCGGACTGCAGGCCGCCGTTGACGACCGCCCAGTCGGTCCCGCTCCAGCGGTAGATGCCCTGCGAGCTGGCGGCGATCGCCACGCCGCGCGAGTCCCCCAGGCGCGCGACGCTGCCGATGTCGGCCAACTCCTGCCAGCGCGCCCCGGCATCGTCCCAGCGGAACGTGGTCTGGTAGGCGAGCGCGAACAGGTCGGTGCCGCTGGCGGCCAGCGCGGCCACCGGACCGGGCAGCCCGGCGCTGGCCGTCCCCCACAGCGAGAGCCCGGTCGAGAGCCGGCTGACGTAGACCCCGACCGGGGTCCCTACCCAGAGCGTGTCGCCCCGCACCGCCAGGCCCGTGATGTGGTTGTCGGCGAAGGGCGAGGGATTCACCCCGTCGGGGAGGCGGCCCGCGACCTCCTGGCCGTCCCACAGCGCGAGGCCGCCGGCGGTGCCGATCCAGAGCGTGTCGCCCTGCGCGCGCAGCACGCTGACGCTGTCGGAGGGCAGTCCGTCGAACGCGTTCAACAGGCCCCAGGTCTCGCGGTCGCGCTCGAGCCGGCTCACGCCCGCGTTCTGCGTCGCCGCCCACAGGCGCCCGCTGCGGTCCATCGCCAGCGCCATGACGCGGTTGCTCGCGAGCCCGCTCGGCTGCTTGCTGAACGTCTCGAACGTGCCGCTCGAGCGCAGGTAGCGCAGCAGCCCGGTGTCGAGCGTGCCGCACCAGACGGTGTCCCCGCTCGCCAGCATGCCGAGATAGCGGTAGGGCCGCGCCAGCGTGGTCCAGCGCACGGCCGCCGCGGAGGGCCCGGCGAACAGTCCCAGCAGCAGCAGGGCACGCAGCACGGCAGGCACGTTCATGGCACGCATGCGGATCACTCGATGCGGCCGAGGATGGACATCAGGCGCAGGCGCCACACCAGGCCCGCGGCCTCCCAGATGATGCGCCGGTTCATCTTCGACACGCCGGCGCGGCGGTCCGTGAAGACGATCGGGATCTCGCGGATGCGGAACCCCTTCTTCCAGCACTTGAAGCTCATCTCGATCTGGAAAGCGTAGCCGTCGGAGGCCACCCTGTCGAGCCTCACGGCTTCGAGGGCCCGGCGCCGGAAGCACTTGAATCCGCCGGTCGCGTCGTGCACCGGCAGCCCGGTGACGACCCGGGTGTAGAGGTTCGCGGTGTACGAGAGGATGAGCCGGTCGAGCGGCCAGTTCACCACCGCCACCTTGCCGTTCAGGTAGCGCGAGCCCAGCACCAGGTCGGCGTCCACGGCGGCATCGAGGAAGCGCGGGATGACGGCCGGGTCGTGCGAGAAATCCGCGTCCATCTCGAAGATGAACTCGGCGCCGTGCTCGAGCGCGTAGCGGAACCCGTCCCGGTAGGCCGAGCCCAGGCCCAGCTTGCCCGGGCGCTGCAGCAGGTGGACGCGCGGCTCGCGCTCCATCCACGCCTTCACCACATCGGCCGTGCCGTCGGGCGATCCGTCATCCACCACCAGCACGTCCACAGCGCAGGGCAGCTCGAGCAGCCGCCCGATCATCTCGCCGATGTTCTCGCGCTCGTTGTAGGTCGGGATGATGATCAGCTTCTCCACCTAGGCGACCTCCCCCCCCGGCGCCGCGACCGGCGCGGTCCGCGCCCTGCGGCCCTGCCACCACGCCCCGGCGAATCCGGCCAGCACCACGAGCAGGCTCAGGAGCGAGACCAGGAGCCCGCGGCGGACGGCCGGCGACTCGTAGCGGAAGACGACCTCGTGCCTCCCGGCGGGCACGGCCACGGCGCGCAGAAGGTAGTCGGCCTTGAGGATCTCGGTCCGCCTGCCGTCCACGCGCGCGGTCCAGTCGGGATACCAGAGATCGGCGAGCCGCAGCAGCGCCGGCCCCGGGGTCTCGACGTCCACGGTCACGTCGTTCAGCCGGTAGGACCGCATGCGCACCTGCCCGCCCGCGATTGGCCCGAGCGTCAGCCCCGGCTCCTTCTCGAGGTAGGTGAACTGCGCCAGGTCGCGCGATCCGAAACGGACCGAGTCGAGGATGGACTTGGCCGGCTGCAGCACCCTGTAGCCGTCCACCAGGGTCGCGCGCGGCAGGGCCGACTGGTTCTCGTAGACGAAGTAGGAACCGTCGTTGTAGACCAGCTTGACGAAACCCGGCGCGTTCGGCAGTTCGCGCTCGACCACCAGGTAGCGGATGTTGAGCAGCCGCATGAAGTCCAGGTTGGTCTGCGCGCTCAGGTCCGCGAAGTCCTGGAAGAGCCGCGGCTTCGCGGCATGGTAGCCGCCCAGCGAGGCGATGCCGTACCCGGCGAAACGGGTGGCGAGCGGGTCATCGGGCGTCATGATGCGGAACGTGCCCGGCGGGCCGACCTTCTCGAGGAACTCGATGACGCCGTCGCGGCCCCCGTAGCTCGTCCGGCGGCTCACCTCGCCGATGGTCGGCTGCATGATGCCGGCGCTCACCGGCCACAGCTCGAACAGCATCAGCACCAGCACGGCCGCGGTGGCCGCGACCGCCGGCAGCCGCCCGCGCCGCGTGAACCAGGCCACGCCCAGCGCGAGCAGGCCCAGCAGGCAGGCGCGCCCCAGCCCGGAGACGAAGCCCTGCCAGGCGACGGCGGCCTGCTCGGCCGAGAACCCGGTCGGGCCGCGGGCCGAGCCCAGGGTCATGCCGCCCTTGTGCGCCAGCGCCATGTGGATGTAGCCGTCGCGCCACAGGCCCTGCCCCATCACCCCCGCGACCAGCGCCAGCGCGAGCAGGCCGCCGAGCACGATCAACAGGTTGCCGACGCGGCGCGCGCGCACGCGCGGCTCGGCCCCCCGGGCATCACCGCCCGGGAGGACGGCGCTCCAGCCCCACGCCGTGCCGAGCGCGACCGCGAGCTGGAACAGCAGGATCACCATGACCGGCACGCGGAACTTGTTGAAGAGCGGCAGGTGGCTGTAGAGGAAGCCGTAGACCGGGACGTAGCGCCCGAAGGAGATCACCAGCGCGAATCCGGCCAGCACCAGCGCGAACACGCGCGGCGCCCCATTGGAAAGGAATGCCGGGATGGCGAACAGCACCGCGATCACGCCCAGGTAGGCGTTCGGGTAGTCGGTGAAGGGCATCCCACCCCAGTAGGTCTCGCCGCCGAAGCCGACCCAGCCCGGCACCAGCACCGAGGGCAGCTCGTAGGGCGCCATGGACCAGGCCGTCGCGTAGTCCATGCCGACGCCGCCGCCCGCCCCGCCGCCGCGGATCGAGTAGCGCGCGTAGTCCTGCAGCGGCAGGCTGTAGAAGCCCGAGATCCCGAAGGCGAGCGCGGCCGCCGCCAGGACGCCCAGGGCGCGCAGCGTCACCGGGACGAGCCCGGCCCGGCGCCTGAGCAGCACCGCCACCCAGTCGACCGCGACGTAGAGCGCGACCGCGAGCCAGGTGTAGAAGCAGATCTGCACGTGGGCACGCAGCAGCTGGAAGCCGCCGGCCAGAGCGAGCCAGGCCAGGTGGTGCAGGCCGCCGCGCCGCATCCAGCGCGCGGCCAGCCAGAGCATGAGCGGCAGGTAGGCCGAGTCCACCAGCTGGCTGCCGTGGCCGTGCGAGCCCACCGCCACCAGGTTCGGCGCGTAGACGAAGGCGACCGCCGCCAGCAGCGCCCCCTCGGGGCGCGCCCCGAGTTCGCGGGCGAGGAGGAACATGAACAGCCCGGCGAGGTAGTAATAAATGAGCATCCAGGTCATGTCCGGCAGCGGCATGACCCGGTTCAACAGCGAGAGCGGCCAGTCCGGCGGGTAGATGTGCGGGTTGTAGGCGCCGCTCGCGAACGAGGGCATGCCCAGGAACACGTACGGGTTCCACAACGGGTAGACGTGGTCCTGGTAGAGCGACTGCTCGCCGATGCGCACGAAGCCGACGGGATTGACCGCGTCGGGCGAGACGAAGGTCTTGCCCTCCAGCGCCAGCTGGTGGAAGAACGCCAGCAGGAGCACGGCCAGGACCAGCGCCGCCCGGCCGGCGGTCAGCGTGAACGGGCGTCCGGCCTTGGCGGCCACGGGACGCTCGGGTTTCCGGGCCTCACGGCGGGCGGACTTGCGGTCGGACATGCGCTCCCCTGGGAATGGGTGGACGGCGCGGCTCAGGAGGCCGCGACCCGGCTCTCGATCTCCTCGACCATGCGGCCGGCCAGGCGGTCCCAGTCGTGCGGGAGCGCGAGCCGGCGGCTCGCTTCGGGGTCGCGGGGCGCGTCGAGCGCGCGCGCGACCGCCTGCTCCCACTCCGGGACGCTGGCGGCGAACTGGAGCACCGGCGGCGCGGCGTCGAGGTCGAGCACCGGCGTCGTGACGACCGGGAGCCCCGCGGCCAGGTACTGGTAGACCTTGTTGGGGTTGATGCCCTGCACGTGCGGCAGCGCGGCGCGGAAGGGGATCACGCCGAGGTCGAGGCCCTGCAGCCAGGCCGGCACGTCCTCGTACGGCTGCGGCCCCATCACGGCCACGCCCCCCCGCGCGGCGAGCGTGCGCACCTGCGCCTCGGTCGCCGGGTCGCCCGGCCCGATCAGCACCAGTGTGCCGCCCCGGCGCGCGCGGCGCAGCGCCTCGAGCAGCTCGAAGTCCAGGAAGTGCGACAGCAGCCCCAGGTAGCCGATGCGCGGACGCGGCAGGGCCGCCAGCCCGGCGGGCACCGCGCGGGGCGCCGCGAACCGTGCCAGCTCGACCCCGTTGCCCAGGACCGACAGGGGCCGTTCGGTCTGGGCGCTCAGCTCGCGCCGGTAGTACTCGGAGACCACGAAGATGGCGTCCACCTGGGCAAGGGTGCGCTGCCAGTAGCCGCGGGCCCAGCCCGGGGCCGCGGCGAACTGAAACGGCGAATCGTTGAAGTCGTAGAATAGCAACTTCCGCGGGAGCCGCGAAAGCGCGCCGGGACAGTAGATGTTCGAGGTCAGCAGCACCGGTCGGGGCTCGACCCCGAGCCGGCGGAGCATGCGCCCCAGGTGGCCCTCCGCCAGCGCCTCGACCAGCGCCCGGCCGGGCGCCAGCGCCGTCGCCGCGTTGTAGAGCGGGCTCCTCGTGCCGGGCTTCAGGAACGGCACGGTGAAGCAGGTGACGTTGCCCTCCCGCCGCGGCTCCCAGGGATCGTCCGCACCGCCGCCCGGCGGCTGGGCGAAGAACACCCGCCAGCGCTCCGGGAAGCGCGACAGCAGGAACTGCTTCCGGGTGCGGAAGTAGCCCCATCGCACCTCGGAGAGCACCAGCAGGTCCATCAGGCCCGCCCCGGGGCCGGCGCCGCGCCCGTTCCCAGTTCGCGCGCGCGCTCCTCGTAGGAGCGGTGCGCCCCGGCGTTCGGCTCGACCGCAGCCGGCACGGCGAGCCGCGGATCGGCCGCGACGTAGCGCCGCGCCCAGGCCTCGAGCGAGAGCCAGCGCCAGACCTGCAGCCCGGTGGCCCTGCGGCCGGCGAGGAAGTCCTCCAGCTCGGTCGCCAGCGCCGCGCGGTCGAGCCAGTCGTGCAGCGGTCCCGGCGTGAGCAGGCGACGGCGCGCCTCGCCGGCGTAGCGCCCGCGCAGCCACAGGTCGGCGGGGGTCTCGAAGCCCTTCTTGTCGCGCCGCGCCAGCACGGCCGCCGGGATGCGGCCCGCCAGCGCGCGGCGCAGCACGGCCTTCGTCGTGTCGCCGTCCAGCCTCCGCTCGTCGGGCAGCGTGAACGCGAACTCGACCAGCCGGTAGTCGAGGAAGGGCAGCCGCGTCTCGATCGAGAAGGCCATCGAGTCGCGGTCCTCGTAGCGCAGCAGCGACGGGAGCAGGCGTTGCAGCGTGTCGAAGGCGAGCTGGCGCGAGAGCGCGCTGGGGAAGCCGCGCGGTGGCCGCGGCAGGTCCGGGCGGGGCAGCCCGCGCAGCGCGCGCGCGAGCACGCGGTCCTTGCCCTGCCCGTAGCGGCGCCGGAGCGGCGCGACCAGCCCCGCCGGGAGCCACGGCTCGAAGGTCAGCGACAGCGCCGTGGCCGGCCCGAGGCGGCGCGCCACCTTCGGCAGCAGGCGCAGGAAGCCGGCCAGGTCGCCACGCGCCGCGAGGTCGCGCAGCCGCACCGGCAGGTAGCGGAAGTAGCCGGCCAGGGTCTCGTCGCCGCCCTGGCCGTCGAGCAGCACCTTGAGAGCCCGGGCGCGCGCCAGCTCCATCACCTTCCACTGCGAGTAGAGCCCCGGTCCCGCCGTGGGCTCGCCCTGGCGCACCGCCAGCCGGTCGAAGGTCGCCCAGAAGTCGCCGCCGTCCGGCACCACCACGTGGGAACGCGCGCCGCTCGCCTCGACCGTCGCCGCCACCCAGGGCCGCTCGTCGAAGTCCGGGCCCTCGTCGTAGGCGCAGGTGAAGGCGTGCATCGGACGGGGCAGCAGCCGCGACGCCGTGGTCACCACCGCGCTCGAGTCGAGCCCGCCCGAGAGGCACGAGCCCACCTCCACGTCGGCGCGCAGCCGCAGGCTCACCGCGTCGGTGAAGAGCCGCTCGAACTCGGCCGTCTGCGCCGCCGCGTCCCCCGGCGCGCGCCCGGCCCGCAGCGACCACCAGCGCTCGATCGCCAGGCCCCGCTCGCCCACCACCAGGCGGTGCGCGGCGGGCAGGCTCCGGATGCCCTCGAAGAAGGTGCGCTCGTCGTGGTCCACCCAGTCGAGTGCGACCAGGTCGCGCACCGCCTCGAGCCGCGGCGCAATGCGCCGCTCCTGGGTGAGCGCCAGCGCGTCGGGCTCCGAGGCGAACGCGAAGCGCCGCCCGTCCCACTGGTAGTAGAGCGGCTTCACCCCGAAACGGTCCCGCGCGCAGAACAGCTCGCGCCGCTCGCCGTCCCAGAGCGCGAAGGCGAACATGCCGTTGAAACGCTCCAGGCAGCCGTGCCCCCAGCGTCGGTAGGCGGCGAGGATCACCTCGGTGTCGCTCCCGCTGCGGAAGCTCTCGCCCAGCGCCGCGAGCTCGTGGCGCAGCTCGACGTAGTTGTAGACCTCGCCGTTGAAGACGATCCAGTGCCGCCCTCGCGGGTCGCACATCGGCTGGTGCCCCGCCGGGCTCAGGTCCACGATCGAGAGCCGACGATGGAGCAGGCCGACGGTGAAGCGCCCGCCGTCCGCGAGCGGCCGCCGCGCGCCGGGCGCGAAGGGCAGTCCGCTCGCGAAGACCTCGCGCGGCGTGTCCACGCCGCCCAGGCAGGCGTGTCCGCCGGCCGCCCCGAGCAGCACCACGCCCTCGTCGTCGGGACCGCGATGCCGCATCAGCCCCGCCATGAGGTGCAGCCGGCCCAGGTCGGCGCGCCCCTCGGGGTCCCAGATGCCCGCGATCCCGCACATGCTCCCGTACCCTCCCGGCTCAGCCCGCGGCCGCGGTCCCGCCGCCGGCGCGCGCGGGGGCGACCGCCCCGCGGTCCCGCAGCAGTCCGAGCCACGCCACCGCGGCCGCGTAGACCAGCACCACCAGCAGCTTCACCGCCACGCCCGCGATCCCGGGCGGGGCGAGCGTCTGCCCCGCGACCGTCAGCGCCAGCGCCAGTCCGAACGTCAGCGCGACCCGCAGCCCGCGGAACGGCACGTGGTACACGTGCTGCGAGACCACGTAGGCGAGGACCGCCGAGGTGACATAGCCCAGCATGGTGGCGATCCCCGCGCCCAGGGGTCCCAGCCGCGGCACGAGCAGCAGGTTCGCGACCGCGGCGACGACCGCAGCGCCGCCCGCGGACCAGCCCAGCAGCGGGGTCCTCAGCGCCAGCCCGATGCCCAGGTTGGCCACAGAGTAGGCGCCCTGCGCGACGGCGGCAAAGGCCAGGAACGCGGCGGGCGCGGCCGCGCCCGCATAGGCCGCCGGCGCGACCACCGCCAGCACTTCGGGAGCGAAGAGGCCGGCCAGCATGGCGACCAGCCCTCCCGCCGCCATGAAGGCGGCGAGCACCCGCGCGTAGAGGCGGCCCGCGCCGGGAGCATTCGCGCGCGCGAAGGCGAACGGCCCGTACGCCAGCTGGAAGGCGGACACGGCCATGGTCACCACCGCGAAGAACTTGATCGCCACGCCGTAGACCGCCACGTCCTCGAGGCCCCGCGTGCGCTGGAGCACGTAGCGGTCCACCGAGGCGATCGCTCCGTAGGCCATGGCCGCCGGCACCATCGGCCCGCCGTAGGCGAGCATCCGTCGCAGCGTCGCGCCGCTGAAGCGCGGGGTGATGGTATGGCGCACCAGCACCAGCGCGAGCAGCGCGCAGCAGCTGTCGCCCGCGAGCCGGCCGTAGAGCACGCCCGCCACTCCCAGGTGGCGCGCGAGCACGAGCCAGAGCGAGATCCCCCCGGTGAGGACCGTCTGGGTCAGGTTCAGGGTGATGAACTTCCAGGGTTGGAACGTGATGCGCAGGACGTCGTTGGCGTAGAGCACGATCAGCGTGACCGGCAGCGTCGCCGCCCCGAGCAGGATGTACTTGCGATAGGCCTCCGAGCCCACCAGCGCGCGCGAGAGCGGCGTCGCGAACGCGGCGAACAGCAGTGCCGCGGCGCTGCCCGTCACGATGCGGAAGACCAGCGAGGTCGACGCCATGCGGATGCGCGCCGCGCGGTCGGGCTCCTGGTAGAAGAAGCGGCCGAGCGCCCCGTCCATGCCGAAGACCAGCACCAGCGCCGCGGTCTGCAGGTAGGCGAAGACCAGGTCCGAGACGCCGTACTCGCCGCGCGCCAGCACGCGCGTCAGCACCGGCACGAGCAGCAGCTGCACCGCGCGGCCGCTGACCTGGCCGAGCCCGTAGACCAGCGATTCCGACGAGAGCGTCTTGAACGACTGGCGGATCGAGGTCACCGGGGCCTCCCCAGCGGGTTGGGCTTCCCGCACCACGGGCACGCCCAGCGCGCCGGCCACGGCGGCGGCGCGTCGAGCACCGCGTGCTCGCCGCACTCGCGGCAGACGTGGGTCACCCGGCGCCGTCCGGGCGGCGCCGCGCCCGCGCCGGGAGCGGCCGCGGCCGCCGCCGGGTCGCGGCGGAAGGCGAGCACCAGGTTGGCGTCGCGGGCGAGGTCGATCCCGAGCGCGCGGTGCAGCCATGCCAGCCCGTCCGTGAACGGTCCCTGCAGGCGCTTGGTGCGCGGGTCGTTCATCCACGAGAAGCCGGCCGGCACCAGGGCGTGCGCGGTGGGCGCGAAGCCGCGCGCGCGGAACAGCCCGAGGACCTTCGCCAGGTCGAAGCGCTGCTGGTGCTCGATGCGCTTGCCGAGCTTCAGCAGGGCGTACTTGGCGAAGTAGCCGGCGAAGCGGTAGAGCCGGTCGTCGAACGCGGCGGCGCGCGGCACCGCGAGGTAGAGCGTGCCGCCCGGCCGCGTGACCCGCGCCAGCTCGTCGCAGCAGGCGGCGAGCCCGGTGACGTGCTCGAGCACGTAGTGGCAGACCACGAGGTCGAACGGTGCGTCCCGGAGGGGCAGGCGCTCGAGGCCCGCGCGCAGCACGTCCACTCCGGTGCGCCGCGCGGGCGGGCCCGGGGGGAACTTGATGTCGAAGCCGGTGACGCGCAGGTCCGGGCGCAGCGCGTAGTCCCACGAGCCCGGCCCGCAGCCGGCGTCGAGGACGCGCGCTCCCGCCGCGGCCGCCGCGACCAGCTCGTGCAGGAAGAGCGGCGGCTCGCCGGGCGTGCGGACCGGCTTCGCCCCCCGCAGGACGCCGCTCACCCGCGGCCCCTGCACGAGGCGCGCCGCGGCCCGGTCCGGACGGCGGCCGCGCGCACCCGCTCCCGCGCCCCGTGCCCACCGCCCGCGCGGCCGCCGGTGCGGGCGGGCCGCGCCGGGGCCCGGCGACGCGCGCGGGCGGTCACGGCTGCACGTCCGCAGCGGGCCGGCCCCGCAGCGCGTCCCACAGGGCGTGCGGCACCGCCGCGGCGGCGGCGCCCCGGCCGCGCAGCAGCAGCCACAGCCACAGCACCTTCTGCTGCGCCACGAAGCACGGCAGCCAGGTCACGCGCCCGACGCCATGCGCGTGGCGCGCGAACAGCGCCAGGTTGGCGCGCAGGCGCTGGTAGATCTTCCACGGGCTCGCCGCGCCCGCGCTGGCCGAGACCTTGTGCCAGAGCCGCGCGGTCGGCACGAACAGCAGCCGCAGGCCGGCCGCGCGCGCGCGCAGGCACCAGTCGGCGTCCTCGGCGTAGATGAAGTAGCGCTCGTCGAGCGGCCCGACCCGCTCCCACGCCGCCCGCGTGGCGAGCAGGCAGCAGCCGGTCAGGTAGCCGGTCGCCTCGACCGAGCGGTACTGCCCGCGGTCGCGCTGTCGCAGCCCGCGGTGCGCCGCCAGGCCGAGCGCGGGCACGCAGCGCCCGCCCGCGTACCAGATCCGGTCGAGCGGCTCGCGGAAGCAGATGAGCGGCGCCGCCGCGCCCGCGCGCGGATCCTGCTCGAGCGCGAGCAGCAGCTTCTCGACCAGCCCGGGGTCGGCCTCGGTGTCGTTGTTGAGCAGCATCAGCGCGTCGGCCCCCTGCTCGAGCGCGCGCGCCGCCCCGGCGTTGCAGCCGCCCGCGAAGCGCCGGTTCCCGGGCAGCGCCAGCAGCTCGACCTCGGGGAACTCCCGCGCCAGCGCCGCCGCCGAGCCGTCGCTCGAGCCGTTGTCCACGACCAGGACCCGCATGCGCCAGTCCGCGGGCACGCGGCAGCGCGCCAGCGTGGGCAGCAGCGCGCGGGTGTCGGCGAGCCCGTTCCAGTTGAGCACGACGACCGCGAGCGTCCTCATCCGCCGCGCGCCTCCGCGCGCCACGCGCTCCAGGCCCAGGCCAGCGCCGCCGCGGTGAGCGCGAGCAGCAGCGCCAGGACCGCGGCCAGCGGCCGCGCTGGCGTGCCGGCGTAGAGCGCGTAGAGCCACCAGAAGTCGAGGCCGTGCAGCAGCGCCGACTGGTCGGTCGCGCTCAGGCCCAGGCGCGTGCCGGGCGCGACCGTGCCGGCGATCCGCGGCACGACCCCGTGCAGGTGCTCGTCCGCGTTGCGCAGCAGCATCCCCCAGTGGCCGGCGATCGGGCTGAAGCGCGGGTTGAAGTGGCTGTCGCTCATGAAGCGCGGGTCCTCGAGCGGCAGCGTGTAGGGATAGTCGCCGGCCTCGCGCATCTGCGCGCCGAAGTAGATCGCCACGCCGCCCAGCGTCACCAGCAGGCCGAGCAGGCCGAGCACCAGCGCCGCGCGGCGCAGCGCGCGCGAGGCGCGGTGCAGCGCGAAGGCCACCAGCAGGAACGCGGGCGGCAGCAGCGGCACCAGGTAGCGCGGACCGAAGGAGCCGTCGCCGGCCCAGTGCTGGAAGCGGCAGTACATCGCCAGCCCGACCACCCAGAGCAGCAGCGCGCCCCACGCGGCGCGACCGGCGGGTGCGAGCCCGCCCCAGCGCGCGCGGCTCCGGCCGGGCACCCCCGCGCGCAGCGCCGTGGTCCGCCGGGTCGCCGCCCACCAGCCGCGCGGCGCCAGCCAGGCCGCGGGCGCGAACCAGGCCACGCCCTTGCCCGAGGAGAGCAGCAGGCCGTAGAGCCCGACCAGGGCGGGCGTGGTGAACGCGGCGGGCGAGGCCTGGGCGCCGTAGCCGGTCTCGAACGGCGTGCCGAAGCGCGCCCAGCCGTAGGCCGCGTGGCCGGCCAGCGCCAGCGCCAGCCCCAGCGCGGGACCGGCCCAGGCCTCGAGCGGCGCTCCGACCATCGGCACCAGGCAGGCCAGCGCCAGCGGCAGCATCGTGAGCTTGGCCGAGACCGCGATCAGCGCCCCCAGCCCGGCGAGCAGCGCGAGCCGGCCGCGCCCGCCCCGCCCGGCCGCGGGCGCGAGCGACGCCGCCACCAGGGTGAGCAGCAGCCCGAGCGCCTGGAGCGGCTCGGCCATGAAGCTCTTGGCGTAGATCCAGGTCGGCGTCGTGAAACCGAGCAGCACCGCCCCGGCGAGCGCGGCGCCCGCGCCGGCGCCGAGCGCGCGGGCACCGCGGTAGAACACGCCCAGCAGCAGCGCCGTCACCAGCGCGTCGAAGAACGAGGCGCCGAAGCGCACCGCCAGCGTCCGCTTCGCCGGTTCGAGCCCGAGCGCACCGGCGCCGGCCTCGGAGAGCGCGACCAGCGGCAGCGCGAGCACCGCCTGGCCGGCCGTGTTCTTGGTGTAGAGGCGTCCGTCCGGCCCGCGCAGGGTCGAGCCCTCGGGCACCACGATGCTGCCCCGCAGCATGGCCCGCGACAGCTCCAGCATGGTGACCTCGTCGCTGCCCACCACGCGCCCGCCGCCGCTCACCGCGTAGGCCAGGAACGCGGCGATCGCCAGCGCCAGCGCCGTGCGGCCGGTGCTGCCGCGGGCCGGGGGACTCCCGGCGCGGCCGGTGGCCCCGGGCTTCACCGCCACCCCCGCGCGGGCGCGAGCTCGTCCACCAGCTCCACGACGTGGTCGGCGAGCGCGTCCCACGAGTGCGCGGCGCGGAGCGCCTGCACGCCCGCGCGCAGCCCCGGCGCCAGGCCCTCGGCGAAGAAGCGCGCCACGGCGTCGGCGAGCGCGGGCGGGTCGGCGGGCGGCACCACCAGGCCGGTCTCGCCCGGGCGCACGGTCTCGGCCAGGCCGCCGACGTCGGTGGTGATCACCGGCACGCCCAACGCGTAGGCCACGTGGGTCACCCCGCTCTGGGTGGCCGAGCGGTACGGCAGCACGACCACGTCGGCGGCCCTGAACAGCGCCTCGACGTCGGCGTCGGACTGGTAGCCCTCGCGCAGCATGACCGCCCCCTCCCCCGCCGCCGCGGCCTGCGCCCGGTAGGGCGCGGCGTCCTCGTAGAAGTCGCCGGCCACGACCAGGGTCGCGCCCGCCCGCCGCGCGCGAACCAGCGGCCAGGCGTCGAGCAGCGTGTCGAGCCCCTTGTAGCGGCGCACGTAGCCGAAGAACAGCGCCACCTCCCCGTCGGCCGGCAGGCCGAACCGCGCGCGCGCGGCCGCGCGCGTGAACCGCCCGCGGTCGAACTGGGCGTAGAGCGGATGGGGCACGCGCCGCTGCGGCGCGCCGGGCTTGAGCGCGGCGAGGTCGCGCTCGACGCTCTCCGACATGACGAGGTACCCGTCCGAGTTGCGCAGCATCCAGCGGCTCAGCTCCCGGTCGAACGGCCGATGCTCGTGCGGCACGAGATTGTCGCACACCAGCACCACCCGGGTGCCACGGCGTCGCAAAGGCCCCACGGCCGAGGCGAAGGCCGGGGCGAAGAACGGCATCCACCACTTGAGGATGACGGCCCCGGGGGCGAAGCGCTCCAGCCGGGCGGCGGTGCGGCGCCACGAGCCCGGGCCGATCGAGTCGAGCAGCGCCTCGACCGGGAAGGTCGGGCGCTCGGCGTCCGGGTCGAGCTGGGAGCCTCCGGGGAAGAGCAGGCGCGGGTACTGGCGCGTGAAGGTCACGGCGCGGACCTCGGCCCGCCGCGCCAGCGTCTCGCCCAGCAGGGCCAGGTACTGCGCCAGCCCGCCGCGCCAGGGCGCCAGCGGTCCCACGAGCGCGATGCGCATGGGCGGAACGCTCAGCGGGCGCCCGAGGCCCAGGTGACGAGGCCGCGGCGCTCGAACTGGAACGGCACGACCTGGCCGCCGTGCTTCTCCAGCACCGCGGCCACGCGGTGCTTGCGGTCGAAGCGGGTGAGCAGCAGGAAATAGCCGCCGCCGCCCGCGCCGGGCATCTTGCCGCCGATCGCGCCCTCCTTGCGGGCGAGCCGGTAGAGCCGGTCCACGTGGCTGGTCGAGATGCCCTCGTCGAGCTGCTTCTTCGACTCCCACGCCTGGTGCAGCAGTTCGCCCAGGGCGTCCACCTTGCCGAGCAGCAGCGCCTTCTTCATCTCCAGGGTCTCGCGCTTGAGCCGGTGCAGCGCCTCGACCACCGCGGACTGCCCGGCGCGGTAGGCGGCGGTCTGGCGCTCGATGATCCGCGCCGACTGGCGCGTCTGCCCCATGTAGCAGAGCAGCAGGCGGTACTCGAGCTCGTTCAGCACGTCGGTGCGGATGCGCAACGGGTTCACCACGGTGCCGTCGGCGTCGAACTCGATGAAGTTGAAGCCGCCGAAGGCGGCGGCGTACTGGTCCTGCCGGCCGCCGGCGAGCCCGATGTCCACGCGCTCGATGCGGTAGGCCAGCTCGGCCACGTCGTAGGACGACAGCGCGCGGCCGAGCCACTTGCTGATGACGCCGATCAGCGCCACCACCAGCGTCGAGGACGAGCCCAGGCCCGAGCCCGGGGGCGCGTCGGAGTGCACCCACAGGTCGGCCCCGCGTCGCACCTTGAAGGCGCGCACCACCGCCTTGATGAGGTCCAGGTTGCCGTCGAGCTTCAGGCGGCGCGGGTGGTCGTAGCGCGCGACCACGTCGTAGTCGAGGCTGGCCAGCGTCAGGCGCGAGTCGCGCCGCGGCCGCAGCGAGGCGTAGGCGTACTGGTTGATGGTGGCCGAGAGCACCATGCCGCCGTGCTCCTCGGGGTAGGGCGAGACGTCGGTGCCGCCGCCGCACAGCGAGATCCTGAGCGGCGCGCGCGCGCGGAAGTACGAGACGGTCCTCACGAGGCGAACCTCCGCTCCGCCCGCTCCCAGTCGTCGGGCGTGCCGATGTCGAAGAACTCCCCCTCCACCGCGAGCGCGGTCAGGCGCCCCTCGGCGGCGAGCGCCGGCAGCACGTCGCGCTCGAGCGAGAACGCGGCGGCCGCGCGGCCGGCGGGCGGGCGCGGCATGCGCCGCCACAGCCACGGGTCGAAGGCGTAGAGGCCGCCGTTGACCCACGCCGGCCCGGTGTGGGCCGGGTCCTTCTCGACGAAGCGCTCGACCCGGCCGCCGTCCCCGCACTCGACCCGGCCGCGGCCCGACGCGTCGGCCACGCGGAACAGCGCCACGGCGCCGAGCGCGCCGCGCTCCCAGCGGGCGCGCTCCAGCTCCCAGGGGTCGCAGAGCGCCAGCGTGTCGCCGTTCGCCACCAGCACCGGGCCGCTGACGAAGCGCGCCGCGAGCTGCAGCGCGCCGCCGGTGCCGAGCGGCTCCTCCTCCACCGAGTGGTGCAGGGTGACGCCCAGGCCGGCGCCGTCGCCGAGCGTCGCGCGCACCGTGTCGGCGCCGTAGCCGGTGCAGAGCACGGCCTCGCGCACCCCGGCGGCCGCCAGCCACTCGAGCTGGCGCGCGAGGAAGGGCCGTCCGCCGAGCGGCGCCAGCGGCTTGGGCAGGTCGCCGAAGCGCGGCTTGAGGCGCGTGCCGAGTCCGCCCGCGAGGATCAGGACCTTCACGCCGGATCGTCCAGGTTGTAGCGCCGGCGCTGGGGGTAGTCGGCGTGGGCGCGCATGTGGGCGATCATCTCCCCCAGCAGCCCCATCAGGATGAACTGGACACCGGTCAGGAGCAGCAGGCCGGCGATCAGCATCAGCGGCCGCGTGTGCATCGGCACGCCGATCACCCACTGGCCCAGGAACCACAGCGAGAAGCCGCCCCCCAGCGGCAGGCAGAACCCCCCGATGCGCCCGAAGACGTGCAGCGGCTTGAGCGCGCTGGTCGAGATGAAGGCCGCCGAGAGCAGGTCGAGGAAGCCGTTCACGAAGCGCGAGACCCCGAACTTGCTGCGGCCGTGCCGGCGCGCCCGGTGGCGCACCGCCACCTCGCCCACCCGGAACCCCTGCCAGTGGGCGAGCGCCGGCAGCACGCGGTGCAGCTCCCCGTAGACCTGGATCGCGTCGGTCACCTCGCGGCGGTAGAGCTTGAAGCCGCAGTTGAAGTCGTGCAGGCGCAGGCCCACGGCCCACGAGGTCACCAGGTTGTAGACCTTCGACGGGAAGCGCTTGCTGAACGGATCCTGGCGTTTCTGCTTCCAGCCCGACACCAGGTCGAGCCCGCCCTCGAGCGCCTCGACCAGCCGCGGCAGCTCGGCCGGGTCGTCCTGCAGGTCGGCGTCCAGCGTCACCACCCACTCGCCGCGGGCGAGCCGGAAGCCGGTGGCGAGCGCCGCCGCCTTCCCGTAGTTGCCGCGGAACGAGACGCCCCGCACGCGCGGGTCCGCGGCCGCCAGGCGCTCGATGGCCCGGTCGGTGCCGTCGCGCGAGCCGTCGTCGATGTAGAGCACCTCCCAGCTGCGGCCCAGCCCGTCAAGCGCCGCGGTCAGCTCCCGCTGCAGCTCGGGCAGGCTCTCGGCCTCGTTCCAGGCCGGGATCACCGCGGTGATCCCGACGCTCCCGCCGTCGCGGGCGCGGCCGCCCGCCCTGCGCTCCACCCCGTCGCTCATCTGCGGGCCTCCCCGTAGAGCGTGCGCGCCCACGCGGCCTCGGCCGCGAGCCCCTGTTCGATGCCGATCGAGGGCACCATGCCCAGCGCCGCGCGCAGCCGCGTCGCGTCCGCGCGCGTGCGCCGCGGATCGCCGGGCGGCGTGGGCTCGTGGCGCACCAGCGCCTTCACCCCGAGATGCCGCTCGAGCAGCGCGACCGCCTCGCGGACCTCGACCTGCGAGCCCCCGCCGACGTTGTAGGCCGCGGGACCGCCGCGCTCCCAGGCGAGGAAGGTCGCCTCGACCGCGTCGGCGACGAAGGTGAAGTCGCGCGACTGCGCGCCGTCGCCGTAGACCGTGATGGGCTCGCCGCGCAGCATCGCGCGGCAGAAGCGGTGGAAGGCCATGTCGGGGCGCTGGCGCGGCCCGTAGACCGTGAAGTAGCGCAGCGCCACGCCGGGCAGCCCGAAGTTGCGGCCGTAGAGCAGCACCAGGTGTTCGCCCGCGAGCTTGGTCACGCCGTAGGGCGAGAACGGCCGCGGCAGCAGGTCCTCGTCGGTCGGGTAGCGCTCGGCGTCGCCGTAGACGGAGGACGAGGAGGCGTAGACGAAGCGCTGCAGGCGGCCGCCGCGGTAGCGCTCGAGCAGCCGCTGCGTCGCCAGCACGTTGTGGTGCGTGTAGACGGCGAACTCGGCGCCCCAGGACGCGCGCACGCCGGGCTGGGCGGCGAGGTGGAAGACGACGTCCACCTCGGGCAGCGCCGCGAGGTCGGCCGCGCCCAGGTCCAGCTCGAGCAGGCGGAAGCGGCCGTCGGCGAGCGCTCCGGCCAGGTTCGCGCGCTTGAGCATCGGATCGTAGTAGTCGGTGAACGCGTCCACCCCGGTCACCCGCGTGCCGGCGGCGAGCAGCCGCTCCACCAGGTGCGAGCCGATGAAGCCGGCGGCCCCGGTCACCAGCGCGTGCGACCCGCTCATCGCCGTGCCCCGCTCACGGCTGGACCATCTGCCGCGGCGGCGGGATGGCCGCGCCGCCCGTCGGCGTCCCCGGCCGCATCATCTGCAGCAGCCCCTGGGCCTGCTGCTCGTCGGGGCTGACCTCGAGCAGGCGCTGCAGGTAGCCCGCCGCGCGCTCGCCCTCTCCGGCCTGGACCAGCGCGTAGAAGGCCGCGTAGTACGGCCGGGCGTAGGTCGGATCCAGCCGGATCGCCGCGTCGAACTCGCGCACCGCCCCGGCCAGGTCGTGCCCGAAGGCCAGCGTGACGCCGTAGTAGTAGCGGACCTGCGGGTCCTGCGGCTGGCGTTTCACGCCGTCGCGGAAGAGCGCGAGCGCCTGCAGCGTGTCGCCCTTGTCCATGTAGAGGCCGCCCAGCCAGATCATCACGTCCGCGTAGTCCGGGAACATGAGCTGGACCCGCTTCATCTCCTCGATCCCCCGGTCGAACTGGCGCAGCTGCCGGTAGTGCATCGCCAGCTGCACGTGCGCCGAGGCGTAGTTGCGCGTCAGGGTCGAGGCGTTCTCGTCCTTGTAGACCGACTGGTCCCACGTCCCGTCGGGCCTGAACAGGCCGCGGTAGAGGAACCGGTGGTAGAGGTTGAACTCGGTCGCCGGCACGTCGATCGCCCCGTGCAGCGTGTCGCGATTCACGCGGTAGACCAGGCCCTCGAGCGTGAAGTAGGGGTCGTAGCCGTAGTGCTCGGGCACGGTGACCGCGACGTAGGGCTGCTTGATCCAGCCGTCGCCGCGCCGCGCCTGCTGCAGGATGTGGTGCACCATGAACTCGTTGGTGAGGACCACGCGCCCGGAGGTGTCCTGGAAGGCCCCGCCGCCCAGGATCCGGATCGCGTCGTCGGGCAGGTCCACCGGCACCTTCGGCTGCTCGTCGCGCAGCTGGAAGATGTACCAGTCGGTCTGCAGCAGGCTCAGGTTCACGACCTTGACGTCCCGGCGGAAGCCCTCGGCCTGCTGGATGTACCAGAGCGGGAACGTGTCGTTGTCGCCGTTGGTGAAGACGAACGAGTTCGGCGCCAGCGGCGCCAGCATGTTCCAGGCGTAGTCGCGCGCCACCCAGTTCCCGCTGTTGTCCGAGCTGAACCACAGGTTCCGCATCACCACGAACGGCTGCGCCGCCAGCAGCAGCGCCGCCGCCGCCGTCGCCGCCCGCTGCAGCGCCCCGGCCGCGAACGACTCGCGGATCCAGCCGACCAGCCAGACCAGCCCCAGTCCCATCCAGATCGCGTAGGAGTGGTAGCCGGTGGTGAAGAAGTAGTCGCGGTCGCGCACCTCGCGGTCGCTGAAGTTGAGGAACAGGATCATCCCCACGGTGGCGAACAGGAACAGCGTCAGCATGGTCAGGAACGAGACCCGCTCGCGCCGCGCCTGCCAGAAGCCCCCGAGCCCGCCCAGCAGCAGCGGCAGCAGCACCTGCCACAGCCGCGGCTCGCCCTGGACCGGGATCCCGCCCTGCTGGACCAGCGTGTTGGCCAGCGGCCACTGGCGCTTCCAGTAGCGCCAGAACTCCTTGTCGAGCTGGCTCTGGAGCGTGCCGCGCCGCACGAACATGCTGGTGTGGCCGTACTGCTCGCGCTCGAGCAGGTACTTCAGCGCCGGCCAGGTGGAGGGATTGCCCTCGTTGATGGCGGGGTGCTGGGCGGCGCGGATCGGCAGGTAGAGGTGGGTCGAGTAGCCGGCCAGCATCAGGAACAGCGCCAGCGCGAGGATCCGGCCCTCACGGTGCCTGAGCGCCATCACCGCCACCGGCACGAGCACCGTCGCCGCCGCGACCAGCGTCGCCTGGGGGTTGAAGGGCTGGGGCCCGAAGGCGTAGTAGGCGCCGTAGACCGCCCCGGCGGTGGCCGCCAGCGCCAGCCAGGCCTCGAGCTTCCGCTGCCAGACGTAGAACCAGAACACCAGGATGGACAGCACCAGCACGATGCCGGCCATCTTCTCCAGGCCGTAGGTCACGCCCAGCACCGAGACCAGCGGCATGGCGAACAGCACCGCGACCCGCCGGTCCACCAGCGCCAGCAGCACGATCAGCGGCAGCCCCATCATGCCCACGCCGAGGTGGAGACCGACCGACAGCCACATCACGTAGACCGCGACCAGCAGCGGCCCCACCGTCGGCCGCCGGTCGTGCGCCTCCCACCAGCGCAGCGCCAGCCACAGCACCAGCACCTGGGCCAGGCTCATCATCGAGTAGACCTCGGCGCCGGTGGCGTTGTCCCAGAAGTTGCTCGAGAACGCCAGCATCAGCGCGGCGGTCACCGCCCCGACCTGCGCCAGCCACTCGGCGCGGAGCGTCGCCAGCATCCCGGGCGACTGCGCCAGCGGATCGGGAACCGCCCCCGCGGCGGCCGCCGGCGGCGGGGGCGCGCTCACGCCGCCGCGCTGCGCGATGCGGATCAGCCGCAGCGTCACCAGGTAGGTGAACAGCACCGCCAGCGACGAGGACAGCGCCGAGAGGCCGTTCACCCGCTGGGCGACGTTGCCGAACGGCACCAGCGTGGCGATGCGTCCGAGGATGACGTAGAAGGGCGTGCCCGGCGGGTGCGGGATGCCGAGGATCTTCGAGCACGCGATGAACTCGCCCGCGTCCCAGAACGGCACGGTCG
>Ga0335071_10002105_pt1 | contig 21492 bp, 12 predicted proteins | sample Lox_Sample_15_FD_206724 | JGI IMG/M metagenome (GOLD analysis project Ga0335071, IMG submission 206724) | Soil microbial communities from Loxahatchee National Wildlife Refuge, Florida, United States - Lox_Sample_1.5 | ecosystem: Environmental > Terrestrial > Soil > Wetlands | place: USA... | reverse complement strand
GCATCGGGAACATCTCGCGTCGACGTTACCGGAAACGACTTCACACTCTGGCTACCGCCACAGACGACAATGACCGTCAAGGCCGGAAGCTATGGCCAATTGACCAACTTGCTTGTCGGCTTGCAATCGAGTTCCGCGCCTGTGACCTTTAGCAGCAGTCCCTGCAGCGGACTTCCCGCAGAGACGACGTGCGGAGTGCCGGGAGGTTTCTCTTATACCTCCACTGGACAAATTGACGTCTCGACCACAGGCCCGCACCAGGTCTCAGATGCCGGTCACACCCGAGGACTAAACCGGTGGACCAGTTTCGGGGCCTTGGCTTTCGCTGGAATATTCCTCGTGGGCATTCAACGGAAGCGGCGGCACATTGCTGCGCGCACTGCCATACTTTCGCTGGCTCTGTTGCTTTCGGGCGTGGCCTGCGGCGGAGGCGGAAATTCGGGTGGCAGCGGTGGCGGCGGAGGAACACACACTGATCCGGGTACGCCAGCCGGGACCTACACCATTACCGTTACCGGAACAAACGGCACTACAACGCACACGGTCGCGTTCACGCTCGTTGTACAGCCCTAGAACAGCGGACAGTTCGCGCCTCCCGATCCAAAACATTGGGTGCTCACTGGGTGCTTTTGTGTTCGCTCTCAGTTGACGGGGTTATACGCATTGAGGGGAAAATGCTAGACCCATACCCGGTGGGGGTATGCGGGGGAAGCGGGCAGGCGCGGGACTCCATTCGATAACGCGGCTATGGCAACGATCGGCTGGGGTGGGCAGTTTTGAAGGACGTGGGGGTTGAGTGGTTCAGTGGTTGATGCGTTTCCAGTACTCGAACTCGAAGACCTTGCTTCCTGTACCAACGAGAAGGAGGTACCATTCTCGCAGCTGTTGAAGAGCGTCCGATAGTTCCTTCTGTTTTGCCGTGTGCAGCGCCTCAGTTATAGCTGCTGTACCGCTCACATTAAGTAGAGCGGTCTTCATGGATCGTGGAGCAAAGGGTTTTTGCCGGGGCGCACAGAGCGCAGCTTTCCATCAAGCATTGATCTCAGTTACACATATCTTCTAGTATGGACGCTGTCAGGTTCGGCTGAGGTATGCCGTGAATGGTAGAAGCGAACAATAAATTTATGGCGAAAGCAATGTTGACCTTTCTTTCCGCTGAGGAAGGTGGCAGGATTAAGGCTCCCCAAAGCGGCTTTCATCCCCAAATTGATCTCGGGCACGTTCAAACTTCTTGTGTTGTGGAGAGTCTTGAGGGCGAGACTGTCTTCGGTTTTGAACGAGAACACCTCGTATCGCTGAAATTGATTTTCGATAAGCAGTATTCCTGGTTACCAACAGTCGGTGATCTAGTGCGCTTGTTCGAGGGTGATAAGCTGATTGGGACTGGCAGAGTCATAGACCCGTCCGGGTAAATGGCACCTTTGTAAACACAGAGCTTCCAGCTGAAAGGCGAAATCTCGCACTGCAATACCCCTCAACTCCGACCGCGTCACATCTTGCAAGAATTACTTCCTCCTTTTTTTGGGGTAATTTCGCAGGGAATTGACGCCGCACAGTCCCCAGCACCCATGTGTAGCATTTTCCCCTCTATGCGTATAACCCGCGCTCTCAGTTGACCCGATCCCGCACCGCAGCCTGACATTAGCGCCGACGGCTCTTTGAGGCCTCGCGCATGATCGGCCAGACAGTCTCCCACTACCGCATCATCGGAAAACTCGGTGGTGGCGGCATGGGTGTAGTCTACGAGGCCGAAGATACCCGCCTCGCCCGCCACCTTGCCCTCAAATTCATCCCCGAAGAAATGGCCAAGGACAAGAAGTCCCTCGACCGTTTCGTCCGCGAGGCCCGCGCCCAATCCACACTCGACGCACAGAAAAGCCGCCCAATCCATCGGGCGGCTGTCCTCGAAAAGATGCGTGCATCTCAGCTTTCAGTTCAAACCGTCTTGCCCTTCAGTGCAACTGAATTGCGCCTCCGCATGAAATGTAGTTGTCTGCCGAACACATATCGCCGCCATAAGTGACCACGGCAATTCTGTTGTTGTTGACCCTGAAAGACCAACTCCAGTCTCCCGGAAATCCTATGACCTGCGAGAACGTTGTGCTCTTCGTGGTCCAACGCACTGCTTGGTCCAAGCTGTGATCGTCATTCCAACACTCGCCGGTCAGGTCCCCAAGTTCGTTGATGCCATCGGTATAGCAGTTCGTGTATCCGCCCTGCGGCATGGGCAGCACGATTGGATTGCTGTAAGTTTTCCGGGAAGGGTCGAGCGGTTTCCAGAAGCTCGGAATCCAAACACTGAAATCCGCTGGCTCGATGTCGCCCGAGATTTCCCCGCGGTCATTTATGTTGAAAGGCTCCGAGTTCGGGTAGTCTGGAATTGCGGGAAGCAGTTTGATCTTCCACGTCCCGTTTTTGAGAGGGGTCCAGATCACACCGACGAACTCACCGTTGTCGCCGCTGCCCTCGCCGACAATTTGACCAAAGTCATTTACCGCCCACGCGTACCACCTGGTCATCACGTCAAACCCGGAGGTGTCGAGTTTGTGGATGGTCCACGTGACAACGGCACGCCCGTTCTTCCACACCACCGACGGGGTCCAAACAACTGGAAGCGTCGGAGCACAGCCAAGGCAGCTTTGGCCGACTCCACTCCAGCCGACGATCAACGTTCCTATCTTGTTCACTCCTGCGGCATAACTGGAGTTGTAAGTGGAGTAGCCGACATCGGCGAGAGTGCCCAGGTCCGCAAGGCCGGACATCGCTGTCCATGCAATCCCGTGCGGACGGTTTTCGTCTGTGCTGGCAGAATGCCCAACAATCAAACCCGTGTCCGATATCGTAACCAGTCCCTCGTCCCAACCATTCTCCGTCCCGCCCAGCGTGCCGAGGTCAATCCACTCTCCCGCATGCCTGCCAAACAAGGGGATGGCGAAGTTGTGAGTAGAGCCGTCGGCTACATCCCCCTGGGCCACTGCAACGCCAAAATCGTTAACATCTCCCATGGAAGCCCAAGTTCCGCCTGGGTAAGTTCCGAGTTCCCAAACCTGAGCCTGGTGCGCAGCCGCCTCGGCGGTAACACTTAAGTTGCCATGCTGTGTATTAGTCTTAGAAAATAAGTTCCCTGTGCGATGATGACTTGCGAATCTAGCCGTGTGCGATCCGACTGTCTGCGGCTGTGCCCATGACGGCGAAACGAAGCATGGGAGTAGGATCAAGGCCCAAATAGTGTGCCTCATATTTTTGCCCTCCATAAAACAGATTTGATCTCGCGCGGCGGCAGCTTTTTGTCGCCTCAGCAGAGCTTGCATTGGGAGTGAGTGCTTCTCACTTCCTCGTTCCGCAAATGGTTCCGTGGTACCAGCCAATCCAGAACATGTCGGAGTTGGGGTCCGGATGGACGTTGTCGGGAAGCGTGATGTTGGGTCCAAACGGTCCTTCCATGATCCAGTGACCGTAAGCGCCCTTGAACATGCCGGTTCCTTTGGTGAAGGTGCCGTTCTCGCGAATGTCATAAACGCCGTTACCGGTAAGAACGTCGTTCAAGTGCTCGGCGATGAACTCGACTTTTAGTTGGAAGGTATCGCCATTGCCGAAGTCGAAGGTGGCGACCTCGGTTCCGGTGGAGACGCCGCCATTGTCGAAAAACCCTGTATTCACATCGACAATGTCTGCTCGTCGTACTTTTCGGTCAACCACGAACTTGCCAGTCCCATACCAGTTATCAGTGTGCCAGCCATAGACAGTCCCGCCGAAGGGGACACACCGGTCCTGGCCTTGAGTGACGGCGGCAAGCAGAATGACCGTACCGACCGCAAGGGAGATGCTCGTGAATATGTGAATTACAAAGCGATGCACGGTAATAAACCTCCTTCCCATCTATAGAGTGTGTCTGCTACCTGTCTTTTCGGGCCAGCCCTCAGTTCCATGGCTCGTATCTCATGCGGGTTGACCCCTCCGCAATGAACGACGCCTGAAAACCGCATGAAATGTGGCTGAACAGCCCGGTGTGGAGAATCGCAACAGGTCAGCACAGGGACGGGAGTCACTGTCTTTTCAGCGTGTTTGTGCTACATTTCGACGCATCTTCAGGCGGGACTCATGCCCGTGCCGGTTCCACCGCGAATCCGCTTCCGCGAGTTTGAGCTGGACCTTAAGTCTGGGGAACTCCATAAAGAGGGCAGGAAAGTAGCGCTGCCTCCGAAAGCGTTTGAAGTATTGCGGGCGCTCGTTGAGCGTCCGGGTGAAGTAGTTACGCGGGAGGAGTTGCGCACCCATCTCTGGGCGAACGACACTTTTGTTGAATTCGACGATAACCTGAACCACGTCGTCAAGAAGCTGCGCAATTCTCTGGGAGACTCGGCCGAAAATCCCCAGTACATCGAGACCCTGCCCCGTTTGGGCTATCGTTTCATCGGCACTGACATCGGTCCTGCACCTAAGATGTCCCCGGTTGCGCCGGCGACCGCGCTGCCTACGGAGAACCGCAACGGCGCCAAGACCAGGGCAAGCAGCGTGTGGTTGGGGATCTCATTGGCTGCCGTGGTTCTGCTGGGTGTCTTGATCTTCGTATCCGTACACCAGAATCGAGTTCAGGCATTGAGTGAGAAGGACGTTGTTGTGCTGGCCGACTTCGCCAACCAGACCCCCGACCCAATATTCACTGGCACCTTGCGGCGAGGATTGCTGATTGAAATGGCACAGTCGCCGTTCTTTAATTTCCTTCCTGCCGGCAAGGTGAATGAGACGCTTCACCTCATGGGTCACAATGCGCAGGATTCTCTCAACGACGATCTGGCCCGCCAAGTGTGCCAACGTAACGGGGCGAAGGCATTCATCGGCGGATCCATCGCAAGCCTCGGAAGCCAGTACGTCCTGAGCCTTAAGGCCGTGAACTGTTCGACGGGCGATGTTCTTGTCCAGTCTCAAACTCAGGTCGCGAAGAAGGAGGACATCATTCGCGCACTGAGTGGTCAGGCCAATCTTCTGCGGAGCAAGCTGGGAGAATCGCTGGCAAGCATTCAGAAGTTCGATATAGCCCTCGATCAGGCGACCACGCCCTCACTCGGGGCGCTACAGGCCTATACCTTCGGCGTGCGGGAAACAGAACGGATCGAGATGCCGTCAGCAATAGCTTCCTTCAAGCGAGCGATCGAGTTGGACCCGGATTTCGCCATGGCATATGCGGGACTGGGAGCCGCTTACGGAAATCTCGAGCAAACTGGACTCATGGAAGAGAACACAGCCAAGGCTTACTCGTTGCGCACAAGGGCTACGGAAGCAGAGGGTCTCCGGATCGAAGCGTCGTATGAGAAAAATGCACTCGGAGACCGATACAAAGGGATCGAGGTCTACAGCCTCGTCAAGAATCTCTACCGGCAGGAGGCCTACCCATACAACCAAATGGGGGCAATTTACCGGGATTTGGGGCAGTACGAAAAAGCTTTGCTCGAGGACCAGGAATACGATCGTCGAAGACCTTCCGCGATGTCGGTTGGGAACATAGTCTGCGATTTGCTTCTTTTGGGTCGACTGGACGATGCGCAAAGGATGCTCGCTGAAGGCGAAACTCGCCACCTGGACCGGGCGTTACTCTTGAGCAATTATTATGCGCTTGCGTTTTTCCAGCACGACTTCCGACAAATGGAAAAGATGGTAGAAGAGGCGTCTCGCGATCCAGAAGCAGAGCGGCTGTTGTTGCCGTTCCAAGCCGATACCGAGGCGTACTACGGTCGACTAAGACATTCGCGAGATTTCCGCCAGCAGGCTGTGGAGGCGTGCCTACGCCAAGGTCTGGTCGAAACGGCCGCCGCAAATTACGCCGCTGCGGCTTTGCAAGAGGCGGACGTCGGGGACTTTAGAGCGGCGAAGAACCTGGCGGATGAGAGCCTTAAGCTGGCAAGAACGCGGGGTGTGCTGGCTGCAGCGGGCATTGCCTATGCCCGGTCGGGTGCCATCCAGCAGGCGCAAGAGATGAGCGATGAACTTGGCCGCAGGTATCCCTCACATACCTTGGCGCAATTAGCGTGGATTCCCAGCATTCGTGCCAGTATTGACAATGTTCAGGGCGAGGCGGCTCGTGGCATCGACGAACTGCATAAAGCTATGCCCATCGATCTTGGGAACACCGATGGCATGATGAGTACGGGCCTGACACTCAGAACGGTATACACACGTGGCTTGGCCTACCTCCGTCTACATCGCGGCGTTGAGGCCGCTGCTGAGTTCCGCAAGATACTCGATCATCCAGGATTGGTCGCTCCCAATACTGTCGCCGCTCTCGCACACCTCGCCTTAGCTCGCGCCGATGTCCTCCAAGGCGACAACGTCAAAGCCCGCGCCGAGTACGAACAGTTTCTCAACCTATGGAAGGACGCAGATTCTGACATTCCCGTCCTTCTGCAGGCGAAAGCTGAGTATGCCGAGCTTCAGTAGTCCAATTTGATATCCTGTTAGTTAGTACGTTCCTTTCAAGTGTTGTTAACAAGCGATTTCGCGAAGCTCAGCTAGCTCTGCTCAACGTTGACGCCGCGTCAGATTCAGCATTTGCAACGCAAACAGGAACTCTACGGTAACGCCACCTTCACGTGCACGACCCCCGCGCGCCCAGCCACGGGACCGCCCTGCAAATTTAAGCCCTCACTCTGTTTACTACTTTGTCGCGGCGCTCTAGCACTGCCATTTTCCCTCCTCCCTTCTCTCAGTTGACCCGATCCCGCACCGCAGCCTAACATTAGCGCCGACGGCTCTTTGAGGCCTCGCGCATGATCGGCCAGACAGTCTCCCACTACCGCGTCATCGGAAAACTCGGTGGTGGCGGCATGGGTGTAGTCTACGAGGCCGAAGATACCCGCCTCGCCCGCCACGTTGCCCTCAAGTTCATCCCCGAAGAAATGGCGAAGGACAAGAAGTCTCTCGACCGTTTCGTCCGCGAGGCCCGCGCCGCCTCCCAGCTCAATCATCCCGGCATCTGCACCATCCACGACATCGAAGACAACAACGGCCACCCCTTCATCGTCATGGAGAAGCTGGAGGGCGTCAGCCTCAGGGAAATCCTCCGCACCCGCCGTGTCACCGTAGAAGAAATCCTCGACATCGGCATTCAGGTCTCAGACGCGCTCGCCGCCTCGCACGCCAAGGGCGTCATCCACCGCGACATTAAGCCCGCCAACATCTTCGTCGCTCAGAATGGCCAAACCAAGATTCTCGATTTCGGCCTCGCCAAAGTCGTCCACGATCCCAACTCCAGCGAAGCGCAGCTCGAAGATTCGCTCACCGCCATGGGCGTCATTCCCGGCACCGCCATCTACATGTCGCCCGAACAGGCCCGTGGAGAGGAACTCGACGCCCGCAGCGATCTCTTCTCCCTCGGTGTCGTGCTCTATGAAATGGCGACCGGCAAAAAGCCCTTCGCCACCGGCAACGTCATCACCACCCTCGACGCCGTTCTCAATCAGAAGCCGGTCTCTCCTCTCCAACTCAATCCCAAACTTCCCCCCGACCTCGAAGGCATCATCGGTCGCGCCATGGAGAAGGACCGTGGCCACCGCTATCCCAACGCCGCCGCCATCAAGGGCGACCTCCAGTCCCTCCGCCGCGACACCCAGGCCGGAATGACCAAGTCGGGCTTTCGCCGCCCCGTCTTGCCCTACCGTATCGCCACGAGTACGTTTCAAGCAACCACGCGCTGGTCCACCTACATTCTTCTCGGCACCACTGCGTTGCTCCTGACCGCTGTCCTCACCATGGGCGCATGGTGGTTCAAGCATCGCGGCGCGATCGCTCCCGTTGCTTCAAAGAACACCATCGCCGTCCTGCCCCTCCAGAACATGAACGGCGACATCAGCGTCGAGTTCCTCCGCTTTGCCCTCGCCGACGAAATCGCCAACACTCTCACCTACAATCGCAGCCTCGATGTCCGCCCCTCCGCCATGACGCGCAAATTTGTCGCCAATGACATCGACCCCCAGGCCGCAGGTCGCGAAGTCCACGTTGGCACCGTCATCACCGGGCATTTCCTCAAGCAGGGCAACCGCCTGCTCATCACCCTCGAAGCCATTCAGGTCAACGGCAACAAGCTTCTCTGGCAGACCAATGTCACCGCCGGCTCCGAAGACCTCATCATGATGCAGTCTCAGGTCTCAGCCCAGATCCGACAGGGCTTGCTCCCCGCTCTCGGCGTGGCTGGCGGCTTCCTCGACACCAGCACCCGCCCCAAGAATCCCGAGGCCTACGACCTCTACCTGCATGCCGTCGCCCTGCCCCACGATGCCGGACCTAATAAGGATGCGATCGCCGTTCTCGAACACGTCGTCGCCGTTGATCCTACCTACGCCCCCGCATGGGAGGAACTCGGTCTCCGCTGTTACTACGACGCCGACTACTCCGACGGTGGCGAGGTCATGTTCCAGCGTTCAAGCCAGGCCTATGAGAAGGCTATCCAACTCGATCCCAACCGCATGGTCGCCGCCGGCCAGTTGATTAATAATCACGTTGAGCGTGGCGAACTCGGGCCCGCCTATCAACAGGCCCTCGCCTTGGTCAAGCGCCGTCCTGACAGTCCTCAGGCCCATTTCACCATGGGCTATGTTTATCGCTACGCAGGAATGCTCGAGCAAGCCACTAGTGAGTGCGATACCGCTCTCGCCCTCGATCCCGGCAATTACGCCTTCCGCTCTTGTGCCTGGGCTTTCATGGAGCTCGGCAAGACCGACCGCGCCGAAGAGTACGTCCGTCTTGACGCTGGCTCGGAGTGGGCCCTCTATGTGACCCCTTCAATCCTCTTGCGCGAAGGTAAAGTTCAGGAAGCCCGCGAAGCCGTCAAGCGCATGCCCATCGCTCCCCGCTACCACCGCGATCTCCTCGAAACCTGCCTTGGTCTGCGCCCGCCCTCCGAACTCGACCGCATCGCCCACGAAGACGAGACGAGCCTGCCCACCGACCCCGATCCTGAAACCTGGTACTACCAGGGCGCTATCCTCGCCTACTGCGGAAAGAAACAGGCCGCGCTTCACATGTTAGAAAGCGCCGTCGGCCAGAACTATTGCGCCTATTCCAATCTTCTTTCCGATCCCCTTCTCGCCAAGCTCCGCACAGATACAGAATTTGACAGAGTGTTAACCCAGGCGGCCCGCTGCCAGGAAGCAGTTCGCTCCTCCGCCAACCCACAGCCGCAGTAGCCTAATTCCTGCGCGTTCTCCCGCTTGACCTTTTCCTTCGTGTTCCCTTTTTTGGTGCCCTCAGTCGTCGTCGAATTTCGCTTACATCTCTACTTCTTCGCCGTCTAACGCTGTTACAATCTCGCGTTGTCTCATTCTCTGGACTCAGCATTGCGATTAGCGACATCTTTTCCCTCTCAAAAAATTCCTACAGGAGCTCCCATGACTTTTGCCCGGAAACTTCTCGCCCTCGCGATTCTCGCCTGTGCGTTTTGTACTTTCATTTTTGCCCAGCAAACCGAAGGGCGCCTCATGCTCTTCCCCGACATTCATAACGACAAAATCGCCTTCGTCTATGGCGGAGACATCTGGCTCGCATCCAGCTCCGGCGGCGAAGCCCGCCGCGTTACCTCGCATCCCGGCCGTGAACTCTTTCCTAAGTTTTCTCCCGACGGCAAATGGCTCGCCTTCACCGCGCAGTATGACGGCAACCTGAATGTCTATGTCATGCCCGCCGATGGTGGCCAGCCCACGCAGCTCACTTACTTTCAGGGACAAGCTCAGCCCCTCAGCGACCGCATGGGCTTTCTCAACGAAGTCATCGGCTGGACGCAGGACAGCCAGAACGTCATCTTCCTCTCGCGCCGCGACGCCTCCGACGGCTGGACTAAGCGTCCCTTTACCATCAGCGTCAACGGCGGCATGGCCAAGCCCATGATCATGGATGAAGGCGGCTTCCTCTCCTTCTCTCCCGATGGCGGCAAGATCGCTTACAACCGCATCTTCCGCAACTTCCGCCAGTGGAAGCGCTACACCGGCGGTCTCGCGCAAGACATCACTATCTTCGATCTCAAAACCAATGCCGTCGACGGCCTCATTCCCCACACCGACTACACCGACACCTTCCCGATGTGGCATGGCAACACCATCTACTTCACCTCTGACCGTGGCGAAGATCATCGCCTCAACATCTACGGTTACGACACCGCCAGCAAGCAGGTGAAGCAGCTCACCAACTTCACCGACTGGGACTGCATGTTCCCCAGCATGGGACCGAATGGCATCATCTTCGAGAACGGCGGCTATCTCTACACCTTCGACTTCCAGAGCCAGAAAGCGAACAAGCTGACCATTTATCTCACCGGCGTTCGCGACCAGGCCATGAAGCACTGGGCTGACGCCAGCAAGCACGTCACCGATTTCGACATCGCTCCCGACGGCAAGCGCGCCGTCTTCGCCGCCCGTGGCGAAGTCTTCACCGTGCCCGCGAAAGAAGGCAGCATCCGTAACCTCACACATTCACCCGCCGTGCGCGAGCAGAAAGTCGCCTGGTCTCCGAACGGCCAATACATCGCCTACATCTCCGACCGCACCGGCGAAGACGAAATCTATATCTCTCCGCAGGACGGCCAAGGTCCCGAAGAAGCGATCACCAGCGGCCATAAGGGTTTCATGTTCCAGCCGCTCTGGTCGCCTGATAGCGGCAAAATCGCGTGGGCCGACAAAGACCTCAAACTCTGGTACGTCGACATCAAGGCCAAGCAGCCGGTCGAAGTAGACAAAGCCAAGTTCGGCGAGATCACCAACTACTCCTGGGCGCCCGACAGTAAGTGGCTCGCCTACGATAAGAACGAAGAATCCGGCCTCAGTGTCGTCGAACTCTACAGCCTCGCCGACAAGAAGATCACGCAAGTCACCTCGGCGATGAGCAATAGCTTCGCGCCCATCTTCGACCCCGGCAAGCGCTATCTCTATTTCCTCTCCGACCGCGACTTCAACGAAGTCCTCGGCAACATCGACTTCGAATTCGCCAATCCCAAAACCACGCGCGTCTACCTGGTCACGCTCACCGCTGACGAGCCATCACCCTTCCCGGCCCTCAGCGACGAAACAAAGGCCAAAACCGAAGAGCCCGCCGCGAGCGGCACTCCAACGCCCGTGCCCGAAGCCAAGCCCGAAGGCAAGAAAGGCAAGAAGCCCGAGGCCAAAGAACAAAAGCCAGAAGAGAAGACAGCTGAAACTGAGAAGAAAGAACCGCCCAAGGTCTTCAAGATCGATCTCGATGGCATCCAGAACCGCATCGTCGCTCTCGGCGTGCCTCCCTCGGTCATCCGCTCGTTCGATGCTTCGAAGGACGCGATCTACTACGGCACAACTCCCATCGGCGGCCTCTCCGGTCCAATCCCCGGTGAAGATCCGGCCATCCACGCGTACGACCTGAAAGACCGCAAAGATAAGGTCCTCGTCGAAGGCGCCACGCGCTTCGCTCTCTCCGTTGACGGCTCAAAGCTCCTCTATCGCAGTGACGGCGGCAAGTTCGCCATCATCGATGCCAAGCCGCCCGATTCTCCGCATAAGCCCGGCGACGGCGCCATCGACATCAGCGGCATGAAGGCTGAAGTCGATCCGCCCGCCGAGTGGAAGGAAATCTACAACGAAGTCTGGCGTCAGGAGCGCGACTACTTCTTCGAAGCATCGATGAACGGCGTCGACTGGCAGAAGGTTCACGACCAGTACGCGCAGTTACTACCCTACGTTGCTGATCGTTACTCGCTCACTTACATCATGGCGGGAATGATCGGCGAGTTGTCGAACTCACACACTTATGTAGGCGGCGGCGAGTATCCCGACTTCCCGCATGTCAATGACGGGTTGCTGGGTGCAGATTATGAAGTCGATGCCAGCGGCATGTATCGCTTCAAAAAAATCTACCCCGGCGAAAACTGGGACGCCCAAGTTCGCTCGCCTCTCACCGAACCCGGGGTCAATGTCAAAGAAGGCGACTACCTCATCGCTATCAACGGCCGAAATCTGAAAGCCCCACAAACTCCAGACGAGTTACTCATTAATACGGCCAATCAAGTAGTGACTCTAACGGTCAATTCGAAACCCACTGCCGATGGCGCCCGCAAAGTCTTAGTCAAGCCCATCGCCGACGAGTTCAACCTGCACGAACTCAACATGGTCGAAACCAACCGCAAGAAGGTCGACCAGATGAGCGGCGGCAAGATCGGCTACGTCTATCTCCCCGACATGGGCGACGCCGGCCTTAACGCCTTTGTCAAAGAGTACTTCCCGCAGATTCGCAAAGAAGGCATCATCTTCGACGTTCGCTACAACGGCGGAGGCTTCGTCGATCAGCTCATCTTCGAGCGCCTGCGCCGCATGCTCTCCGGCATGGACTCGGCCCGCAACTTCGAATCCTCCACCATTCCCCCGAACGTCTTCCATGGTTACATGGCCTGCATTACCAACCACTACGCGGCCTCCGACGGCGACTTCTTCAGCTACTTCTTCAAGAAGTATCAACTCGGACCGCTCATCGGAACCCGCACCTGGGGCGGCATCCGCGGCATCCGCGGACAAATGCCTCTCATGGACGGCGGCTACATCACCCGTCCCGAGTTCTCTCTCTACGGCCTCGACAGCCAGTGGATCATCGAGAACCGCGGCGTCCAACCCGACGTGGTCCTCGACAATCCTCCAGACGCGGTGATCAAGGGCCAGGATCCGCAACTGGAGAAAGCGGTCGACATGCTGATGCAGCAGATCAAGGCGAATCCGAAGAAACTGCCGGGACGCCCTGCGGATCTGCCGGCCTATCCCCCGAACCCAGGCATGTAGCAACTATGGGTCGGGCATTCCTGCCCCGTCCAAGCCCCGCCGCAAGGCGGGGCCTTTTTGTGGCCATAACCTATCTGACGCACATATACGGGAGGTCATATAAATGACCTACCGTTACACGGTGACATTATTTCCGCTAGTTTGCTTGTCCCCGTTGCACTCTTCATCTGCCCATTTGTGAACTGGACAATGATCCATCCGGTAGTTCAATTCGGTGGAAATCATAATTGGAATGAGTTCATCCCTGTTCACACTATCGCAAAGCCTCGACGATAGATGCGAAGTAGATAAATGCGATGACAGACTGCCGCTTTCCATCGCCTTTTGACGCACGATCCATCACCAGCGGAACCTCCACGGCAGAGGCCTCGGTCGAGCAACTGTCGCCCTAGAGTGCCGCGAATTCGCGCACGGCCATAACCTTTTGTTTGTCATCAGGCCAAGACCCCCATGTCCCAGTAACTGCACTGTACTGGCAAGCAATCTTGAATTCGCTCGTACTGCCCAGGTGTGACTTCCAAAGTTTCAGGAACAGGGAGCCATGACAATTTGATCCCTGCCCCACACAGTTGAGAACTTCGCCGTGTGTGGGGCAAAACTGCACAAGCACAGCCTCTGCGCTTCGGCTTGATCCGCTGAGGCACCTCTTACTTTCCCATTTTGGGACGCAATCCCCACGATCCCCTCCACTAATTCCTTGACTTAGCCCCGCTTCAGCCGCGAAATAGAAGTTAGGAACAGCAGGGATGCTCTGATACACATAGCAGCCAAGAGTGGGGGTAATAGCACCAGCTAAGACCTTATGAATCAAGATTTTACTCATAACTCAAATCTAATCAGGATTTTGCAAGGAATTTCCCGCCAACCTCATGATTCCATTAGATCAGAGGGAGGAGGGGAGGCGGATCATAGTGAACCCGTAGAGGTAAACCATTAGCGGTAAGCGTGACCAGTAAGCAAGATTGCTTATAGAAGGAGCTACGAAATGTCTTCCAGCAAGAACGAACGTTGCCATCATATTAAGTCCAACGGTGTTCAATGCAATTCTCCAGCCCTGCGCGATCAGCGCCTTTGTTATTTCCACCGGGCATGGAGGCCCATGACACTTTTCCCCAGCAAATTCATGCTTCCGTACCTCGAAGATGCGCATTCCATCCAGCTCGCCATCACCCGCGTTATCGCCATGACGCTCGACATGGTCATCGACCAGAAAATGGCTTCCACTGTCCTCTATGCGCTCCAGATCGCTTCTTCCAACCTCAAGCGTATGGACGAGGAAATTCCAAAGCCGGAGGATGTTGCCATCGACGTCGACGAAGAGCAGCTTGACGAAATCATCTTCTGTCGCCAGCGCTACGACCAGTTGCCCACCTGGCAGGAAGGCGAAGTTCGCACCGACAAGGGAGCCCGTCCGGAACCCACCAGGAAGCCCGCACAACCAGATCTCCCGCCCGGCACAATCCAAGCCTGCGCCGCTGACAATCGGAAAAAGCCTGCCGGTCGGTACTCATCTCTTCATAAGAAGATGACATTTCCCATGCGTGGGCGAGAGTGGCTTCCGCGGGATCCGCGCATTGTTGGCTACTGACTTAAGTTCACGAAGTTGATTCCCTTCGTAAGGAAGATTTTGCATGACCCTAGGCGGTGTGCGACGCTTTGGCCATGGCGATGCGAATCCTCTATGCCGTTTTGCTGCTTCCTTTTCTCGTTTTTCCGCTCTTCGGGCAAAGCGAGTCGGAAGCTGCGATCGTAACCAAGATCACCGCGCTCGAAAAAGCTTGGAATCAGGCGTTCAAGTTCCGCGATACGAAGGCCGTCGACGCGCTGCTGGACGACGGCATTGTGCTGGTCAATGATGATGGAACCCTCCTGCCGAAGGGTGCGTTTCTGGCGAGCATTCGCGAGTCGAAGGCGTCGGATGACGAGCAGGTGACGCCAGAGTCGATTTCCGTGCATGTGGTCGGCGGCGTCGCCGTGGCAACGGGTATCTTTCGCGCCAAGGGCACGGAAAATGGGAAGCCGTTTGTGCGGCGAAACCGCTTCGCCGACACCTGGGTCAAGAAGGGCGACGGTTGGGTGTGCGTCTCGGCTTCGGCCACGCCAGTGCTGCATTGAGCAGATGGCTACTTACCGCGCACGGCTGACTGCTTCGAAGCAAACTGACTCTCCCTCTTTCCCAATTCGGGATTTTTGAGCGGGTTCATTCCTCAATGAGTCAACATCTGCGCAACAACCCTTCGCATTCCCGTAATTCTGCTCCTTGCACTTCAGTGCTCAACCTCTGGCTGCTTTCCTCCGATTGAGTGAGTGATAAGCCATGAGCGAAAACGACGACATTGTTAAAGAGTTTCTAATCGAGAGTCACGAGAACCTGGACCGGCTTGACCGCGACCTTGTGGCGCTGGAAAAAAATCCTTCGGACCGCGAGATCCTGGCCAGCATCTTCCGCACAATCCACACGATCAAAGGCACTTCAGGCTTCCTTGCGTTTGGGAAGTTGGAGGCCGTCGCGCACGTCGGCGAAAGCTTGCTGGCCAAGCTCCGCGATGGCCAGTTGAACCTGAACCCGGAAATAACTACCGCCTTGCTCGCCATGGTCGATGCGGTTCGCCAGATGCTCAATAGTATCGAGGCGATTGGGAACGAAGGCCAGCGCGACGACGACATATTGATTGCCAGGTTGACCGGATTACTGCGTCCACAAGAACCAGGAACTGCGCCAGGACCTCCCCTGCCAAAGCCTGGGGCTCCCAGGGAACCGATTACGATCACCCCCGTCATCGAGATGGGAATGCGGATTACGGAAGCCGCACCAACGGAGCAGCCTGCGACTGCGGCCGAAGCGGCATCGACGGCTCAGTCCGCTCCGCCGCCCGAACTTCCTCAACCTGAGCACCAGAACATTGGTGACATTCTGATCGAACGCGGCGAGGCGACTTCCGCCGAAGTGGCCAAGGCGGCTCAGGCGCAAATCGGAGGCGATCCGCGGCACTTGGGCGAGATCCTTGTCGATCAAGGAGCCACCAAGCCGCATGAAGTGCTTGAGGCTTTGCAGACGCAGCAGGCCAAGGGACAGGCCGCGAGCGAGAGGACGATCCGCGTGGACGTTGGTCTGCTCGACCAGCTGATGAACTTGGTGGGCGAACTGGTGCTGGCGCGCAATCAGATTCTGCAGTCCACCAAGAATACGGAAGAGACGAATCTGGTTACGGCAGGCCAAAGGCTGAACCTGATCGCCAGCGAGCTGCAGGAAAGCGTGATGAAGACGCGTATGCAGCCGATCGGGAACATCTGGAGCCGCTTTCCGCGAACGGTACGCGACGTGGCGCTGTCGCGCGGCAAGAAGGTCCGCATCCAGATGGAAGGACAGGAGACGGAACTGGATAAAACGCTGATCGAGGCGATCAAGGATCCATTGACGCATCTGGTTCGGAATGCCGTCGACCACGGAGTGGAGTCGCCGGAGGCGCGCAAGGCGGCCGGAAAGGATCCGGAAGGCGTGCTGCTCCTGCGCGCGTTTCATGAGGGCGGAAAGGTCAACATCGAGATCTCCGATGATGGTGCAGGGCTGAATATACAAAGGGTTGTTGGGAAGGCGGTGCAGAAGGGCCTGATTACGGCGGATCAGGCTTCGCGCCTGAGCGAACGCGAGGCGGCAAACCTGATTTTTCTGCCAGGGCTGTCGACGGCGGAGAAAGTGACGAACGTATCAGGCCGCGGCGTCGGCATGGATGTGGTGAAAACGAATATCGAGCGGATTGGTGGCTCGGTGGATCTGCAATCGTCGCCTGGCAAAGGCACCACGGTCAAGGTCAAGATCCCCCTGACACTGGCAATCGTGCCGGCTCTGATCGTCACCAGCGGAGGACAGTGCTTCGCGATCCCGCAGGTAAGTTTGCTGGAACTGGTGGGACTGGAGGGAGAAGAGGCCCGCAAAAACGTGGAGTGGATCAAGGGATCACCTGTCTATAGGCTGCGTGGGAACCTGCTGCCGCTGGTGGACCTGAATCAGGCTCTGGGGCAACGCGATGCGAGACGGTCGCAGGAGAGCTGGGAAAATGCGAGCCAAGGCCTTGACTTCGCGGATTCGCGGTCCAAGCACGGGCAATGGCTGGAAAAGTTGCGGCAGATGCTGAACGGCAAGACAAAGATGACGGTCGAAGAAGCAGGCTCGCACGAACATTGCGCGCTGGGCAAGTGGCTATATGGAGATTGCCTGCAACGTTACGGTTCCTTCCAAGAGACGCAACTGCTGGAAACCGCGCATCGCGAATTCCACGAGCTGGTGCATGACGTCGTGAGGCACAAGCTTGGCGGAGAGATCGGCAAGGCGCAGGAGGCATTTGGGAGAATTGGGCCACTCACCCGTCGGGTAGTGGAATTGTTGAGCGCGGTCGAAAACCGCGGCAAAGAACAGAGTAGCGTGAAGATCGTGGTACTGCGCGCCGAGGACCGGCAGTTCGGGCTGGTGGTCGACGAGATCAACAACACGGAAGAAATCGTAGTGAAGCCGCTAAGCAAGCACTTGAAAAACACCCGGATCTACGCCGGGTCGACCATTATGGGCGACGGCAAGGTGGCACTAATTCTGGATGTAATGAACCTGGCGCAGTCGTCTCATGTGCTGACGGAGGGCCAAACCCGGAAGCGGGCAGAGCAGGAGCAGGTCGCCGTGGCGGGAGGCGATCAGAAACAGAGACTGGTCCTGTTTGCAGGCAGCGGATCGCGGTTTGCCGTACCTCTCGACATGCTGGCCCGGCTCGAAAATATTCCCGGCGAGTTGGTCGAACGCTCAGGCAAAAACTGGGTGACACAGTACCGCGGACAGATTCTGCAGTTGATCCGCATCTCCCATGTGCTGGACGGAGGTGGGCAGTATGAAGAGGAATCGCAGCTGACGTTGCCCACCAAAGGCATGTTGCAGGTGCTGGTACTGGAGAGTGGAGGCAAGGCCTTTGGGCTGGTGGTCAACCAGATCCTCGACATCGTGGACAGCACCCTGGAGCCGAAATCGCCGCCGACGCGGCCGGGAGTGTTGTTCTCGGCAATAGTCGCCGATCGCGTGACCGAGATACTGGACGTGCCCGCTGTACTGAGCGCGGGCGAGATGAATTAGTGTGCCGCAGGCGCGGCTGGGGGTTGGTGGCATGAAGCATACCGGACAATTTTGCACCTTCTATCTCGATCATTTGTTGTTCGGGGTGGAATCGCAAAAGATCCAAGAGGTCGTTCCGTACCGCGAACTGCGGCCCGTGCCGCTCGCACCGAGGTCAGTCTCAGGATTAATGAATCTGCGAGGCCAGGTGGTGATCGCGATCGATCTGCGACGCCAACTGGAGCTTCCCGAACGGCCACGGGAGATGGCTCCGATTTGCCTCGTCATGCGTGCCTCGGATGAGGCGGTATGCCTGTTGGCCGACGAGGTCGGAAACGTGGTGGAGGTAGGCGAGGACACATTTGAGCCGGCGCCCGAGACACTTTCTTCGCGGCTGCGCTCCGTCATCCTGGGAGTTCATAAGCTCGAACACCATTTGCTACACGTGCTGGATACGGACCGGGCATGCGAAGTGCAGGAGACGAGGGAGAGTGCCAAGGCGTGAGCGGTTTTGGGCAGAACCGATTACCAAAATTCAAAAAGTAATCCCCTTACGGTCACGTCCTAAGGGATGAAGTCCCGTGGGCGGCTGCCGAAAGTCTCAGTAGGCAGCCGAGAAATCCTCAGACAAGCTGCTTCGAAGGTGAACCCTTGCGGCTTGCTCCGGCGGTCTTCTTCAGCCTGGTCCTCTGCTTCACAGCCATTTTGCCAACCCAAAGCCAAGCGGAGATGCTGCCGACCTCTTCCTTTGCGCCTTCGAAGGTCAATTCTGAATCGCGCCAGTTGGTCCGCGAGTTGGGAGCCAAAGGGATTACGTTTCAGGGCCAGTTTGTCAATGACTGGTCAAAAGGCACTGGAGGTTTGGGCGATTCGAGCGGCGGGTTTGGGCGTTACTCGTTTGACGTTACCGCCTCCATCGATGACTCCAAGCTGCTGGGATGGAACGGCAGCAGCGCAGCGGTGCGCTTGAAGAATCACCTGGGCGAGTTTGGATACGGCTATGAACAGAGCTTTCAGGTCGCCTCGAACATCGACGCTTCCTCGCGGACGACGCTTTACGAGATGTGGATCCAACAGAAGCTCTATGGCGACCGTCTGCGGTTGAAATTCGGCAAGGTCGACGCCAACACCGAGTTTTCCGTATTGCAAAATGCAGGAGACTTCCTGAATTCTTCGATGGGGTATAGCCCTACCATAATGGAATTCCCAAGCTATCCCGAGCCCAAACTGGGATTTAACGCTTTCCTGACCGCTCGCAAGAACTACAGCGTCGGAGCCGGAGTGTTTCAAACGGCTGGTGGCGGAACCTTCCTGGTGGCCGAGCCAGGCAGGAAGTGGAGCATTGGGCCGAAAGAGCTGGATGGGCACGTCAGCGTGGGGTACTGGAGGCTGAACGAGACGATGACGGGCTTCGACGGCAGCCAGGTGTCATCAGCCCAAGGATTCTATTCGGTAGTGGAGCAATCCGTCTGGAGAAAGGCTGTAAACGAGAATGGTGGAGAGCGGAAGCTCTCGACCTTCGCGCAGATCGCGACGGGCAATGGCAGGGTGAATCCGCTAAGCAGCCATCTAGGCGCGGGAGCGGTCCTGCAAGCGCCAAGCGAGCGGCGGCCGGGCGATGCGGTAGGTTTGGCGGTGACGCGCGTCGGTTTCAGTTCCGCACCGCAAGCCCAGTTCGAACACCATTCGGAACTGGTGATGGAAACGTATTACCGCGCCAGTCTGGACCGACACCTGGCGATAGTGCAAGACATCCAGTTTCTGCACCATCCGGGCGGAGTCATGGCCCATCATGATTGCGCCTTGATTACCTCACGTTTGGTCATCTCGTTTTGAGTGACCAGTTTCTTCGATCCAGTAAAGACAAGTCCCCTGTTACCGATAGAGCTTAAGAGAGGCGCGGACTTCGCCCGGCGACAAGAAAAGCCGTGGACCGGGAAAGCACCTGGGTTCGCACCACTAATGGAGGAGTCCCTGTGATAGCGCTCAACAATCTGAAGATCCGGTGGAAGCTGACAATCCTGGTGACAGCGGCGGTGGCCGCGCTGGCCGTCTTCGGCTTGATCGCCTTTTCCACGCTGCACATGGTAGAGATCGGCGGGCCACTCGACCAGTCCATCAACGCCAACACCGACACGATGGCGGACATCACGCCGGCGCCCCTGACGCTCGAACCGACGCGGCTCCTGGTCTATCGAGGGATGTTTGCCAAGGATGCCGATAAGCGTGAAGCAGTCATTGCCGAGATGGGTCAACTCCAGAAAGCTTATGCGGAAAATTACGAGCAGGACCTAAAAGTGCTTCCCGATGGCAAGCTGAAGTCAGAACTGAGCGGACCGGTCCACGAAACGCAGCAGGAATACTTCCGCATGCTGAACGAGCAGTTTATCCCGGTATTGCGCCAGTTCGACCAGAAGAAGATGGAAGAAGTCCGTGCGCGGATGGCTGAAGTCGGGAACAAAAGTGCGGCAGCCGTAAGAGAAGCGATTCAGATCGGCAAGGAGGACAACAACCGGCTGACCAAGGAAGCGTCCTCGACAGTGTCGGCACGAACGTGGACGATGCTGATACTGGCGTTTGGCAGTGGCGCATTCATATTAGTGATTTCATTTCTGATCGGACGCAGCATCTCAACGCCGCTCACGACTATTGTTCACCGGCTGAGAGACATCTCTGAAGGCGAAGGCGACCTGACAAAGACCGTCGACATACATGGGTCGGACGAAGTGGCCGAAACTGCCAATTATTTCAATCTCTTCGTCTCGAAACTCCGCGACATGATCGGTGCAATCGGACGGACGGCGGAGCAGGTGGCGGCGGCAAGCGCCGAACTCTCTGCCACAAGCCAGCAGATCACAGCGAATTCGGAGGAAACCACCGCGCAGGCTAAAACGGTCTCGGATGCAGGCGCGTCGGTCAATACCAATCTGCAAACACTCTCTTCGGGTGCAGAAGAGATGAATGCCACAATTGGGGAGATCGCGAAGAACGCAACCGAAGCCGCGCGCGTGGCCGGGGAAGCAGTGGTCGCGGCTCAATCCACGAACGAGACGGTCAACAAGCTGGGTGAGTCGAGTTCGGAGATAGGGAAGGTCGTTGAGGTGATCACCTCGATCGCGCAACAGACCAACCTGCTGGCGCTGAACGCCACCATCGAGGCGGCGCGCGCGGGCGAGGCGGGCAAGGGCTTCGCTGTGGTCGCGAACGAAGTCAAGGAACTGGCGAAGCAAACCGCCAAGGCGACCGAGGAGATCAAGGGCAAGATCTCAGTGATCCAAGAGACGACGGCGGGCGCGGTGAGTGCGATTGGCGGCATCCGCGAGGTGATCGATAAAATCAGCAGCATTTCGACCACGATTGCTACGGCGGTCGAAGAACAGAGTGCGACGACGGGCGAGATGGCACGCAATGTTTCCGAGGCGGCGCGCGGTGCGGCCACGATTGCCACCAACATTTCTGGAGTGGCACAGGCAGCGCAAGACACTTCTACCAATGTGGGCGAGGCGCAGACCGCGAGCCAGAATCTCTCCGTCCAGGCTACCGAACTTCGGGAGTTGGTGGGCCGCTTCAAGATCGGCGAAAGTGGCAGAAGCTTCGCAAGCGCGCCACCGGCAC